>CDYK01007558.1_pt1 | contig 28377 bp, 11 predicted proteins | sample 554841 | NCBI WGS metagenome assembly CDYK01 (sample SAMEA3182102, study PRJEB8094) | gut metagenome | biome: human; feature: gut; material: Stool; isolation source: human stools | place: Canada | collected 2013-02-18
TTAAGAGTTTTCGCTCAGGTCCATTTCGAAGCTTTTCTTCAGGATGACAAGCGAACCTTAGAAAAAGTTGAACAATATTTGATGTTTTCAGGCGCACAACCTCACGTTTTTCTGAAATGCACAGGTCGTTGTGGAGAAGCAAAGAACAGCAAAGGTGTTAGGGGTCGGGTAATTTGACACATCTTAGATGTGTCAAATTACCCGACCCCTAACACCATTACACGACCCCAACACGCGGACACAGAAAGAACGATGCTCGACATCGTAGGGTATTAGGCGCACAATGTTTGAAAGGATTAGATGGCAAAATGCTGATGACAAATTTCCAGATAGTTGTCACCACATGCGGAAGGGGATCACTATGTCGCTATCAAGGAATCGAGATGTAGCACGCGCAGAACACGTGCAAAACGGCGAAGGTCACATGTATCGCGATCTGCTCTTGACCGAAGATCAGATCCACGGCGAACTTACCTATGTATCGAGCATCACGCTCGAGTCAGGCTGCTCGATCGGCGTGCACACGCACTCAGGCGACAACGAGATGTACTACATCTACGAAGGCACCGGCACCTACACCGATGGCGATGAAACCTACCCTGTTCAAGCAGGTGATGTCCTGTTTTGCAACGATGGAGAGACTCACGGGATCGCCAACCAAGGCAACGCTCCCCTGCGTTTTGTTGCCCTGATGCAGGCAACCGCATAGCTCAGGCACACAATAGTGCACATGTGTGAAAGCCACGGTACTGAGGGATCAGCGCCGTGGCTTTAGTTTTGCATGATCGTGTGCTCATAATTTGGGCAAGTGACCATACACCCCTTGCCGATGGCCAACTCGTACGATATTGATCACGATTTCGTCATCAAGAATCTGTCCAAGGATTCTATACGAGCCAACTCGCCAACGCCATCCGTTATCCGATCCTTGAATCGGCTTTCCTTCTTGTATTGCGCGAGGATCGATGCAATCATCCAGGTTCTTCTCCACCCAAGACAAGAGCATTGCGCGCTGTTTCTTAGGAATCTTGCGCAGGCCCTTTTGAGCTGGCTTGGTCCAACGCACACGCCAACTCATTCAGCCATCATGGCCATACGCTTGACCTCTTCTGTTGTGTATCGCGTGCCGTCGTCTTCTGCTAAGGCCTCTTGGTATGCAAGCAAATCTGCAGCATCCTCGACGTACTCTAAAGCTGCTTCTCGCACAACCTCCGAAAAGCTCTTTCCAATAAAGTCGGCATACGCCTGTATCCAATCACGCTCTTCAGGGGAAAAACGAATCGCTGTTGAAACCATAGCCATGATGCCCACCTCATTCGAGTTTTCAATCGCACTACGATGTAGTGCGATTATCTCATGGGTAGATTCACGCGTCAACAAAGGCATTGCGCACATATAATCGCTCCTTCTAAAACATCTTTGAGTCGATGATTTCAGAAAGACCTTATGAAAAGTTGAAGAAAAGCTCACGTTTTTTCGCACGTGAGCTTACATAAATTTGAAACATGCAGATGAACACTGAAATTGAAGTGAAATTCAGTGCTCGGGTAAATGCTGGGGGTCGGGTAATTTGACACATCCTAGATGTGTCAAATTACCCGACCCCCAGCACTCTCTTAACACTTGCGGGATTTGCGGCGCGCAACAGGATGCTGCACAGCCGCGATCGGATGAAGTTCGATGTACTGCCCCAAAAGCGGAAGGCGACGCTCGGAAACGAGCGGCATAGAAGAACCTGAAGGCTGCAGATGCGCAATAGGTGCATCCTGAGCAACTGGCTGCGACTGCGTTCTGCCTATTGTTCGGGAATGATATTCCAGGTATACAACAGACATCCCTTGAGCAGCCGGTGCTTGCGTACAATCGTTGATGCTTTGCTTCGATTTAGCTGTTGTTTCACGCGAAACACGAGGTGAAGAAAGCTTCATGGATCCCAGCTTTGCCGTTGACTTAGGCGAAAAAGGGCTCGGGGAATCAAGCTTCGCGGTTAGCCTCGATGAAGAAGGCTTCATGGGCTTCAATTTCTGCGTAGGCATGGGTGTGGCAGAAAGCTCCATCGGAGCTAGAGAAAGCGTTTGCAAACCAACCGATTGCTTTTGCAGATCTACGCGTTGGAGCGGTTGCTTCTCGCGCGGCTGCGCTGGCAGCGCAAGCAGCGGAGAACGCCCGAGAGGGGTCGTTTTCATCCCAAGGCGCTGAGACCCTAGGGAAACGCGTGGCGTCGGCAGAGGCGGGATCTCCTGCTCGGGTACTGGGTTTCTAGGTGCCCCGAGGAAGGTGACCGGCGAACGCAGTGGTGTGTTTAAGAGTGAGTTTTGCGTTTTAGTCATAGGGCAAGCCTATCAGGTGCACAGCAAACACGTGAGCCGCAACGTAAAACCTTCAAACTATCATCACGAATGAACAGAGCAGCCTCCACGTCGATCAACCAGGTGCACGGCTAATCCATCCCCTGCCCCGAACATAAGAACAGAGGTCCAAGATGAAGGTGAACCGATGGAGCGGAGGCATGAGAAAGGGCACCGCATGGCGCCCTTTATCTTGTTCGTATGCGATTTAGCGCTCGTGCGCTCTATGAGCGATTATTGATTTTGCTCACGCGTATTCTTCCTGCGACGAATGAGGAAGAAGATTCCAAAGCAAACCACGAGCAGCAGGCCAACGGTGAGCAGCCAGCTGAGCCAAGAGCTGGAATGATCAGCTGCTGCCAGCGGGTTCTCATCATCGAGAATCTCGGTGTCTGCAGCTTCGTCGATCGCACCAGCTGCTTCATCAGCTACCGCTGCATCGTCTGCCACATCGCCCTCTGCGGGGTCATCTTCAGTCTCACCTGCGCCGCCTGCGAGAGGAGTCTCATCATCGACAATGGTGGTTTCACCAGGAGTGGTGGTGCCGTTTGCAGGACCAGGATTAGGCGTAACGTTGCCGGGCTCGTTAGTGCCTGGCGTGGTGGCTGAACCATTGCCACCCGTGTTGTCATCGTCGTCGCCCGGAGTCGGAGCGGGATCGTCAGGACCTGGGGTTGGCGTTGGGTCATCGGTGCCCGGCGTTGGGTCGGGCTCTACTGCTTCCCACAGCGCCGTGTAAACAACATCGCCCGAAACCGTAGAAGCGGGTTCGGTGGACCAACCAACGAACTTATAGCCGGTACGAGTAGGCGTGCCTGAGAACTGCGGTGTAGCAACACCACCCAGCAAGCCCGAGGTAACCTGATCGGCAAAAGCTGCGCCATTCGCACCATCGGTGTAGGTGATGGTATACGTTGGCTCTTCGCTATCTGCAACGCCATTGCCGTTCACATCTGCCGCCCAAAGCGCGGTGTAGATGATGCGTCCGAGACTATCGGCAGCAGTTGGATCGACCGTTCCAGCAGGGCTGGATGACCAACCTGCGAAAATATAACCTGAACGAACTGGCGTTTCGCCCGTGAACTGCGGCGTAGCAAGACCACTCAACAGCCCCGTGGTGATCTGGTCAGCAAAGACCGAACCATTCGCTCCATCGGAATAGATAACAGAGTATCGAGCCTCATCAACATCCGCGATGCCATTGTTGTTCGCATCGACTTCCCAACGAGCTATGTAGTAGATGTTACCGAACTCATCTGCAGCAGCCGGGTCGACCGTCTGCGCAAGCGCTGGCGACCAACCAACAAAAACATAACCCGTCATGGTCGGAGCGGGACCTGCGAACTGAGGCGTATCAAGCCCACCCAGAACACCTGGCGTGGTTTGAAGCGTTGCGCCTGTTACATCATTAATAAAGATGATGGTGTAGGTTTCTTCTTCACTATCGGGAATGTTGTTATTGTTCTTGTCCTCAGCCCAGATTGCGGTGTAGATCGCGTTGCCGGTGATAATATCGGCTACCGTAGGAGACCAGCCTTGGAAGATATAACCCGCGCGCTCTGGTGCTCTATAGAGCGGCGTGGCGGTGTTTACGAGAAGGTTCGAGATAACATAATCGCCGAACGCCGTGCCACCAACACCATCGGTATAGGTAACGCTGAATTTGGCTTCATCTTCGTCAGCTACGCCATTGCCGTTCGAATCCAACTTCCAAATAGCGTTGATGACCATATCCCCGAGCACGACCTCGGCGTTGTTATCCCAACCGCTGAAGACGTACGTATCACCATCGATCACGATGCTGGAGGGCCTTGAAACAGGGAATGTTGGCGTGCTCGTGCCGCTTTCTATACCAGAGATGACCTGGTTCTCGAAGACCGTTCCACCCTGACCATCGGTATAGGTGACCGTGTAGGTTTTTACCCAAACCGCGTAGAGCCATATGCTGCCACTGGTGCTATCCATAATGATGGAGTCGCCCTCTTTATAAGAAGCATGATCGCTCATCGGGTCGAGACTCCAACCGATGAATTTGTAGCCTTCCTTGACGTAATCGCAGCCTTTCACGACTGCACTGGTTCCTTGTGCGTAGGTTTCAGCATCGCCGAACTGAACGTAGTCGACCGCGTAAACGAGCTCAACTTTATTTGCGATCTCCCAAACCGCGTAAAGCGTGATCGCATAGGAATCGCTTTCAGAGACGGTGACCGTATCGCCTGCCTTGAGATAAGGAGGCAGCAGGCTTGAATTCGTGCTCCAGCCTACAAAGTTATAACCCTCACGCGTAGGCACCGCATCAGAAACGGTAAACGTATATTCGTTTTCCGTGCTGACCTCGGTGAGGGACTCAGGTGCGTTCGAACCACCCATTGCATCGAAATTAACGGTGAATTGGTTTGCCGCCGGACCATACGTTGCCACGATATAGATGGTTTCACCATCCATGCACTCTATGCCATCACGGTCGAAGCCATATACCTCCGCACCAGCAAGCAGACTTTTAGCCCAGCCGCGGATCTCGTAGCCTTCTCTCAGGAACTTCGCCAAAGCATCTCGTTCAATCAGAACATCGCCCATGCTGATCATATGGCTAGCAGCGGTGCTAGCATGAGAATCACCCATGGTGCAAACGAAGGACACGGAGTCGCTATGACCGATCTCATATCCATCGGTGAATTCTTGTCCTTGATAGAGAATCTTGAAAGTGAGATTAACGCGATGGGGAGAATCGGCCGCGGGCTTAATCGTAGCTTTCTCTTCTACCTGCATTGTGGAAAACTCGGTTGCATTAGAATCGCTCGATGCCGCAAGATTGCTGGCAGAGTTTTCCACATTCGTGTTTTTATCATTATCGAGCGCGGAAGATGCGCCTTCAGATTCTTGAGTACTAGAATTTCCGGGGACAGCTTCAACACCCGAAACTTGAGCGGGATCGCTCGGAACAGAAGCAGCTTCAACCGCAGGGGTAGCCTCTGCCACCACAGCGGGTTGGTCGATAAGGGTTTGCGTAGGCTCGTTCGATTGAACCTCGACATCTTCTGCGAACGCAACGCCTGGAGCGCTGAGCGAGAAGGCAACTAAGAATAAAGAAACAGCCACAACAATTGCATGGGCGACGAAGCTGTTTTTCGCCTTGCTAATTTTTTTCATGGCTCTCTCCTTTCTTCACACGAAAATCACCATTATCAACTGCACTTTTTACGCCTTGCCACCTCTTTTGTACAGGAGCGTTCGAGCGCGCGCAAAATGCAAGCGTCTTATTCTACCATCTTTTTCGCGATTTTCCCATAGCGATGTCATAGCGTTATGAAGATGAAATCGCATTGTGGGAGTTGAGACACGAAAAACGAGATTAATATCGCAGACATCTGCACAAACTTTTCAGGGCTGCGCGACCGGCTCTTTTCTTGTCCAAAACGAGCATAGACACCATAAAGAATGAGACCCCAGCAAGCCAGCAAAACAGCTGCGCATAAAGAGCCGGAGCAGAGCATGCAAATCCTCCTAAAACTAAGGATCTACGAGAAGGTTTTGTGGCGACAAATGAGGCGCCTCAGAAAGGTTCATTTGCAATGAAGAATTTAGGTTTTCCACATTCGCTGGAACGGCAATTATTTTCTCAGCAAATGCGCGATCATGGACTCCTCTGCCCCAGATTGGAAACAGGCGCGCATCCAAGACGATCCTTCGCGATCTTTTGCCTCTCAAAAATGTGGAAAACTATGCTTTGCGGCGATCGTGTATTCAGACGAAGAGAGTCCCTCGCGGATCTTGTGGAAAAAGATGCTAGCACCTCTGTTTCAAGGTGCTAGCACCCCCCCTTATTCGCCCTCGTTTTTGGCGCTGCATGATCGATTCATTCTCCGCCCAGAAAGAAAGAGCAACACTCATGGATGCCGAGTAAACCAAGAAAGGCAGGATGGGTCATCGCTCGATACAGCAAGGCTCACTTCAAACAGTGAAGTGAGCCTTGCTTAAACACAACGAATCGATATTCAGGTTCTGAATCCCTTAAGGAGAGCGTTTCTCAGGCCTCAGAAGAGCTTCCGAGATACAAACGCCCATGAAACATCTGGCCGCGGACTCTCAAGCCCTCATTTGAACGCTTCATTGCGCAACAGAAAGCCTTGCGGCAGCGAGTGTAACCACATCCCTATTGTTTTCGAAGCCTCTGAGAGCCTCTCAGCACGCCGAAACCCTTATAGAACATCAACAACCTAGTTGATTACCTCTGCTTGAGCCTCTGAGAGCCTCTAAGCGCGTGGATGAAGACTTCGTAAGGGAGGTTTTGATGCACGCGTACGAGAGGTGCACTGCTCCTGGCAAGACAGAAAGCCTTGCTGCGGACGAGCGAAGGCACCATCTTGCTCAAGCTCAGCATCGCAATAAGCCTTGCGAGGACGAGAGAGAACAAAGAACACCAGAGAAGCAGCTGCAGCCACGAGTGCTATGACGAGCAGCGCGTTGTCTTCATCGCCTGTCTTAGGAAGCGTGGTGCCAGAACCATCTTCGTCGCTCGTGGTCTTCTCGCCCTTTGAATCGTCGTTGGCTACCGTATCGGTAGTATCGGTCTTATTGGAATCGCCCTTATCTGTGTTGGGCTTATCGGTGTTATCAGAGTCACCCTTATTGGTCTCATCGCCAGGGTTGGTGCTTCCGCCGTTGTTGTTGTTCGGATCATCACTCGGATCATCATCTTGTGCCGCAGGCTCAGCAACCAGTATGAACGAGCTGAAATGCGTGGTCTCGAAGCAAACGAACTCTTCATTGGCATCGACCCATGTGGGCATCTTCGTGCGATCGCCCGTTACCGGATCAACGTGATAGAACGAAAGCGTACCGAACTTGTGCAGCTCCTTCATGCTGTCGGTCATAGGAACCTTCACCGTAATGGGATATGACGGCTGGTTCCAGGCGTGTTCAGTGCCATCGGTCTTGTTAATGAAGTGGATATCGAAGACGCCAGCAAGCTTTGCACCGTCCTTCTCGAACGCAGAGGTGGCGCTATCGACCCCCGGCTGACTGCCCGTTGGAATAGACGAGATTGCCAGTGACACACTTTGCAGTTCTTGTAGCACATTGGCAGGCATCGCCTTCGAGACAGAGACCGTAGCTGCACCAAGCGGTGAAGACGGATCTGCACCGCACAAGTCCTCAACGGGCTCGACCTTGATGTTGCAGTAATCCGATACCGAGCCATTCACGGTAACAGTGATGCGACAGTCGGCGGTGGTCTTGTTTTGCTCGTCGTAAGAAGCACGTACAGGCTTCACCTGGCAGATCTCATCGCCATTCGCATCTTGCGTAACAACCACCTCGGCGATTTCGGGGTTCGAAGAAGTCCAGTTGGTGGTCACATCGCCATTCGCGTCGATATCAGCTGCGAGCTTTACGCCATCCGGGTCGCCGATGTTCATCGTGACCGTGCCCTTAGACACGCTTTCCCAATCCTCATAACGTACGAGCCCGACCGAGTTCACCGTTACCCCAGGGTCTACACTACTGCTGGGATTCACGGTGACCGTTGAGGTGTAGGTCTTGCCGTAACAATCCGTAACCGTGAGCGTTGACGTTCCTACCGAAACGGGAACAAGCTCGAACGGAGCAAACGAAACATAGTAAGAGGGGCTCGTGATGCGCTGAACCGAGAGCACGTTTTCATTCGAAGAAGTGATATCGGTTATGAAAGGCTTAGCAGAGGAATAATGCCAGCCAAGCTCTTCGCCGCGCACAGGCACCGTGATAGGTGAAGCATTGCTCCCTGAGGCTTCATCTTCCACATAGATGCGCTGCGGCTCATCCATGGTCATATCGAAAGATGCGGGCACATTCGCTTCAGGATGATCGGTACGCACCTCTACCGCAAACGTGGTACTTACCGTGGGGTATGATGTTCTGACGCTGATCGTGACATTGGTCGTGCCCGCCTTAGCTGCACGGAACTGCAAGCCGTAGGTAAGCGCATCGGGGCCGTTCGTATAACCGTTGTCTTGATCGTCCCACATTGTGTCAGACACCATTGTTATGACACTTTCATCTTCAATGGAAATGTCGAACAGATCACTAAAACAATATCCAGCAGGATTACCGTTATCGGTTGTAACGCTTACCGTGAATTCCTGACTCTTATGAGAGGAACTGCCGCCGTCGTATTGGTAATAGTAGCCATATTTATCTGTTTCGCTGGAGAACGTATCATCGATCCAGGTGGTAACCTTGCTCGAAGGCACCGTGATCCCCGTCACTGTGTTCGGTGAGTCTTGTACATACACCGGCATGCTCATGTGAGCCTCATAGGTTGCCGACGTTGCCTCATCCGTGAAATGATAATCCACATACATGGTAGCTACCCCTTGGCCTACGCCATTCGTAGCATCGAACACCAGGTTCACGCGATTAGCGTATGGGTTAGCTAGATCATCCTCGTAGGTGAAGCTCCCGTTTACAACTCTTACAATGCTATTTTCGCCCTCGAAGCCGATGTGCAGATGCTCAGGCGTGTACTTTTCACTCGCAGGAATCTTCTCCCAAGCCTCGCGCGCGGCTTCCTGGCCTGCATCCCACCTCGGCTCAACCTGCAAAGAAGCAAACGAATAACCATCGAATGCGCTGCGATCGATGCACACCTTGTTCGTGCTCTGACAATCGAACGTATTATCATACTTGTTAGAGCTAGGATTATCGGGATCCGGACCTGTCGTACCAAAGAACCTAATGGTTCCTTGAACGTTGATCCCCACGCCTATGTCGTCTTGAGCGCTAATTTCGGTACCTGCAGGAGTTTCGGTCTCGTCTTCAGTGGCTGCATTGGCAGCATCATCCTGAACGCTGGCATCCACATCGGGAGTGCTTGCCGCATCGGTTTCAGGAGCCGCTTCGGATGCCTTATCGGAAGTGCTCGCTTCGGGAGCTGCTGGAACTGCTGGAGTTTACGGATCGAGACCCATGAGGGCATCACCCTTGTCGGTATCCTTCGTATCGGGAGCGGGATCCGCTTTATCTTGTGTGACAGTCTCAGTTGACGTGTCCGCTTTCGGAGTTGCTGGGCTATCAGCAGGTTGAGCGCTTTCCATGAGCCCAGCACTCACTGCTTCGCCTAGTTCATCGGCATAGGCTGGAGCAATCTGGAACGCGGGTGTCGGAACGAGGAAGAACGCCAACAGCACCGCAAAGAATGCGCTGGCGAATCGCTTACCAATCGAGGTGCTTCTTGTGGATGGAATCTTGTTTCTTTGTTGGATCTGAGCTTGCATCGTTCCGCTCCTTCGTATCCCAATACTTGCGGGTTATCTTCGAGCTATTTCGAACCCTCTGATTATATAAAATCTCCTCTTACCCTCGCAAGAAAAAGCAGAGCGAGAAGACACCATCTAGAGTGAGATCTTTGGCGGCTTATACCGTAGCACGCTCTCAGGCAAGAGCGGCTCGGAGAAGAAGAATCCTTGTACCACATCGCAGCCTTTGTCGCGACATATCTCTAGCTGCTGCAGTGTTTCGACGCCTTCGACCACCACGATCTTGCCAGCCTCATGCACCAGGTTGATCAAGCTGGTGATCGCCTCATCTGCAGCGCAGGTAACCGCCGCAGAGGCAGTATTGAAAGCTGAAGAAGCGGTGCTCGAGGAAGAAGACACAGCGGCAGCGCCTGATGTCTCAGCTGCAGAAGATACACCAGGGTTGGTGGTAGCTGATGTCACACCCGTTGCAACATCGCTTGCAGCAGATTCCGCAGGAGCCGCATCGACAACAGAGGCAGCACTAGCTGGCGTGGCAGCGCTATCAGATGCGTGCGCCAGCAACCCTTCAGTAAGCGAACGGTCGAGCTTCACTGCATCTACCGGGATCTGCATCACACGCGGAATCGACGTGTAACCTGCACCGAACCCATCGATCGCGATGCCAAAGCCCGCCTTATAGAGCTCATCAACGAAACTCCTGGCTTTTGCCATATCGTTCACGAAAAGACTTTCCTTTATATCAACACGGAGCAACTTGCGTGCTACACCATATTCTTCGAGCAGCGTTGTGAGGTAAGACACGAAGTCTTCATCGCACAACTGCCCATAAGAGAAGTTGATCGAAACCGGACGAATGCGCTGCTTGCGCTTCTTCCAGGTTGCAAGCTGCTGCACCACCTTGCGTGCGACCATACGATCGAGCTCAACGATCTGGCCGTTCGCCTCTGCGATGGGGATGAACTGCTCAGGCGGATATTTGTCGCCGCGCAAGCGCACTAACGCTTCATAGCCCACTACTTCATTGGTAGCAAGCTCGATCTGCGGCTGATAGAGCACGCTCAGATCGTCGTTTGCGATCGCTTTCTTCAGCAGTGAAGTGATGTCGTACTTGTGCTCCTCGGCTACACGCATGTCATTTTCGTAGAAGACCACTTCACCACTCGCGCCCGTGGGCTCCGCCTGACGAATCGCCAGATCGACACCAGCCACCATCTCTTCGATGGACATGCCACGCTCGCGATTGAGCACGCCGATACAAGGGCTCACCGCGATCGCGCTCTCCCCCACCTTGACGGGCGCGCGCAATACGCGCTCGACCTCATCAAGCGGTGCAGAGCCGCGTTGCAGATCGACATCGAATCCAAGCAGGAAATCGCTCTGGTTCGGACGCACCAGGAAAATGCTATCGATACCATTGAGGCGCTTAGCCAAGGTCTTCACGACCGCATCGGCAGTATCAACACCATGCAGCTCGTCAAGGTCGCCAAGATCGAGCAACGCCACTTCAAGGACCGAACGCACGCGCTTGGACGCGTCGCTTGCAGCATAGGCGGTGAGCCACTGCATATTCGGCATATCGGTAAGGCTATCGGTATAGAATCGTCTCTCAAGCGTGTTACGCTGTGCAACTACTTCAGCCACTTCATTGGCAGTTCGTCGATATCCTAAGAAAACGAAGGCTGCGATGCACGCGATACCCAAGACGAGCAGCGAAATGGGCAAGAATATAGAGCGCAGAGAATCGAACGCACCTATCTTGTTAGTGCCCACTTGACCTGTTTGATTGATGAGCGTAGCGCCCGCAGGTAGGGCAGATGTCGAAATACCCGCACTGGAGAGCGCCTGCTCGTCGAAGACCATGCCTTCGCTCGTGACGGCCTCAACGGCGATATCGGCAGGGCGCGTACCATTCAGGATCATGACCACGATCTCACCCGCGCGCTCGCCTGCCTTTTCGTAATCGATGAAAGTGGAGGCTATGAACCCTTCTCCCACTCCACCGAAGCCGACCGCATATACTGGCTGGGTAGCAGCTGCAGATACGAAGTAGGCCGTTTGGCTGGCGTTGTAGGCATTGCCTGCAGCATCGGCGGTTGCATCTAAATAGATGATGATGTCTTCGCTGCTGGCAGATGAAAGCTGCCTTCCTAATTCAGCCCGCGTCATGGTTGAGGCGTTTAGATAATCAACGGTCAAATTGCCGAATGAGAGCGCAGTGCCACTGCCATCTGATGTCGAGATGGACACCGCCTTGTTATCTGAAGAATCGGTGCCAGAAGTGCTCGCAGCCTTTTCGAACTGCGTGCGATCGCCTAGCCCCGTGGCGGTATTGTCGGTGAGCACGATAAGATGCCTTGCCTCGGGTTGCATCTGTTTAGCGGTCTGGACCACCCCTGCAACATCGCACGCTTCCATCACCCCAGTGGCATAGCCCAGCTCGAACGCACGCTGCGCATGCGAAGCATCGCTCACCCCAACGAACACAACGGGGGTCTGGGCGAAAAGCAGCTCGTGGACCGCCTCAACATAGTAGAGAGCTTCATCATCGATGCAAACGACCGCAGAATAGCGACCGTGATCTTGCATCTTCTTTGCAAGAGCCTGCCCCCAACTACTGGTTGCGAGCGAAGCGCCATACGTAGAAGCATCGTTTACATTTCTGCTGGTAGAACCTGCATTCACATCGAGATATTCGACATCGACCCCTACCGAACTGCGATTGAGCAGGTCAATCAGCGCATCGCGCTGCATCTGCGTGGCGCTATCGGCATCGTCATAGGAAGCGATCAAGAGCACTTCTGTGCGCGCTTCAGTCTGGATCATGTTAGCTGCAAGCTGTTGCGTGCGGCTGGCCTGGGGATTTGAAAATGAGAGCATGAAGATGGCACTAGAGATGAGCAGGCACGCCAGCACGAAAAGCACCAGGCGCGCAGCGTGGTACTTTCGTCCTTTCAGCAGACCTTGCAAGAATGTCTGCGCATGCGTATGTTGCGGAGTTTGCAGCCCCATCCTACCTTTGCCTATCACTATTCATCCGTTTGCCCACCGCTATGCCAGAGCGCAACAACCAGACGTGTTACAAACGTGTTCCATTCATGCAATCGCCCTCGGAGAGCGCGAAGAGCACGTAACTGACCATAAGGTCGTATAGCCACAACGACCCTGCGATCGTTCCATCCCTACGGACGATGCGATCACAGGGTCTCGTTAATCAGCTTTCCCTGCAGCTTCACCAGGATCGATGCTCGATCCGCCAGAAGTCTCGGCACCCAGCGCGCGCACCACGCGGCGACGCGCGATCGTCGAAGACACTGCACTGGCCACGCCCAGCACGAGCGCAATCGCGCCAGCAGCCGCTGTAGCGACTCCTACCGCCTGCATTGCACCCACTGAGTCATCTTGTCCATTGCTGACCCCAGGCACGCCTGAGATTGCCTCAGCGCTTCTCGTAACGAACTCTTCCGTGGCAGCAGGCAACACTTCAAGCGCCGGTGGCATGACCACCGCATCACCTATTGCCCCGATACCCGCGAAGAGCGCCGCAAGCGCTTCGTCTTCCATTAGCAGAGGCGCTTCGGCAAGAGCTTCCTCAGAAGTGCTCTCGTCTGCCGTCGCAGCGTTCACCAGGCGGCTTGGCTGGCTTACACCAGCACTCGCACCCGTATTCGTGTTAGCACCTGCATTCGAACCAGCGCTCGTATTGCTGTTAGCACCCGGCGAAACCGGTGTTGTTGGTACCACAGGCTTCACTGGCTGGGTTGGCCGCTCAAGCTCGCTTGGATCGATAGGGGTCGGCTCAGCAGGAACAGGGGTCCACTGCGCATAGAGCTGGATGGCTGCCCCGTTCTCATCCTCAACGGGAGCTTCAATCACCATGCCGCGCATCTTCTCTGCGCTTAAGGCATCGCCCTCCCTGATGGCAGCGCCCAGACCAGATGCAGCAGTATTCCAGCAAAGGAATTTATAGCCATCACGCGCAGGCGAAGCAGCCGTTGAAAAGAGCGCATTGGAACCGAACGTGGCTTGCGTAGGCTCGATCTGCGTACCCGTGGTGCTCAGCTGCCCACCATTGGCATCATAGTTAAACAGGTAATCGTTGCATTTGAAGAGTGCGATGAAGCTGGCTGCCTTATAACAGTTCGCTTTATCGGAGAACGCACAGTCCTTCACGGTTCTTGCATCAAGCGAAGCATCATTCGTTACTATGACCAGATCATCAGTGGAGTCGACGCTCGGATCGTCGATCGCCCAGCCGACGAAGTGGTAGCCCACTTTAGGAGCAGCAAGAGGGCCTACGAGCTCTTTATCGGTGGGTTTGCCGTTCTCGTCAAGCTTCGTGCCTGTTGAGGAGCAGATCTTGTCGGAAGCGTAGGAAACGCTGCCGCCCTGCCCTGCTCTATAGGAGATCTTCACTGCCGTATCGGAAACATCGCCCGTTGTGGGAGTATCAGCCGGATCCGTCGGCTCAGCAGGATCAGGATCTGCAAGATCAGCAGGCTCAGCTGGGTCGGTCGGGCTGATAGGATCGCCAGGATCAGCTGGGTCATCGGGCACAGGGGTATCCGTACCGGAATCGCCTACTTTGTCGTCTCCAGGTTCATCTCCCGGCTGTGGATCGGGATCATCGGGATAGATTATGGTGCTATCATCCGTTTTACCTGGGGGTTCTCCTGGGTCGTTGATCACGGCATCATCCGAATCGGTGGCCGAAGCACGAAAGCGCGGAACGTCAAAGGCGTCCCCCGTTGCCGCACCTGAACCTGAACCGTCATTTGGATTCGGATCATTTTGCGTTTGATCGGTCGAACGGAGTGCAAACATCGCAGCAGTATGTGCGAAAGAATCGTCAGTAGAAGATTTCAGGGACAGCACGCTGCCCAGAGCGGCAAGAGAATCGTCAGAGGCTGCAGGAAGACCGCCAGGAACCGCACTAGATGCGCCAGCGCTTTCATCACCAGCGCTTTCGATGCTCACCAAAGCAGCAGAACTGGCCGCTGAAGAGCTGGAAACGCTCGAAACACCTACGGTGCGCGTAATGGCACCCGTGCTGGCGCTTGCGCTTGAAGCGGCAGCTGCAGGAGCAGCAGAACGGTAGGTGCTCGTCCTATTAGCGAGCGCATTAAGATACGCCAGACGCTTGATGTTATCGGAAGTCGCGATGCGCGTGGAATAGCTCTCGGAAGCTGCTCCGCTCGAGGCCGCCGTGGCGCTCGATCCGCCCGCAGAGGACGCGCTGGAGGCTGCTAGCGTGCTGCCAGAGCCCGAAACGGTCGCTTTTGAGGGGGCCGCGCTTGTGTTTTTAGAAGCGCGGCATCCCGCGCTCGCACTAGAAGATGGCGCGGAAGTCGAGTTCGCGCTCGATTTTGCCGCCGCGGAGCTCGATTTTGCGCTCGATGCGCTCGCGGAAGCGGCTTTGGTGCTCTTCGATTGAAAAGACCCCGTCTGTGATGTGGCGGGGTCTGTGTTTGAGTGGTTCGTTTGGATATGAGAGCTTGCGGTTGAGGTGGATCCTGTTCCAGGATCCCCTGTTGTGGCAAGCGCTATGCCGGGGGCAAATGCCACCGCGCATCCCAGCACGACCGTCACGAGGGACAGTGCCGCCCCGCGCACGAAGGCAACGGGGCGCGCATCTGCCAGTAACGTGTCCGATCGAACACAGCCAAAAGAAGAATTGCGGGAATCCGAAGAGGAATCCGCGAAAGAGGGCGCAGGAGAAATTGCGGTACCCGCAATACCGTCGGCATGGGTGGTATTGCGGGTACGACCGTTCCTCTTACGAAGAGTAAGCATTGTTGGGGCTGCGCTCTGTGCATCGCCCACGATGCGAACAGGGCTCTCGCGAAGAGCAGCTGCAGCGCAAGCGATGGTCTCTGCATAAGCCGGAGCAGAAGCGCGGCGTGCACGCAGCTCGTCATCGTCGTCATCATCGTCCTGGCGGCGGCGTGCGAAGAGCACGATCAGTGCCAGAGCGAAACCAGCAACCAGAGCGATGATCCAGCCGAGTACGCCGTTGTCACCGGTCTTAGGAAGCGTGGTGCCTTCCGTAACCAGATCTTCAACCGGCACTGCCTCGTAGTCAGCCGCGATGGAGACCGGACCAACAACCGGACCAAGCAGGTCGGGCAAAGTGCTCAGATCGGTGACCCACTGATCGAAGACGATCTCGCCCGTCTCAGAGTCGGTCATGGTCACATGCCAACCCTTGAAGGTGCTGTTGTTCTTCGGCTGCTGAGAGATGCTCTGGATGAACTCAGGGCTCAGCTTCTCGCCGTAGACCACATCAGCATGACCGCCGTCTACCTTGCCCAGATCGTCATCACGATGATCAACGTCGACCGGGAAGGAGTTGATCTGCCACACTGCATAGAGCGTGAGGCCGCCTTCAGGCATTACGTAGTCTTGACCGAGCCTGTACTCGACTTGGTTGTCCTCGCCAGGCTTAGTGCTCCAACCAACCAGCGTGTAGTAGGGGCGCTTGTAACCCTTACCGGTGCTCGCCACATACACACCGTTGTGAAGCTTGGTGGTCAGGCCGTACGAGATGGTAACAGAATCGATCTCGCCCAGCGTGCCGCCGTTGATGTCGTAAACGAGGGTCGCATCTGCGTTCTTCTCGAAGATCGCGATGTAACGTGCACCGTAGTAACGGCCTTCGTTCGGATCGACAACGATCTCTTCATCATCGTTGCGCAGGAAGCGCAGGATGTTGGTCATGCTGTCGCCATCGGCCATCGCACGGAGCAGACCCGCGTGCTTGTTCTCATCGTAGAGTTCCCAACGTACGAAGTGGTAACCAGCTTCTGCGGTTGCAACGGAGCGCAAACGCTCGGTCGGGTTGATCGGCGAAGAACCAGTCTGGACATGCTGACCAGTTACTGCGCTGATGCGGTCGAGCACGCGGTCAACCGTACCACCAACGGTGGCGAGGTATTCGATATCGAGCTCGATCTCTTTCCACATTGCATAGAGCGTGATGCTCATCTGCTCAACGTCAGGATTGATCCAGTTAGACATCTCAAAGTACTTGGTTGCGTCGGTGATGGTGTGACCAGTGCCATCGGCCTTGGTGTTCCAACCCACGAACTCATAACCATGAGGTGCAGAGAGTTCCTTATCGATCGGCTTGAAGTTGAAGCCTGCCTGATCCCACAGAGCACCCTTCTTGTCTTCAGCCGCCATATCCTCACGCCATTCAGGCATGTCGTTCAGGATGTTCGGATTCTTCTCTTTCATATTGTTCATGTCGTAGATGACCTCGAACTGATCGTTCTGGTTCCAGATGGCGTAGAGCGTAAGGATGCCGCCCGCCTTCAGGAAATCATCTGCGTTGTAATCATCGCCATAGACTGCCTTCAACAGCTCGTCGAGCGTGGTGGTGATCTTCAGCTGAAGACCCGTGCCATCAGCCTTGGTGTTCCAAGTCTTATCGGCATCGAGCACCCAACCAGCGCGCTTCGGGTCTGCCGGGCGAGAACCATACGGCATGTCAGCCAGGCTCATGCCCTCGACCTTGCCGATGATGCGGTTGTCGCCGTAGTTCTTATCGAACTGAACACCGAAGTCGTTGATCAAGTCGAAGAAGATCTGGATCACGTTGTGGCGCGGATCAGAGGTGATCACGACACTGCGCTTGCCATCATCGATGTAACGATAACCATTCAGCTCGCTCATATGAGCTGCCTTGAAGGCTGCGATCTGGTCGAGCGACACGGTGTAGGTGGTGCCCTCGATAGCGCGATCAGTCTCGGTGCCCAGCGGGTCAACGTCGCCGCGCTTGAAGTATTCGATCACCACATCCATGTACTGTGCCCACTTGGCCGTAACCAGAACAGGAGCCATCGGCATGATGAAGGTATTGCCAGCCAGGTCGGTGGTCACCGTCTCACCCGAAACAGGATCAACGTAAGTGATGGTCCAACCAGCGAACTGATAACCGTCGCGCTTTGCGCTCGGGATGGTGATGGTCTTCTCAGCAGTGCCCTTATTAGGACCAGCCTCGCTCACCCAATCCCAGGTGTACGCTGCATCCGGAAGATCCTTGTCGTAGGTGATGTCGAACGGAAGCATATTGTAGAAGAGGATAAGCTTCGTGGTGCCATCAGCCATAACGACCTTGACCAGTTCCGAATTCGCGTGCGTCGGATCGAATACATAGCTTGCGAACGCGCTTTCCGCTTCGACAGAGAGGCGATCGGCATAAGCCTTGTTGCCCGCAGCCTCAACATCGACAGTGCTGCCCGTGGTCACACCTGTGAAGGTGCGCTCAAAGGTGTTGAAGCCAGTCGTGGTCTGCAGGTTGAACTCGATCACATAGGTGGTCTCGGATACATCGAACCATGCGTAGTAGGTCTTAGGAGTCCAGCCGTTGGTGCCATCACCGATGAAGTGATTGCCATCCACTGCATAACCATCAACCTTGATCGTATGGTCAGCATCTTCGTACCAACCCATGAACTTATAACCAGTGTAGGCGGATGCGGTAGCGCCATCGATGTGCATTGCAGATGCGTTGCCTGCATCGATGTTCACGGAGAACTTATCCAAGCCGCCGTAGGTGTTATCGCAACCATTTGCATAATCGAAGTAGATCTTGAGGCCTGCGAAATCCCAAACCGGGGTGAGGGTAACCGCATAAGCCGGCATCGTGAACGAACCATTAATAGTGTGCGTGATGCCATCCTTATCGGTGTACTGCCAACCAGCCAGCGTGTAACCGGTACGCTCAACATCGCCACCGGTAAGCAAGGTCACGACCTCGTCGGTGCGCGGCTTGGGGTTAACCACATAATCTTCGGTGGTCAGACCAGCTTGACCCGGTTTGCCCATGTTGGTCCAGTTGGATGCAGGCGAATTGTCGCCATCGATCTTGTAGGTAAGAGTCTGCTCAATAGCCTCCCAGATGGCGGTGAAGGTGATGTTGCGCTCCACCGTGAAGTCCATCTGAGCTGCAGTGCCCAGACCCGTGGTGTCATAACCAGCTGCCGTTGCGGCATCAGTGATCCAGTAGAAATCGCCACCATTCTTCCAGGTCCAACCAATGAACTTGTAGCCATCGGCAGCAGGTGCGTCCTTCGTGCGATCAGCGCCGCCAATGATCAGCGGAAGCGTCTTCACGTTAACGCCCAGGCCGATGTCGGTGCCACCGCGCTGAAGCGTGGTGAAGCCGGTGCCGCCATGGTTATTCGGACCCGAACCCGGATCGTAGGCCACATAGAAGGTCTGAGCCCAGATCGCGGTGAATACGGTGTTCGCATTGATAACAACGCTGTTAGGATCGGTGGTGTCCTTGGTCTGGCCATCGGTCGGATCGAGGTAACGCCAGCCAGCGAGTGCCCAACCGGTATCCTCGGTGAATTCGATCAAGCCATAGTGACCCGTGCTGCCCGGCTCGGTCATCTTCTTGCCGTGCTCAACATAGAACGGAAGCGTTGCAGGAGCCTTGACAGAAACCGTACCGTGCGGATCGGCACCAGCCACGAACTGAACTTCGTGCAGTGCGCGCTTCCATACGCCGGTGATGCTCACAGCACCATCAGGCATGGTGAAGGTTGCGCCATTTGCAACACCCGTACGGGTGACGAAATCAGGATCAGTAGAGGTAATGGTCCAGCTGAAGTCCCAACCGCTTACATTCGGCATATCGGGAAGAACCAGCGTGGTGCCGTACTTATGATTCGTGTGTGCGCCCGTGATGCCCGTTGAAGGATAGGTGGGAACCGGAACAGTAGCCGGAGCGTCTGCACCTGGTGCCGTACCTGCAACGTCAACAGCATTCTCGTTGAGCGTGTAGTAGAGGCGCAGCACATTATCAGCACTACCGGGCTGGAGCGAAGCGATGAACAGCTTCTCGCCCGTGATGCCTGCCTTGTAGGAATAACCCTTCACGTCCTGCTCCATTGCGGAGGTCTTGTCGACACGTGAACCTTCCTGACCAGAGCCAGAACCGGTCAGACCATTGTTGATGACATAGGAGCCATCAGCCTGCTCGAAGTAATGCTCGATGACATAGGCAATGTCGCCCAACTTCGAGAAGTGAGCAGTGTAGGTTGCCGTCTCGAACAGACCACTGGTGGGGTTCTTGGTAACCGTGAGGGTTGCATTATTAGTAATGAGCGTACCGCCGTTGTACCAACCGTCGAACTTGTAGCCAGAAGCTGCAGTTGCGGTCATGGCAGTCGGGGTACCCGAAACTGCATTGATGTCTTCAGAGGCAGAGCCCTTTGCAGGAACGGTCAGAGCACCGCCCGCTGCAGAACCACCTTCCTGAGCAGCATAGGTGATGCGTGCCGTATCAGTTGCCCACAGAAGACGCAGGACGATGGGGTTCGTGTTGTCGTCAGTTGCTGCGATGGAGGAAACCGTTGCGCCAGCAGGAACATCGACCCAGTTGGAGCCATTCTTGTACTGCCACTTCGGATTCTTGTGACCATCCCAGGTTGGGATCTCGCCCGGCCAGGTCGGCTGCGGAACCGCATTGGTCCAACCTGCCTTACGAGGAGCCGGCGGGGTAAGGCTGCTCGGAGCAGGATTGCCCTGGCCATCAACACCCAGATCATATTCGAAGTTGAAGATCTTCTCGACCCAGTAGACGTTGAATACGATGTTCGCGCCCGAAGCAACCTCAACAACCGTTGCGGTGAACTTCGCATCGAGCACAGACTCATCGCCGAGCGCATAACCCTTCAGAGTGGTCGCTGCGTTCGCGTCATTGAAGGTCTTGATGTAGTTCTTGCCATTGAAGCTATGGATGTCGATGGCATTGCCCGGCTCGATGTAACCATCTTCGGTGCCAACCTTGGTCACGGAAGTGGAGATCGGGTTGCCAGCAGCATCAACATTCACTTTGTTGTAATTGATGGTCCAGGTCGCATTGTCCTCATACACTGCATCCAGGTAGAAGGTAGAGCCTGCTGCCACCGTTGCATTACCAGCGATGGTTGCAAGAGCGATCGGATTCGGAGCACCCGTCCAGGTGGTCTTGGTGCCGCCCTGCGGGGTGTAATCCCAGCCAACCAGGCGCTTCGGACCATTCGGGGTTACCGGATTATAGTAAGCAATGGTGTCTGCCCATTTCAGATTCTCGCGCTTAGAGAGCTCGTTGGCACCGTCGCGGAAGACCACGGTGAAGGTCTTCTCTTTCCAAATGCCATAGAGCGTGAGCGTTGTAACCGTATCGGTCGTGGTGCCGTTCACATTCTGATATGCAGCACTGAATACCGTGGCATCGGTAACGGTCATACCAGAACCATTTGCCTTGGTGTTCCAACCGAGGAAGTCATAACCGTCGGCGCTGAGCGTTTCGTTGCCAGCAGGACGCAGGTTCGTGGAATCCCAGTGAACCGGGGTCTTGTTGCCAATGGTGATGCTGCCCGTAGGAAGCTGTGCGTTGTAAGTAACGGTGTAGTCTTTTTCGACCCATTTCGCATAGAGCTCGAGCGTCGGGACATCGTCTTCGGTGATGCCGGGCTGCTGAGCCATAACGGCCTGACCGAAGGTGGTGGTGGAACCAGCCACATCGATGCGCGTGCCTGAGAAGTCTGCTGCGGTGAACCAACCAGCAAAGCTGTAACCCAGCTTCTTCATGTTCTTCGCATCGGAGAGCATGACGTTATTCACCACGTCGGTCCACTTCAGCTTTGCGCCGCCAGAAACCGTGGTCTGGGTGACCGTGGTAAGGTTGCCGCCATTGGGGTTGTAGTGGATGGTGTAACCATCGCGCGGCTCCCACTGTGCATAGAAGATCACATCGGGACCCATAACCTTATAGGTAGAAAGATCAGTATAAGAAGTACCCGTGCCATCGGCCTTGGTGTTCCAAGCAACGAAGCCATAACCCGTCTTACCCTTAACAGCCGGAACATTGGAAGCGCCAAGTGCGGTGTTGTAAGGAATGGGGTTCGCAGTCTGCTTGGTTACGTTCGAGGAGCCATCTGCCCAACCACCCATGGTGGTGTCGCCGATGTTGAACTGAACCGTGTACTCCTCAACCTCGAAGAGTGCGTAGTAGATAACAGGACCAGCAGCATAGATGCCATCGACCTTGAGCGGCTTGATCACATTGCTGTTGACGCCCGAAAGCCACGAAGAATCAACAGCCTGAGTACCAGCAGCGTCCTTGAACCAACCACGGAACACATGGCCGGTTGCTGCCGTTGCCGTTGCACCTGCTGCGGTGCCCGTTGCCATGTTAATGCTCTCGGAGCCCGGGGTAACCGTGCCCATGGAGCCGCAGCCCGTGGCGAAGGTGTAATTGATGGTTGCTTTATTCTCTTGGAAGACCGGGTAGAGCGTTACACCATAGTGGCCATCGGCAATAACCTCGGCAAAGTCTTTGTAGATCGCATCATTTTGCGTGCCAGCCGTCATGGTGAATGCATGACCTGCGGCATTGGTGTAGAGCGGGCTCGTGCCAGCAACATACCCCGTGCCAACCGTGGTCCAACCCAAGAAGGTGTAGGCACCCTTGTTGTCGACATCATGGTAGGTCATCGGCAAAGCAACGCGATCGCCGACCTGCTGTTTCAGATCGGTCGCACCCGTGCCCGTAAGACCTGCGATGTTGGCGCACTGATCACTGAAGTGAACCTGTTGCCAGGTCTTCTCCCACAGTGCAGTGAACTTATACGAGGTGTCGCAGAGGGTCGGCATGTCGCTGCCGGAATCCTTCACGAAGACATAATTCACATAGTGGCCCTTGTTTTGGCGCGCAACGCCAGCACCATCGACCCAACTCCAGCCGACGAACTTCCAGCCAGGATTCGCAACAGGGTTACCCGTATTGCGACCCGTGCTGGGATTCTCGAATGAAGAGGTGTTGGTTAAGCCATCGCCATGAGCAAAGCCTGGCAAGTTCCAGGTCTGCTGCAGATTCTCGTACACGGTACCTGCGTTGGTAACGGTGTTGCCCGCCATGTTGCCATTGACCTCGGTGAAGGCACCATTAGCGCCTGGCAGGTAGGAAACAGCGATCAGTTCGCCGAAGCGACCCACGAATACCGTGTTGGAGTTGATCGGGAAGGTGCCGTTGATCTCGGAATTCTGTTTCGTGCCAACCAGCGTACCCGTATTCTCGTTGCTGCCCGTGCAGCCCGTGTAAACGTTCCAACCGATGAAGTAATACTTCTTCGAATCGTTAGGAGCTGCGGTAGGAGCCGTGGCGATAGTATCGCCGTAGCTTACCGTGAAGGTGCTGGTGCCCGACATGTTGCCCACCACACTGCCATCTGCAGCATTGGAGAGCTTGAACACGGCAGTGTAGCGTTCTTTTTCCCAATTACCACGAATGACAAGCGCATTGTCCGGCATATGGAACGATGCGTTGCCGCCCGTGGGGATGTTCAGATTCTCGCCCGACTGCAGCGAACCAGAAGCAACGGTCCAACCAGTGAACTTATAACCAGTAGGTGCAGTAGGGGTGGTGAGCGTAACCTGCGTGTCGTAACGAACGCTCTGCGTTGCAGGCGTGTAGGTTACTCCCGGAGGAACCGCACCTGCATATGAGATGTTCAAGTTCGCAGAATTACGCGTGTAGTAAAGCTTAATAAGGTTTGCGTTCGGATCGGAACCGATGCTCACGATGAAGCCATTGGTGCCCGTTACGCCCGCATTGTACGTGAAGCCTGTTAAGGTCTTGCGCACGAAGGTGACCAGCGAAGAAGTGTCGTTCACGCTGGCGGAAGTGCCCGATTCAACGCGGTAACCAAACGGAGCCGTGCCGCTGGTAACCGTAAGGGTTGCATCCTTGGTGTAACCAGAACCGGTTACATCCTGCAGGTAGTACTCGACCGTGTAACCATACTGCTTCGGGCCCATGATCAGGTTGTAGGTTGCCGTTTCATAGAGGCCCTGTGCATTGGTAGGAACGGTAAGAACGCCTGCAGAGGTGTAGTTCGCAGCAGCAAGATCGGTGCCGTTCTTCTGCCACTTCAAGAAATCGAAGTTCGTGTTAACGATGCTCGGCTTAACCTTACGAGAAATATTGAATGCCGTAGGGGTGGTTGCCGTGCTGCTGGAATAAATGGCACCCGTTGCTGCACCAACATAGATGGTAGTAGGAACGGGACCATTGTTGTCGTTATATGCCACATTCGCCGTGATGGCGTTGCTCTTATCCTTGTGGCCAACAAAGGTCAGCTCAACGATATTCTCTTTCCATTGAGCATATGCAGTGAGCGTTGCATTGTTGGTAAGACCAGTGAGGGTCCAGGTGTTCTCGATGGTCTTGGAGTTATCCACTACCTTGCCACTACCATTCGCTGCGGTGTTCCAACCTGTAAAGGTATAGCCCGGACGCGTGGGGATGGCAGAGGTTGCCGTAGGAATGCTGACCATATCGGTTGACTTATGGCCAGAGGTGGTGGTGGTCGGGTTACCACCATTCTTGTCCCAAGAAATCCTAAAGGTGAAGGGGTCCCACATTGCCGTGAGAGTTGCGGTACCCTTCAGGGTTCCGTCGAACGAATTGCCCGACCAAGAGATGGTGAAGTTAGAAACATCAGCCTGGCCCGAAGCGGTAGCGGTAGCGACCGTGCTCGTTCCACCCGTTGCATTAGTGTAAGACCAGTTCTTGAAGGTGTAACCCGTGCGCGTGTAGACCGTATCGCCCGCATTCGCAGTGAGCTTTGCGCCATAGTTGGCGGTAACGGTGTGAGGATTAGATGCGCTACCCATATTGTAGGTAATGCCCGTGGTTGCACCCGGCTCGAACGTGAAGGTAACCGGTGCGCCCGTCCAGACAGCATAAAGCGTTAAGTTCGAAGTAAGAGCAGGAGTGGTATTGCCTGCATGGTATGCAGTGCCCGTACCAGAAGAATTGGTATTCCACTCTTTGAAGTTATAACCCGGGCGGGTTGGATTATCAACATTAGTAGGAATGGTGTAGGTTGCACCATTCAGAATGTTCCCGATCGTGGTAACGCCTGTACCTGCGGTGCCATAAGAACCACCGTTCGGGTTCAAGGTAACAGAGACCTTGGTCTTTTCGGTCCACTTAGCGTAGATCTTCAAGGTGTCTGCGCGGTTTCCAGCAGCTTCAGCAGCCCAAATGCCGTTGAAGGTGCCCATGCCTGTTGCGATGACGCCCGCAGCGCTGGCAAAGACCGTACCGGTGCCGCTGCCCTGGTTATCCTTCTGCAGATACCAACCGCCGAAGGTGTAACCAACCTTGGTAGGAGCAGTAGGAACGGTGACCGCGCCCGTCCACTTGAGGTTGTTCTGCGTATTGTAAGCGGCGCCATCGGTCGTAGCCGTTGCCTGATCGAAGAACTGAACGGTATACCCGCTCTTCTCCGTCCAGATCGGAATGAGCGTAACCGGCGCCGTTACATTAGTAAGCGAAGTAACCTTAGTAGTAGCCGCAGTGCTGCGCGCCCAGCCACCGAAAGTGTAACCCGAAAGGGTGGGGGTCGGAGTCGTAAGAACGGTGTGAGTACCGTTGTAATTAACCGTGTAGGTGGTGGTGGAAGGCATATTGGCAATGGTGTCCTTTGCACCGCCTGGGAGCGTACCCGTAGAGTAGGTAACAACAGGATTCCACAGTGCATAGAGCGTAACGTTGGAGGTTACGTTCATGCTGCGCTGCGATCCTGAAATGGTTGCATTGTAAGAGTAAAGACCGTTTGCGGTGCTGTTCTGAGTGGGAGTCCAACCGCCAAACACGTAACCTGTGCGCGTTGGAGTACCAGTCTTGATGTTGTAAACACCCGGAGCAACCGTATCGGCTGAAGGTGCACCCGTGCCGCTGTTCGCGTTATAGGTGACCACTGGATAAGCCTCCCACTGAGCGTAGAGAGGTAAGTTCGTTGTTAAGTGAGGGATGCTCTGACCAGCAGTGTAGGAAGTACCCGAGCCATTGGCTGCGGTATTCCATCCCTTAAAGGTGAAGTTGGTCCTGGTAGGAGCGGAAGAAGGAATTGCTGTTGCCGCGTTGTAATCAACTGTAATAGTTGAAGGCAACCCAGTAACACCTGTGCCGTTTGCATTAAACGTAATTGAAAGTTGTTGAATCCATTGCGCATATAAGGTGATGTTCCCCGTGATCGAGGCACCAGGGATGGTTGCCCCTGCAGCATACGGAGTACCGCCACCATTAGCTAGAGTGTTCCAACCATTGAATTTATAACCCGCCAAAGTGGGGACATCAGAGCTAACCGTGAAAGGAGTATTTCCATCTTTGGAACCGCTGCCATTTGCAGGTACACCAGAAACCGTTCCAGTTGCAGCAGCAGGCTTGTTACCATCATAAGTAACCGTGATCGCATCTTCGTCGACCAGTTCGCCTTCGATTAAGCAGAAGCCATTGATAGTCGCGGTGGTGCCAGATACTGAACACATCTGAGTCATTGTAAGCATGCTGCCTGTAAGAGCGCGATAGTTATAGTACTTATTAAGCAGATCGCCAATGGTCACTCCGGCCGCAAACTCAGCATCCGTGTAGTACTTCTTTTGAGTAATGGCCTCTGGGTGATACTCGGAGTCAGGTGAAATAGTCCAGACAAGCTTACTGTTCGAAGGATTGCTGTGGGCAATGGTCACTACGTTTTGATTGACATAACCACCAAAACTACCCTGCTCCGCGTTGTCATAGTACATTGAAATCGAAATGGGCTTGGTCTCATAGATTGGATACGCATCAATAGTTGTCCAAAAACCGTTTTGATAGCTCCTGTCGTTAAGAACGGTTGCAAAAGTACCGGGCACTTTTCTATATCTTGTCGTAACTGCTCCAGTTGATCCGTTAACAGTATCTTGCTTAACGATGAAGAGCCATTGAGTTCCTGCATAACCGAATAGTTTAGCAGGATTAGATATTAAGAGACCTGCTGCTTCTGAAGCATCAATAGAAATTATAGAGCCTGCAGTAACAGCGGATCCGTTATAGAAAAGTCGGTCTCCATTGGAATTAAAGACAGGATCGCTCGCATTGCCCCAAACCTGTTTATCCCTAAAATTTGTATAGATATCACTCGCTTGAGGGGTGTTCGACATGGACGTAACAACATTTGGAGTCCAGCCCGCGCCAAAGTGGACAGTAACTTTTCCACTTGCCTGCGTCGTTATATCGCCTTGGCTTGATATGCTTGTCTGCTGCTTCACCTCCTCGGTCTTTACCGAGGTGGCGCCGGCATTCTGATCTGCACTCCCCTTATCACCAGGGGTAGCAATCACGTCGTCAGCCTTGCTATCATCACCAGTTGGATGGGCACTCTGGTTATTACCAGTAGCTATCTCGTCGGTGGAATCAGAAATAGCACCGTTGTTCTTGTCGGTGCTATCATCATTAGTATTTGAATCGGATGTACCGTCACCCTTGTTCTGGGTGCTATCATCCTCGTCTTCAGTTCCGTTCGTGCCAGAGTTGCTAGCACTGTCGGAGTCGGAATCGCTGTCTTTATCGTTTATAGAGGACTTATCGTCACCCGGTGTATAGCTCTTATCGCTGCTATCACCCGCCCCATTAACGACGTCGACCCCGGAGCCAGTAGACTGCGGGGTCGATTTATACGCATCTTGTGCTGTATACGCCGGAGGCGCTTTGGGTTCGTCCGGCGTTTTGTTCACCGACGTGCTGCTATCAGACCTTGATAGCAGGATTTCTTGCGATTCGGTGCCTTGCGAGCCACCTGAAGCTTCATTCGAAGCGTACGCAAGAGAAGGCATTGCGAACAATAACGCTGCCGCTACGATAACAGCGGCTATAAGAGCTGCAACAGGACCACGCCGCGTAGCTGCGGGCACAGCAGCAGAGGTGCTAGCGCTAGCCAGCTCCATCTGTTCTCTGTTCATGCAGTCTTGCATCGTCTTCCTGTTTCTAACACGTGGCCCCGGTTCGAGATCCTTCCCTCGAACTTGAGGCGCCCTTATGGACTTTCGCTTAGGGCGTAGACAGCCCACCCCTTAAGCGAAGTGCTTGACAGTCTATGCCGAAATGCCGCGCTTGTCCAGTTCGGCGTGAATAAACGCGGCATTTTTCGGACGATTTTTCGTTGCATTTCCCCAGGTCGCAATTTCTCGATTTTGACGATTTGCCCAAAAGCCGCGCTTTTCCGCGCCACAAGCGCGGTACTCTGCGACCTCGCTTTTTTGCAGCGCGGCTTTTTGGGTCCGTTTTGGATACATTCCTTCGATTTCCTATACCGAACAGGAGGAATAGTGGCGCGGCATCTTGAGCGCTCGCATCCTGTATCGGCTTCCCTGCCTCCAGGAGATCGCTCCTGGGTCGATCCAGGACGGAAAAGTGACGAAGTAATGTCGGAAATAAGGGCAAAATACCCCATTTCTTCACAATTCCTCCACAATTAAGCACCGTTTTGGCGGCATATATTACGGGTTGATGACACCAAACCACGGGTATTTTGAGGGCTCTAGCCCATGGGTTTGAGGGGTGTTTTGAGCCCTTTTTACCCCTTAAAATCGCCCCAAAATAGGGGCAAAATTTGGGTCCTTCGATTTCTGCTGACCTGGGGTTATAGCAGCTGCTAGCTGTATATTTTGCTGCTATATCGTTGACAGTCCCCCACCCTTACGGATCGGTCTTTAGGGTTTTGGGTCGATTAGTTCAAGCGTGTTACTAACATAATACGTGGTGGAGTGCAAGAAATGTGTTTAAAAAATATTATTGTTCTAATAAAGTGCTCTTGATGCCGTGCAGATTTGCGCCGAGCGCGCAATACAGAGCTCCCCCGCCACTACACGCAAGCAGCACGCCCAAGGGGCACTTGTAATTACACGCTTCCGCTGTTCGCTAGCCGGTAAACCGGCAAGCTCATGCGCTTCGCTCCTTCGGACAGCCT
>CDYK01017098.1_pt1 | contig 25543 bp, 16 predicted proteins | sample 554841 | NCBI WGS metagenome assembly CDYK01 (sample SAMEA3182102, study PRJEB8094) | gut metagenome | biome: human; feature: gut; material: Stool; isolation source: human stools | place: Canada | collected 2013-02-18
ATGTGGGGAGTGAACGTTTTTGAGATACCGGGCATAAGCCACCTGACCGCACTTGAACTGATGAGTGAACTGGGGCACGACTTTACCCGGAAGTTCCCGTCTTCCAAACAGTTCTGCTGTTGGTGCAACATCTCACCGAACACCAAGATATCAGGAGGAAAAAGAATATCAAGCCACGTGCCACACCGTCGGAACAATGTCGGGTTGATTTTTAGAAGTATCGCTTCTTCGCTCGCCAATGCGAAGAACCAATTGGGGAACTTCTACCGCAGAATACGTTCACGGGCCGGAGGTAAAGCCGCAGTCATTGCCACTGCCCACAAGGTAGCCGAGATATTCTTTGCCATGGTTGCAAACCAAACAACTTATAATCCGGAAAGAGTAGGTATAGACGAGAAAGTATTACTCGAAAAACGGATTACAAGATACAAACGTGAATTAGAACGAATTACAGGGACACATATAGAAATTGGCAATGCATGTGTTCCATAGAAGAAAACACCTTGCTCGACCGGATGTCAAAGCAGTGTCGGTGGATATGTTCCTGTGGCTCGTCCGTCCGTTCTTCCGAATTTCGGACAAACATCTCTTTCAACTCACGCAACAAGTGCAGAATCCTGTTCGATGCGTAAACTTCCGCCTCTCCGAACTTGGTCAGCATGGCTTTCGTCTGCTGCTGATGCTCCTTTGCGGAACTGTCGAACAAGTCCTTTATGGGAGCCAAATCCATTGCAGGAGCTTGTTCCCCTGATTGGCTGTTACTTATTTTGGGAGCATTCTCCAATTTGTCATTGATGCCCTTCAAGCCATTCCTGATATCCTCGAAGAGCGCATAAACTTCGTTATTATCCATTTTTAGAATTTTATTTTACGTTGTTTCTTTTTCTTGTCCTTACGTTTTAACTGTTCCTCAAAATCGTTCTCATCCGCCTGAGCATTTGCATTGTCGGGCATGAACAGGCCGATGGAACCGCTGTACAAATCATCGTTCCCCTTTGACTCAAATTGTGACATTGACGGAAAGTCTTTGTGATAGATGGTCAGCAATTCGTCCATCGTCAGAAACTCGCGTACAACTTCCTTCTCATGGAACTTGATGCCGACAAATGGGTCTTTGGTAATCCATTCATTGGCCAACGCCAGATTGGTGATTTTCTTCAAGCACTTCATGTAGCGGATAACGGTGTTCTGCTGGCAGGACTTTTCCGTTTTGAGATAAAACTCAAAAGCACGAACCAACTCACCGTTGATTTCCGTCAGCGGTAAATCCTCCTTCCCGTATTTCTGCTTGATGAGTTCTGCGAGATAGCATTTGCAGCTTTCATAACGGCGGACGGTAATCAGTGTATAGTCCTTTCCGACAAGCGCACGGCATTGGTCATTGTGCTCCTGCATCGTATTGATGAGCGTGCGGACTTCTTCCGCCTCTTTGTCCTGCCCAAAGAATTTCTCCTGCAACAGACGTGCGGTAATGGGTTGCCGCTGCTCTTCGAGTTCATTAAAGATTTGGTGGAGCTTGATTTTGGCATCCTCGATGTAGGCATTCAAGTCGCATGATTTGCGGCTTTTTCCGCGGGCGCATTCCTTTGCCTGATTCCACGAAGCAGGGTCGATGCTCTTGCGGATGTTGGTTTCCACTCGCGCACCGTTCACAGTGATGCGCATACACACGGAGGCTTCTCCGTTTTTCAGCAGTTTGGCTTTCTTGATGAAGAAAAGCACATTGAACGAGTTCCTTTTCATTTTTCCTACAGTTTTAAATGGGACAAAAGTAGGAAGCCATCCGCGTTTTCTTGATACGCAAAACATTGCAAATCAGTGAGAAAGAATCACGTTCGGTGGAGATTTCAGTTTCACCTTTTCCGCTCCACCTTTTGGAACACCGGAAGCGGTCATATTCTGCACTTTTTTGCGTCTTGCGGGAAAACAAAAGCTCCCGATTTTGCTTGGAAATCAGTAGTTTACTGCTATTTGCTTTCTTCAAAGTGGTGCCACCAGCAATCGTACATGAACGAAGTCATGGTTCTATTATTGATAACCTGGTCGAAGTCACCGATACGGGTGGCGTGTTCATGCCGTCGGTGGCACCGACGGAGGACGAGAAAGAGATGGAACGCCTGCGGAAAAAGAAGAAGCGCAGGAAAAGAAGGAGTTTGTAAATCAAAATATGGAAAGAAATGCAGGAAGCGACAGACAAAAATTGCAAGCGTGCATTGTACGCTTGGAGGAAAATGGACATTGAAGTTTCATTTATTGCAATCCGTCAGCAAGTGGATTTTTATGTTCGCCAAAGAACAGCAAGGTATATTTTCGTTTACCCGAAATGATTCGAGTAACTCTAAATACCTTGCTCTTGCAGGGAACTGAATTATCCGACTTCAGAAGATAATTCCAAAATCAACAACGAAATCCAAAGGCATCAATCAAAGTTCATATTTATTTTTCATTTTTGGTGAGATGGCATGTGATTATTCCATTATTTCCCTTTTTTAATTTGTCCTCATTGCTTTAATCATTATATTTGCAATGTCTCTCACGTCGATTCACCTGTTTGGAACAGGTAAGGGGGGGACAAGTATACATAAAGGCGTTTACTGAACGCTTTGGTTTTGACGGTTCAAGAATCTCGCAAATTCCAACACGATTAGTCAAAGACAAAGCAACGGTGAATGCCCCAGAGGGTGCATTATATACTACCGTAATAGATTCTATGCTTAAAAAAGGTATGGAAGCATAAAGGTAGGTTATATATTCACATCGGCGTGGGGCTTTCGACGTTGCTCGTTTCGACTAATCGGGCAATGCGAGAGCCTTTGAATCGTGGAACGGGTGACAGGACTGGCTCCACGCTTGAACCAGTACACGTTTTATAAGTATCTGTAAATCAAAAGAAACTTTACGGCATCAATCGTAAATGATACCATCAAGTTCCCATTGTATGCAAGAAATCAATCTTGCGTTGTTTATATCAGAAGATGAATTGTTTGCTGCAAATTAGCGATTAACATCCATTAACTCGTCTTTTGCTGTTTCAATGGCTGTAAGTTTCAATTCGTCTTCGCCCTCCAAAGCATCCAATACTTTGTCGGCAAGCCAAAGGGTGAGCATTTCTTTTTCGTCTATATGGAAATACTTTGCCAATAGTATCACTTGGCTTCGCTTTGCCCTACGGTCGCCACGTTCTATCTTGCTGAACATTGGGGTATCTATCTCCAAATATGCTGCTAACTGACGTTGCAGCACCTCATGTTTGATTCTTAATTCCTTTATCTTGTTTCCTAATAACATATCCGTTGTTTTTAAGTTCGACCGAAAAGGTCGTTTGTCGGTCGGATTTCGCTATAATCAGTCGCTTTCGCTATAAATTCCGTTGAAAACTTCGCTATAATTATGACGGAATCATTCGTTTCTACCTATTTCCAACGTTGACATTGGTCGGATTTCGGTCGGATTGTGGATTTTTCGGTCGGATTTCGGTCGGATTTGTTCACATCCGACCGTTCCTATTTCAAAATCCATCTTAGTCCGATTCTATCTATTGAATTTTCTTCATTCATTTCTACTAACAATCTGCCGACATAGCGAAGTTGTTGCTCTTCCGTCTTATTGGCTGGAAGCACATCCTTTAGATATTCGTATATACTATCTCGCTTGGCACCTTCTTCACCAGCATTGCTGAGATATTGTAGAACCATTTGACGCAACCTCTCCTTATCCAATCCTTTTGTTTTTGTATAAGAAGGCAGTTGATGCGTGTTCTTGGCAATACTAAGAGAAATGCTGTAATGCGGAGCCTCACCCTCTATAAGTCCACGTTTTAGCAAGTCTTGGGCAACGTCTTCATGAATAGTTCGGCCTTTTTGCACTGCGTCAAGCGAGATGCAATCCCAGAGAGAAAGAGTGTCGTTTGTCTTCAACAAGTCGGTGTATCGTTTGTTGATTTCATTGCCATATATGCGTACTACCACTTTCTTCTTTTCAGCATCAATCTCATAATCAGGCATTGGGAAATGTCTGCGCCATTGCTCGCTGAACATCTTTTTGATACCACGGCTTACAGTATCAATCATATTAAAATCAACCATAGCCCTGCATAGACATTCATTGCGGAAATGCGTCTGAGGTTCTTCGTTTCTCAAAGCATTCTCCAAAGTGCCTGGAATAAATGTGCCAGCGTTGGAATAATACAGGTAGCCTGGATTCTCTACAAAGTTAATGCGCTGTTGAAGAGTGTAGTCTTGATGGGCAATACAGTTATGAAGAGCCTCACGAATCGTATAATCATCATACTGCTTCATCGTATCTGGAAAAAGAGTACCTCCAGGCATTTCACGAAGTGTCAGATTTTCAATCTTTGAAAGAATCTCGTCCACCGTCAATATGAATGGAACTGTGAAGTGCTCATAATCTATCACATCCGCATTTTTATCACGACGCGTCCACGTTACCTGTGCTACAGCAGGACGCAACTTGAAGGCTGACTCGTATTTGCCAATCAATATAATGGCTGCACGAGTAAGACCCCCATTCCGTATCAGACCACACTTGCCAAGAAACGTCTGAACGTTCCAAGCGTTCACTTCTTCAGCAGGTATGCGACTATGTACTTTCTTGAACATCATGCGAGCCTTGGCAATAGCAACCTCATCCAAATCGTCTATGGTAGCATCTGGCACAATCTCAGCAGACCAGTCTTTGGCGGTATAGATAGGTTCTTCAAGGATGACAGCCATTCTTTCCTGCGTCAGTTCCACCAAAGAATCCTCTATCCGTTGCCATGCCTTTTTGTGCGCCAACACGGGGCGACGAGGCAAATGCTTCGGAATATGGATAATCCATACTGTTTTATGGGTGTCATCCGTTATAAACTCTTCTATAGACAGTCCTTCAGACGACAGGTAAGTGCATTGTTCTGTAAGTTTGAACGTAGCTGACTGCGTATTGGCAGGTTGCCCATTAAAGGTTAGCCTTGAAATGTCGGTACCGACTATTTCAAGCGTTTTGTCTTTCACGCCTATCACCAAATGTCCACCCTCCATGTTGGCGATAGCCGACACGTAGGAAATGACATCGCCCTTCTCGTCCCCACAGAACGAGTTCTTCAAATTCTTAAATTCCTTCCACTCGCATCGTGCGTTCTCCTGTGGATATTTGCGGAGAAGGTATTGTTGTAGTTCGAGTTCTGTCATATTAACTTAATTCATTCTTTAGTTTCTGCAAATAATTTCTAACTTCAGCGGACATATATGTATATTCTACAATATTTTTAGGACAAATGATATACGTATTCCTTATAGCACGACTCGTTGCAACATTGAACAATCGTTTTTCGAGACTATAAAGTTTCGCATCGGTATCAGGAATTACATATATCGTGATATCTCTCGTCAAGCCTTGAACTCTAGCGACAGTATCAACTAATATATTGTTGATACTGCCCAATTGACGTGCGACTTCCACTTGTAAAGCACCTGTCGTTTTTATTAAATGGCTTAGAATGGCAATTTTACATTTTTTGTCTTTATTGAGTACCTCAGAAGCAATAGTAACAGCTTTTTGAATTGCCTCTATAGGGGTCGGATCTCCTACTGGTAACTCCATAGGAACTAAGATAGGACCGTCCTTTTGGTCAACTTGGATATAATCACTATCTGACATTGATTTAAGGCTCCCATTATAAAACAATCCTGTAAATGTAGCAGCTCTTTCTCCGAGTCTATACGTGTCACTTAACTGGTATGTCTTAAACTTATTCGACACTGTCAGGGTGTCAAATCCGTCAATCAATGGCTCATAAGATTGTTTTCTAATTCTATCTTTCGAAGTCTTCACGATGGGAGGCATCTGACAAACATCCCCTACCCAAAGATTCTTTTTTCCTAACATGTTTGCCGCAGCCAGCATAGTAAGGAATGCTTGACTTGCTTCATCAACTATTACATAATCGAATAATGGTCCTTGATAGTTTCTGGCAGCTGATCCACTCGAGATGTAAAAAGTAGATAACATTAACTTTCCAGGAATAGAAAACATTTTCTCAGCGTTTAAAATGCCTCGTACCTCTTTTGATTCATCAGTAGAAAGGTTTGTCTTATAAACATTTTTGTTTTTTACTAATGACTCTTTTAATTTTTCAGCCACTTCCATAAGTGCTCGATTTGTTAATGCAGTAACTAAAACAGAATAGCCCTCTGTACAGAGTTTTTCGCACAAACTCGCTATTCTAAAGGTTTTACCGGTTCCAGGAGGACCTTGTATGATAACAGAATCAGACTTTGCCAACTGTTCAATGACTATGTTAGTCATATCGTCCTTGGTTGCCAATAATTCTGGATTCCAAGACAATCTATTATAGTTTGCATCTAAAATTTCCGAACATTTGTCATGAACGGAGTATGTGACCATCTCCAGATTTACCAAATATTCAAATGGCGGAATTTTGGGGCCGAGTACAATAACTCCACCAGGAGTTTTTTCTATATAGTTCTTAAATTCTTCGGAACTGCCTTTAAAACCTGCCAACACAAATAATGGATTATCTGACGAACTATGCCAAATGCATTTTATTTCAGTCGCTTGCGTTTCTTTTTTTATAAGACCTCCATATGTTTGACTGCCCCAGTCTTTGTATCTTCTCATACTGTCTGGCAATGTAAAACAATAGAAATGCTCATTCTTTCTTGGCAATGGTCTGGAAACAGGAAATTTCAGCAGAATCTCTCCATTTTCCATATATTTGATAAAGATTGCCACGAACATTTCGTGTTTGTTCAATAGCAAATCTTGTGCAGATGATTCCAACTTGTTTCTGAATTCATCTGTTTGTTTCTTCAATTCGTCCTGAAGGAACTGCCGTTGCTTTTGCCTTTCTATTATCATAATATATCGCTATCGTTTGCTGCTGTAAATTGTTCTTCTGAATTTGCACAATAGAAATTATAATCATCAAGAGAATTTGCACCGGAAAGAATATCTTCATGAATATGCTCAAATACAAAATGAGTACGTTCAAAATATTGCATATCCTTTGCCAATCGGCTTATTACATCATCAAGTCTTCCATTTTCAACATCAAAATTAGATGTAGAGATTCTTAGCTTTAAGAAATCGTGATTGCCCAATAGTATTTTTCTATCAAAAATAGCAAATGTCATATGCCCCAAATAGACCATAAGTCGAGAGTTCGCGTTTAACAAGTACAGCCATTCGTTAGGATTAATATTCAGAATGTTTTTCTTTGTTCGGAAGCTCTTGACCACGATATGGTATTCAACACCATCTTTCTTGACACCATTGACAAATGAATACTCTGTATGAACATTCGATGTATCATACCCTTTGGCTGTAAGCCAATTAACAGCTTCTTGTTTAGCCATCTCACTGGCAGCAGAGCGCGCCTCCGAATCTAGATCATCGTCAATTTCACCCTCAAACGAGCCAGACAATCTTAATTGATACTGCTCGAAGAATTGAAAGAAGTCATCTGTCGAGAAATTTCCAATGTTCACCAACGAACGTATTAAGTTTATAATATTGTCTATCTGCTTGTCATTTATGAAGATGTTTAATCCCGATAAAGCAATATCGCCTTCATTATAATGGTGGAAGATATAATCGTTGCCTTTTAACTTGACGTGCCATGGAATCTCTCCTTCATATTGATATATGTGATAATCTGAGAAAGTCATGTATAGATATTCAGGAGAAACATACTTTGATAATGCAGCTTCATCCTTTTCACAAATATAACAATCATCATTTATTACACCTTGTAGAAGGAGATATTGATTATCGTTTATCAAGAGTTCTTTACCACTTAACCAATTGCAAGTTAGGGCTGATGTAATATTGTCTTTATCGGTTATTGTAAATGGAGTTCCATCTGTCAAGAACTTTCTGATATGTACAACATTTGAGTCTTCATTGATAATGCCGAAAACTTTGCATAGTATGGTGGTTCGTACGTCTGAATCTTTTGCTGTCCTCCATTTTTCAATGACCTCTGGCAATTTCTCATCTTGTAGCGAATAGTATTCTGACACAACATAACGAGGACCAGTTAAGCCAAGGCTTCTTTTTAAACAGCCTACATCTTCAGAAGAAATAACCATATTTGCTGACGATTTTTCATAAACAAAATCAAGCAAATCCAAAGATTCTACTTCTGACAATTTTTCCTTCAAACAATTGAAGCTGGACAACTCCTTAATAATATGACACGAAATGTTGTAGTTTGAGTATGGTAGAGCCAAATATTTACCTAAGTCACCATACTTATCATTAAGAATTGAAGACGGATTTGCAAATGAATAATACTGAAGCATCCATTTCCCGCATAATGTCTTTGCGACAGGATTGGTTCCAGTATCATATACATTACATACAATGCCAAATTTCTTATTGTTGGCTGCGTATTCCAAAACAAATGCGATTTGAATACCATTCTCAAGAACAACATTTGCTTTATTCAATACCTCAAATACGGAACTGACTCTACCTTCATCTATTTTTGAACCAAACAAATTATTGGTAAATGATACAGGGACAAACTCCTCTATCCTCTCTTTTAAGGTGTCCACAAGTTTTGCCATGTTGTCTTCATTTGGCAAGAGCTTTGATAAGGGAAATGATTTTCCATTCACCTCTATCGTATGATCTAATTTAATGCCTGACAAGGCAGTTGTGGTAACGCCACATGTGATATGAATGATGTCGCGTAAATTCTCAAACAATTCTGCTCCTGGTTTTTCAATAGAACTAGCTAGTAGTAATGTTTGTACGTTAATATCACTTTTCTCCTTGCAGCTATTATCATAGAGATTTATTGCTGACAAGTGAGAAATATATAATGCCTTTACTTTACTTATAGAATCTTTATAGATAGGAAGAAGGACTTGTTCATGCTCTTTGACATCTCCGATAACTTCAAGAATTCTAATCAAAAGGTCGTCGTCTGTAACTACACCTCTCAATTTGGAATACTTTGCGAATTCGTCAGGCAACAAATATATGCTACTACAATTATCGTTGATAAAGTCTTTTAACACTTTATTGTTGGTATATGCAACCACAGAGCCTTTGGGTAGTGCAGTAAAGGTATTGTTGCCATCTTTCGTATCTATAGCATAGTTAGTAAAGAGTGTTTCGTCATTTGATGAACAATACTTAAGAATGGTTCTCACCTGTTCTTGGCTTAAAATCACACCCGAAAGAATAGTAAGATCCTCTAGTCTTTGACTCTTACATTTGAATGGAACTTGCTTTACAGCTATTGAAACCTCTACAGATGGTACACTTTTCCCAGTTAATATTTCTATTATCTCCGTAGCATCATCATTCTTCGAGAGTTTCTCATTCAAAATAACTTCCGAAAGGAAATGCATCTGCCCTTTAGAGAATACAAATCTTTTTCTAGTAACAGGGAATGCCCGTATCTCTTTAACTTGTTCGTGTTTAGCAACCGTATATGTCGTCAATGCCAGTTTGTACAAAGAGCATGCTCTTTCTTTACATTCTTTAACCTCTGCAACCAAAGACTCCCAATTATCAATAATAATACCTTCGTATTGGTCTTTCTCCTTCATCAAATAACGATCGATGACTCGAGGTCCTTTGCTATATTCATCTTCGCTAATAACAAATTGACCTGTGATATTATTATAGAGAGAACTATCAATATGGGTCAATTGACATAGTTGGACATTGTTGCCTTGTTGATTACAGAATATGCTCCAATCCGTCAGGCTGTCATGATCAATATTCCTCTTGGGAGTTGTGAAATGACTGAATAGTTGGTATTTCTCCGAAGCAGAAAGAGGACAATCTTTCTTTGATGACAGGCTCTTTATAATGTTAAACACATGAATAGAATAACCAATCATAGCTTCTTCGACCTTGACATGGAAAGGATGCAATGTTTCTTCTTCATCAGTAATTCTTATGCCAAGTTTTTCAACTAAATCCTCAATTCCAGCAATAACATCTGATTTTAATATTACTTCATTGGACTTTAGCAATTTGTTAAAACTAAATAGTCTGCCCATACATGTATATGCAGGAATATCCTCTATATAATCATTGAGATTTTTCTTGTTTCCCGGCATGTTGGCTATGTGAGCTAGCACCAAAGTCCTGGTATTGACAGGAAGACTACACCAAAAACGTAATAGTTTAAACCTATTATTAGTGGCTACTATCTGTTCTATCAGTTCACTCGTTTGTATGTGTTCTATTTCCGTAAAAATAGTTCTGTTGTTCAGTGGAGAGACATTGATTTTTTCATGAAGCATTCTTTTCTTTGTGCCAATAAAGTTACAATAAGCATCAGCACCTATTAAGTCTGCAAAACCAGATTCGTCAATGATAACCTCTTTTTGAGTTACGATATTTCCCCTGTCATTTATGATAAATGCTGTTTCAGTGAGTGCTTCTTTATATCCACGGTTAAACTGAGAAGCCAACCGGTCTATCTTACCTTCTTCTAATTCTTCTATAAAGAATGATTGGGGCAACAAAGAAAGATAGTCTGGATGAGATGAAGTCGCGATGGTTGCTATCCATGAAACTATGTTTTTACCAATATTGTAAAACAGATACTCGTTCCATACACTAACACGTTTTGCCTCTTGTCTATTTGACGACAATTCAAAATCTGCATTTATGAAAAATGGAAATAAATATCTTCGGTCTTCCATTGGAAGATAAGCGTATAAAGAAGGAGTCTTATCTGGAACAGGCATGACGCATCCCTGTTCATCAAGCATAAATGCATATGACAATGTCGTTGTATCTGTGGCAATTATGCGCTCAGGAATTGATGTTATTGGTATGGGCGAACCATCCACAATTTGGTACATTTTCCATTTTTCTCTATTGCCAACCATAGTACATTCCTTTACCAATGGAATACCACAGGTTTTGAAACTTTCGTTGTTTACCAGAATATCACTGCCTTCCTTTACAATATAAGACACTTCCTCTTCTGTGTCGGCGAAAGAGTTCTTAAGTCTTACAACATCAGTATTTATGTCTGATTGTTTTGCAATACTAAGTATATCCCACTTCTTATCTTCGAATTGAATTCTTTTGGTATTGCGCAAGAAAAGCATGAATCTTGGTTTCTGGATAATTCCTTTTATCAAATTTCGGTATTTATCCGATGTAGCGTCCATTTCCAGTGCAATGGCCACATTGCAATTGCGCATAAATGTGGTTCCATGTAACGCTTCTGGGCATTCTTCAACCCAGAACGGAAGAAGCTGCCATGGCAGATGGTCAACCTTTTCAAATTCATCTTCGTATTCTTGGTTCTCATCAAAGAAAATCTTGAGCTGTTCCTCCGTGTAAAGCGGATTAACATACTTATAAAAGGCTCTAAAGTTATTGAACAATTCTGCCTTTTTATCAAAGACAAAGAAAAATCCTCCAGTTCTAATATAGACTTTCTCAGAGTCGGTAAATACACTTTTAAAACCAATTCCTTTGTATCCTGTCTTTTTCCGATCAAGGCGTTTTGTGCTATTGGCAGTTGAAACAATTGACTTAAAATCTTGACGAGAGAAAGATAAGCCATCATGTGTAAATATTAGATAATTGTTTTGAATTTGAACCATTACTTTTACGCCTCGTTTTGATGAAGCATCATCGGCATTTTGCAATAGTTCATAAAACATTCTATCTCTATCTGTGTACATGTCGGCTCCTATTTCTTTTAGATAGCTGGCTGATTCTCGATTTGATTTTGGGGTTTTATTCTCCTTAAAACTTTTCTCAACTTGTTCTTTAAATGGATTTGAAAGTGCAATTGCTCCTCCTGCAAGTTGTGCAGAAAACATATATGGACGATGCTCTTTTTCTCGTTTTTCACGAGAAGCAACGTCTAATGTAAATATGTAGTACTTGCCATCTTCTAATCCATATGCGTACCGTGTTGGTATTAAAGCTGAGATATTTGCTCCTGTATATTTGTCAACAAACTGTATATTTTTATCCGTATCTGATGCCGGAATTATGTTATTTGCTATTGCTCCGGAAATAGAAGATTCTGATTTGGATGTTTTATTGTCGTATAGCTTTGAAACTTTTGCAATGAATTTGTTCTCATGAATATTTAAAGTTGACAATAGTTCGTCTACATCCATTTCGAATAATTCCTTAGGATAGACCTTCTCAGATTGCCATTTAAGGTCAAAAAAGAATTTATGTTGATCGGAATATAGATATTTCACCTCTAAATCTTCATTTAGATAGACAAAATCAGAGGCATTAAGAACCTTTTCCCATGCCAAATCCTCACTCTTAATATAACCATAGATTGTATTCCCATTAAGAATGATTCGTAATGTAACAAGGTCTTTCTCAAGAAACACTACCTTACCTATTACGATTGTCTCATTTGGAATTAAATTTTCATCAACAATTTCTTTGACTCCTAACCATTTATTCTCTAGCATTCTTGATATGCTTACAAAAAACAACAATTTATCATTGTTGATTTCTGAAACTGCTACATCTATGTTTGAACCTTCTTCAATCTTATATTTAAATGGAATATCTTTAGAACGTAATAAAGCTGTTACTCCATTTGAAAACTCTACAATATAACCGGAATGTACAGCCTTTTTTACTAATCCATTTAATATTTTATTAATTTCAAGGCTAGTGATGAATTCTTTTCTAATCCTTTCTGTGTTAATCTTTTCTTGCTCTTTCAAAGCAATGAATTCCTGAGATTTAAGTAGTTTTTGACTCAATAGAAGAATAGAGTTCTCCGGGTCAACTTTTTGCACTGAGAATTCAATAGGATGATTAATGTCATAGTTATTGGGAGCACACATTTCTTCTTTATGCATGAACCCAATAATCCCCATAACATTAATTTGATAACCATTCTCTGTTATTCCTTTTATGATACCAGATAGTTTTTGACCTCTTTGCAGTTTTGAGATAATATTTTTTCGTTCAAATATTTTTTTTACGTAATCTTTATGAGAAACAACAGTGCTCCATCTGTCAGCACGTTGAACCATAACTTTTACGTACTTGCCTACGTGGGCTTCATAATCTTCAATGTCTTTATAAAGCTGACTTCCTGGAAGAAATACTTCTGAGTCTCCAATAGAACATATCCATCCTCCATTCGTTGTATGAAGAATTTTTGCAATAAAAAATTGTTGAATGTCTATTGCATGTGCAAATTTGTTGAGCACCATTATTAAATTAATTAAGCTTTATTTTCTTTTATTCTTTTAAACATTGTATCCAGTGTTAGCTTAAATCGTTTAAGCATTTCAACTTGGAATTTATAGTATTCCTGCGAGGTGCTTAGTTCATCAGCTGATCCCATGACCTCAACATATAAGTCTGCTCTAGATAATTGTCCATGATGTTGCTCGAAATAATCCATCTCATGGCCACCTCCAATTGAATGTCGTGCTATATCTACACACTTGCCGAATTTTCCATAAAGAAATTGTCCAAATTCGTCTCTGCTGCTCTTAAGCCTTTCGTAGAAATACTTATATAGCGCAGATGCAAAATCAGATAATTGATCCTTTGTATAGCAAGGCGTACGTAAATCATCCGCTAAAGAATCTCCGTCGATTACTGGTGTAAAGACGACTTTTTTCTTATAATTGATCCTTTGTTTGTTTATCAATTCTATGAGGTCAGTAATAGACTTCATCAAGCTGTATGTTTCAGGAATGCTTGGAGTCTTCTTGTCTGATAGTTCTCCAATAATAAAGTCCTTTAGGAAGCCAATAGGTAAATAATATAAATCTTTCGATTTAAGAGATATAATGCCTTTACTTTTGAGATTTTCAAAGTTATTGGAATAAGGAATTTTACGAGGTGCTATTGTTAGATCTTTTAATATAGAATATTCACCTGTATTAAGTGCTTTATTTGTAAGTTCTTGGAAATAACCTATGCATACAGTATAATCTGGAAGCTCTCTTTTTTTGTATATGTATGAACCTATTACGTTTTTACCATAGAATGGTACCCCACCTGATTTTTCGTATGCATATTCTTTGTTTTTGAGGAGTACTTCTCGCAATTCCGTATCGTCTACAAATTTACATTCATTCTCCCACATAGACATAAATGCATCTTTTGATAAAGGAGTTACATATTCATAGCCAGAAATCGTATTAGCTTCGCCAGAACCAGGAACCTCAGTTATTAGTTGAGCCCATGGTGTTGCACCTGTAAGCCAAAAACAGAAAGGTCGTGAGCCATTTGGTAATGTATCACTACTCATAGTTCTCAATTTCATAAATCCAGACGTTGAGTCTAGGGCAAATTTGAAGAGATATTCATACTCGTCAATCATGAATAGTATTGTTCTATCTAACAATTCAGAAAGCCAATATACCAGTCTTTGAAAAACGGATTGTATTCTAGTGCTTGAGAGAGATTCAAGCTTTTCGGCAATTTCTGTCCAATCATCACAGGGAGTAATCTCTACACTGCCGAATTTCTCAGGTTCTGTAAATAGTCCTTCATTATATAATGATTCAACTAATATACCTATCAAATGACGGTATACAGCATCTGTCCCTTTTATGTCAGATGTCTTTATATCTATATAAATGGGATAAACCGATATATCCTCCTTATTTTTCAATAGTGTGCAAATTGACTTTAATACACATGTTTTACCAAACCGTCTTGCACCAATAATATTGGTGTTTTGCTTTAATTTTGCCGCAACAATGAGATTATCAAGCAACTTTTCTCTGCCAAAAAGTTCTTGTGGATTGGATATATCCTTAACTTGAAAAGGTATAGTATTCATATTAATTTTAATTTGAGCGTATTATATTACATAATTGTACCAATCTCTACAGTTATATCAGGATGATGGATGCTCCACCATCTTCTAAATAAATCTACTGTTATTGTATAAACAGGAAGATCTTCATCTAAAGCATCCCTTAAGACTCCCTTCTTTGTCAATAGTTCAATTGAATATGCTAGTTTAGCTGTAAATGCAGAAACTTTTTGGGTAGCCCATAATTCCTGTAGTTCAACCATACTAACGCCACGTGGATGTTCCTTGTTTTCTCTATTAAAGTGAACGATGCTCGTTATCAAAACATTTACTTCTTTTGGATCAGCAGGACTAAACATGTTGTTTTGGAATACATTGTCAGGAAGAGTTTTGACTAATGAGCTTTCTGAAGGAGAAAATTCGCCAGTCAAAATTTTTATGACATGTTCTAATTCTGGGTAGCCTATTATTGACCTTTTATTCTCTACAGCGTAAAAACCACAATATTTACAAATCATTTGGACAAAGTATGGTACATCACCAGATAGACGATGTATATGATCTACGGCTTCCTTTGTAAAGACAAGTTTGTCTCCAAGTACTTGAATCAATTCCTCTGCTGAATGTTTGTCAATTTCACTGATTTGCTCTTTTTTACATCCAACCAATTGCCCTTGGATTCCATATTTTGGATCTTCAAGCAAGGCATCTACATCGTATGTTCCTGCATAGATGAAACCAGCTTTTGCCTCAAATGAAAATTGTCTCAAAGTATGCAAGAATGCAGGATTTACAACAGAATTATCCATCAAAACTTTGATGAAAGAAAACTCATCAACAAAGAATATCGGATAAATATGTCTCTTATGCAAGAAAGTCAATGCGTTGCTGAGTTCCTTTGCCCTAGGCCGTTCAGGCATATTTAATTCCTTATATCCTTCTGCTCCGATATAAGGCTCAAGGTACTCATTGAATTGATCAAACAACAAGTACTCCCATATGTCATGAGCATTTCCGAAACTGGAGGCTTGTGATAAGTCCCAATAGAAAGTTGCAATACAATACTGCTCCCCTGATATAGTTATTTGTTTTTTATCTAACGAGTTTCTGAGATATTTTAAGATTGAACTTTTTCCTGTTCTTGTTAACCCATATAATATATAAGGTTTGTCTCTTTCTATAGATGTATAATGCTTAATCAGCATGTCTAGGATCTGTTTTCTTCCCTTAAACATATGTTCTACAGGAATAGGACCATCGTTCCATGGAATATCCTCGTATTTCAAAGTTGATTCTGGTTCCTTTTCCAAAGTGAACTCAAATTCATTTGCGGCAAGTTCTTTCCCTTGATATATTGCTGTAATTGACATGAGCAATTTGATAGACTCAACACTATTCATTGATGGTGGTAACTTCATTGGAACTTCCAAATTATTGCCCGATGGAATTTCATTGCTGTATGTGTTTTTACCTTTAATTGAAGCTCCTGTTGCCAGATCAATAACATTGGGTATCATAATACATCCTTCTGCCGTACTCTCACCTTGATTTTTCACAAGAAGATTGACGACCTTAGAACCATCAATGTCTACAATATACGGAGGATCAGCTACAACTACCAATTGAGGCATAGTATCTACAATTTTCTTTTCAAGAGCATTTATTACAACTCTTTTCCACTTGTTTAACAACGGGAAAAAGAATGTTCGACCAAAATAAGTCGTATTTTGATTTATGAATAATAATTGTTCTTCTATTAATCGTTGAACCTGAATGAGAAGATTTGTTCGTTCTATTTGATTTCTGTTTGAATATGGCTTAAGTATTAAAAGGATCTTATCTACTTGAATTTTTGATTCTGTTTCAGTACTATTAAGCAAATCAAAGAATGCCTCAAGATGCTTCCAAAGGTCAATCAAAGAAGATAACAAATGAATATTTAACTCTTCTTTAATTATTTTGGAAAGAATTTCTGCGTATTCAGATAATCTTTTCTGCCTATAAGATAATGCTTGCTTCAGAAAACTTCCAGGAGGCAAGTTCGTATCAATATCACTGTGATTCTGCCTATTTATAATATCGTAAATTCCTTTCTGCTTTGAAATGTCTTTTAATGCCTTATTAAATTCGATTCTCCACTGAATTGCTTTAACTCTTTTTTCTCGTTTCCAAAGACTATTCCATGCATTTGAACTTGCGGCACCAACTTCAATTATTGTTTTCCATACAATCTCGCTTACTGCAACATTGGAGTTGTTTATACATGACAAAAAAATCTTGTTAAAATTGCCAGATAAGTCAACATCTTGATTATTTTCAAGATTCAAGATTGCTACGTTTAACTTGATGTAATTACACAAAATCATGCTTAGCATATTCGAGTTCGTGTTTGACAACAAGTTAAGTGATTCTATATAATAACTGCAAGCACTATCTTTGAGTCTCTTGAGATATAAAATATTTGAAGGATTAATTGATTTTATATCTTTGTTGAATTGATTAAAAAGGAAGTTTGCTTTATATACAGCATAAAAGGCAACAGCTTCCATGTAATTCGACAAATCATAGCTGCCAACAGGAAGTTCACTAAATGCTTTTGCTGCTTCTAGATAAATGGGGTATCTTTCACCTAAATCAGTTCCCTTATATGATTTTGCTTCTTCGAGAATAGCTTGTGCTATTGAAGGAGACGGTGATCCTCCATTAGATAAAATCAAATCATGATTAAATTTATGTTCCTTAATATCAATATCAATCATTTTGCTGATTGTTAATGCAGAATCATCTATTTCTAGCATTAATTCCTTGTCATCTTCATAATTTTCTGAGTTATAAACTGATGTACTTGAAATAGAAACGGAAAATAAGGAACCTGTTTTAATTTGATCTAGCAGTGTGGCAGCATATTTATTTTGTGGATTATATAGTAATGCCTTTTCAACAGATTTTCGAGCTTCACTTAAACCAGTCTTTTCCATTGCTTGCAAGCGTGCGAGTTCTGTGTATAAGTGACTTAAATTCTTTGGCTCGCCACCTACAGATTCTATAAACTCAACAAGAGAAGTATATGCTAATTGGGCATTTCTGTAGTCTCTAATAGAAGAATATGCTTGTGCCTTTCTAAGGAGCAAGCTGCTTTTGTATTTGTTATCTACAGAATACTGCTCTAAAATTTCGTCTATAGTAGAAATGGCGATTGTGTGCTCTCCATTTCTAATTAATTCATTTAATTTTCTTTCAATTTCCTTATATCCCTTAGGAATCTTAGTCGCAGACTTAATACTTTCTTGTTTTTCTTTAATAAAAGCGTTAACACATTTCATTGTCTGAATCAATTTGCCAATCTTCCAAAGTACCTTTTGTCCCAGGGATTGAGATCGCAAAAAATAACAAAGAGACTTTGCCTGATGATAATGTCCTTCGTTAATCGCTTGTTTTAGAATATCCACATAACCGATAAGCGTATTTGGGGACAATGTTAGATATACACCTTTAACTTCAATATGTGGAGTTTTGTGATAATATATGACAACTGGCAAACTGTCACCTATGGAAAAGTGTAGAAGATCTTGCATTAATGAGGTCTCAATTATAGTATAAGTATTGACAGACAATTTTGGTTGTTCTTCTGTACTTACACGAAATGAGCGTTGAAGTACTTCATTCACATTTGCATTTGAGGCAACAATTGTTTTTTTTTCAGATGACGTAAGTGATTTTTGAATTTCAGAAACGATAGAAATTAAACTATTCCTGTCGATTTGCTCCCAACTAGAGTCATATTTGCCGATTGTGACAAATTGTTGTTTCGACTCGGATGCTTGTTCGTCTTTTGGGTTAGAAGTGTCAGGGACACCACTTACTGTATCATTTGTGGTAGAGTCCTTCGATGCTTTACTTTCTTTGCTTGAGTTATTTGCATCAAAGGCATTTAATTTCAAGTCAGTAATGTCCTCATCTTTGCAAAAAACGACTGTGCCATTAGTCTTTCTAATGGCTATCAAGGAAGACGAAATTTTCATTATTTCACCTTCTAAATTTTGCTCTTTTGTAGTGATATTGATAATATCTCCTACTTTAGCTATATCTAAAATGAAATCTAAATACATACTACTTGTTTTCTATTCTAGCCAAAGTCCATCCATAACAAGAATTGCATATTTTGGAATTCGGGTTGTTGATATCGATAGCATATTTTTTTGAAGTTTTACTTTTACCACAAATGCTGCATGTAAAAGACTCTACTTTGTCATTTTTGATCAAAGTCATTCCACATCTAACCTTTGGCTTTGATTGTGAGACTTTTTCTGTAGCGACTTTAGTATCTGCAGGAAGGATTTCTATATTTGTAATATCATTATCCTTTTTAACAATAACAGTTCCATCTTTTTGTTGAATTGCTATAAGGTCATTTGACAATTTTACAATTACACCTTCTATAGTTTCTAAACATGTCGTAATTACAACTTTACTACCGACTTTCGCTATATCACTAATAAATTCTAAATACATAGTTATTCGTATTAAAATGATGATTCGCTATACCTTCTTATCTCCATGAATGTGATAACAGAAGTATCCGTCTTTAGGGTATCTCCATCAACTACGCTATAATATGGAATATTAATTACTAGTTCTGCTCCCAACCATACGTTATTCCACAATGGTTCTACCGTCTTACCTGTTGCCAATTGACATAGCCGAAGTGTGTATGGGGATGTGCCTTATTTTTTGTCCTGCGTGTAAGCCATGTTTTGAAGCCAAAGTGGTTATAGGAAGAGTTTGTCGGTTGCAGAGTTTAGATACACCAAGTCGATAATGAAACGCTTCTCGTCCATATTTATTCAACAAAATGTAGAGATAGATATCAGGAAACTGATCTGGTAACGTTTTGTCTTGCAGACAATCCACACAAGAAGTATCTGCAATAGTTTCCTTTACATCTTGAAATAGTTCATCGAAGACCAAATGCTCAGGAAGTTCAAATCCATGATACTGTTCGGATTTCATAAAGAAATCCATTGCTTCTTTTGAATCAAGATATAATATATTTTTTACCATAATTTTACTAATTACTCTTCAAATTTCATCATTGCGCCTTTTGGTATAAATGCTGTAGCAACCATACAGCCTCCAAACAATTCCAATACCACACGTTGCTGCCCAGCAATACGTGCCACTCTGCCTTGAATGCCCTCAAAATCACCTTCGGTAACAACGACTCGGTCACCTAACTTATATTGAATGTTGCTGGAATTGACAAGAATGACATGAGAGTTTCTGATGGATGTCAGCCTAATGAAATTGTTCATGGCTTCATCTGGAATGACCAGCGGAGGATTGAGATTAGGGCTATCTTGACGGTATGAGGTATGGTCGAAATAGAAACTAAGTAGAGGGCGTTCCTCATTGGAGTTTACCTTTTTATCACGAAGCAAAGTTACAATCTGTTCAATGGTTGTATGGACAAAGAAAAAAGAGGGAAGAAGAGGCTCAGTGATGATACGTTTCTTACCCTGCTTGGTTGTTTGCTTGTAGTGCATTGGTACATAACAATCAATGTTGCGAGCATCAACGAATTCTTTTGCTTTCAGTATGCGACCGTATGATACGCGAAGCACAAACCATCGCGTCTTTTCCGTAGGTACATTCTCTACCGACACCCCATCCGTATCTTCTTGGATGGAGGGCGTACAAGAGGTAAGTCTTGCACTTGGACACGATGATCCTGTGTCGGTAGGCTGCCCATTATACAATGAAGCGTCAGCCGTTGGAGGCTGTTTGGTGTTATCTTCCAATGCTATTGCTCAGAGGTTAGATTAAACCAATAGACTTTCTTTTGATAGAATTGTCAATTATTGACCACAAAAGTAGGAAAACTTATTCAGACGAAAGAATAAATAATTGGAAATCTTTATTTTTTGCAACACATTTCTGTAATTTGAGGTGATTTGTGGTAATTAACGCTACAAATCGCCTCAAATTGTAGCTATCTGGAGAAACCTTGTGACTCCTTTTTTGAAGGTGCTCCTAACCCCAACTTCTGTTTTCCATCCCAGTTAGTAAGTTGGTCAGCACAACCGTTGGAGCCACCGAGTGAAACGTATGTATCTGCGCTGCACGACATGTAATCAATGAACGAAAGGAAGTTCTGAATGATGGGCTCGGTATAAACAACCTCATCGGTAGCAAAGAGTTTTGTCCAGTGGGCGACACATTCTCTCCTATAGTTGCCACAACCATTCCAATCCATGCTCGCGAGAAATCTTTCAACGGCAAACTTTGCTCCTTGTGGAGAACGAAGCGCAATATTAGATTTTGTGGCAGTAGCCATAATACCATAATAGATTACTTTGGCTTCTTTCTCATCGAAATCTATTCTGCTTGATTGCGAAAAGGCTTTGAGATGTTTATGACCTTCACTAATGAATCGGTCAAGTACTCCTTGGTGTCTGTCTTGTCTTGCCTGTTCCTCACGTTTTGCCTCCGCTTCTTGTACCTTGCGTTCTTCTACACGTTTAACAGCTTCTATTATTTCTGGCTGCTTTGACAAGTCGTTCCATTGAAGTACCAAGATTTTGTATTTCTCCCATAGAGTATTGTAATCAGTCTTGAGTTTTGTAATGTCCTCATTTTTTGAGGCTAATTGGTTATTGAGACTTTTAATAACGGCATCCTTTTGAGCGGTTACTCGTCTGACTGCGTTCTCGTCAAGTTGCGATATGCGTTGCTTTACCTCCGTATTTTCTACCTTTAGCGTATCATTCTCATTCCACAATGTTTTGTTATCTACAACCAGTTTGTTGAGTTTCTGCATATAGTAAGTGTAAGTCTTGTTGACAGATGCTCGTATACCATTATTTTGCTTGTCACGTTCAGCGTTGATGGCAGCGATAAGAGCCTTGATAGCATCATTGATGTTTATTGTCCGTTCCTCTCGCCAAGTCTTCTGTCCGATAAGTGCAGGAATAGGAATGGCAAGTTCTTTCTTAACGGCATCCATTGCCTCTTGAACCGGTGTCTTGATGTTGAGAAGAGGGAATGTGAGCTCTTGCTTGTCAATAGTGGCAAGCACAGCGTATTTTTCCACCTTGTCAAGAGCAGCTTTCGCCTGTCGCTCGGCTTCAAGAACGATTTTGTTCTTATGCCTTCGTCCGCGTTTCTCTTCCTCGGACAATTCATTGTAAGGGATGCCGCGTGCAAGACCATACTTGCAGCCAACCTCATTGTGATAGTCGGTGTGGAGTTGTGAAAGATATTCCGACTTCGCTTTTCTCGTCTCTCCCCACACCTTGGCATAAGACACACGCTCAACAAAGTCCTTTGAAGCAGTCTGCTTGGTGTAGTTGTCTCGCTCCTCTTTGGGTAATGTTTTCCATTCCTTAGTTGAAAGCACTATGTTAGGATTGTTTTTGTTGATATACTTGCTTCCTATGCGTCCACGCTTCTTGACTTTCTCCACAGGAATAGTCTGCACATGGGCATGGATGCTTGTTTCGTCACAATGGACTGCGAAACTGATAATATTCTCCTCGCCCCATTTGCGACAGACAAAGTCGTAGGTGTCCTTTGCCCATTGGATGATATCTTGTTGCAAGACGATGTGGCTATGGTCTGCATCAGGATTGGCAGTGTCTATCCTTTGGTTGCCAAAGGCGAGGTTGTACAGTACGTCGTGGTCGCCACTGAATATCATGCCGACGGTGCAGTTCGGACTGTTCTTTGATACTTGGTCTGGATGCCTGGCATCCATATAAGGTTTGAATCCTAACTCGTCAAGACGCATCTGGACACGCTCATGCAAGGGAATGAGATTGGAACCGAGCGGAATGACCTTTCCTCCCTTGACAATCTCAAAGTTGAGGTTCTTGCGTGAGAAGTTATAATGGTTGTTCTTATCCTTGTCGGCATTCTTCAACCGATATACATTCTCGTCCCAACCTCTGCGTTCCGCCTCGTTACCCACTTGGGCGGAGAATGATTTCTTGTCTTTGCCGACATGAATAGCGGCACGTGGTATATTGCTTTGCATATTTTATTTCTGTCTTGTTGTACATTGTAAAAGGTGTAACTCGGTATAATGGCATCTGGTCTCGGGCGGAGCCTGAGCATAATAGAAGGACTTTTTAAGTGAACAGTGTCAGCAGGTGAATCTAAAAGTCCCTATTATGTTCATGGACTTTTGCAAAAAGTCGTACACCATACCAGATACCTCAGTTCCTTTTCAACCACCATTACTGTCCGCCCGATAGGTCGGATTCCTATAGACAATTTTTGTCATCATCTCGTTGAGTCGGTCGGCAATGCGGTCGCCATATCGCTGACGGATGTCTTTGGGTTCAAGGTTTGTAGTAAATGCAGTGAATAGTTGTGCGTCATACCGTATAGTCAAGAGTTCCTTAATTGGACACATAATGTTACCATAGTCTTGCACTTCGGCTGGTTCAGTTCCTACGTCATCGATTCCCAACATGTCAGTTTGCGCCAGTTTGCAAAATTTGGTGTAATCTGTCCTGCGAAGTTGTGCAATCTGCATGGCATTGGCTATGGTGAAATCATAGTAGTTGTCAGAGCTATGCCCCGCATTAGGCGATAGATTTGGTTTGAGGATATCCAATCGTCTGACAATATTCTGCAATGCTTTGAGCATGGTTGTCTTTCCATTGCCACATCCGCCACACAGAACGATGCCGAACTTTGCAGTGTTTGCCGTCAAGCACTTGGCTACTTGCCTAAGTTGATCTTCAATGAAGTCGTTGTAGATGAAATCACGATAGCGGTATTGCACTTCCGCAATATTTGCCGCTAAGAGATACTCGTATGCCTGCTCCTCCGACATAGGCAATCTAAAATGCTTCGTCGTAATCCGCCCCATCTGCAGGGACTGGACAAGCCCTGCGATTCTCTTTTTGCTTACTGAATCCATTTTTACTTTCTTTTTTACTGTTGAAATTTTCACTCGACTTTCTTATAAAAAGTTCTTTGTCTTTATCTTTTATATGTGTCAAGTCATGTGTCAAGTTATCCGTCAAACCTTCTGTCAAACCTTCTGTCAAGTCATCAGTCCATTCAAGCATTGTATATTTGGACGGTAGATGACGAGACTTACCTTCAGAGAAGGTGATAAGTCTACGCTCTGCAAGATGCTTTCGTGCCGTAATTAATGTCTGCCTTGATATACGTAAATCTTCGCTAATTCTTGTGCTGGAACATGCAAAAGGCATTTTCCAAAAACGTTTGTTGCATTCGTTCACAAGATAGGCATACAGTGCAATTTCACTTGCTGGCATTGGTGACAACAAAGCAGAACGCCAAAGCTGGTTCATGTAGTCGATATAAGTCATACGTTCTCTGTTCTTTCGTTATCACTTGCAATAGGCAATGTCTTGTCCACTTTGCTTTTCCGTTTGCAATAGCCAGCAACGGTCTCGTTGAGAGTTCGGGCGTGGGTAATGGCTTTGACTGCCGAAGCAGGGTACATATTCTTATTGCCGAATTTGATGTGCTGCAAATAGCCTGTGCGATGCCACTGCCATAAGGTGGCAGGGCAGACGTTGAAAATCTTGCAGACTTCATCCGTAGTAAGGAAAGTCTCCTCTGGTTCATCCTTGCTCACGGATGCTATGTTCTCTTCCCACAGCTTGCGAGATTGCGCCAACAGCATCTCGGCAAAGTGATGAAGGTCTTCGGGAGTGACGGTCAATGCGACATTGGCTCCCATTTTTGTCAATGACATGATGTCAATCATATTTATTATCTTGATATGTGGTTCTACATACGCTGTTTTGCTCGTAAATCAGGGTGCATCTCTTCGTAGCGCGACAAAAAGAAAGCACCGTCAATCCGCTGGTTTGTCGGATTGACGGTGCAAAAGTACATGGTTTTAAATGGGGATTGAAGAGAATTGAATAGGCATCAGAATGTGACTACTTTTGACTACTCTTTGTTAATGGTTTTAACTTGATTACATCAAAAATCCTTGGCTGAATGCGGCTTCGCACTCAACCAAGGATGAATGTTTACAGCATAATGTCAGCCACGAAGTATGCTGCGGAAATATGCTATTATAATGGAAAGGAAGTTTTTGCGACCCAACTTGCGGTTGTGGAATATCACTATGTCATCTTTATCCAACGTATAGCCAATAGCATTGCGCAAAGCCTTTCTGTGGTACTTGATTATCTCTTCGGCTTGCTTCTTGATTGCATCTGGAAAATCCAGTGTAAGCTGCCCCCTAAAACCAAGTGATTCTACCCCCTTAAAACATTCAACAATGCCCCCTTAAAAAGTCTTGACCGATGGGGTTATTATTATTTTAGTTTATTTCCCTCTGTATGCAGCCATTTTACGGACACTTTCTCCTGTCAGCTCAATCCGGTGCGCCGTATGTATAATACGATCCATAATGGCATCTGCTACTGTAGGGTCTCCGATTGCATCATACCAATTGTCCGTTGGCAGTTGCGAGGTGATGATGATGGACTTGCGCCCATGTCGGTCCTCTATTATATCGAGCAGGATGGGGCGTTCCTTGGCATCAAGGTTCACAAGGAAGAGGTCATCCAATATGAGCAGCGTGCTCCGTTCGATTCTCTTGAGTTCCGATTCCAGTGTGCCTTTTACTTTTGCCACCTTAAGCGTACCCATAAGTTTCGGAGCATTCGCATAATATGTCCGTATGCCCTTCTTGCAGGCTTCATACCCCATTGCTGTGGCAAGGAAGCTCTTCCCGGTACCGGATGACCCTGTGATGAAGAGGTTCTGTCC
>CDYK01031147.1_pt1 | contig 24949 bp, 25 predicted proteins | sample 554841 | NCBI WGS metagenome assembly CDYK01 (sample SAMEA3182102, study PRJEB8094) | gut metagenome | biome: human; feature: gut; material: Stool; isolation source: human stools | place: Canada | collected 2013-02-18
TTGAGGGCGTGCACGCTACGCTGTGCAGCATCCTCTCCGATGCCGTGGAGGGTGGCTTTCTGCGTCATAACCCCGCCTGGCGCACCTACCGCTACGCAGGGCGAAAGACAGAGAAGAAAATCGCGGACGCGGAGACGGTGGGGAAGATCATCTCCGCTCTGGAGGACGAGAGCATCAAGTATGAGACCTACTTCAAGCTGGTGATCGCCACAGGCATGCGCCGGGGCGAGTGCTGCGCTCTGCAATGGGGCGACATCGACTGGGAGCATCGCTCCATCCACATCCGCCGGAACGCGGTAAAGGTGACGGACGAGGAGATCTTCACCAAGGCTCCCAAAACTGTCTCCGGAAACCGCTATGTCTACTTCTCTCTGGAGATGGAATCCCTGCTGAGAGAATACCGCCAGGAGTGTGCGTGGGAGACAGAGACCTATGACGGCAGAGAGCTGGAGAACGAAGACTTCCTGTTCCGCCGCAAGGGCTGCCGCCTTCCCATGACGCCCTCCACCTTCACTTGGCGGTTCAAGCTGATCCTGAAAAAGCACGGCCTGCCGGAGTATCTGAACGTCCACTCCCTGCGGCACACCAATGCCAGCCTGCTCATCGCGAACGGCACGGACGTGGCCACGGTGGCGGGCCTCCTTGGCCACAGCCAGCCCTCCACCACGTTGGACATCTATACCCACGCGTTTGACAAGAACAAGCAGGCGGCCAGCCGGGCGCTCCAGGAGGGGCTGGAGATCTGAGCATGTGAACTGAAACGATCAAGAGGCAGGAACCAAATCGGTTCCTGCCTCTTTTTTGCTGTAACATGAGATGTTCACAGTTCCTCAGCCTTGAAGGCCGTATAGCCCTCATAGTAGTAGCTGTGGTCGATGCCTTTCATATAGACGTCCCGGCTATCAATCTCATCTGTAAGTGCGTTTTTGAGGATGTGCTTGATCTCCGTATCCCGGATCGGGCTGCGTTCCATGGCCAGCAGATAATCCTCTTTATCCACGCGGCTCCAGTCGACCACCTGATGCAGCTGAGCTTTCAGCAGCAGATCCAGCCAGATGCGGGTGCTGCGCCCGTTGCCCTCACGGAAAGGGTGAGCAATGTTCATCTCCACATATTTCTCGATGATCTCATCAAACATGGACTGCGGCATCTTTTCAATATTGGAAAGGGCTGCTTCCAGGTACATCACCGGAGCAAAACGGAAGTTGCCCTTGGCGATGTTGACGGTGCGGAGTTCGCCAGCAAAGTCGTAGATCTCTTCAAAGAGGTACTTATGGATCAATTGCAAAGAGGAAAAAGTCCCCGCCTCCAGCTGATCCAGCAGGCCCGTCTCAAAAAGTTCGACCGCCTTCTTTTTGCTGATCCGCTCCTCTTCGCGGGCAAGGTCGGCAGAGGATGTGAGTCCCAGTTTATTCTCGAGAGCCATGGCAAAACCTCCTTTGCCCCAATAAAAGCAAAAGACACTTGCTTTCGCAAGTGTCTTTTTTGGTACGCCCGACTGGATTCGAACCAGCGACCTTCAGAGTCGGAGTTCTCAGGCCGTCAAAGGGGAAGCTGTTGGGCCGCAAGGGTTTCAGTTGGGTTGCACAAATTTTCCACCATTTATAGAAAACTCCCGGAGCCATTGCGGTGCAATGGCTCCGGGCATTTTGCAAATAGTCGTCAAATAGTAGTCAGCAATCCGAGACCCATTAAGCAGTCTCCTCTGCATCCACTCCATGCTCATACAAATATTCCGGAGCAATGTCGATCTCCCCGTCGTTCCAGACTGCAATGCCACGGTCAATATAAACGGAGCGAAACACCTCCTCATCTGCCAATGGGGCAAATGCCGACGTTTTAAGCAGAGGTCTAAAGTCCATAATCTTTGCAGTTCCAGTACTGAAGCGTACCCACAGCTTATGATCCTTCATTGGTCGGACTCCACTTACCTTGATCATAGGAGCAGGATCTCCAGCATAGGCAATTCCATCCACAATATACATCTCTGCACCTCCTTACCGCAAGGGTTCAATCTTCCCGAAGGGCTCATTCCGGACTGCTTTGTTCCAGGTAGCATATAGTTCTTCCTCGTGGATTGCAGCCCAAGCCTGCACCAGTTTCAGCTGTTTGACAGGTAGGCTGCCTGCCAGTAGCTCCCCATCCACGCCAACAGATGCTTCAAACTCTGCGTAGTACACATGGAAGTGAGGTTTATTATGCTGGCTATTGTCAGAATATAGCATCTTGATAACAATATTGTAAAAACGGCAAAGTTCTGGCACTTTTCCAACTCCCTTCATCGCAATTTAAATCAATTCAAATATCGCAATCCGCGCTTTATTTGAAGTCGTGCTTTCTAAAGATCATTCCGTATTCAGAAGTTTTTGTGGTAGTATTTTACCACAATTTCAAAATAATCACAAGTGCCGCTTGATTGGTCTGGCTATGATATTCGGTCACAGCCCGATGCTTTTCGCTGCCAGATGGTTATGTCAGGGGCATAAACTTTCCGGCAATTTATGTTCGCTTGTCGGCCCATCCGGTTAAATACAATATTGCAATAATAAAGGAGCGGGAACCTGTACAGGCATTTCCCGCTCCTCTGTTATTCGATATGATGGTTTTTGCAAGATCTGCGAAGGAGATGTCTTAGAACTCCTGAATCAGCTCATCCTTCCAGCCCTTCGTCGGATCGGCTACCAGTGTATCCTTGAACCGCAGGGTGGAGATGTACCACTTGCCGTCGATCTTCACATAGTCATCGTCATAATAGCCCTGCTCCAGGAAGCCGACACCAGCGCCTTTACTCTCCTCACCGCTTTTGAAGGCTCCAAACAGATGCCAGTGGCCATGGGCGTGGGTATCGTCGTCAAAGGTAATAACTGGGTTCGTGATGTTGTGGCCCAGGCAGCGGCCGTCCATCTGCTTCTGGAAGCCCTTGAACAGCTCAATGAAGGCCTCTCTTCCCACAGCGCTGCCCCATGGATCGTCGGGAGAGCCCTCCCACCGCACATCGGGGGAGAAAATCGTGTCCACCAGCTCATAGTTGTGGTTGTCGTTGCACATCCGGGCGTAGCGGTTCTTCAGGTCTTTGATGGCCTCAATATCCATCAGTCTCTGGACTTCCTTCTCAATGTTCATACTCTTACCTCCATGATATTTTTTCCGCATCGCGGTGGAAAACAAAAACTTTATCTCTGCTGTGGATCCGTGTGCTTCTTTCCGAACACCATCTCGTGGGTGGGCTTGATGACGAAGTAGGCCGCCACGCCGATCACCATGAGGATGATGCCGCTGACCATGATGTTCATGCCGGCGCCGCCTCCGAAGAGATTGCCCACCACAGGCACAATGTAGCCGCACAGGAAGACGCCGGAGCCCTCAATGCCAGCCAGAAGGGACATGGCCGTGGTGGCGTTTTTCCCGGTGGTGGCCAGCCCCAGGTAGGTGGTCAGGCCGGAGACGACAATCAGATTGAAGAACTGGCACAGAATGCCGCCTGCGTAGCATCCTGCGGCGCTCTGGGTCAGCTGCGGCAGCAGCATGGCCGCGCCGCACAGGATGAAGGCCAATGTCATACTAAACCGTTTGGTGGCTTTGATCCAGAATGCCACCACCAAGCCGGAGACCGTTCCCGCCACACTGCACAGGGAGCCGATGACGCCCGCCATGGCTGTGGTGCCCAGCTGGGCCTCGTTGACAATGTAGTCGGAATAGTTCATAAACCAGGCATTCCAGAAAATGGCGCCAAAGAGATAGAGTAGCAGCATTCCTACGGCTACCATGGGGAACTTTCCATCTCCGGCAGGCGCCGTCTCTGTCTCCTGTGCACCGCCGGCGGCCTGTGCCAGACTCCGGTCTTTATCCACATTGGGATAGAACAGGATCACCAGCACCAGAATCGGAATTAGAATCAGAACCGTCTTATAGCCGTCCTGGAAGCGTCCGGTCTCCCCGAATACGCCGCCCAGCAGCTGGAAGGTGGCCATGCCCAGCATCATCAGGGAATTGTGCCATCCAAGCACTTTGTCCCGCAGGTTGAGGGGAGCCACAATGGCCAGAACCGTGGGGTTCGCAGAGGCGATGGTGCCGCCCGGAATACCCAGCAGTGCCGAACAGGCAATCACGCCGATCAGCGGCATCTCCACCAGCAGGATCAGCGCCCCCGCCGCAATGGAGATTGCCATACTGACAACCACCACCAGTTTCCGGTTGCAGACCCGCAGAATGACACTGGAGGCAAAGGCCGCCAGCATCATCACGATGGTGGGCAGCGTGGAGATCAGAATGGCCACATTCTCCTGGCCGGGATAGGCCTGATAAATCAGCCCCAGCACCACCGTCGCAATGCAATAAATCCAGGCGGCAAATGACGACAGCAGCACCACAGCCACACCCAGTCCTCGATGTTTGATCATAAAAATCCCTCCATGCGCGTGTTCTCCAGCAGCTTACAGGTGCCGGCCCAGAAGATACCCCTCCCGGATGGCCGCGCCAGCCAGGCCGGGTTCCTTGGCATCGCCGATAATCCGCACATCCACACCTGCGGCGGTCAGTTCCTCCGCCAGGGCGGTGTTGGACACCCGGCCAATGGCCAGCACAACCGTATCCGCGGGAATCTCCTCATTGTGGGCTCCGGAGACGATGACGGAGTGATCCGTAATCTCATCTACTGTGGTGCTGGTATAGGCCTTCGCCCCATTGTTTGCCAGGTCCTGCAGCAGATCCTTGCGGGGGGCCGGCCCCTCATCCAGGGCAATGCCGTCCCGCATTTCCACCACGGTGACTTCCTTCAGCAGAGAGGCCAGATGGTTGGCCACCTCCACGCCCACCAGGCCGCCGCCCACCACGACACAGCGTCTGCCGGTGTTGACGGCGCCTGTCAGCACGTCCTGTCCCAGGACCACATTGGGATTCCGCACGCCGGGGATTTTCTTCGGAACGATGGGCGTCACGCCGGTGGCCGCGACTACCACGTCCGGCTTCTTCTCCAGCACCAGCTCCTTGGTGACAGTTGTGTTCAGGAACACCGGGACCTGCAGTTTCTCCAATTCCCGCACCTGCCAACGGAGGAAAGCCGTGATCTCTCCCTTTCCGGGCGGGATCGAGGCGATCCGGTATTGTCCGCCGGCCCAGCGGTCGCTGTCGTACACCTCCACCTGATGGCCGCATTCCGCCGCCGCAATGGCGGCCTGCATGCCGGCGGGGCCCGCGCCCACCACCATTACCTTCTTGGGATGCTCCGCCGGGATCGTCTGGTATTCCGGGTCGCTCTCATGACCCACCAGCGGGTTCAGCTCACAGGAGCCGGCGAGGCCGTTGTCGATGTGGCCCACACAGCCGTGAAGGCACCCCACGCACTTGCGGATGTCCTCGAAGCGTCCCTCCCGCGCTTTGTTCGGGGTCTCCGGGTCTGTGAGGGACTGCCGGGCAAACCCGATCAGATCCGCCTTGTTGGCCCGCAGAATGCTCTCGGCGATCCGGGTATCGTTGATGCGGCCCACCGTGATCACCGGCTTATGGGTAACATCCTTTACCTCTTTGGCATAGTCCGCCTGATAGCCGTGGCGGTAGTACATGGAGGGAATCATCTGATCGTCCGTGGCATTCACCGCGATGGAGATGCTGAAGTAGTCCACGCCGGCCTGGTCCAGGTAGGGGATGATGGCCTTGGTGTCCTCGATGGTGAGACCGCCGGTCACCCGCTCGTCGGCAGAGAGCCGATACCCCAGGATGAAGTCCGAGCCGCATTTTTGGCGGACATTTTCAATGATCTCCAGAGCAAAGCGCATCCGGTTGGTCAGATCACCGCCATACTCGTCCGTGCGCTTGTTGGTGTACATAGACATGAACTCCGGGATCATGTAGCCGTGGGCGCCGTGGAGCTCGATGCCGTCAAACCCCGCCTTCTTTGCCCGCAGGGCGGCGTCGCCGAAGTCCTCCACTGTCTTGTGGATCTCCGCAATGGTCATCTCATGGGGCATCTCCTCATTGTGGTAGGGGTCCGGGATGGCAGACGGCGCCCAGGACTGGGCTTTGGCATACTTTTCAGAGGCCTGCCGGCCGGGATGGTTCAACTGGGCAATGATGACGGTATCGTATTGATGGACCCTGTCCGTCAAGTTCCGGAAGCCTGGGATATGTTCATCCTTCCACAGGCCGGGGATCCACTGATAGCCTTTCGCCGCAGACGTGACAGCCACATTCTCCGTGACGATCATGGCGAAGCCGCCCTTGGCCTTTGCCTCGTGATACGCCGCAAACCGCTCTGTGCAGGTGCCGTCCTCCTCGCAGAAGTTCATCAGCATTGGGGTCACCACGCAGCGGTTTTTCAAAGTCTTTCCGTTGATGGTGAGGGGGGAAAACAATCGATCCAGCATATCTCGCTACCTCCATTTTTCTCCTGTTATTTTTTCTCTATTTTTATAACTATTATTTTAATAATTATTGTAAGTATTAAATTTAACAAAGTCAATGCCTTTTTCGTATCTGCGGCGAAGTTTGGATAGTTAAACAAAAAACAAACAACGCCTTTGGCGATCCCCACAAAGGAAGATTCGCCAAAGGCGTTTTCGGTGCTCTATATGCCGCGCAGCATCTGTCACTGCCAGTATTCGATTGCTAAGTCCGCTTTCATCTCCAGCGCTTTTTGGTACATTCCCTCCAGATAGTACTGGTCTCCCCGGTGATCCGCCAGGCGGAATTTCGGCAGGACCTCCGGCGGAACCGCCTTGGCGCACGCCGTCTGAACCGCCTCCATCATCTCCCGATCCACCACGTTTCCGGCAAAGAGCAGTTCGTCCGGGTTTAACACCGCAATGACTGAGAGTGCCGTCTTCACGATCAACTCCAGCCCCTTCGGACTCCCCTGGGCAATGACCTGGATCTGCTCCTCCTGACTCATCCCCCACGGCATATATCCGGTCATTCCGGCAAAGCCGTTCTTGCCGCTGACAATTCTCCCCCCGATTACAGATGCTGTGCCTGCCAGGACATTTCTCATGCAGAACAGCAATGTCAGCGTCTCGCTGGTATAACCCGCATCTTTGTAAGCTCCATAAACACGGTATTGACAGTCGTAGGTCATGTAGATCGGCCGCTGCTGCGCCACCGTCCGGAGCGCATCCAGCAGGTGAGCCTCCTCCAGCTCCGGGATGTCAGAGAGCCGCAGTACGCCGTGGTCTATAATTCCGCTGGTTCCCACCAGGATACACGAGATGTTGGGGAACATCTCCAGCATCTCGGTGATTTTCCCGGCCACACGGTCCATATCCAATATCGTGAACTGCGTCTGTTCCTGATAGAGCGTCGACCGCAACATGGAGAGCACGTCACAGAGGAGAAGCCGATTTCCCTCTGAGTCCAAATCAATCCGGACACAGAGAATACTCTCATAGTCCTCGTTGATCTGATAGACGCTGGTGCTTCTGCCCACCCCATTGAGCTGGTATTTCTGACTGTACACCTCGCCGCTTCGCTCCAACTCATTCAGCAAGGTGTTGCAGGTGGCAACACTTAGGCCCGTGTCCGCCGCAATGCTCTGCTTGGTGTGCTCGCCGCCCCGCCACATGACAGCCCGGATGGCGTTCATATTCATCTTTCGGACATCTGACGTGTCAATCATACTGTCCCGTCCTCTCTGTATCGTCTTTTGCACATATTACTCCAAAATATGATTTCTCTAAGTTATTATAACAGTTAGAAAAATAAAATCAACCATTTTCTCCCATACTTCCTGAGGAATCGCAAGCCGGGGTGGACTGTCACAAAGACAGTCCACCCCGGTCTTCAAGTTTCTGTGTTAGTGTCGGCTTCCAGCTTTCAGATTTCCATAGGCTGCTTCGTGGGCAGGTTTGATGACGAAATAAGTCAGAATTCCAATTCCCATCATGATGATCCCGCTGACCAGGATGTTTGTCCCCGCTCCGCCACCGAAGAGATTGCCCACCAGGGGGACAATATAGCCGCACAGAAATACGCCGGAGCCCTCAAATCCCGCCAGAAGAGAGAGGGCGGTCGCCGCATTTTTCCCTGTGGTCACCAGACCAAGGTAGGTGGTCAATCCGGAACCAATGATCAGATTGAAAAACTGGCAGAGGATTCCGCCGGCATAGCAGCCTATGGCGCTTTGGGTCAGCTGCGGCAGCAGCATGGCCGCTCCGCCGAGAATAAACGCCAGCGAAATACTGAACTTCTTTGTCGCACGAATCCAAAACGCAACCACCAGGCCGGAGACTGTCCCTGCAACGCTGCAGAGGGAGCCGATCATGCCGGCCATGGCCGAGGTACCCAGCTGCGCTTCATTGACGATGTAATCTGAGTAGTTCATATACCAGGCATTCCAGAAAATGGAGCCGATGCCGTACACCAGCAAAAGTCCCACTGCAACCTTGGGGAATCGCTCTGGCTCCGCCCTGAGGGCCGTTGCGGAAATGTCCGCATTGCGGACATTTTTCGCCGGTTCCCGATCCACATTGGGATAGAAGAGAATGACCAGGACTAAAATGGGCAGCAGCACCAGCACGGTTTTGTAGCCGTCCTGAAACCGTCCGGTCTTTGCGAACACGCCGCCCAGCAGCGTGAAAACAGCCATTCCCAGCATCATCATGGAGTTGTGCCAGCCCAACACCTTGTCCCGCAGTCTGGGCGGCGCAATTTCCGCCAGCACCGTGGGATTGGCGGAAGCGATAGTCCCGCCCGGGACGCCCAGAAGCGCAGAACATAGGATCACGCCCGCCAGGGGCAGCTCCAGAAAAAGAATCAGCAGCCCAGCTCCAACGGAGATCAGCATGCTGATGATCACCACATATTTTCGGTTGCAGAAGCGCAGCAATACACTGGAGGCAAACGCCGACAGCATCATCACCAGTGTGGGAAGCGTGGAAATCAGCACTGCGATGTGCTCCTGTCCGGGATATGCCTGGTAGATCAGGCCCAGTACCACAACTGCAATGCAATAAATCCAGGAGGCAAATGACGCCATCAGAATCACTGCAATTTGAAAAAATGATTTCTTTTTCATGGACTCCTCCCTATGCCCGTGTACATTTCAGGCCATCTTATATCCCAAATCTGGTTTCTCATTTGGAATGTTCTATTTTTATTATTAATATTTTAATTATTAATTTAAATATTATTTTTAGAAAAGTCAACGTTAGCTTGATGCTTTCGAAAATGTTTGGATAGTTAAACAAAAAACAATCTCGCGCTTTGTCAAATCGGCTGATGAAACTTATCTCGGTACCATCAAATCGTTTTGAAGAGAAGCATAACCAGGCAGTACATTGCTCGGTCTTTTTGATTCTTTTGCTTCATAGAGCATGCCTCCCCCGTCCGACGCCAGTGCCGTCCATAATAGGGCGTCAAATCCACCATCCAAGATTGACTTCAGTACAAAATAGCGGAACCTCGATATGGGAATCGAGGTTCCACTGTTATTTGATCCACGTCTTTTGCGAGGTACAGGAACCAGACTCCTGCCCTGCTTCCCGCTGTGCCTCCTGAAGAGCTCGTTGGATGTCCAGCCACCGGCCGTAGGCTCCGCCGTGGAGGTGTCGTTTTAGTTTTTTGATAGCATTCTTGTATGCCTTCTCCGCTCCGCTGGGGCCATTGTAGTTCAGCTGGATGGCCAGCTCCTGGAACGTCATGCCCCGCTCCTCCGGCTGACCGATCCCCAAATGACAGCGCACCAGATTCAGCTCTCTCGGCGACAGGACCTCCTCGATCCGCTGGAAAAGCAGCTTTCTCCGCATTTGGCGGTCATAGGCTTTTGCGGGGTCTCCTCCACAGGACACCGTAAATACCTGGTCCCCCAAGTCGTAACTCTGGAACAGCGTCCGGCTCTCCAGCAGCAGAGACCGTGCCACGGGCTCCGAGACCTGCAACTTCTCTACGATGCGTGAGAGCAATTCCGCTTCCGATGCTTTTTCATCCTCTGCCATGAACCGTAGGACCTGCCGCAGCTGGTGATACCGTCCGGACGGGATCGTCAGCGGCAGGGCGCTTCCAGCGGCGCAGTCCCGCATCGCCGCCTGGATAGCAGGCGTGGCATACGTCAAAAAACGATTTCCCATTGAGGGATCAAACTGTTCCGCGGCCTTTAGGATTGCCATTGCGCCCTCCTGCTTCAGGTCCTCTTCCAGGGAGGGACCACGCACAGTCTTGTCATATTGCTTTGCCAACACGGTGAGATAGCCGCTGTTCTGGCGGAGCAACTCCTCTGCCGCAGAGGCATCTCCTTCCTGTAGTCTTTGGACCAGTTCCTCATTTGTGGAGCGGTCCCCAACAGCAGCGTTTTTCTGTGTAGTCATAAAGACCGCTCCCCTCTTTTCATTTCAGTCGCTTCCGCGCCTCAGTATAGAGTTGTTCCTGTTCCATGTCCTGGGCGTAGCTGTTGGATGCATAGTCATTGTCTAAGAGGGCCTTGTCCCGGTATTCCTCTGCCAGCTTCAGGGCGGCCTGTCGCATCTCGTCTGAGATCTTACCACGCTGGTGGTGCTTGCGGATGGTGTTGGTCCGGGTGCTGAAGATACGGTAGACCGGGTGCTGCTTGTTCTGCTCCTTCTGATGCTGCATGGCCCCGTACTGCCGGCAGGTCAGACGGCTGTCCTGTGGTGCCATGCCGTCGCAGTACTTAGGCTGATGTCCATTGGTCGTCAGGAAATACCGTCCGCAGTTCTGGCACAGGCTTGGTGCGTGGACGTGATGCATCCCGTTCAACAGATCAAAGCAGTAAAACTGCATCGGCGTGGGAAAGTTGATCCGCTGCACGAATACCATCTCTTCTTCGTTCCTGGGGCTTTGAGCAAACACATAGGAGGATGCGATCTTCGGGAAGATGGTGAATGCCTCGATATCCGCCATGGGCAGCTGCTGCATATGTGTCCAGAAGTCTTCACTGGTGAAGCAGTCGTGGGTGGCGATCGCAAAATACGTCTCCGTCCTCTTTTTGAGGCGGTGCAGGAAACCCGCTTCAAAATACCATCCGGCGGCTGCAAAATGAAAGATCCCCAGCGGAATACTGAACCCTGCGGTCAAATAGCGGAAGAAGAACTGCCGGATCGGGGACTCCGTCTTCAGCAGCTCGTCGACAAGTCCGGGATCGAACAGGACGTCCAGTGCCTGGAAATCCTTCCCCTTGTCCAACAAACTGTACGGCGGACACGTCCATAGGGCATCCAGCACCTTCTCCATGGAGATACGTGTCTCCGGCAGCAGTTTGATGAACGCCTCTCGTCCGGCGTTGGCCAGCGCCTCCACCTGAAAGCTGATCTCCCCGCCATGTGTAAGGAGCTCCCGCATCGTCTCGTCGCTGACATTCAGGATGTTGGCAGCAAAGTACCCAGCGGGAAATGCGGAATCGTTAAAGAAGATCTGATCCTGCCAGACATCCAGTGTCAGACTCAAGAGATGATTGTTCTGCTCAACCCCCAGCGGCATGGCCTCGGCCTCCTGTCCCATATCCGTTTTCATGCTGTCTTGCGATACTCACATTTTATCAGAATCCGAAGAATAATCAAGTAGAAGGAAACTCCCTTCTCTTCAGAACGCTCACAGCTGTGGGCGCTTTTTTCATATTCGAAGCAAGGAGGTCTACAACATGAAACCCAACATCTCACAGCTCCGCACCGTGGATGGCGAGACCCTGATGAGCCAGCCGCTGCACCCGCCGGACTTCGTGGTAAACGAACTGCTCTCCAAAGGTCTGCACATCCTGGCAGGCTCCCCAAAGGTGGGGAAATCCTGGCTGGCCCTCTGGCTGGCAGTGACCGTAGCCAAGGGAGAACCCATCTGGGGAATGAACACCCGGCAGGGCACCACCCTCTATCTCTGCCTGGAGGACTCTGTCCTCCGCATCCAAAACCGGCTGTTCGAGATCACGGAGGAGGCTCCGCCCAGCGTCCACTTTTGCACAGAGTGCGCTCCCATCGGGCAGGGGCTGGAGGATCAGGTGAGCGCATTCCTCACCGAACACCCCGATACTGTGCTGGTCATCATCGACACATTGCAGATGATCAGGCCTATCCACGATGCCACCTACGCCAACGACTACCGGGACCTGTCCGTTCTGAAACGTCTGGCGGACAAGCACGGCATCGCCATTCTGCTGATTCATCACCTGCGGAAAGAAAAAGCAGAGGACGTATTCCACCGGATCTCCGGCACCACCGCCATCAGCGGGGCGGTAGATTCCAGTTTCACTTTGGTGGAGGAACGGCGGGGCAGCGGTCGGGCAAAGCTCACCTGCATCGGCAGGGACATCGAATACCGGGAGCTGGAACTGGAGCGAAATGCTGACAATGTGTGGGAGCTGCTCTCCGACAGCAGGACACAGCCGGAGCTGTTGGAAGACCGCATCGTGGTTCTTCTCTCTGTCCTTTTGAAAGATCAGAGAGAATTTATCGGCACTCCCACGGAGCTGTCTCAAAAAATCGACCCTGATGGTCAGGAGGGCATCACGCCGAAAAAGGTAGCTCGCCTGATCCTGCAAAGCGTTGATGCTCTAAGAAAATTTGGCATCACAGCCACCATTCGCCGCAGCAACGGAAAACGGATCATCCAGCTCAGTAGTGCCGATAGTGACGATACCGCGGCCCCCAAAGAAATCGGCACTATCGACCCTGTTGACCAGCCGGCCAAGGGTAATGTGGAAGGGTCTGATAGCGGAGATTCCTCTCTTTAGAGAGGGCAAGCATCGCGTCCGGCTATACGCCGGCCGCAGTTTCGGGGCCCTGCCCCGCCCCCAGCCCCTGAAGGGGAGAAAGGAGTACGAATGCCGAGAGAAAAGAAAACAGAGATCATCACGCTCCGGGTGACGCCCCGGACAAAGGCGGTCATCCAGGCACGTGCGAAAAGCGTAAACAAGACCGTCACGGACTACCTGTGCCTCTGCGGCCTGGGCAAGGAGATCGTGCAGGTGGATGGGCTGGACAAAGTGCTGTCCGAGCTGAAAGCCCAGGGACGGAACCTGAACCAGCTCACCACCCTGGCCAACATGGGCAAGGTCAAGATCCTGCGCGGAGACACCTTAGCGGACAAGTACGGAGCGATCTGTGAGCAGCTCCGACAGCTGTTGCGGGAGGTGACCTGATGGCTACCTTCACCGCAATCAAAAACCGGGGCGGAGGCCGGGGCGCGCTCGCCGGAGTGCTGTGGTACACGCAGCAGGAGGAAAAGACGCTGTGGGAAGGACAGTGGCTGGTGAGCGGTTGGAACTGCACCGCCCAGTCTGCTCTCTCTGAAATGCAGCTCACCAAGGAGCGGTTTCGGAAAACAGACGGGCGGCAGTACTACCACTTCGTCCAATCCTTCGCGGCAGCGGATGACCTGACGCCCCGTGAAGCTCTCGCCATCGGTCTGGAGTTGGCCCAACGGGAGTTCCCGGACTTCGAGGTGCTGGTGGCGACTCACATCGACACCGACATTCTGCACAGCCATCTGATCGTGAACAGCGTCAGCTTCCGGGACGGCCGCAAGCTCCACCAGAGTGCTGCGGACCTGCAGGCCCACCGGTTGGCCAATGATGAAATCTGCGCCGCCCACCATCTGTCGATCCTTCCGCCTCCGCAGAAGCAAGTCACGCAGAAGCGGATGGGCACCCGGGAGTACCGCTCCGCTGTCAAGGGCGAGAGCTGGAAGTTCCGGCTCATGAATGCCATCGATCAGTGTATGCGCTACGCCTCTACCAGGGGGGAGTTCATCTCCCTGATGGAGAGCGAGGGATATCAGGTTCGATGGTCGGCCAGTCGGAGATCCATCACCTACACCACGCCCCAGGGCATGAAGTGCCGGGACGACCGGCTCCACGAATTGAAGTACACAAAGGAGGTCATGGAACGTGAGTTCCGAATCCGAGCGGAGATTCTCTATGGAAGAGTTGAAACAACTGAACAAGCCGCAGGCCTTGGAGGCCAGTATGCCGCCTCCCCCGCCGATGATCATACTCCCAGAGGCCGACTGGAATACGCTGCTGAACCAGCTGGATCGCCTGGAGGCCCAGGCAGCGGCACAGGAGGCCCTGCTGCGGGCGTTGACCCGGCAGGTGGGGCAGCTCCCCACCCGGGAGCAGACGGAGGCTCTGGCGCGGGATGTGGCCCAAATGCGGGCGGAGTTGAAACAGGCTGGGAAGAAGAGAGAGCTTTCTATCTCGCCGCCCAGTCTCCGGACCGCGCTGTCGGTCTCGATCTGGCTGGCCCTGATCCTGCTGGCGACCATAGTTGGCATGGTGGTCTTGCAGACGATCTGGTCCGGCTTGGCCGCACTCTGGAAGGTGGTCAGAATGCTGTTCCTGTGAGGGACGCCACCACCATGCATCAGCACACTGACCGGAAAACGCTCCGAAGGGAGCGTGCGAAGAAGATCGCCCTGGGCCACAAGCCAGACGATCACGAAGATGAAATTGACATGACGATGAAAGGATATTGAGATATGGCAAGTATCAAGCAGCTGGACGACCGCAGATTCAAGATCACCGTCAGCAACGGCTACCGCCCCGATGGGAAGAAGATCTGCAAAGCCAAGACCATTCGGGTGCCGGAGAGCATCCCCAAGCGGGGCATCCGGCAGTATGTGGCTCACGAGGCAGAGGAACTGGAACGGCAGTTCAAGACTGGGTACAGCGAGGACGGGAATATGACCTTCCAGGAGTTCGCAGAGCGGTGGCTGGCTCGGCAGGTCCGGTATGCTCCCAGCACGTTGGAGAGCTACCGGCGGATGTTGGAGAGGGTGTATCCCTTTATTGGGTCTATCCCCATCAACCGGCTGCGGCCCATCGCACTGGAGAATATGCTGGTAGAACTGCGGAAGCGGACATACCGTGGCAAGCCCATCGGGGAGGCCACAGTGCAGAAGTACCTGACCGTGGTCTCTGCTGTTCTCAGTGACGCCAAGCGGAATGAGATCATTCAGAAGAACCCGGCCCGGATGATTGATCTGCCGATGACACACCGCACCGCTCAGTACATTCCCTCCCCAGCAGAGATTCAGAAGCTGTTGGATGTCCTGGCAAAAGAGCCTCGGCACTATCGGATGTTCTATCTTCTCTCCATGTGCACCGGCTGCCGCCGGGGAGAACTATGCGCCCTCAAATGGGAGGATCTCAAGTGCAGCGGTGACGGTCTTCTCCTCACGGTCAGCCGTTCCCGCAGTATCGTCCCGGGAAAAGGCGTTGTGGAAGGTCCTACCAAAAACGGCCACAGCCGTGAGATCCTTCTCTCATCTGATATCCGGGGGATCTTTGTGAGCTACCGCCGACGGAAACAAATGGAGGCCCGGCAGGCGCATCGGGAACTTACTCCCTATCTCTTCACAGATGACCACGGACAACTCATTCACCCGGATACATTCACCAAGCGGCTGCGGAAAATCTATGAGTCCATTGGATTTCCGAAGGAATATCATCTGCACACGCTTCGCCACTACTATGTGACCTCCCTGCTCCACTCCGGCGTGGACAAGCAGACGGTGGCGGATCTGGTGGGCCATGCGGACACGGGTTTTCTGGAGCGCACCTACTGCCATCCGCAACAGGAGCAGAAAGAGCAGGCCGCCAGCACCATGCGTACCATGCTCCGCCCGGAGGGCGAAGCCCTATTCAACCTGGCCGCCGCGTGTCCCGCCAAATCCCGCAGTGCCTGATTGTTGGTTTTGTAGAAAATGAGTTTCTCCGAAAGTTTCAATAGCTTTGCTTCCCCACTTGCAGTATGTTGTGTTTGCAAAACCGGCCTCAACTGGAATGAGGCCAAGGAAAGCGAGGTCAACACAACATGGCAAGTATTCGAAAACGCGGCAGCAGCTACCTGCTGGTGGTCTCCATGGGCTACGACTACAAGGGCAACCGTATCCGGCCCAAGCAGAAGACTGTTCATCCGTCGGAGGGACTGACGCCCAAGCAGAAGGAGAAATGGCTCAATGAGCAGGCGATCCTGTTCGAGCGGGAGTGCAAGGGCCTGCCGCAGGAGGTGGACCGCTCCATCACGCTGGCGAAGTACACGGAGCTATGGCTTCAAACCATTGCCCCCGGCAAGCTGGCCAAGTCTACTCTGGCCAGGGACCGGCAGGACATCCACCGCTTCCTGCCGGTTTTAGGGCACTACAAGCTAACGGAACTCCGCCCCGAGCACTTCCGGCAGCTCTACGCTGATCTTCGGAAGGTGAAGAATCAGAAAACAGGAAAGCCGCTCTCCGAGTGCACCGTTGAGGGAGTCCACGCGTGTCTGTGCGGGATCCTCTCCGATGCCATGGAGGGCGGCTTTCTGGACCACAACCCGGCCTGGCGGACGTACCGCTACACCGGGAAAAAGAAAGAGAAGGTGATCGCCGACGAGGCCACCACCCAGCGGCTTATCGCCGCGCTGGAAGAGGAAAGCCTCAAGTATGAGACCTACTTCAAGCTCATCATCGCCACGGGGATGCGCCGGGGCGAGTGCTGCGGCCTGCAATGGGGCGACATCAACTGGGATGAGCGGTCCATCCACATCCAGCGGAATGTGGTGAAGGTCACCGGCGAGGACATCATCGTCAAAGAGACGAAGACTGTGGCCGGAGACCGGTACGTGTACTTCTCTCTGGAGATGGAGTCCCTGCTGAAAGAGTTCCAGCGGGAGTGTTCCTGGGAAACAGAGACGTATGATGGGCGGAAGCTGGAAGATGCAGACTACATCTTCCGCCGCCACGGTTACCGGCTCCCTATGACACCCACCACCTTCACCTGGCGGTTCAAGCTGATCCTGAAGAAGCACGGTCTGCCGACTGCGCTGAATGTCCACTCCCTGCGGCACACCAACGCCAGCCTCCTGATCGCCGGCGGGGCTGACGTGGCCACGGTGGCGGGCCTGCTGGGCCACAGCCAGCCGTCCACCACGCTGGACATCTACACCCATGCCTTCGACAAAAACAAAAAGGCGGCCAGCCAGGTGCTGCAGGAGGGGTTGGAGATTTGATGAAAAGCAGAGAAAAGAAACAGCCACAGATTCGTGTCACCCACTGCGGCTACTGCAAATCGTATGACCTGGGGATCGGCTGGCAGCAGAATGAAGCCATCGTGACCTTCCGGCGAAATGGTCTTCTGGGCAACCGACTGAAGTACGTGATCTGCCGGAACTGCGGAGCCGTGCTGTACCAGTGTGTGGCGGAGCCGTGGAGGTTCCCACCGGTTGAATAATTTCTGAAAGGTCAACCTTTGACTGCGATTTGACCAACGAAAGCGTCGAACTTTTTAAAGGGAAAAACCGCCGAAAGTTATGCACTTTCGGCGGTTTTTGGTACGCCCGACTGGATTCGAACCAGCGACCTTTAGAGTCGGAGTCTAACACTCTATCCAACTGAGCTACGGGCGCATATGGGGGTGACCGCCTTTTCGGCTGGTTACCGCTTTTTTGAAAATAGTGGTCAAATAGTCGTCAACGGCGAAGCTTTTTTCTCTTTTTGTCGGCTCTTTCCCACTCGCTGCAAGGACTTGCGCTCCCTCTCAACTGGAATAGCCTGAAACGTCGGAGTCTGTCACTCTATCCAACTGAGCTACGGGCGCATATTCACTTGCAGGGGAATTGCTCTTGCGGGGAAACAGTAGTCAAATAGTAGTCAACGGCAACGTCTCATTTCCGCTTCGCAGCCGCGATCCCAGTGACCACAGGGCTTTGCGCTGCATCTCAACTGAACGAGCCTGAAATGTCAGAGTCTGACGCGCTATCCAACTGCGCTACAGGCGCATACATCAACATCTTCTTCAAACAGCTTATTTAGTATACCAACATTTTTCCACTTTGTAAAGCTTTTCTTGAAAAAATTTTTCTTAAAAAGATTGTTAAAAAAATTGACAAGTCCCTGATTTTGGTCTAAACTTAATTGAGAATGATTTAACAAATAGCAAGGAGTGACTTATATGCGAAAGGAAAACATCTCCGACGCCGTGATACGGCGTCTGCCCAGATATTACCGCCAGCTCACAGACCTCTGCAACCGCGGCGTCGTACGCATCTCCTCACACTCCCTGGGGCAGGAGATGAACATCACCGCCTCTCAGATCCGCCAGGATTTCAGCTGTTTCGGTGAGTTCGGCCAGCAGGGCTACGGCTACAATGTAGAAGAACTGCGGGCCGAGATCGGTCATATCCTGGGCGTGGACAACAACCACCACCTCATCATGATCGGCGTTGGCAATCTGGGCCACGCACTGCTTCAGAACTTCCCATTCTCCCAGAGTGGGTTTACGGTGGACGCAGCCTTTGATGTCCCCCCCGCCGTGATCGGGACTGTGGTGAATAATGTGCCGGTATACGCCATGTCCGAGCTAGATCACTTCCTACAGGACCACCCGGTGGACGTGGTGGTGCTGACCATTCCCCAGTCCGTGGCCCAGGACACCGCCAGCCACCTCATCAATCTGGGCGTCAAGGGCTTTTGGAACTTTACCAACATTGAGCTCAGCAGTCAGCTCCCGGATGTGCAGTTTGAGAACATTCACTTCGCAGACAGCCTCCTGACCCTCAGTTACCGCATCGCCAACCGCTGACGCTCCAGCGTGGAAGGGAATCATCTATGACAAGGAAGACCAAGACTGCCCTCATCACCGTCTGCCTCTTACTTACCGTCACCGTTGTGTACGCCTTGGCCGCGGCCGGCGGGGCCTCCGATCCGCTGGCCTCCCTCTCCTATCTCACCGGCACTTTCACCGATGCGGTAGACCAGCGGGTGGAGGAAAAACTGGACGCCTCTGACCAAGCGCTGCTGAACGGAGACGCGGCTCCTTCCGACGGCGGGGCCGCCACGTGGATGGAGACCCGTCTGAAGGCAGGCGACGCCCTGACCGGCTCCACCGGCACGGGCGTCCTGTTGCTGGCGGGCGGTATGCAGGTCACGTTCAACTCCGGCGCTGTGGTGGATGTCACCACAGGGACCACCGTTACCAGTGGCAGTGCCCTTACAGCCAGCCACCGGTATCTGGTGGCTGAGGAAACCACCGCCGTGTTTACCGTCACCTCCAAGACGGCGGTTGTGGATTATCAGGGCCCCTACGCCTTCAGCTACTCCACCAACACGGACTACAACGCCATTGCTGCCGCGCTCAAGACCATGCACCTGTTTCAAGGCAGCTTCACCGGCTACGGAGATGGATATGACCTGGAGGTCGCCCCTACCCGCCTGCAAGCCCTCATCATGTTCATCCGCGTCCTGGGCGAGGAGAATGATGCGCTGGCCTACACCGGCTCCACTCCCTTCACGGACATCACCCCCGGGACCCAGAGCGAGAAATACGTGGGCTACGCATACAGCAAGGGCTACACCAACGGATACTCCGCCACCACCTTCCGGCCCAGCCAGACGGTGACAGCCAGCCAATACATGGAATTCATCCTCCGGGCACTGGGATACAGCTCCGCGGACAACAAGGACCTCTCCGGCACACTGACCAATGCCTTGACCAGTGGCGTCATCACGGAGGGCGAGCTGGCCGCCCTGCAGGGCGGCACGTTCCTCCGGGCGGATCTCGCATACGTCTCCTACTACGCGCTGGATGCCGCGGTGTCCGGCAGCAGGCAGACACTGGGAGACACGCTGATGGACAAGGGCGTCTTCACCGTGCGGGAGAAACAGGCGGCCGACGCACTCGTCACCAGCGGCCGGAAATAAAACCGGAACCCCTTTGCCGGTCCGGCATACTATGGATTGAGACCGGTTCGGTCGGTCTACGATTTCATAGGAGGTTCCGGTATGTGCAATAACGGCTTTGGCGGCGGCAACTGCTGCTGGATCATCATTCTGCTGATCATCATTTGGTGCTGCTGCGGCAACGGCAGCTGGGGCGGCAACGGCTGCGGCTGTGGCTGCAACAACAACTGCGGCTGCAATCCCAATCCCTGCTGCTGAGATTTCATAAGATAACCAGCGCCCCGGGCCATTAGGTCCGGCCTGACAGGGACAACTACAAATTTTAAGGATAGGCAGGTGTTGCATTGGCAGCACCTGCCTGTTCCTTTACGCACTTTTCGTGATGTTCATATTCCCAATCACGCCAATATCCGTGTAATGGATTTCCACCGTTTGGCTGGCGTGTTTGGACCACTTCACATCCTTCTCATGCACCACGATTTTCTCAATAAACAGCCGCAGCAACTCCGGTGTCAGCTTCTGAATGTCTGTGTAGCGTTTGGCCCTGGCAATGAAGTTGTCTGCGCCGGACACCGTGGCCTTCAGTTTGGCGACCTCCCGCTCCTTTTGCGGGATGGCAGTTTTCAACTGCTCCTGCTCCGCCACATAACTGGCGGAGAGGGTCTGGAACTGCTCCGTGGTGATGCGGCCCAGTACGCTGTCCTCATACAGTCGCTTGAAGATGGCCTCCAATTCCGCCTCGCGCTTTTTCATCCCTGAAAGTTCCAACTCCTGCCTGCGGATCTCCCGCCGCAGTTCAGCGGACTGCCGGTCACAGATATAGGCGGCGAACTCCTGCGTATGCTCCCGCGCCATCGCCGTCACCCTGCGGATGTCCTCCAGCACAATCTCGTCGAGGACACACTCCCGAATGTAGTGGGCCGTGCAGACCTCAGACCCTGCTTTCTTATAGGTTCGGCAGGTGAAATTGTTTTGCGTTGGTTTCATGGTGCGCGCCCTATGCAGGACCATTGTGGAACCGCAGTCGGCACAGATGACGAGGCCGGAATACTTGTTGAGTTCCTCCATCTTTGTGGGGCGCTTCCGGTTTTGCCGGACCCGCTGGACGATATCCCAAACCTCCCGCGTGATCAGCGCCGGATGGGTCCCCTCAAACACCAGACACTCCTCCCTGGGATGCTGCACATACCGCTTGTCCTTATAGGATTTTGTGGTGAACTTCATGTTGACCGTGTTCCCAAGGTAGGTTTCATTCTCCAGGATGTTGGCGATGGTGCTGTCGGACCAGTTATAGGGCTGGGACAGATCGAGGCAGGTATGGCCGGATCCCAACTTGCGGTAGGTGTAGACCGCCGGACAAAGCACGTTTTCGGCTCTCAACTGTTTAGCAATCTGACTCGGGCCGCGGCCGGCAGCGCAGAGGGCAAAAATGCGACGCACCACAGCGGCGGCCTCCTCATCAACAACGAGTTTGCCCTTGGCATTCTCATCCTTTTTGTAGCCGTAGGGTGCCCGTGTCCCCAGGCGCTCCCCGCGCTGAGCCTTGGCCCGCTGTACCGCCCGGATCTTCCGGCTGGTGTCCCGCACGAACCACTCGTTGAACAGGTTTTTGAAGGGCATCAGGTCGTTGCTCTCGGCGTTTTCCGTGTCCACATTGTCGTTGATGGCGATGTAGCGGACGCCGAACTGCGGGAACCGCTCCTCGATGTACAGCCCTGTGTGCAACTGGTTTCGCCCCAGACGGCTGAGATCCTTGGTGATGATGATCCCGATTTTCCCGTCCTCCATGTCGGACATCATGCGCTGGAAATCCGGCCGGTTGAAACTGGCCCCGGAGTATCCGTCATCCACATAGAATTGGATGTTGGGAAAGCGGTGGTCCCGGGCGTACTGCTCTAATATTCTTTTTTGGTTTTGGATGCTGTTGGACTCCCCGTCCAGACCGTCATCCTGACTCAGACGGCAGTACAGGGCGGTGATTTTCATTTGGTTTGACTGACTCATGCAATCCTCCTTCTCTCCAGTCAAACCGTCCAGAGTTTGTGTGATGTTACCTCTGCCGGGGCGGTTTGTCCACCCCTTTCCGAAACTGTGTGGGAATTTTTGAGGTCCATGTCAATGAGTGTTTTCAGTTTCTCCTCCGGTGAACAGGCGCCGTCCGCGGGGAACACGGAAACCACATGAATCAGCCGTCCGTGACTCAGCTGGTCGCGCTCGGCCACAACTTTTTCCGCCCAGCCGGGCATAGGAATGACTTTGGGCATTGCGTCCCTCCTCTACAAAATGTGAGGGGCCAGGAAACGGCATATCGGGTCCGGCAGCGTTGCCAAACCCGGTCCCGCCTTACGTTTATGCCCGAAAAGAAAAATCCCCTTCATCCACCTCCCGAAAAACAGGGCAAGTGAATACCCATATTAAGAAAAGGCGCGAGGTGTTCCATAAAAGGAGCACCTCGCGTTTGGCCTCTTGCGGCATGAGATGGAGGCGTGTATACTAAGCGTAGCCGTTCTCGAAAAAGAGAACACAGAATAGGAGGCACGCCATAATGGAGCAGACATTCGGCAGTTATGTGCGGGAAAAGCGGATGGCCCGCGGACTGTCCCTGCGTGGTCTCGCGGCACAGCTGGAGGTGTCCCCGGTCTATATGAGCAACATGGAGAATGACCGTAGGCCGGCGCCCACGAAAGAAAAACTGGACCGCCTTATCGAGATTTTGGGACTATGCCAGGCGGACACGGAACTGCTGCTGGATCTGGCCGCCAAATCTAAGACGCAGCGAGTCTCCGCGGACCTGCCGGAGTACATCATGGAACGGGATATCGTCCGGGCCGCCCTGCGGACGGCCAAGGAAGTGGACGCCACAGACGAGGAATGGCAGGAGTTTATAGACCGCATCACCCAGCGGGGAAAGCGGGACGAGTGAAAAGGGAGGCAAGCGCATGCGGAAGTATTATACCGAGCAGACGATGGAGAGCATCGCCCGGCGTGTGCTGGATGCCTACGATACGCACCTCTACCGCGGTCAGCCCCGCGCCATCCCCATCGAGGACATTATCGAGCGCCACGGACTGACGCTGGAGTTCCAGTACCTCCGCAAAAATGGCCGGATTCTGGGGAAAACCGTGTTTGACACCGGCCTGGAGGCCGTGTACGACATGGAACTGGGCGAGTATACCCTGTTCCCGGTGAAAGCCGGCACGATCCTCATAGACGCCTCGCTGTGTGAAGAAGAAACCAGCACCGGCCGCCTGCGGTTTACCGAGGCCCACGAACTGTCCCACTGGATCCTGCACAAGGGGCTGTATGTGGGCACCGGGGAGAGCGCGGCGCTGCAGCCTGCCGTCAAGGAAACCAGTATGGAGATCCAGGCGAATATGCTCGGGTCCGCCCTGCTCATGCCCATGCCAATGGTCAAGCGGTGTTTCTACCAAATGCGGTCCGGCCGGGATAATCAGGCCATTGTGCAGGCCATGTCGGAGGTGTTTCAGGTATCCCGCCAAGCCATGCGGATCCGGCTCACCAACCACCATCTGCTGTAAAATTTTTTACTGTAGTGTTCTCAAAATTGAGAACACTTTAGAAGGAGGGACGCCATGCAACAAGTGAAAAGAACCCATGCGGTGCGCTGCCCTGTGTGCGGTAAAGGGCGCGTCATTGATGCCGCAGCCGACGTGTATCCGGGGCGCCTGCGCCTCTATGGCCCGGAGCATGCGGACAAAGCGGAGTTGTTCTCCAAATGTCCAAAGTGTGGGCTGCAGATCGGCATCTCCTTTGAAAAGGCAGGACATTCCTAAAAGCAAATAAAATATAGAGTATCGACCTCGTCAAGCGCACCAACCGCCCGCATCAGCAGCGGGATCCACCGTGTTCGGAGCCTTACAGGCAGCAGTTCTGCTGTGCTGTAAGGCTCTTTTTTTGCGCTTTTCCGCGGCAGAACAGCGGAAAGGCACGAAATGCGGAACGCCTGGCAGCCCTACATAGCAAAGTACCCATGATCCCCAACTCAGAAGTTTCCCCTAAAAAATCTGAGATTGGAGATCACGACTATGGAAAAATGGCAGGAAAATCGCAACTACAGAAAAATCAGGGACGAGAATGGAACTGTCATCGCCAACATCATCACCGTGGATGGTAGGGATGTAGCGGTCACAGAGGACGTATTCGCGGCGTATGCCCAGATGGACCGGCGGGAGCGGTATCTCAGCGAGGATCTGCCCACTGGCAAGGTCCTCTCCATGGAACAGATGGCAGAGGACGGCGTTTTGCCGGACTATGTGGGCGCGGAAACGGCGCCCAGCGCCGAGGACTGCGTCCTTGCACGGGAGTCGGAACGGGAGCGGGAAGAACTGACCAGCCTGCTGCTGGCGGCGCTTATCGCCTTGGAGGACCGGGACAGGCAGCTCATCACCGCGCTGTTCTACGACCACCTCTCCACCAGAGAATACGCCCGGCGAATCGGCGTGACCCAGCGGGCCGTTATCAAGCGCAGGGACCGGATCCTGCGGGACATGAAAAAATATTTTGAAAAATTTGCGGCGTGAGGGTATTCACCCAGCCCCTTTTTCGGGAGGACAGCGGAAGGGGGAAATACCTCCCCCTTCGCTGCTCCTTGAAAAGTGCATACCAGCAATGCGGGTAACACGCAGCCGTACCCACCCCACAGCGCGCGCCAGGACCCGGCCCCAGCGGCCGGCGAGCGATTCAGCCTGTGGCCGGCCCCGGCAGGCCGGGCAAGAGATGGGACGGCTCATACAATGACACACCAAGCACGGCCTGCGCGTAAGACAGGCGGCGCTGCTCCGGGATTGAAAGCAGTAGAGATCCCGGAAATATGCCCGTGAGGCCCCGGCCAGGGGCCTGCCCGCATTGTTCCCGAACCCATCGGGGAGCGCGTGCGAATACGATGGGAACACGAAAAAAGATAAAAGGACGGAAGTATCCATGAAGAAATATACCCATGAAAAGGCCCATGAGGAAATCGACTATATTTTTAAAACCCTATTGCCTCAGAGGGGCATGGCGGAGCGGCCGGAACAGATCCGGCTGTGCCACAGCATCCTGGACGCCATGCTGGACGGCAGCATCGCCCTGTGCGACGCGGGGACCGGCATCGGCAAGACCTTCGCCTACCTGATCGCCGGCATCCTGCATGGCAAGTGCCGGGCGGCAGAGGGTAAACCGCAGCGTCCTATCCTGATCTCCACCTCCAGCATCGCGCTGCAGAGCGCCATCCAGAAGGAGTACCTGCCCCTGCTGTCCGGCGTGCTGCTGTCCGAGGGGCTGATCTCCGCGCCCATTGAGGCGGTCATCCGCAAGGGCAAGGCTCACTACGCCTGCGACGCCCGGCTGGAACGGCGGG
>CDYK01045262.1_pt1 | contig 23233 bp, 25 predicted proteins | sample 554841 | NCBI WGS metagenome assembly CDYK01 (sample SAMEA3182102, study PRJEB8094) | gut metagenome | biome: human; feature: gut; material: Stool; isolation source: human stools | place: Canada | collected 2013-02-18
CTTGTACCGCTTTACGATGAGATCTATAACAAGCATAACCGCAGCTACTTTGAAGCGCTTGAAGTAAAAGCTGAGGAAATGGCTAAGAAGTATGATTGTCCCTTTGTGGATAATGAAATGCCTTATGGCAGAGTCCCGCAGGGACATCCGGTGATCGTGGATTATTTCTATCATGAGGAAATCCGAGGGACAGAGAATACCGGAAAAAGAAATCGCTAAACTCTCTACTCTATCCAAAACTACTATCCCTTGCAAACAAGGCCCTTACAAGGCGTGGAATCATCGTGTCCACTTTTGAAAAAACAACTTCCGCAAAAATGTTCCTCATGTCTACTTTTGAAAAAGCAAATCAAAAATAAATATTTTTCGTGTCTACTTTTCTTGACTACTACAATATCATGAACGCATTTTCTGAGTTCGTTGTGAAAAGTGTGTATTCGCATCAAAAGTTCGCTGTAAAAAATGTAGATCAAATCCCAAAATTCATTGCATTTTTTGCGATTCGGTGGTATACTATATTTGCAGTATGAGATAGGGGGTGCAAGTATGTACCGAATCGCAATGGAAAAGCTACTGAAATGGAAAGAAAGCAAACGGCGGAAGCCGCTGATTATCGAGGGCGCACGGCAAGTCGGGAAAACCTGGCTGATGAAGGAATTCGGGAGGCTCTATTATACCGATACCGTATATATCAACTTCGATTCCAATTCCAGAATGGCTGAGCTGTTTGCCTCTGATTTGGATACAGAGCGCTTGATTATGGGGTTGGAGTTGTATTCCGGTCGAAAAATTGATCCCGACCACACCCTCCTGATTTTTGATGAGGTACAGGAAGTGCCAAGAGCGCTCAGCTCTCTCAAGTACTTTTACGAAAATGCGCCGGAGTACCACATTGTATGCGCAGGCTCTCTGCTGGGCATTGCCCTGCATGAAGGCACTTCTTTCCCAGTGGGTAAAGTGGACTTTTTGAAGCTATTCCCGCTCTCTTTCAAGGAGTTTTTAATGGCCGCCGGCAAGGAACGCTATGCAGAGCTGCTCAGCAAGCAGGATTATCCAATGATCACGAGCTTTAAGCAGACCTACATTGATGCGCTCAAGCAGTATTATTTTGTAGGCGGCATGCCGGAAGCGGTGCAGAGCTTTGCGGAGAACAAGGATTTTAATGAGGTCCGTGAGATACAAAAGAGAATCCTTGCCGCTTATGAGCAGGACTTTTCCAAACACGCACCGAACGAAATCGTTCCCAAGATCCGCATGCTTTGGAACAGCATTCCTTCGCAGTTGGCAAGGAAAAACAAAAAGTTCGTCTATGGCCTCGTTCGAGAAGGCGCAAGAGCCAAGGATTATGAAACGGCGATTCTGTGGCTTTCCGATTGCGGACTGGTTCATAAGATCAGCCGTGTAAACGCTGGCGGAATTCCCCTGAAGGCCTATGAAGACTTAAAGGCATTCAAGCTGTTCCTTGTGGATGTGGGACTGCTTGGGTGTATGGCAGGCCTTCGTCAGCGCACCTTACTGGACGGAAACGACCTCTTTATTGAATTCAAAGGTGCCCTTACGGAGCAGTATGTTTGCCAGCAGCTGAAAACCATTGAGGATCCGGGCGTTTACTACTACACCAATGACAAAGGTTCCTGCGAAATTGACTTCATCTTGGATGCAGGCGAGCAGGTGATTCCGGTAGAGGTGAAGGCTGAAACCAACCTCCGGGCAAAAAGCCTGAAAACCTATCAGGAGAAGTTCACACCCGAAATCGCCGTCCGTACTTCAATGGCGGATTTCAAAAAAGAAGACCGGCTTGTGAATTTGCCGCTGTATGCAGTAGAGCAGATTGCCGAGCTATAACTCGTGATCTGCCGCACCGCCGCTGTGATACGCGAGCCGGGAAATGTACCGAGTGTGTGATAGAATGAGACTGACAAATCGAAATTTATATATAAAGGAGAATATTGATGAAACTGTTTTTATGTTCGCACTTTTCAAGTGTAGGAAGTCTGATAAAGGAAGAAATTGAAAATAAAAAAGTCGCATTTATTCCAACAGCTTCGCTGCGTGAAGGCTACACCGGTTATGTCGGCTCGGCTCGAAAATTATTCAAAAAGTTGGGAGCAATCGTAACTGAAATTGATATTTCAACGGAGGCTTATTCAACGGTACAGTCTGTTTTTGGAGATGCGGATGTGATATATTTTACCGGCGGAAATTCTTTTTTCCTTATAGACCAGCTCCGTAAAACGGGAACGGATGAGCTGTTGAAGAAAGAATTGGCAAAGGGAAAACTGATGATTGGTGAATCGGCAGGTGCGATTATATGCGCTCCAAGCATCCAATATATCGAGCAAATGGATGAAAAGCCGGAGGACTACTCACAAGAAGATGATGCAGGGCTTGATTTGATTGATTTCTATGTTCTTCCGCATTATCTTACAGCACCATTTAAGAAAGTTACCGAGAAAATAATGACTGAGTTTTCGGATTTGAATCTATGCCCAATTAACAACCGTCAGGGAATTGTAATTGATGGTGAAGGTTCAAAGGTTATTTGCAAAGACTAATTTGAAAATTCGCATTTGTCGATCTACGGCAGCCTTTCAATAGGCTGCCGTATTCGCTTTTCGGAAGATTTTCATTTGCACATTTGCCATGATGAGCATCTGCGGATACAATGGAGGCAGAGAGGAATGGAGGTGCTGCAAATGTTCCGCCGTAAAGCAGAGACACGAATGGTTGAGCTGTCCCCTGACGAGGCGCGGCTGTTGCGGGGAGCGCTTCTTGCTTTTCGCAACAAGCTTCTTTCTGCCGGAAAACCGACAGAGGATGTGAACGAGCTGATTATCAAGGTGATGAAATGAGGTAGAGGAATTTCATGCCTTCTCCCAAGAATGCTCGAGACTTTTCGAGATTTGTTGTAAAAAATTGAACTTCTATCTTGACAACTATATAATCAGGAGTATAATGATATGATTTATGCTAGATCATAAATGGGCGGCGTGGGAGAAAAAGGAGAATGTTATGGCCTATGAAATTGTTTGTGAATCCGAATCGAAGCGATATCGTTCCGATTGCGCCTCCGTTCTGACTAAGACTTGTGAGATACTAAAGAGCAAGAATATTATTGCTCAGTTTTCGCTTGTCGGAAGCGGTGCAAAAAACTTGATAACAAGGAATGGAAATGGACCTTACGATCTTGACTACAACCTCGTTGTCATAAAAGCGGACGAAAGATATTGGAAAGACTTACGGCTACTGAAAAATACAGTTCGGAATGCGCTTAATAAGGCTGAGAGAAAGAATTTCTTTTCGGATGCTATGGATTCAAGATCCTGCTTAACCACGCTTTTACATTTCAATGATTCGCCAAATGTTGAATTCAGCTTCGATGTTGCAATTCTAACTAAAAATCGCAACGGAGATTATATGAGACTCATTCATAATAAAAACGCTTTCTGTGTTGGCTACGATCAATACACATGGAATGAAGTCCCAAAATCTCACGATGTAAAGGAAAAAGCCGATGCAATAAAAGCAGAGGGACTATGGCAAGAGGCCAGAGATAGGTATGTTGAGTTGAAGAGCATGTATCTTTCTCGCCAAGACAACACACATCCTTCTTTTATCGTATATGTTGAAGCGGTCAACGAAATCTATTACAAATACTTCAGATAAGGAGATATTCTGATGGGAAAACATTTTTTTGACTTTGAAGACGGAGATTTTGCTTTTTCGATTTCAGATAATATGGCAATGGATTCTGACGGTGACCTTATGATGAGAATGGGTAACAATATGGCAATGGATATGGATACCGGTGATATTCACATGATCTCATCTTGGCCAAACGACGATGATGAAGATGAATAACTAACCATATTGCATATCTGAAAGAACAATGAAGCCTCCGTATTATTGTGGCCATCGCAAGAATACGGAGGCTTTTTATGGCATTCAAAGACACAACAGAAAGGAACGCAATGAATTACTATATTTCTGATTTGCATATCGGGCATGAAAATATTCTGCGGTTTGATAACAGGCCATTTGCGGATGTCAATGAGATGAATAACAAGCTCATAGAAAACTGGAACGCCAGAGTACGCAGCGATGACACGGTATACATTCTTGGCGATTTCATCTGGGCAAAGGAAAGCGAGTGGCCGTCTATTGTTGGTTCGCTTGGCGGCAACAAGGTGCTGATACGGGGCAATCACGATCCCAAGCAATTCAGCGCTTCCACAAAGCGTATGTTCCAAGAAATTACGGACTTGAAGGAAATCAAGGACAGCGGCAAGCATGTTGTGATGTGTCATTATCCGATTCCTTTCTTCCGTGCCAGCTTCGCTTCGACAGCGTTCATGCTCTACGGGCATGTCCATCAGACGATTGAATATGAGTATATCGCAAAGCTGCGCCGTGAGGTAAAGGCAAATTCCACCGGTTACGGCACGCCGAACGGTAACTTCATCAATGTCGGTTGCATGATGCCGTATATGGATTACACGCCAAGAACGCTGGATGAGATTATAGAAGGAGATGCAAGGTACCATGAAGAAAATCCCGACGCTCTTTGATGGGGGGAATAACAAGTGCCGTCTGCTCAGTCGCCTGATTTGAAATCGGGCGACTTTTACATGAATGGTGAAAGCCTGTGCAGACACGCATAATTGCTGCCCATATAGGCTAAAATACAAGTGCATCGTATTTTAGCCTAAAATCTATTGATTTTTCCTCTCACTTAGGCTATAATAAAGGTGCATCGTATTTTAGCCTAAAGGAGGCGGAGCAATGTATATTGAGAGACAGCTTGAAAAGAAGTTTATAGCGGTAAGCGAGGAGTATGCTTGTGTGCTGCTGACCGGCCCGCGTCAGGTCGGAAAATCCACCATGCTGCGGCATCTGATGGAGGGGACGGCACGAGCCGAGGTTTCGCTGGACGATCTGGAGGAGCGCAGACTTGCCAAAACCGATCCTGCAATGTTCTTGAAGCTGCACCCTGCACCGGTTCTCATCGATGAGGTCCAGTATGCACCGGAGCTGTTTTCATATATCAAGATTGCCGTGGATAACGGCGCTGCCCCCGGCTCCTACTGGCTGACCGGTTCTCAGGCGTATCGCCTGATGGAGCTGGCACAGGAGTCGCTGGCCGGACGAACCGCAATTCTTCACATGTCTGCACTGTCACAGTCGGAGCTTTGCGGTGCAATGGAGGTTTCACCCTTTTCGTTGGAGCTTGACGAATTGCAGAAGCGCAAGGCGTTGCTTTCCCCAGCCACACCGAATGAGATCTATCAAAGGATTTGGGACGGCGCACTCCCTGGTCACAGAAGCGGCAAGTATAAAGACCGGGATGTGTTTTACAGCAGCTATATTCAGACCTATATCGACCGAGATGTGACCACCGATATTCCCGGTGTGGATAAGGTGATGTTTGCCGACTTCATTCGCGCTGCCGCCTGCAGAAGCGGCCAGATGCTGAACCTGCATGACATCGCCGGAGATGTGGGCGTCAGTGACGATACCGCAAAGCGCTGGATGAAGGAGCTTGAAAAATCGGGGATCGTGTTCTTCCTGCACCCCTACTCCAACAACCTTCTGAAGCGGACGATCAAAACGCCGAAGATGTATTTCTTCGATACAGGGCTGGTCTCCTATCTGACCCGGTACTCAAGCCCCGAAATTCTGATGAACGGTGCGATAAACGGAGCAATTTTAGAAAACTATGTTGTGTCGGAAATTATAAAAACCTACAGCAACAGCGCGCAGGACTGTCTGCTGCATTATTACCGGGACAAGAACAGCAACGAGATCGACTTGATTATGGAGAGCGACGGTCAGCTGCATCCCATCGAGATCAAAAAAAGCATCAACCCACCCACACAAATTATGGGCGCTTTCAAGCTGCTGGATAAGGCCTCCGTACCGAGAGGGACAGGCGCGATCATCTGCCTTCGGGAGACATTAAGCGCAATCGACAGCAGCACATACATTGTCCCCGTGTGGATGATCTGATTTCGTTCCAAAAACAAATATTCTATACACAGCCGCTTGGTTTCAGTGCGAAATCAAGCGGCTGTTTCTATAGAGCGTGTTATCCCAAAAACATAAATGAAGGAGGAAGCAAAATGGCAAACGAAGAACTGAACACCGCGTTATATAAGAAGGTGTTCGCAGAACAGGAGAAGTATCGGGAGTGGCTGCTTTCCCAGCCGCCCGACGAAATCCTGAACCATTACTGTCAGCCACAAGACGGCGGATGAGATGGCTGCGCAGTACGGTTTCAATGAGGATCAAAAGCAGCAGCTTGCAGAACTGCTTGCGCAGGACAGCAGCATGTGGGCGACGGTGCTTTACGGAATCTATGGAGTGGATGACCAAATCGTTGCCGTGGCGCTGTCGCAGGTGGGCAATGTGGGCGGAGAGCCCTATTGGTCATGGTACGGCTTCGGCAGCCGCGTGGAGTGGTGCGCCTGCTTCGTCAGCTGGTGTGCGAACGAATGCGGCTATATCGACACCGGTGTCATTCCGAAGTTCGCAGGCTGTGTCAACGGTGTCCAATGGTTCCGGGAGCGTGGGCAGTGGGCGGATAACTCCATGGAGCCCTCGCCCGGCATGATCGTCTTCTTCGATTGGGACAACAAAGGCAGCTCCGGCCTGCAGGACGGTCAGTCCGACCATGTCGGTATCGTCCAGAAGGTCGAAAACGGTGTTGTCTACACCATCGAGGGCAACTCCGGCGATAGCTGCCGCGTCAATCAGTACCCGGTTGGCTATTATGAAATTCTCGGATATGGCGTAGTCGCCTACTAAGCAGAACACGGTGTCACCCTTCGTCGGGTGGCACCGTGTTTTTTTCATTTTCGCAGGCCCTTCGCCAGTGCGATCAAATTATCCAGTTGCTCATTGCTCAGCCCTTTTGCGATAGAGTAAAGCTCGTTTGCTTTTGACGGACTGGCTGCATCTATATCAAAGAAGTCTTTGGGCGTTATCCCAAGATATTCGCAAATGTAAAATATCCCGGAAAGTGACGGCATGGATTTTCCGCTTTCAATGTTGTTGATATAACCGGGATTTTGTCCCATGGATAGGCTCATATCACGGGCAGAAACGCCCTTTTCCTCCCGGAGCTTTGCCAAACGTAAGGAGAAATCTTTCTCAGTCATTAACCACTCACCGCCCTTTATTATATTGTAGCCTATAAATACAGAAATAATATTTGCTCACAGGCTGCAATTACGTTGCGGTGACGGTTTGTGGATGTTATTATATTGACGGGTGGTGGTTATCAGATGATAGACATGAAATCCAGAACGGCTTGTTTCACCGGACATCGGGAATTGCCGGCAGATAATCTGCCCGAAATCTCCAAGCACTTGGAGGATACTTTGGTCACGCTGATTGAGCAGGGCTATCGCTATTTTGGCGCAGGTGGTGCCTTGGGGTTTGATACTCTGGCAGCGCAGGCGGTCCTCCGCCTGCGGGAGCGTTATCCGCAGATCCGGCTGATCCTTGTGCTGCCGTGCCTTAACCAGACTCGAGGCTGGCCGCAAGAGAATATCGACACTTACGAAGAGATCAAGCGCTGCGCAGATAAGGTGACTTATACCTCGGAGCACTATTTTCGGGGCTGTATGCAAAAACGCAATCGGCATCTTGTGGATAACAGCAGCGTCTGCATTTGCTATCTGACGAAACCCACCGGCGGCACGGCCTATACCGTGAACTATGCCCGCCGTAGCGGCCTGCAGGTCATCAATATGGCGGAATAGATATAATCAAGAGGCGATGCTGTTGGCACCGCCTTTTGATTACATATGAGCCCTTTGACATCGACCCCTTGTCGAACTCAATATCACATCTTATTTTGTCGGCGAAAAACGACATTATATCAAATTGCTCGAGGGAAATCGCCAATATACCTTGATATTTTTGAATAGTTCAGATATAATGTATTATGTGGTTTTGCATTTATTTGCGGTACGCTAAAGGATAGCACTTTTGAGATGGAGGAAGTTCGATGACAGTATCGTATGATAAGCTCTGGAAACTGATGAAAGTAAATAAGATGAAGAAAAGCGAGCTTGCTCAAGCAGCTCAAATCAGCCAATACACGATGACAAAGCTCAATAACGACAGGCTTGTTTCTATGGAGACAATGCTTCGCCTATGCAAAATATTCCATTGCGATATAGGCGATATTATGGAAGTTTACGAAGATTAACATTCACCTGCATGGAGTAAAGATATATGGATAAAGGACAACTGCAGGTTAACCTTTTTGACGAGATTACAGCGGAGGCAGAGACTATGGGGAAAAAAACAACGATTTCGGATTCATTAGTTAGTGGAAGCAAGGCAATGGATATGCTTGATTTGTCTCGCCATTCATTTGAAAAAATAGTCGAATCGGGTGCTATCACCCCGCAGATTGTTTCTGGGAAAAAGTACTATGAAGTTGATCAGTTGGAAGCATTTATGAAAACAGATACATACAACGAGTTGCTTCGGGGGGTAGTCGATCCAAGGAATACTCTAAATGATCTTACAGGAAAAGATTGGCTGCCGGAGACGAAGAGCTTCTTTTACCAAAAAGGGCTTGGCGCAAATAGTTCTGAGGCTCAAATTGAAAAATTACATCCGGCACCCTACTCATTCCAGGACATTGGGCATCTAGTTCGTTTCTTTACAAAACAAGGGATGCGCGTGCTCGATCCTTTTGGAGGGGTAGGTTCAACAGCAAAAGCTTGCGAAGTCAATGGTCGTATTTGTACAAGTATCGAATTATCTGAACGCTGGCATAAACTCTCAATACAACGCCTTGAAACTGAAGTTGGTGCTGGAGCAAGTACACACCACAAGTTTATTAACGGCGATTCTAGCGAGGAATTACTAAAACTGGAAACATCAAGTTTCGATTTTGCAGTTACCAGTCCTCCTTATTGGGGAATCCTGAATAAACAGGATCAGAAAGTAAAAAAGAATCGTGTGGCGAATAACCTTGAAACAAAGTATTCTGAAAGCGACAAAGATCTCGGCAATATAGATAACTATGAGGAGTTTTTAGATATACTTGTAAACAAAGTCTTTTTGCAATGTGCAAGGACTCTTAAATATGGCAAGTATATGGCTCTTGTGGTATCGGATTTCCGTGATAAGTCCGAATATATTAGCTTTCATAGTGACTTAATTCAGAAACTGAACAAGGCAACTATTCCAGAGGGCGGAGTTCTTCGGCTGCAAGGAACGAAAATATTGTTGCAGAATCATAAGAGCTTATTGCCCTACGGGTATCCATTTGCCTACGTAGAAAATATCCATCACCAGTACATTTTGATTTTTAAGAAGGAAAAGAAATGAACAACGAGATCTACTTGTTTGGTAATATATGCGGTGACTCCGATGTCATTGTTGATCAGCTTATAGAGAATGGTCAGAAATTTGATTTGATATTAACTGACCCACCATATAACATCAATAAGGACTTTGGAAATAATAGCGACTGCTTGCCACTGGACGATTTCATAAATATCACAAACGAAAGAATAAAAAAGCTCAAACAGGTATTAACTCCTACAGGAAGCATCATTTGGTTTGGTATCCATAATTATATTTGTTATGTTCAGGTTGCCATGTATAATGCAGGATTGTTTTATAGGAGGATGAATATCTGGCATTATGAAAATGGTTTTTCCCGGTCAACCAAAGAACCGGCAACTCACTATGAGCCATTTTTATGGTTTTCTAATGATAAGAAAAAATGGGTATATAACTGTGATGAATTGCGGATACCTTATAAGAGTACAGAGCGGTTAAAATCTCCTGTAAAATATCATGCAGCTGATGGAACAGAAAAAATTTGGGTTCCCAATGATAAGGGCGCAATGCGAGGTGATGTTTGGGACTTCCCAACCTTAGCAGGAAAGAGATTTGCGGGAGAAAAGACACCTCATCCAACACAGAAACCGGAATCTCTGATTTTTGAATTAATTAAGGCTTTCTGCCCTATGAAAGACGGGAAATATTGCGGAAGTATTTTTGACCCCTTCCATGGTTCTGGAACATTGGGCGCATGTTGCGAAAAGATGAACCTCGCAGGCCATGATATTAAATGGCTCGGAGTTGAACTTGAAGAAAGATGGCATAATATCGCACAAGAAAGGATCGAGAAGATACAGACTAATCATAATATTTGGAGGCCATCTAATGATTAGATTTAGAAATCCCGGTACTCAATACACTACTCAAATCCAAGTGTTTAGAGAGCTGTATAAAGAATATAAAGATGCCGAATCATTTGGTTTGAATGAGATGGCTCAAACAATTACTCGATGTTATCTTATGACAGCGTATGGCTATGCGGGTGATGCGGCGTTGTCTTTGAGCGACACCGATGACACGAGTCGCAATTCTACATTAATGAACGCCAAGATGTATGCGGAAGTTTTCAGGCTTTTAGGGTGGATTGCATCTAAAGGTGAAAGTTCATATCCATTGGTATTTACATATATAGGAGAGCACGCGGCGGTTACAGAAAATGTCCTTCCAATCTATGAACAATGTGTTTTAGGAATCAACAATCCTCAAGAAATCATGGGCGTAAAATATACAGAGAAAGTGCGTTTTTTCAAAACTGCACTATTCACCATGATGGACCTTAATAATGTGATTTATAAGCATGAGCTTTGCTTGGGCCCGATGTGTATAGATGACCTTGACAGCAAACAATACAGCGATATGATCGCTGCGTTAAAAAAACTGAGAGGAAGTTATCGTAGATTAACTGCCGCATATTCTGCATTATGTGATGAACTTGGCGTAAAAAAGACATTGCCCGATAATTCCACAAGATTACCTATTGCTTTTATGAAAACATGTGGCTGGGTTGAGGCTGAGCGTCGGAGTGATCTTTATGCTCCCAAATCTTTAGAATGTCTGAGAATTACAATACATGGGATGGAGGTAGCAAACAGCCTAAAAAGCATGAAGGATATTCGTCTTGATGAGTACCGTAAATGTTCAAGAGAGGAGAAAGATGCGCTTATCAGGCTCGGTGTTTTTGCGATGTTAAAGCGCTCTGGATATGATGTATCTCCAGTAGCAGAACAAATCAAAGAAGATACGAATTTATGCAGAGAGATACTCAATGGTAAAGAAATACTGTTCTCTCCGTATCAGACACTAAAATGTACAGAAGTTGAAGCTGCGCTTGGTATAGTAAGAAAAGCAGGGGCAAAAGTAAAAACATCGGCAGTGTTGCCTGAGATTGAACGCACGGATCCTCTAATCAATCAGCTTCCATTATCAGTGCCAGCGCAAAGTGTTAATTCAGAAGATGCCGAAATAAAAGATTTCAGAGATGAGATTTCCGAGATAAAGCGAGTTGTTCATACAAACGATAAAGTTGTTCAGAGAATTTTTGAAAGTAGAATTACTGCGACTCAAACTTCATTTTATCCTTTTATTGCAATGCTATTTAGGGTTATGGGATTAGACTGTCAAGCATCTAGACCCGGTGATAATGGCGCAAGATGGGATGCAATAGTTGTACATGAGACAAATAGCATTCCGATTGAGATTAAGTCTCCTACGGAAGAGCATCATTTGTCCATGAAAGCAATTCGCCAAGCCTTGGAAAATAAAGTCATTCTTCTTTCGAGAAAAACACATATTACTACTCCCGACACAGCTTCTCTTGCTGTGGGATATTACCTTCCTAATGATCGTGCAGAGGTAACGCGATTAATAAAGGATATTAAAGAAGTGTATGGTTTCCGTATCGGAGTAATTGACTTAAAGACACTTATTACAATAGCGGTTTCGATTATTGAAGATAATAAATCATTTGATCTTAAAAGGCTATTTGAATTGGAGGGATATGCAGATGCAACTATTAGATAGGTTGGATAAAAGAACCAAAATGGCTCTGCTGGACAAAATCCCTGAGTTGATTCATCAGGATTATTATCACCCTGCAGTGTTTGAGCTTAACGGAAAACGTTGGTGGTCAACATGCATTGGTTGCGTTGAACCAAAATGCATGAAATATTTTGAAAAAGAGTTCTTGTGCAATGACATAGATAGTTTTCCTGCAGAACCAAATGATTCGGTTTGCCCAACGGACGCTATTGCGTGGGATGATGAATCCGTTAGACCACTTATCGACTATAACAAATGTATCGAATGTGGGATATGTGCTGTAAGATGTCCCGTAGGAGCGCTTTATTTTGATGAAAAATACGATGCTGTAATCATTTCTGAAAAAGAGACCCTCGCAAGACTCACAATTACTCCTGACAGAATACAAGCCCAGGATAAATCTCTTAAGGAAATCAGTAAAATTGAATGGAAACATCATTTCCGGGAAGAGGATGATATAGATATGGACAATATCTATACTGCGGTTTCTGGATTTGATGGCAGATCATCTGCTTGCAATATACTAATAAGAAATTTGTTGATTGCTTTAGGATATAACTGCGCTACCAGTAGAGCTGGCGATGTGTATACCAGAATGGACGCAGTATATTCTAATGAATACAGCAAAGGCGCTGTTGAAATTGAATTTGGCAAAGATACATTGGAGGCTTCTCGAGGAATTCTTGATGATATTGCCACACTACAAACACATTACGGGTTGAATAAAAAGGATAATACTGCTTTGGTCGTCTGTTTATCATTTCCCAACAAGCGTCAAGGATACTTTCAAGTTGTCAAAGACATAAAAAATGTACTCGACCAAAGTATTCAGACATTATCTCTTGGCGCATTGTTGATATTGACATGGAATGATGCAAAAGTAAATTTTGCCGACAATCAATTCTATGCCGATTTCGATAATCTGTCAATTCGTGCTGCTCTCGAAAAGCACTTGAAAAGAAAAATCAACATAACAGAAGGATGCCTCGGTATTTTGGAACCCGAAAAATAACAAAGGATTTGTTGCCGACTGCATCCACTACAGATTTGGAGCAGTTTCCGCTGATTTTCAATATTTTCTTCTACAACAGCGCAGGAACGCAGTATATAAGGCGCATGGAGTTAAATAAGATGAAACCGTTTTCTGATTACGATTTAAGTCAAGTTATTGCAAACCAATGGTCAAAAGTCCACAAAAAGATCGACTCGTTAACAAATGAAGAGATTATGGGAAATGAACTTGCGATATTAGCAGAAAATATCTACCAAGAGTTTTACATAGCACCTGTTTCTATCTTGGAAGAGGATTTTTCTAAACGGTCAATAAGGCAAGGGAAAATTCAAAGATATGTTGATCCATTTTTAAGAGATTATTATGGGAAAGAATATGTTGAAATTGACGGGGTAAGGGCAACTTTTTCTTATCCGTATCATGGCGAAAAAGAGCTATTTAAGTGTAGAGCTTCAACATTTTCTCTTGGCGGCTATCCGGAGATTTCCGTTCAGAAGGACAATATATCAATTACGATAGAAAAAACGCTTAATGAGATGGAACAGCCAGACGCAAAGGAGAAATTACTTTCAGGCTTGGAACGCTCAATAAAAGAAATCAAGGACGGCATTTCATACGCAAATAGTGATGTAAATAGTTTTAATCAGTCCTTAAAGAGTCAAGCATTGACACAACTGACTGAGAAGAAAAAGAAAGTAGAATCTTATTATTCTATTGCGCAGATGTTTGAAGTCCCTGTTGAAAAAAAGAACTATGCCGAACGGCATATACCTCTTACACGGAGTATTGTGCCGATATCACATAAATATGAGGCGGAGAATTATTATGGAATTACCGATAAAGATTACAAAGATGTTCTATCTACGCTAAAACATACTGCTTCAACATACGAGAGAACTCCCTCTTCATATAAATCATTACATGAGGAGGATTTGAGAAACACTTTGCTGGCGGCGTTGAACGCCACATACAAAGGTGATGCTACAGGCGAAACATTCAGAAATGCTGGAAAAACAGATATTTGCATTGAACGAGAGAACAGAGCTGCTTTCGTTGCTGAATGTAAAATGTGGACGGGACAAAAAGAGGTTTCGAGTGCAGTATTTCAGTTAGATAGTTATCTAACATGGAGGGATTGCAAGACCGCGTTGATTTATTTCGTGAGAAGAAAAGATTTTCTAAAAGTCCTTGAAAATGCTGAAAATGCACTTAAGACAATAGATGGCATGAAAAGAGTATCCTCTGTTGATAAAAACGAATTTGAATGTCAGCTTTTATCAAGGACAAACCCTGGGCAACTAGTCAGGATTCAGGTTATGCTTTTTAATCTATATACGGAATAAAGTGATCCCTTGAAGAGGTAAAAATAATGGATAATGATAGTAAATTAAGACTTCTCTACATAGAAAAAATGCTTCAGAACACTGACGAAGCGCATCCGCTTACAAATGCTGAGATGATGCGGCTCCTTGAGGAAAAGCACGGAATAACTACGCATCGGACAACGATTCCTTCCGATATTGATCTCTTGATAAAATCCGGGATGGAGATTGAGGTGATCGAATCCAAGCCCAAGAAGTATTACCTGAATGATTATGCCAGAATGTTCTCCCTACCGGAGCTTAAAATGCTCGTTGATGCAGTAGCCTCGTCCAAATTCATAACGAAGAAGAAAAGCGACGAATTAATTGAGAAGATTGCTGCGCTTGGTGCTCCGTCAAGCATTCCGTCTTTGAAGCGGAACCTTTGGTCAGAAGGTCGCATCAAGCAGGAAAACGAGCGGATATATTTCATCATCGATGCGGTCAACCAAGCGATCAACGAAAGAAAAAAGATTGCTTTCCAGTATTTCCAGTACGATGTAAAAAAAGAGCAAAGGCTAAAGCACGATGGAATGTCCTATAAGTTTTCGCCATATGCCCTTGTCTGGAATGGAGACTACTATTATATGGTGGGCCTCAGTGAAAAGCATAACGACATAGGCAATTTCAGAATAGACCGTGTTGCCAAGGTACCACACATCCTGAATGAAGATGCACTTCCAATGCCGGATGGCTTTGACATTGCCGATTATACAAATGGGATGCTCCACATGTATAACAGCGAGCGCTGCGATGTGAAACTTATTTGTGACAACAGCGTTATGGATGCAATCATCGATAAGATCGGAACCAATGCACAGACCTACGCATACGACATGGCCTCTTTCAAGCTTGAGGTGAATGTGGCAGTAAATCATGTTTTCTTTAGCTGGGTATTCGGATTTGGTGGCAAAGTCAAAATCAAGGAACCGGAAGAAGTGCGAGATCAATATAGAAAAATGGTGTGTAGCGCTGCGGACAGACTATAAAAGGCTATTAGAGAATGTCAATAAATTCAGTCTACTGGTGGTGAGCCTTATGGAAAAGAAAAAATCAATCTTACTCGAAATGAATATTGATGATGAGAGGTTTTGTTTTCCGTCTACCATTTCCGGCGCCCTGATTGATGCAAATGCTGAATTAGAAGAGTTGGATAAACGGATTGAAGAAACATCGGAAACTGTAAAATCACTAACGCCCTGCTGCGATAAACTCGACTACATACTCGCAGCAAGTTCTGGAGCGCTTTGCGGAATAATTGATATATTTCTCGTCGGTAATCCAGGAGAATCCCCGTTGGGAGATGCTACTGACAAGTGGTTTGCAAACAGGACGAAAGATTTTGCAAAGCTTTGTGGATACAAAGGCGATGAAGCATCTTTATCTTCGACAATAAGATTCCTTGAAAAGAAATTCAAAATTCCTTACGATCAAAGTGTTGGCGGTGATATTTTTAAGGAACTGCTGAACTTGACACCAGATAACCATCATTTTAAGTCGTTAGGGCACAACCCAACACTATTAGGATTATTCTTTTCTATCCTTAATCAGTTTTCAAACACGTCAAGCTTTGTCGCCGATGGAGAATTGATTACCCTTAATAATTCCGACAGTAATTTTGAACTTGAGGGTCATAATATTCCAACCAAACTATTCTGCGGCTTTGTGAATTGGTTTGGACATATTATTTCAGATGTTTCTGGGTCATCAACGAGCAAAGGGCGAGGCATGGGCATACCATCCCCAATATGGGCATGGACCAATGATATTATCGCAATAAAAAGGAAATTGGATATCCCTGCCTCTGAGTTTAATAAATCTATAAATGAACTCTCAATGAAAATGTTCAAAGAGGGTTATGATATTCGATTCCAGACGGCTCAAGCAATTCCGGTGTTTCTGAATGAAATGGTTGTGAGACTATTCTATTCAATTCGCCGTGTGATTTGTTTTTATTCCAATGCTGGGAAGGAAAACAAATCGTTTTCGCTTCTTTGGAAATCGTGCGAACCTTTCTCGAATGCTACGGTTAAGAGAATGCTGACTGTAGCTCATGGAACATTCTGCTTAGTGGATTTAGGCGATGCAACAATACGAGGTTTTGCAGCAGGAGGCGGCGGATCCTTCAACGTTGCAGAGTATCTCGTGCGCGTTAATGTTGTAGGGATTGGAAGATTCACAATTTCTCTATATGGCGAAGCCAGCCGCGGAATACTAAGACGGTCAGGACAAAATGAATTAGCATTCATTCGAAGAGAACGGACGATTGTTTCATCGTACATTGAAGGATTATCTCAGCTTGCTGAAGTGTATGCCGACAATTCGCTGTTAAGATTCGCAGAAGATTTGCAGAACAGTGAATTGTATACTGCGGCTTTTCAAAAAACCGTCAAACTCGCAGAGATGCGAAAGGTCCCCGAAAAAGAGATACTGAGGACAAAATCAGATATCGATTCGTTCTTTCGAGGAGAGTCCAATATATGATTAGGAAAAAGTCAAAACTTCAATTAGCTCAAGATGAAGCACAGGCGGCGATTGACAAAACCAATCAAAAAATATCTGAGCTTGGAGAGCATACCAGTTCCTTGTATGCAGCATTAAATAATATTCAGGAATTGTTTGATGCAATCAGAAATGTTCCCTCTGACAAAAAATTGGAGTATGAAAAGTTCAAGGAAATAAGGCTGAACTGGAAACAGCAAGCTGAAAAGATCGAGAGCGATTATAAGACGGCTGTTGCTAAAAACGCAGGGGCCGGTGCTGCTGGCGTTGGTGCTGGGGTGGCTGTTGTTGCCCTTGGCCCTACTGCGGCGATGGGAATTGCTACGACCTTTGGCGTCGCATCTACCGGAACGGCTATATCAGCATTGAGCGGAGCAGCGGCAACTAATGCGGCTCTGGCATGGCTTGGAGGCGGGGCGCTTGCGGTCGGCGGCGGCGGAATGGCTGCTGGAAACGCTTTTCTTGCACTTGCTGGGCCTATTGGCTGGGCTATAGCGGGTGTCGCGTTATTAGCAAGCGGTTTAATGTTCTGGAAATCCTTGAATGATAAGGAACATATAGAAGACATTTTCACGCTTATAAGCAAAAGAGATGTAGGGTCATATAAACTGGCAATTGTTGAGCTGAATGAGCGTATTACTCGGATCATTAACGAAAGTGAATTGTTGGATAAGGCAATTACTGAGATAAAAACATTTGGCACCGACTATGATAGCATGACGGAAGTCCAACAGTATGAGTTAGGTTCGTATGTGAATTTGATGTCATCTTCGACGCAGTTGCTTGTCAATCCAATCATGGGCTTGTTGCCGAAGTTCAATAGCGATGATTTTGAGAAATTTCGCGCTTGGACAGAAAGAGAGAGCGACGACGCCATTCTTTCTAATTTCAATGATTTGATCATATCCTTTGCAAATCTTCTTTATAGAATTGAATTAAGCAGCAAAGATAAAAAGCTCCTCTATAAGACATTTAGAGCCAATAAAAAGATGCTTAAGTCTTTGAATTTGAAGAAAAAGGAGTTTGTGCCCGGAATCATTGATGCTGTTGAAGAAGCACTGCAATATAAGCAGAGTAGTGCAAGTCCTGAATGATAGCAAAGCGACTATGGGAGGGACACATGAATAAACCATATTTTTCTCTTCAAACCCCTTGTGGTGATATTATTATTGAGGATGATCGTGGAAATCGTATTCCGTTTGGGATTGAAAGAAATGGTTTTGACTGCAGCTATGACATTATGAACGGCATAGCTCCGCAAAGGCCTGTAAACACCGATACAAATTATCTTATAGTCATAGATGCATCTGTACTTCAATTAGGTTGTGAATACAAAATATTTCTGGTGGGTACAAAATTGAACTACGGAGACAGTGATGAGCGCACCGAATGCGTGTCTGGCTGTTCAAATGGGTATTGTATTGCACTCGGCTGTTATTCGCCAAACGATGATGAAAAAATGAAGCAAGCCTACGATTACTCCGAGAAAAAAGGGGTTCTGAAGTATAAGTTTATAGAGATGCCACCCAAATACGATGAGAGTAAGTTCATAGGATACGATGTGGAAATGATGGATGACTGCTCAGGTTTTCAATTTCATATGATTACTTCCTATTAGGAACACTGTAAATACAAGGCTTTTCGGAGCCTGCAAACCAGAAAAAATAATATTTGATCTATCACATTACGCAAAAAGCCGTCCGGCATGAAAAACGGGCGGCTTTTTTGCGTGGATAGACGGAAAGGAGGCACAAAAATAACTACAAAATTTTAGCGTTCAAATTTGTGCAACTTTAACGAAAAGGAGGATCGTAAATGGCCGATGAAAAATTGAATACGGGCCCTGCGGAGAATACTTTCCCGGAGGCTGCCGAGCCTATCACCACACCCGAACAGGCTGCAGCGTCTGAGCCCCAGCAGGAACAGACCGGGCCTGCCATACCTGAGCCCGGCGATGTGGTTGTGTCCTTTGACAAAATCAATGAGCTTATGGCAGAAAAGAGACAGAACGCCCGCGCCGAAGTCGAAAAGGCGGAAACCCCCGAAGCGCAGGAGGCGGCAGCCCCCGGAGAAACACCGCAGCCCGCCAATACGGAGGAACCGAAAAAGCCGCGCCGTGGCCGTCCGCCGAAAGCGGAAAAGGCTGCGACTGAAAATCAGAAAGTGGAGAAATCGGCTGGGGCCCGCAAGGGCCGCCCACCCAAGGCGGATAAGGCGGCCCCTGACAAGCCCAAGCCGTCCAAACGAGACAAAGTGTCCCGAAGTGACGGAAAGGCCCCGGATGCCAAGGAGCCCATTAAGCCCGCACAGGATACGGCACCGAAGGAAACTGCTGCTGCGAAACAGACGGCTCCCGAGCCGACCACACCGCCCCGCCCGGTTGAGGAAGGCAAGCTGGTTTATCTGAAACTTTCCGAGGTTCATCCGTTTCACACATTCCGTCCGCACCCCTTTAAGGTACGGGACGATGCGAAGATGCAGGAAATCGTTGCTTCTATCCGCGTAAACGGTGTAATGGTTCCCGGTCTTGCCCGCCCGGAGAAAGACGGAAACGGCTATGAAATTGTAGCGGGCCATCGCCGTACCCACGGCAGTGAACTGGCGGGGCTGGAGGAAATGCCCTTTATTGTCCGTGAAATGACCGACCACGAAGCGGTGCAGGCCATGAAGGACAGCAACAAGCAGCGTGACGGGATGCTCCCCAGTGAATTGGCCGCGCTGCTGGAACTTGAGGTTGAGGACATTAAGCATCAGGGCGGGCGGCTGAAAGGCGTTGCGGAAGGCGATGTTGGAAAACGCTCGGTTGAGATTGTGGGCGAGGCGCATGAGATGAACTATAAAAAGGTCATGCGCTACTTGCGGCTCAACTCTCTTGTGCCGGAGCTTCTGGATAAGGTAGACGATAAAAAGATGGGCTTTATGCCTGCCGTGGAACTGTCCTACATCAAACCGAAAAATCAGAGGCTTATTGCTGTTTCCATTGACGGGGAGCAGGCTTCGCCCTCGCTGGCCCAAGCTAAACGGCTCCGAGAGCTGGATAAGGAAGGCAAGCTCAACGGCGATGTCATTGACGGCATCTTATCAGAACAGAAAAAGGAGGATCGAGGCGTGATTATTTCTACTGCGGAACTGGAAAAGTATTTTGGCAAGGAGGTAACTCCCGCCAAAATGAAAGAACTGATTATGTCCCTGCTGGATGACTGGAAAGAAAAACAGCCGCCGGAGCTGGCAAAAGCCCCGAAAAAGCAGGAACTTGACAAGTAACAACTTCGAGACACTTTGTCCCGAGGGTCCCGCCCTCGCGCAGAAGCTCTGGTGGTATATATCCCCCGTCGCCGCCTGTTTTTTAGTACAGCCGGGAGTGGGCCGTCAAGGGTGCAGCGCACCGCCGTTTTCGGCGGCTCGCCCTTGACGGTCTGCCCCGGCTGTGCTATTTCCCCGGCAAGCGGCGGGGGTATATCCTTCAGAGCCGCCCCCTTTCCCAAGACTGGGAAAGGGCGTGGGGTTTGGGTTGAACTTTCTTATTAAAATATCGGAGGTATGAACGATGAAACGACCCCTTGCTTATATCACCGCTGCATGGCTCTGCGGCGATAGCGAAAACGCAGAACTGGCGGCGCAGTATTGCCGCACCGTGTATGAGGCAGGCTTTTCTCCTATTTGTCCGCCTTTGTACTTGCCCCTGTTTCTCAATGATGCTGTTCCCGAGGAGCATAAAAGCGGCATCGACATGAGCCGTGACCTGCTCCGCCGTTCTCATGTGCTGGTTGTTTGCGGGCACAGTATGACCGAAGCCATGAAAAATGATATTGCCGTGGCCCAGCGGCTGGGAATTACGGCAACAACCCTTGAGGGCATCCTGACCGTCAAGGGGCAGGGCCGTCGCTGATGGCGACCCTGTTTGAAGCCTACGTTACCAACGCCGGAAAGTACAGCGAGGGCCAGCTTGTGGGTGAAACACTGAAATTTCCCACAACCGCCCAGGAGGTGGAGGCTCTCTTGAAACGGATCGGCGTGGATGGCGTCCGCTATCAGGAAATTTTTATTACCTCTTTCGATGGGGATGTGCTGGGGCTCTATGACCATTTGAGCGAGTATGAAAATCTGGACGAGCTTAATCATCTGGCCTGCCTGCTTTCCGAGCTTACCTCATCGGAGCTGGAAACACTGGAGGCCGTCCTCGACAGCGGCGATCACTGTTCTTCGGTGCGGGACATCATCAATCTGACACAAAATCTGGACTGTTACGGCTTTTACCCCGGCGTATCCGATGAGGAAACGCTGGGGCGCATTTATGTGGACGATCTGGAAATGTTGGATGTGCCGGATCAGGTAAAACCGTATTTCGATTATGAGGCGTATGGCCGGGATGCCTGCATCCACGAAAACGGCCATTTTGCCCCGGGCGGCTATGTTGTCAAAGAAAGCGATCATTTCGTGGAAGTGTATCACGGCTTGCAGGATATTTCCAAGGAACATAAGGTGTTCTCTTTCCCGAAGTTCTCGATTCGGGAGCAGATGGCGGCTTATCAGGAAATCATAGACGGTTCTTCTTTGGAGGGCTACCGTCAAATGCAGAAAAAAGACCGTGGGGATCGGTGATGGCACTTCGAGACAAATTGTCCCAAGGAAGGAGGCGGTGTAACTGATTGATGAAGATATTTCCCGGCGCACGATAGCCATATCTGTAAAAACGACCAAGTTGACGGCGCGGGGACTGGCGTATGTGCTGGGCATGGTGGGCCGGAAGATCCGCAAGGCATACCGTGGGCGGCAAGTACCACATGGCAAACAAAGTGTGCGAAAGCTCATGGCCCACGGCACAGCCACAAACAGCATTGAGCTATCCGGGGATGCCAAGTCCTTTGACCGCGTGGCCCGGAAATGGAATGTGGACTATGCGTTCTATAAAACCGGGCCGGACAAATACCTGTTGTTTTTTAAGGCTGGACAGGCAGACGCGATGACCGCCTGCTTTTCCGAATACTCCCGGAAGATGTTAAGCAAAGCAAAATCGAACCGTGTTCCCATCCGGGAACAACTGAAACAGGCGGCAGATCAGCTTTCCAAAGAAAAGCCGAAACAAAAAGAACGTGCAAAGGAGGTGGCCCATGAGGACAGATAAGATCAGAAAATATCTCATTCCGAACATTCCCTATCTGTTCATCCTGTGGGCGTTCCTCAAGCTGGGGACAGCCTACCGGCTGGCGGCGGGTAACGATTTTGCACATAAGCTCATCGGGCTGGGCCAGACGATTGGCCCGGCCTTTGCTGACTTTGCACCCGGTCTTGCTCCGCTGGATTGGCTTGTCGGTATTGTAGGCGCAGTTGGTTTCCGGCTGCTGATCTATTTCAAAAGCAAGAACGCTAAGAAGTTTCGGCGGGATGCAGAATACGGCAGCGCCCGGTGGGGAACGGAAAAAGACATCAAACCGTTTGTTGATCCGAAGTTTGAAAACAACGTGATTTTGACCGGGACAGAGTTTCTCACGATGAACACCCGTCCGAAAATCCCCGCAAATGCCCGAAACCTGAATTGCTGCATTATCGGCTCGTCCGGCTCCGGCAAAACCCGCTTCTGGCTTACGCCCCAGCTTTTACAGGCTCATTCCTCTTATGTGGTGGTCGATCCCAAAGGCGGTGTGCTGGGACAGGTCGGAGCTTTCCTGCAAAAACGCGGGTACAAAATCAAGGTATTCAACAGCATAGATTTTTCAAAATCCATGCACTATAACCCGCTGGCATATATCCGCAACGAGGCCGATATTCTGAAATTCGTGGATGCTCTGATTTCCAACACCAAGGGTGAAGGCAAGGAAGGCGATCCATTCTGGACAAAATCGGAAACGCTTTTGTACTGCGCCCTGATTGCCTACATCATTTTCGAGGGGCCTGCCGAGGATCGGAACATGAATACCCTTGTGGATATGATTTCCGGCATGGAGGTCAAGGAGGATGACGAGGATTTTATGAACGCGGTGGACTATATGTTTGCCGGGCTCGAAAAGCGTAAGCCGGATTGCTTCGCGGTCAAACAGTATAAAAAGTACAAATTGGCCAGCGGTGTTGTATGCTCTAAAAGACTTCTTAATCAAGCGGTTGGGAAGTCTCTTAGAACACACAACCTAAAACCGAAGAAAGGAGCGCAAGTTATGAGAAAAAGCGAGAAAATCACAGCTCTGTACGAACGACTGAGCCGTGATGACTTTGGCAAAGATGATGACCAACAGCGTGAGAGCAATTCCATTTCCAATCAAAAGGCTATGTTGGAGGAGTTCGCCGCACGGCAGGGCTTTACGAACATTGTCCATTTCACGGACGATGGCATTAGCGGCACCTGCTTTGACCGTCCCGGATTTTTGGCAATGATGAGAGAGGTTGAAGCCGGGAATGTGGAGTATCTGTGTATCAAGGACATGAGCCGCATGGGTCGTGACTATCTGAAAGT
>CDYK01002578.1_pt1 | contig 23190 bp, 25 predicted proteins | sample 554841 | NCBI WGS metagenome assembly CDYK01 (sample SAMEA3182102, study PRJEB8094) | gut metagenome | biome: human; feature: gut; material: Stool; isolation source: human stools | place: Canada | collected 2013-02-18
AAATAATCATTTAGCTTAGCGTTTGATTCGATTGCGTCATCTAACGCGCCAAGAAGAGCAACAATCCTGTCTTGAGTCTCCTTGCTAGGCAAGGAGACTTCTTGTTTGCCGAGAGTTTTCACGGAAAGGCCGGGTTGCGCCGACTGGGCCGAAAGGCGGCCAAGCTCCATTGTGGAAAGCAGGTATGCCAGGTAGCGCGTATTGTGGCTGGGGTTTGTTTGGGCAACGACGGCATGCTCTGTCATATAAGCTTTGCCTGAGAAGTATCTGACATTGCCGCATGCGGCACCTTGACGTCCGATTACGGCGCATTCGCCCACAAAGTTGGGTTCCTGCGTGAATCCTCTATAGCCGTTTCCTCCAATTACGGGGTAGGGTCCAGCTTCGGAGACCTTAGAGGAATGGATGCTTTTCCCGCTGCTGAGTCGTGTGCATATGTCGCTTAGCTGATATGCGCTGAAAGAATCGATCATTCTAAGTACTTCCTGTGTGATGCCTTCACGTTGCTCTGGCTCACCAGGGCGTAGTGCATTGTTGTCTCTATTTTCTCATGTCCTAGAAGTTTTTGTACCTGTTCGATCGGCATTCCTTTGTCGATGGCGCTTGTTGCCAGCGTTCGGCGAAATTTATGCGGGTGAACGCGTTTCACGGAGGAGTTCTTTCCGAGGTTTCTTAGTCTGAGCTCGATTGCCCCTACGCTCAATCGTTTTGCATCGCCTCTGATTGCCACAAGCAGGGCGGGGCAGTCATCAGTCCTCTCTGCGAGATAGGCCTGAAGATGAAGCTTCGTTCTTGCGTCGAAGTAAGCGACGCGCTGCTTGTTGCCCTTGCCCGTGACAATGCATTCTCGTTCCGTGAAATCGATGTCGCTGCGGTTGAGGGAAGCAAGTTCGCCCACGCGCATCCCGGTCGACGCTAGCAAGTCGACGATTGCCAAGTCTCTAGCGTTTTTGCACCCATCGCGCAGTGTTTCGAGCTCCTCGTCCGTGAAAACGCCTTTAACGAGTTTCGGTTGCTTTACGTGGCGGATGCGTCTTGCAGGACTCTTCACGATGAAATCCTCGTCTTCTAGCCAGGCAAAGAAGCTCGCTATGATCCTGCGAATGTTGTCTATCGTAGTCTTGCAAGATCCCCGCTTTGCCTCGTAGGCTGCAAGGTATTTGCGGATGTCGCTGGTGGTGATTTTGGTCGCAGGGATTGCCAGCTCTTCGATCATCCTATTTAAGGTGCTCTCGTAGTACGCGATTGTCTTTGGCGAACAGCCCTCAACCTCTTTTGCGCGCAGGAACAGGCCAACCGCATCGATATCGTCTGAAGTTTCGCTCCTTGCAATGGCTAGCTCCATTACCTCCCGAAGCAGGCGAAGTTGTCTTGTGCTCAGCTCCCTTTGCATCTGTTCTGCAATCCAGTTGGCTGTGTCTTTATCCATTTGTTCTCCTTTCGACGTTGTCCCCTAATTGTCGAAGGGAGTTAGGAAAATGATTATTTGGCTGCATAGGTAATTCGACTTCTGACACGTCAATCTCACCAGACATCAACTTGGGAAGTAGCGCGTCTCGAAGACTTTCTAACTGCGCCGATTCTTGCTCGTTGAGCTGCCACTTTGCGATTATTGGGTCCGCAAACCCGCAGAAGTCTTCTATTTCCTCGACACTTGGATTTGGTGTGGGATAGTTGAGCGTTGCTTTTGGTTGCGTGCGCTGACGGCTTCCAGTCGATCCGGTCACATGGGCGAGTAGAAAATCTGTAAATGCGGCACTGTCGACTGCGGCGTAGTAGAAGCTTTTGTGCTCTGGTTTCTTTGGCTTGTAGACGATGAACTCAGTCGAGCAAACTGGCCTCTCCGAAGTGCAGAAAGGCAGCCAGAGGCGCTTTGTTGATGGGTTGAGTTTTGAGATTAGGATGCAGTTGTTATCGATGACGTACTTGTTGCTCTTAATGCCATCGGCAGGTTCAAAAACTGGTCTGCGGCTTTCGTCAAATGCAGGGATGCTGTAGTGCTCCCAGATTTCACCAGCGCAAGCTGATGGTTTGAGCAATTGGGTCGAGATGGACATGACGTCCCCCAGGTTGGTTGTGGGTGTTCCAGAACCAAAGCGGTAGCTAAACTCGGCGCGTACCAGCTCAGCCAAATAATCATTTATACGAAAGCAAAACGGGTGGCTGTAGGGGCCACCCGTTGTTTAGGAGATGCAAATTGCATGGCCCTCTGTGGTCACTTGGATGGATCTACCATCTATCGAATACCGGAGAGCAATTAATTGCTCGCCGTGGCAGCAATCAAATAATTCGATTCGCGTCAGATAGAAGCAGCCGAGATTTGCTTTATCGGATTCAAGGTCATTCTTGACCAACAAGCGCGCATCGCCGTCGTTTTTGTCAATGGCGGGGTCGGATTTGCGGCCTGGCCAGCTAATCACGAAGTCAGTATCCTCAAATCTCAATATGACAGGGTAGTGCCAGCCGGATTCCTCATCATGAGCATCGCGTACCGCATAAGCTTCTATGAAATACTGGGGAGATGTTCCAGCCACATCAGGAACAGAAGAGGTATCTGACGTATCGCCATACAAGGCGACGGTGATTTCGCATCGCTTGTTGTCCATAATCGCTCCTTTCGTTCCTAGGTGCTTAGAGGATTCTACGGCGTTAATTTGCTAGCCTTTGTCCCCACGAACGGACACCCTCACTCTCTCTTCAAATCCCACACGCTTTGATTTTCAGCATCGATTTCGGCGGGCTTTTCGGAGGTTTCAAGTCCAAAAAAGATAGTGGACAGAATCAACAATGTTTCCTCAATAGAGGCGCTCAATTCGCCTCCTGCGCGGATTCTGAGCAGCTGCTGGTAGATTTCCGCCATCGTGCCCTTCAGGGCCTTGTAGACCCTCGTAGAGGGCTTCACGACTATCTCGTGGTCCATCAGCTTGGCCATGATGAAATCCTGCTTGTCCATGCCACTCAGCTTGGCCAGATTGGTGATCCGCTCGTATTCCTCTGGGCTCACCCTGAAGGCGATGGTCTTCGACCTCTTGCGTGCAGAGTTGGGGCAGGGCATGGCTAGCCCTCCTTGAAGCAATCAAGGGCATTGGCTATCTCGGACTGCTTGTTCGGGAAGAGGTGGGCGTATCGGTAGGTGATATCGGTGCTCTCGTGGCCAACGCGATCAGCAATCGCCAACGCGGAAAAACCCATCTCGATGAGCAGGGATACATGGCTGTGCCTCAGGTCGTGGACCCTGATCCTCTTGACGCCGGACTCCTTGCACCCGCGCTCAATCTCGTGCGTCAGGTAATACTTCGTCACGTCGAAGATGCGGTCGTGGGGACCGAGGTCGTCCCTGAATTCTTCCAGGTACTCCTTCATCTCCTCGGCGAGAAACCTGGGCATGGCGATCCTTCGCACGGAGTTCGGGGTCTTCGGGTCGGTGATGGTGTCGATGCCTTTCAAACGCTGATACGACTTCGTGATGCTCAGCTCCGAAGTCTCGAAGATAAAGTCAGACGGGGTGAGGGCGAGCAGCTCTCCGCAGCGGATACCTGTCCAGTAAAGGACCTCGAAGGCGTAAAAGGATAGGGGCTTGTCCATGATGGCCTCCGAGAACCTCAGATACTCCTGCTTCGTCCAGAAGTTCATCTCTCCGCCTTTCTTCGAGCCCATCTTCGTTACCTTCCTGCACGGGTTGCCCGTCAGGTCGTAGTAGCGCTCGGCATGGTTGAAGATGGCATTCAGCTGGTTGTTGATGGTCCTGAGATACGTGGCCGAGTACGGCTTGCCATTGGCGTCCTTGTGGTCGATAAGCTGGTTCTGCCAGCGGACGACGTCGATGGGCTTGATCTCGGACATCCTCATCTTCCCGAAGAAGGGGATGATCTTGTCCTTGATCATGTACTCCTTGGTCAGCCAGGTGTGCTCCCTGATTCGAGGCTTGATCTCGGTAGCGTACACGTCGACAAAGTCCGCGAAGAGCATGTCCATGGTCCCGTTGTGGACAGCAAGGAAGTCCTTCTCCCACATGAGCGCCTCGAGCTCGGTGGCAAAGCCCCTCTTGACCTTGTGGCGCTTCGCGCCCCTGCCGTCGCGGTAGAAGCACTGTGAATAGAAGGTCCCGTTCTCGCTTCTATATACGGGCATCTTCATCACCGGCAAAGAATCTTGCCTCGAAGTGATCGGAGCGGACGCGGCCCTTGACCACCGCGCGACCCTTCTTGATCTGCTCCTCGTTCATCTCCTGGATGATCTTGTAGGCGAACCCCTTCGACATGTTCAGCCTCTGCGCGACCTGCTCTGCGTTGAGCATGGTTGGCTTGCCTTCTTCCTGGTTCATTAATCCTCCTAACATCGTACGATTACGTACGTTTGATATGAGCGAATCATAATCGTACGTTTCCGTACTGTCAAGAAATTGCGTACGTTTGCGTACGGTGCTAGAATTACGACGTTTAGATTTTCAGGAGGGAAGATGACGACTGGCGAGAAGATCAGGCACTACCGCAAGCTGCGCGGGCTCTACCAGGGGGAGCTGGGAGAGAAGATCGGCGTCTCGGAGGGCGCGATCCGCCACTACGAGACGGATTTCAGGACCCCAAAGCAGCCTCAGGTGGAGGCCATTGCCGAAGCCCTCGACATCTCTCCGCTTGCCCTGAAGGACTTCGGGGTAGAGAACGCCCGAGACCTCCTGGGCCTCCTTCTGCAGCTGGAGGATGAGTTCGGAATCGTGCCTGCCGAGGACGGCTCTGGTCTTTCTATCGACGCATCTGCCGAGAAGGCGCCCAAGACGGCCCAGATGCTCAAGGCCTGGGCCGCAAAGCGAAACGAGCTGGAATCCGGCGAGATCACGCCGGAGGAATACGCCGACTGGAAGGCCAAATTCTAGGAGTAAATATTTACTGAAACGCGAGCAGGTGGCTTTACCCCCGCAATTGGGAGTAAAACATCTGCTTTTCTTATGCCTGAAACCCACCATTCGAAGTGGGTTAAAGCCGATGAAATCGCTTGGGGGAGTATATTTTTACTCCCCATTGTTGACCTGCGGTTTTGATGAAAAGCCACCATATTTCGCCCCGTTGAGTTTCAGTTGAGTTTTGGGGCACATTTTGATCGGCTGGGACAGGCAACTGGGACAATTTACTCCCCCAACAAACCTTTTACTCCCTGTCCGTGGGGTGCCGCCATGTCCGTCCTGTACGGCAATTGGGAGTAAATTTGCATAAAACAGCAGGTCAAACGTGTAAAAATACCCCCGATTTTCACCTGAAATCGGGGGTATCTCGTTCAATTTATTCCCCAAAGTTGCTGGGGGCTTTGCACTTCTCCCGTACGCTGCGACACTCTGCGGTACTCAGCGGACGGAGAATCGACGCTTCAAAATAGCCTTTCGGCTACTCCCACTCAATAGTTGCAGGTGGCTTGCTCGTGATGTCGTAGGCGACGCGGTTGATGCCGGGGACTTCAGCTACGATGCGGCTCGAGATGCGCGCCAGCACATCGTAGGGGAGCTTTGCCCAGTCGGCCGTCATCGCATCGCTTGACTCCACGGCACGCAGGATGATCGGGTGCTGATACGTACGCTCATCACCCATAACACCCACGCTGCGCACATCGGGCAACACCGCAAAATACTGCCAAACGCTGCGCTCGACTTCGGGTCCGCCTGCGCTCTCGCGTGCAATTTCTCCATTGCGCTCGCCGCTTCGCTCGAACAGCTGCTCGTTATAGGCATCCAGCTCCTCGCGCACGATCGCATCGGCATTCTTCAGGATCTCGAGCTTCTCGGGCGTCACTTCACCAATGATACGGATCGCAAGCCCGGGCCCCGGGAATGGCTGGCGATGCACGATGTGATCGGGCAGCCCCAGCGCCGACCCCAATGCACGCACCTCGTCCTTGAAGAAGTGATCGAGCGGCTCGATCAGGTCGAAATGCACCCCATCGGGGAAGGGGATCAGGTTGTGGTGGCTCTTGATGGTGCTTGCCTTGCCGCCGGTCTTGCGTGCACCACTCTCGATGATGTCGGGATAGATGGTGCCCTGCGCGAGGAACTTCACGGGTTCGCCATCGCCTGCAACTTCCTCGGCCACAGCGAAGAATTCCTTCCAGAACTGCTCGCCAATGATGCGACGCTTCGCCTCCGGATCGGTCACGCCCGCCAACAGCTGGGCGTAGCGATCCTCGGCATGCACGTGGATGAAATCCACGTCGAACTGCTTGGTGAATACCTTTTCGACCTCTTCAGGCTCGTTCTTGCGCAAAAGCCCATGGTTCACGAACACGCACACCAGCTGCTTGCCGATCGCCTTCGCGCACAGCGCCGCAACCACGCTCGAATCCACGCCACCCGAAAGCCCAAGGATCACGCGGTCGCTGCCCACTTGCTCGCGAATGGTCGCCACGGAATCATCGATGATCGAGTCCATGGTCCAGTTCGGCTCCAGTCCTGCAATTCCAAACAGGAAGTTCGCCAGCATCTCTTGGCCATACGGCGTGTGGCGAACCTCAGGGTGGAACTGCGTGGCGTAAAGCTTGCGCTCGGGGCATTCCATGGAAGCCACGGGGCACACGTCGGTCACAGCGGTTACCGTGAAGCCCTCGGGCACCTCGCTCACCGCATCGCGATGGCTCATCCACACGGTCTGCTCGTGCGGCGTCTCGCCATACAGCGCCGACGTGCCGCTACAACCCGCACAATCCACGCCGTCAACGCGGGTGAGGGGAGCGGGCCCGTATTCGCCCTTCTCGGTGTGGCTCACGGTGCCGCCGAGTGTCTTCGCCATGATTTGCTGACCGTAGCAAAAGCCGAGCACGGGGATGCCTAGCTCGAAGATCTCGGGGTCGACCGAAGGCGCATCTTCGGCATACACGCTTGCCGGACCGCCCGACAAGATGATGGCCCCGGGGTTCTTCTCGCGCACCTCATCAGCGGAGATGTCGCACGGAACAATCTCGGAATACACGTTCAGGTCGCGCACGCGACGCGCAATGAGCTGGCCATATTGCGCGCCGAAATCGAGAACCAATACGGTTGAGAGCGGGGTGGAAGTGGCCATGCGTGTCTCCTTCTGGGGTTGCGGATGAGCTTTGCGGGATGGCGCCTGCGAGCTACCAGTTTTGCTGGCAGAGTTTCGCTCGCGCGATCCGCGGTCGTTTCAAAAACTAGGCTTTCATCTTACCCGAAACACTCTCGTCTGTCGCATGTCTTCGCGGAAAATCGAGCGCCGAGCGCAGTGTAGTGGGATAGCGCTGAAGCTGGGTGCGTAAGCCGTCTGAATGAAACGTAGGAGTAGCGTGCGTAAGCCTCGAAAAAGCACCAAGAAGAGTTTGGCAGTGCGTTTGCGCGCACATCAACCTGTGCCGCGGGGATAGCATGCAAACCGCTGAAGGGGGGGGCGGTGAAAAAGCTCAGGAGAGCTCTTGTGCGCTTGGGTATCGCACCACACCGCACCACACACCTAAGTGCAGTCGTTCGTGAGTACGGCCCGCAAACGCACGCGCTACTTCAGTTTGCCATACTCCTCGTCGGAGACGGGCTCGAGCCATTCGTTCGAGCAATTCTCGCCTGGTACGGTGAACGCCAGGTGCGCGAACCAGCTGTCGGGCGCCGCGCCATGCCAATGCTTCACGCCGGTGGGGATGTTCACGACATCGCCCGGCAGCATCTCCTGCGCCGGCTGACCCCATTCTTGATAGTAGCCGCGGCCACCCACGCAGATCAGCATCTGTCCGCCACCCTTATCGGCGTTGTGTACGTGCCAGTTGTTGCGACACCCTGGTTCGAAGGTTACGTTCGCGGTCGGAACCTGCTCAGCTGTGAGGGGCGCAAGCCAGCTCTTACCACTGAAATACTGCGCGTAGGCATCGTTCGGCTCGCCCACGGGGAACATCAGCGTGGCGGCGAAGGCTGCAAGATCGGAATCGTCCGCGGGCTCTTCATCACCCCACACCTCTTTGGCCAGGCGAAATGCCGCCCATGCTTTCGGCCAGCCTGCATAGAAGGCTGCGTGGGTCAGGATCTCGGCGATCTCGCTGCGCGTGATTCCGTTCGCCTTTGCGCTCTGCAGATGAAACGCGAACGAAGAATCGGTGAGTCCTTGCGCCATGAGCGCCACCACGGTCACCAAGCTGCGATCGTGCAGTGAAAGTTCTGCCGTGCGGCTCCATACTTCGCCGAAGAGCACATCATCGTTGAGTTCTGCGAACTTGGGTGCGAAATTGCCCAGGGCATCGCGCCCCGCTGTTTGTTTGACCATGGTTTCCTCCTGCTGTGTTGTGTTTCTCGTATGGATGCAGTTCCTTATGCTGCTTGGAATTTGCAGCCGGTGGAACTCTTTCTTGTTATGACCATTGTTTTACTTGAACTATGGTTTAAGTCAAGGAACCCACTTTACTTGTGTAAATTCGCTTTACAAAAGTTTTACTTGTCGCTCGTCTGAAAGCCCTCAGCGCCCTATAGGCTTTCTCGTAGAATAGTAAAGGTTCGTTCGCGAAGGTTGCGCACGCAGGGTGCAAAGCTGGCATCTGCGCCAGGCTGTATGTTCTGCACTGCGCCACGCGCCATTAGCCCGCGAATGCCTTACCTATATAAGCAAGCAAACGCACAAGGAAAACAGCATGATCCTCGAAGCACTCAAAGCTCTCTTCATCGGCATCGTCGAAGGCATCACCGAATGGCTCCCCATCTCTTCGACGGGCCACATGATCCTGGTCGATGAATTCGTGAAGCTCGACGTGAGCGATCAATTCCTCGCGCTCTTCCTCGTGGTCATCCAGCTGGGCGCTATCATGGCGGTCATCCTGCTCTATTTCCACAAGCTCAACCCCTTCTCGCCGAAGAAAACGCACGCTGAAAAGCGCGGCACGTGGCGCCTGTGGGGCATGGTCGCGATTGGCTGTATCCCGGCGGCTATCGTTGGCTTGCTCCTCGATGACTGGGTGAACGAACACTTCTACAACGCCTACACGGTAGCCATCATGCTCATACTTTACGGCGTTGTCTTCATCGTCATGGAACGCCGCAACCGCAAGAAGGCCTTGCGCCTTATGGAGGTTGGTGCAACACCTGCGGGGCGCGAGATGCTCGAAGCTCCCGTGCGCGGTCGTCATGCCCGTGTTGAGCGCGAGCACACAGAGGTCAGCGCCGAAGAAGCGCTCTTCAAGATTCGCAATGTAGACGATATCGATTGGAAGACGGCGCTCAAGATCGGCTGCTTCCAGGTGCTCGCTATCATCCCGGGTACGAGCCGCTCAGGCGCTACCATCATCGGTGGCATGCTCTGCGGCTGTTCGCGTACCGCCGCCGCAGAATACACGTTCTTCCTTGCCATCCCCATCATGTTCGGCTGGGGCGTAGTGAAGGCAGCGAAGTTCATGATGGAAGGCCTGGTCATGACCCAGACCGAGATCATGGTGCTGGTGGTGGGCATCATCAGCGCGTTCATCATGTCGGTCGTTGCGATTCGCTTCCTCATGGGATACATCAAGAAGAACGACTTCACCGCGTTCGGTGTTTACCGCATCATCGTCGGCATCATCGTGGTCGCGTTCTTCACCATTCAGGGTACCGGCTTCATCATGCAGTAAGCGCTTGACCAAACCGCGTAATAAGTACGCACCGTTTCTTACATTGCAGCATCCACGTGTATAAACAAGCTATAATCGAACCATGAGTCCAAACGAGCACAAACCCATCTCCGAAGCTGAGAAGATAGAGATGCGCGATCGCGTGAATGCGCGCATCGCTCATTGGTGCAGTTTTGCGGCGCTCGTTATCATCCTTATCGATTTCGCAGCGTTCGTCATCGGGCAAGACGATTGGTTCTGGACGGTCGCTGGCATCATGCTCTCGATCGCGCTTCTCGCTATCGCCATGCTCAATAATCCCATCGGATCCAATTCAAAAAAATAGCTACCGCGAACCATCTTTCGGGTGAGTTTGAACAGGCTAACCTTGCGGCGTTTGTTATGATGAATCAATCATGTCATTCATGGGCCGCTGCTTCGCGCTTCCTGCGTCGCGCGTGACCGTTCTCACGCCCCACGCGCACCTCGCGCACTCCGATCAGCGTCCATTCGGGAAGGGTAAACGATGTCACAACAAGATTCTTTTGCTCAGATCGAGCAACACCGCGAAGCGATCGATGCGATCGACAAGCAGCTCGTGGCTCTTTTGAACGAACGTGCTGGTCATTCGCTTGATATTCGCGCACTGAAACCTGAGGCCAAGATGGGTCTTTTCGACCCCAAGCGTGAAGAGGAGATCTTCACCAAGGTCTGCTCGTATAACGAAGGTCCGCTCTATAACGAGAATCTGCGCGAGATCTACACTGCCATCCTGAAGGTCATGAAAGAGGTTCCTAACCGTGATTAAGCCACTCACCAATCTTCCCAATTACGGTACTAAAACAGACGAGATCACCATCTACGCGGGCCCGTGCTCCGTGGAGTCCGAAGAGCAGTTCTTCGAGGTCGCGGAATGCATCGCCGATCTGGGCCTTTCGTGGATCCGTGGTGGCGCATTCAAGCCGCGTACCAACCCGCACTCCTTCCAGGGCTTGGGTGAAGAAGGCCTCAAGATCATGAAGGCTGGTGGCGACAAGTACGGCCTCAAAACGCTCACGGAAGTCATGGACTCGGCTCACACCGAGCTGGTACATTCTTATGTGGATGGCTTGCAGGTGGGCGCACGCAACATGCAGAATTTCTCGCTGCTGAAGAAGATCGGCGAAGTCACGAAAGACTCGCACAAGATGGTCCTCTTGAAGCGTGGTCTGGCGGGCACCATCTCCGAGTGGCTTTCCGCTACCGAATACATCACTATGAACGGCAACGATAATGTGGTGCTTTGCGAACGCGGTCTCCGCACGTTCGAGACCACCACACGTTTCACGCTCGATATCTCGGCGGTGCCGGTCATCCATAAGCAGTCGCTCTTCCCGATCTGCATCGATGTTTCGCATCCCGCAGGCGTGCGCGACCTCGTGCCATCGCTTTCCTATGCTGCAGTGGCGGCAGGCGCCGACTCGATCATGATCGAAGTGCATCCGAATCCGTCCGAAGCCCTCTCCGACGGTCCTCAGCAGCTCACGCCGGCTCAATTCCGCGAACTGGTCGAGCAGCTGCGCGAGATCGCTGCAGTCTTCGGCAAGAAGATCGTGTAGAGATTTCGATCTGTCGATCGAAATCGTACTCGACACTGCGAAAGCTTGGGGCATCCATCCTGGCCCCTTGTTTCGAATACGGCGCGCACCGAAGTGCGCTTGATTCGAAGGCGGGGCCATTATGGACACCCCAAGCTTTCTCGCTGACTTACTACGCCAACCTGTAAGTATTCTTTGAAGTGCTGTGATATTTTGACCTTCTGTTTCGAGCGTGGTGCATATCGAGCATACACTTGATTCGAAGACAAGATTATTAATAGCGCTTCAGGTTTTCTTTGAACTCGTTACATCAACCGTAGCTATCTTGGAGAGACTATATGCCTATCGATCTTGAAACCTTGAACGAACCTCAGCGCGAAGCTGTGCTGTGCACCGAAGGGCCGCTTCTGGTGCTTGCGGGCGCCGGTAGCGGCAAGACCCGCGTGCTCACGCATCGCATCGCGCATCTGGTGGTCGATCTTGGCGTTGCTCCCTGGCAGATCATGGCGATCACCTTCACGAACAAGGCAGCCGCGGAAATGCGCGAGCGCTTGGGTCAGCTCATGGGCGGGTACGTGCGCGGCATGTGGGTCTCCACCTTCCATAGCATGTGCGTGCGCATCTTGCGTTCCGATTGCGAGCGCTTAGGCTTTGCGCCAGGATTCACCATCTACGACGATTCCGACTCGAAGAGCCTCGTGAAGCGCATCATGGCCGAACTCAACATCGACCCAAAGCGCTATCCCGAGAGCATGGTGCGCAATCGTATCTCGAAGGCGAAGAACGAACTCGTAACGCCCGAGGTGTTCGAAGACCGCTACAAAGACCCTACGGCGCAGGTTGTCGGGCGCATCTACAAAGTGCTGCAAGAACGTTTGCGCGCCCTCAATGCGTTCGATTTCGACGACCTGCTCCTCTATACGTATCTCCTGCTCAAGAACCATAAAGAGGTGCTCGAGGTCTATCAAGATCGTTTCCGCTACCTGTTGGTGGACGAGTATCAGGACACCAACCATGCTCAGTACGCGCTCACGCAGCTGCTCGCGGCGAAGCATCGCAACATCATGGTCGTAGGCGATGACGACCAGTCCATCTATTCTTGGCGCGGCGCCGATCTGTCGAACATCCTCGATTTCGAGAAGGATTATCCTGAAGCGCACGTGGTCAAGCTCGAAGAGAACTACCGCTCAACGGGCAATATCCTCGCTGCGGCGAACGCAGTCATCGAGAACAACTTGATGCGCAAGCGCAAGACCCTCTTCACCTCGCAAGGAGAGGGCGAGAAGATCATGGTGTTCACCGCCTCTGATGAACGCGACGAAGGCCGTTGGATCGCTGCCGAGATCGAGCATCAGCACGGCAACGGCACCTCCTACAATCAGATGGCGGTCTTCTACCGCACGAATGCGCAGAGCCGTATGCTCGAAGATATGCTGCTACGTGCGGGTGTACCGTATCGCCTGGTAGGGGGCACGCGCTTTTTCGATCGCGCCGAGATCCGCGATGTGATGGCGTATTTGAACCTGGTCGTGAATCCCGCGAACGATGTCGCTGCACAGCGCGTCATCAACGTGCCGAAGCGCGGCATCGGCAACACCACTATTGAGCATATTCGCACGGTAGCTGCGGGGAATCGCTGCACGTTCTTGCAGGCTGCCGAGCTCTGCATGCTCGATGAGGGCATCCGCCCGAATACGCGCAAGGCCATCGCCGAATTTGTGGGCATCATCCATGAGGCGCAGCAATACAGTGGCGATCTGCGCAAGGTCATCGAGATGATCGTCGACAAGGCGGGCATCATCGAGTTCTATCGCAACAACCCCAGCGAAGACTCGCAGAGCCGCATCGAGAACATCCAAGAATTCTTCGGCGTGGTCGACGAATACCGCGAGACCCATGAAGATGCCGATGCGCTTTTCGAGGCTCCGAAGGTGGGCGAGGACCAGAGCGCCGAAACGCCTCCCGTGCGCGTTTTCGAAGCCGATTCGCTTTCCGATTTCGTCGAATGGGTCACGCTCCGTACCGACATGGACACCATGGCCGAAGACGGCGCGGCGGTCACACTCATGACCATCCATTCTGCCAAGGGTCTCGAATTCGATTGCGTGTTCGTGGCTGGCTTGGAGGAATCGATCTTCCCGCACAGCAATTCATCGTTCGACCCCCAAGGGCTCGAAGAAGAACGTCGTTTGGCCTATGTCGCCATCACCCGCGCGCGCAAGCGCCTCTACCTCACGGCAGCGCTCACGCGTCGCATCTTCGGTCAGACGAACGCCAACCCGGTTTCTCGTTTCATCGGCGAGATACCCAACGAGCTGCGTAAATCGATCGGTGTCGGCTCTTCAGGCTTTTCAGGATCAGGCTGGGAGAAGCGTGGTAGTAGGCGCGGCATCGCAGGGTCGGGTACCGAAGCGGGCGGCGGACGCGTGTTCGGCCAGTCGAGCGCATCGAATGCCAAGCGTGATGCACGCAGCGCTTCTGTGGGCAAGAAACCCGCTGCAGCCATGAGCTTTGCGGTCAACGACACGGTCGATCACAAGGTGTTCGGTCGCGGCAAGGTCGTGAAGGTCGATGGCGATACGCTCCACGTGAAGTTCGCGCGCAACAACCAAACGAAGAAGCTGCTCAAGGACTATGCGCCGATCGTCAAGATCTCCTAGACCTCTCTGCCTCGTCCTCCGGCATATCTTCGCCTCGTTTCTTCCTGCATTCCTCCGCGCCTCTCTTCATGCATTCGCCCGCCCGCGCGCTTCAGCGAATCGTTGCGGTTTCTATGCATGTGCGTAAGCGAAACGCGCTACAATAGCAACGCGAAACGAAGTTCGTCTCTTCTGCAGTGAAGCAGGCTCGAACGACCTCGTTTCTGGCATCAATCATTCGATCGATAAAGGAGCACCATGGCAATCCCGGTACTCATCGTAGGGCATAAGAATCCTGATAACGATTCCATCTCAGCTGCTGTTGGCTATGCCTACTTGAAGAACGAGCTCATGAAGCGCACGCTCGAGCAGAACCCTGAAGCAGAGGAATACGAATACATTCCTGCGCGTCTCGGTCCGCTGCCGCAGGAGAGCGAAGCGATCCTGAACGAGTATTCAGTCGCTGCGCCTGAGCTCATCAACCATGTTCACGCGCGCATCCAAGATGTCATGACCACCGATCCCATCGGTCTCTCGCTCGATTCAACGTTGCTCGACGCAGGCCGCTTGCTGCGTCGCCACAACAAGCGTGCGGTCATCGTCACCGACGAAGAAGGCAAGTACAAGGGGCTCGTTTCCTTGCGCATGGTGGCGAATCGCTGCGTTTCCGCCATGGATCATTGCGACGGCGATGATTGCGCCAAAGACCTTGAGAACGCCGCGAACGATCTTGCGGCTTCGCTCTCGCAGCCCGTCTCTGAGCTCATCGAAGAGGATGTCGTCTTCCTGAACAAGGATGACCTTTTGAAGGATTCCGCGCCGTCCATTCTCATGAGCGAGCTGCGCGAAGGCATCGTGCTCGACGACGAAGGCCACTGCATCGGCATCGTCACGCGTACCGACGTGGCAAAGCGCCCGAAGCGCAAGATCATCCTTGTTGACCATAACGAACGCAGCCAGGCAGCTAACGGCATCGACGAAGCCGAGGTCATCGAGATCATCGACCATCATCGCATCGGCGACGTTTCCACGGCGAACCCCATCCGCTTCATGAATATGCCAGTCGGCTCTTCTGCCACCATCGTCGCACTGCAGTTCATGGAGAACGCTGTTGAGATCCCGCGGAGCATCGCTGCGGTTCTGCTCTCTGCCATCATGACCGATACGGTCATCTTGAAATCGCCTACAGCAACTCAGATCGACGAAGAGGTTGCCGAAAAGCTCGCTGCTATTGTGGGTTCTCCAGTGAAGGATTTCGGCATGAAGGTGCTTTCTTACCGTGGGGGAGACGCCGATCTTCCGATCGAGAAGCTCGTTACGGCAGACTCGAAGGAATTCGTGGTGGATGACGACACCATCCTCATCGCGCAACACGAAACGGTCACGCTCGATGTGGTCATGCAGCGTGAGGACGAGATCCGCAAGTTCCTCTCTGATCTGCGCGAAAAGAACGACTATGCCTATGTGCTGCTGCTCGTTACTGACATCTTCGAAGAGGGCAGCATGTTCATCGTCGAAGGCCTTCACGGCCACGTCGACCGCGTGTTCGGCATCGACTCGTCCAAGAGCGTGTGGGTGCCCGGCATCCTTTCGCGCAAGAAGCAGGTCGCTGCTCCGCTGCTCGAGCTCTAAGCCCCAAGCGCACCATCCTTGCAAAAGAAAAGGCCAGCTCATCTGCTGGCCTTTTTTGTTCGACTGAATTCGGAAGGAACGGCGCGCGTGCTCGTTCGCAGCTTCGAACGTTAGTTCATATCCTCGAGCTTGCCGTGCTTCTCATAGCGGGTGAGACGCGAGATCTTGTTATCGTCATCCACGAATACGACATGCGGAGCATTGGCGGGATCTTTGAACTCTTCTGGCGTCATCTGGCAGTAGTTCATGATGATCACCTTATCGCCCACATTCACCAAGTGCGCTGCTGCACCATTCAAGCAGATGACTCCACTGCCTGGCTCTCCTGCGATCACATAGGTTTCAAGGCGATTGCCGTTATTGCAATCGGAGATGGTAACGAGCTCGTATTCCATGATGCCTGCGGCTTCCATGAGATCGGAGTCGATGGTGATCGATCCGACGTAATCGAGCTCAGCCTGAGTTACGGTTGCGCGATGGATCTTGCCCTTCAATACATTGAGCAACATGCTGGTGATACCTTTCTTTCAATTCCTATTCGAAATCGTAGAGGTAATTATCAATAAGGCGCGTCGAGCCGATGTACACTGCGATCGCGACCAAGCCGCGCTCAGGTAATGTCTCGACGGGCTGCATATTACCAAGATTAACCACTTCTACATAGTCAATTCTGGCAAGCGGCTCTTCTTCGATCGTCTCGGTAACTGCTTGGGCGACACGAGCGGAATTTCGTTCACCGCCCTCGATCATCTCCTTCGCCTTGAAGATGGCGCGTGAAAGGCAAAGTGCTGCTGCGCGCTCCTCAGCGGAAAGGTAGGTGTTACGGCTGCTCTTCGCCAAACCGTCTTCTTCACGCACGATCGGGCAGCCGACCACTTCGAGGTTCATGTTCAGATCGGAGACCATGCGCATGATGATGGCGAGCTGCTGGGCATCCTTCTGGCCGAAGAACGCCTTATCGGGTTGCACGATGTTGAAGAGCTTGTTCACCACGGTGCATACGCCGCGGAAATGCCCCGGACGACTTGCGCCGCAGAGCGTGTCGGTGAGCGTCTCCATGACCACGTAGGTGTTGTAGTTCTCTGGATACATCTCTTCGACGCTGGGGTGGAAGACCACATCCACGCCTTTCGATTCAGCGATGCCTGCATCGCGCTCAAGATCGCGCGGGTAGTTGTCGTAGTCTTCATCGGGGCCGAATTGGAGCGGGTTCACGAACACGCTCGTGACCACGCGGTCGCAAGCGCTTCGCGCAGCTTCCATGAGCGACATGTGTCCTTCGTGAAGCGCGCCCATGGTGGGGGTGAGGCCGATCGTGAGACCTTCAGCTTTCCACTCGGCAACGCGGGCTTTCATCTCGGCAACAGTGGTGATGATTTCCATGGTTTTCCTGTCTTTCAGAACTTGGATGAATCTAATAGAACGGATCGAATAACGAACCTATTAATACAGTTTATCGAGCACTTCTTCGCCCACATCCTTGAAGCAATGCTCAGCGGCGGGGAAGGTGTTCGCCTTTACTTCGGCGTCGTAATCTTTGAACGCCTGGGTCATCTGCTCGCCGATGTTGGCGAAGTTCTTCACGAACTTGGGCTTGAAATCGGAGAACAGCGCGAGCATATCTTGATAGACCAGAACTTGGCCATCGCAGCCAGGTCCTGCACCGATGCCGATGGTGGGGATGGAGATGGTCTCGGAGATCTTGCGCGCCAAGTCGGCCGGGATGCATTCGAGCACTACCGCGAACGCGCCAGCCTTTTCGATGCGCTTGGCATCTTCTAGGATCTCGCGAGCTGCTTCGGCAGATTTGCCTTGCACCTTGTGACCACCGAATGCGTTGATCGACTGCGGCGTAAGGCCCAGATGCGCGCAGACCGGAATGCCTGCATCCACGATGGCGCGGATCTGCTCGCAGACTGCAGCGCCGCCTTCGAGCTTCACGGCATTCGCGCGACCCTCCTTCATAAGGCGCCCCGCGTTCGTTACCGCATCATAGACGGAAGCCTGATAGGACATGAAGGGCATGTCCGCGATCACGAGCGCATTCTTCGCGCCGCGCGCCACGGGAGCCGTATGGTGGATCATGTCCTCCATGGTCACCGAAAGCGTATCTTCGTAGCCCAAGATGACGTTTCCGAGCGAATCGCCGATGAGCAGCGAGTTCACCCCTGCCTCATCCATGAGCTTTGCCGTTGAATAGTCGTAACAGGTGAGCATCGAGATCTTCTCGCCCTTTTGTTTCATCTCCTGAAACGTTGCGACCGTGTTCTTCATACCGACCGTTCCCCTTCGAACGAACCTTGACCTGCCTGCTATAAAAAAATGCACGTATGTTCGGGTGGATACTACGTGCATTTACAGCCTCTTTTATCCTCAGTAGAGGAATTGCGCCCATTGTAACAGGGTTTGCCCCCTTAAAGGCGATGTTTTTTGCATAATAGGGCGAAAAACGTATAGGAAGTAACTACCGATAGAAGCGCTCGTGCATGAGGGGCAGGTCGCCCGTGTTTTCCGCTCTGCCGTCCACCACCGCAAAACGACCGCTAAGGTATGGATACGCCCGGATGCGTGGCGTTTGACACCCCTATAGCGCAGTGATAGAGTTCATCTTCGCGTCTCGTATGAGTCGCTTTGTTTTTGCGTGCGTAACTGCAGAACGCACACAAAACGAACGTTGGCATGAAGAGTAACGAAAAGGAGTTGAGTCTTGCCTACTATCAATCAGTTGGTCCGCAAGGGCCGCCAGAAGTCGGTGGAAAAGAAGAAGACCCCGGCACTCAAAGGTAACCCCCAAAAGCGTGGCGTTTGCACCCGTGTTTACACCACCACCCCTAAGAAGCCGAATTCAGCACTGCGTAAGGTCTGCCGTGTGCGCCTCGTGAATGGCATGGAAGTCACCGCGTACATTCCGGGCATCGGCCACAACCTCCAGGAGCACTCCATGGTGCTCATCCGTGGCGGTCGTGTTAAGGACCTTCCTGGTGTTCGTTATAAGGTTATTCGCGCTGCGCTCGACTGCGCTGCGGTCGATAATCGCGCTCAGGCTCGTAGCCGCTATGGCGCTAAGAAGCCTAAGAAATAAGCTTATCTTTATTTGTTCACCCAACCTTCATTAAGGTTATTCACTGAAAGGAAGTTATATGCCGCGTCGTGCAGCAGCAGTCCGCCGCGAAGTGCAGCCGGATGCAAAATATAACAACCGTTTGGTCACTCAGCTGATCAATAAGGTTCTCTTGGACGGCAAGAAGTCCGTCGCTGAAGGCATCGTCTATGGTGCTTTCGATATCGTTGCCGAGAAGACCGGTCAAGACCCGATCGCTGTCTTCAAGAAGGCAATGGAAAACATTCGCCCCACGCTCGAGACCAAGTCCAAGCGTGTCGGTGGTGCTAACTATCAGGTGCCGATCGAGGTCAACTCTCGTCGTTCCACCACGCTCGCTATCCGTTGGCTCGTGGATTTCTCGCGCAAGCGCAAGGAGAACACCATGGCTCAGCGCCTCGCGAACGAGATCATCGATGCTTCTGAGAACACCGGTGCTGCCGTGAAGAAGCGCGAAGATACCTACAAGATGGCTGAAGCAAACCGTGCATTCGCACACTATCGTTGGTAGGAGGGAGCGAACATGGCTAATTCAAGTCTCGAAAACACTCGTAACATCGGCATCATGGCCCACATCGATGCTGGTAAGACCACCACTACCGAACGTATCCTCTACTACACCGGCAAGACCCACAAGATCGGTGAGGTCCACGACGGTGCTGCCACCATGGACTGGATGGTTCAGGAGCAGGAGCGCGGCGTAACCATCACCGCTGCAGCTACCACGTGCTTCTGGGAGAAGGACGGTCAGGAGTACCGTTTCCAGATCATCGACACCCCGGGTCACGTCGACTTCACCGCAGAAGTCGAGCGCTCCCTGCGCGTTCTTGACGGTGCGGTTGCGGTCTTCGACGCGGTCGCTGGCGTTCAGCCTCAGTCCGAGACCGTATGGCGTCAGGCTTCTCGCTATGGCGTTCCGCGCATCGCTTACATCAACAAGTACGACCGCGTTGGCGCCGATTTCTTCCATGCGATCGACACCATGCATGATCGTCTTCATGCACCTGCTGTTGCTGCTCAGATCCCGATGGGCGCTGAGGACAACTTCTGGGGTGTCGTCGACCTCGTTACCATGACCGCATGGGACTTCAAGGCTGACGATAAGGGCATGACCTATCCTGAGCCGATGGATGCTATCCCCGAGGAATTCATTCCGGTTGCTGAAGAGCGCCGCCAGATGCTGCTCGAAGCAGCGGCTGATTGCGATGACGACCTGATGGAAAAGGTCCTCATGGAAGAGGAAGTTTCCGTCGAGGAACTCAAGGCAGCTATCCGCAAGGGCACCATCAACTGCCAGATCCACCCGGTCTTCGTTGGTTCTTCCTACAAGAACAAGGGCGTTCAGGAGCTGCTCGACGCGGTTGTCGATTACATGCCTTCTCCGCTCGATGTTCCGCCGATCAAGGGCGTCAACCCTGAGACCGACGAAGAAGAAGAGCGCCCTGCAGATCCTAAGGGCCCCTTCGCATCGCTCGCATTCAAGATCATGACCGACCCGTTCGTTGGCAAGCTCACCTATCTGCGTGTTTATTCCGGCTCGCTCGATTCTGGCTCCTACGTGCTCAATGCCTGCAAGGACAAGAAAGAGCGTATCGGTCGTCTGCTCCAGATGCACTCCAACAACCGCGTCGACATCGATTCCTGTACTGCAGGCGATATCGTTGCTGTTGTCGGCCTGAAGGATACCTCCACGGGCGACACGCTGTGCGACGAGAACGCACCGATCATCCTCGAGTCCATGGAATTCGCTGACCCGGTCATCGACATCGCGGTCGAGCCGAAGACCAAGGCTGAGCAGGACAAGATGTCCATCGCACTCCAGAAGCTCGCTGAAGAAGACCCGACGTTCCGTGTTTCCACGAATCACGAGACCGGTCAGACCATCATCGCGGGCATGGGCGAGTTGCACCTCGAGATCATCGTCGACCGTCTGCTTCGCGAATTCAAGGTCGAAGCTAACGTTGGTAAGCCTCAGGTTGCTTATCGTGAGCGTCCGGGCAAGGAAGTCATGGGTGCTGAAGGCAAGTTCGTCCGCCAGTCCGGTGGTCGCGGTCAGTATGGTCATGCGGTCATCAACATGTATCCGCAGGAGCCGGGCAAGGGCTATGAATTCGAGAACAAGATCGTCGGCGGTGTTGTTCCCAAGGAATACATCCCTTCAGTCGATAAGGGCATCCAGGAGGCACTCAACTCTGGCGTTCTGGCAGGCTACCCGGTCGAAGATGTTCGCGTTGAACTCGTCGACGGTTCCTACCACGAGGTCGACTCCTCTGAAGCTGCCTTCAAGGTCGCTGGTTCTATGGCTATCAAAGACGCGCTCAAGAAGTCCAATCCGGTCATTCTCGAGCCCGTTATGAACGTTGAAGTCGAAACTCCTGAAGAGTACACCGGCTTCGTCATGGGCGATATCCCGTCCCGCCGTGGTCTCATCCAGGGTCAGGAGCAGCGTGGCGATGCGATCGTCATCACTGCGAAAGTTCCGCTGGGCAACATGTTCGGCTACGCAACCGACCTTCGTTCCGGTACTCAGGGTCGCGCGGTCTATACCATGCAGTTCGACTCGTATGAGCCGGTTCCCAAGAACGTTCAAGATGAAATTATCAGCAAAGCAGGTGGCAATGCGTAAGCCTTCTGGCTTACGTACGCACCCCATAATGGAGGTAAGTTAAGTGGCTAAAGAAAGTATTCGCATCCGCTTGAAGGGTTACGATCATGAGATCGTGGATCAGTCCACGCGCCTCATCGTCGATACCGCACAGAAGACGGGTGCCAAGGTTTCCGGTCCTATCCCGCTGCCGACCGAGCGCAATCTCTATTGCGTCATCAAAGGCCCGCACGTCAACAAGGACTCTCGTGAACAGTTCGAGATGCGCACGCATAAGCGCCTGATCGATATCCTCGATCCGACCCCTTCCACGGTCGATTCTCTCATGCGTCTCGATCTTCCTGCCGGCGTCGATATCGAGATCAAGCTGTAGGGAGTGATATTTGATGATTAATGCTATCTACGGAACCAAAGTCGGTATGACCCAGCTCTTCGACGAAGACGGCACGGTCATTCCTGTTACGGTCATTGAAGCAGCACCGAACACGGTCTGCCAGATCAAGACCACCGAAACCGATGGTTATGAAGCAGTTCAGCTTGGCTTCGGCACCATCAAGGAGAACAAGGTGAACAAGCCCATGGGCGGTCACTTCGCTAAACATGGCGTTTCTCCTATGCGCCATCTGCGTGAGGTTCGCGTTGATTCTGCTTCCGAGCACGAGCTCGGCGAGAAGGTCACCGTTGCGAACTTCGCAGAGGTGAAAAAGGTCGACGTGACCGGCACTTCCAAGGGCAAGGGCTTCGCTGGTGTTATGCGTCGCTACAACTTTGGTGGCGGACCTGGTGGACATGGTGCTCACTTCCATCGTGCTCCCGGTTCGATCGGTCAGTGCGCAAGCCCCTCGCGTGTGTTCAAAGGCGTTCGCCTTCCGGGCCACATGGGTTGCGATACCATCACCACCAAGAATCTTGAAGTTGTTCGTGTTGACGAAGATATGAACCTCATTTTGCTCAAGGGTTCCGTGCCCGGCGGCAAAAATGGTGTAGTTCGCATTCGTATGGCTTAAATACACTGCGAAGGAGTTTTTAGATTATGACTACTATTGATGTAAAAAACACGAGCGGCAAAAAAGCGGGTAGCGCTGAACTTGCTGCGAGCGTTTTTGAGATCGAACCGAACATGCATGCCATGCATGAGGTCGTTCGTTCACAGCGCGCAGCGCGCCGTGCAGGCACGCACAACACGCTCACGCGCGGTCAGGTTCGCGGTGGCGGTAAGAAGCCATGGCGCCAGAAGGGTACCGGTCGTGCTCGTCAGGGTACTATCCGCGCTCCTCAATGGGCAGGCGGTGGCACCGTCTTCGGTCCGCATCCTCGTTCCTATGCGTTCAAGGTGTCTGCGAAGGTCATCAAGTTGGCTATGCGCTCTGCGCTCTCTGCTAAGCTCGCTGACAATGAGTTCGTTGTGGTTGATTCCATCACGTTCGACAAGCCTTCTACGAAAGAAGCAGCTGCGATCCTCGCAAAGCTTGGTCTTGATGGCAAGCGCATCACGCTCATCCTTGAGGACGACAACATCAACGGATATCTGTCTTTCCGCAATATCCCTGGTGTTCGCGTGCTTGCAGCATCTGAGCTCAACACCTACGATTTCATCGACAATAAGGCACTCGTGGTAACGAGCGCTGTGCTTGATCGCATCGAGGAGGTGCTTGCATAATGAAGGATCCACGCGAAGTCATCATCCGCCCCATCATTACGGAACACTCCTACGACATGATGGATGAGAACGTCTATACGTTCGAGGTCGCAAAAGATGCCAACAAGGTCGAGATCGGTCAGGCTATCGAAGAAATCTTCAACGTAACGGTCGTTAAGGTGAACACGCTTAACGTCAAGCCGAAGCCCAGGCGCGTGCGCTATCACGTTGGCCCGACCCGCACCTGGAAGAAGGCTATGGTCACGCTCGCTGAAGGCGACACGATCGAGATCTTCGCTCAGTAGAGCAGGCTTATCGGACATACTTTGTCCTCACGGGAGCTGGTTCACGCCAGCTCCTTTTTTATGACGAAGATGACAAACGGGACTGCGGACGAAAAGTTGGACCGCTGATCGGTCCAGGAATGGAGTCCGCATGTACAAAGA
>CDYK01040980.1_pt1 | contig 22959 bp, 19 predicted proteins | sample 554841 | NCBI WGS metagenome assembly CDYK01 (sample SAMEA3182102, study PRJEB8094) | gut metagenome | biome: human; feature: gut; material: Stool; isolation source: human stools | place: Canada | collected 2013-02-18
ACTCAGGACGACATATTGACAATGCCGCTTACGGCAGGAATGGCTGTATCACCGATACAGGCTTAGCTTCGCTTTGGCTTTTGCAGGGAAAGGTGTGTCTTTTTGCAGGAGCGTACAAGCGGTTTTGGCTTTTTGCCGTAAAAGCTGTGGACGAAATTATATACCGCCGCTTTTCCGTACAGAACCGCCGACAATGGCTGTATGTCATACATAAAGATAAAAAGACAACACCTGTCGGCTATTCGGAAGGATGGTATATTGAATGGGAATTATTGACTCAAAAAACTTACTGACGGCGACTGAAAACATAAAGCCGAAGGCTACAAAGCCTTACTCGAAAAGAAGAAAGAATCCTTTTGCAAAGCAGTTCAAGCTGACCGACAGGAACGCCCCTAAGGACGCTCCCGCAAGCGAATCACTTACAGGGATATTAAATGCAAAGCCTGCAAATAAAACAGTTCTGACCGACAACAGACAGCAGAGCAAAAAGCCTGTGCTGACAGACAGAAGAGCATCCGAAAACAAAAAGCCGGTGCTGACCGACAACAGAAATCAGAACAAAAAGCCGGTGCTGACCGACAATAAAAGCAGCGAAAAGAAAAGCATATCAGCAGACGGCAGAAATGACAAAAAGCCTGTTCTTACAGACAACAAGCCGCATCATAACAATAACAAGCAGGAACCGAGAAAGCAGGAGTACCCTTCTTTCTTTGCGGAGGACGAAAAGAAAAGCGGCAGAAAGACGCCCGTAAGGATTATGTCGCTCGGCGGCGTAAACGAGATAGGCAAAAACATCTACGTTTACGAGTGCTGTAACGATATATTCATCATAGATTGCGGACTTGCCTTCCCCGATGACGATATGCTCGGTGTCGATCTTGTTATCCCCGACTTCACCTATCTTGAAAAGAACAGAGAGAAGATAAGGGGCATTGTGCTGACGCACGGTCATGAGGATCATATAGGCGCACTCCCCTACTTCCTTAAGAAGATAAACGTACCCGTATACGGCACAAGGCTGACGCTCGGACTTGTCGAGGGAAAGCTCCGTGAGCACGGCATACTGTCGCAGTGTTCGCTGAACGTGGTCGTACCCCGTCAGAATGTCAGAATGGGCTGTATGAGCGTTGAATTTATAAGAGTGAACCACTCTATCCCCGATGCCTGCGCAATGGCAGTGCATACGCCCGCAGGCGTGATAGTGCATACAGGCGACTTCAAGGTTGACTATACACCTATCGAGGGCGGTATAATTGACCTTGCACGATTCGGTGAGCTTGGAAACAAGGGTGTTCTCGCATTGCTTTCGGAAAGTACAAACGCAGAGCGTCCGGGCTATACGGCTACAGAAAGAAAGGTCGGAGAGAGCTTCAAGAGTCTTTTTGCAGGAGCAGAGGGCAAGAGAATAATTGTCGCTACATTCTCCTCAAACATTCACAGAATACAGCAGATTATAAACAATGCGGAAAGCTGGGGCAGAAAGGTCGCCGTTTCGGGCAGAAGTATGCTCAATGTGCTTACTACCGCAATTGAACTCAATTATATAAAAGTACCTCAGGGTATGCTTGTCGATATAGAAGATGTCAACAAATATCCTCCCGAAAAAATGGTAATTATCACAACGGGAAGTCAGGGCGAACCGCTTTCCGCACTTTCGAGAATGTCATCGGGAGATCACAGACAGGTATCTATAACACCGAGCGATCTTATCATTATTTCGGCTACTCCGATACCCGGCAACGAGAAGTTTGTCGGAAAGCTCGTAAACGAGCTTATGAAGCAGGGTGCAGAGGTAGTATACGAGGCTATGTACGAGGTACACGTTTCGGGTCACGCCTGCCAGGACGAGCTTAAAATGATGCTTGCGCTGACAAAGCCGAAATTCTTTATACCGATACACGGCGAATACAAGCATATGAAAAAGCACGAGGGTCTTGCAATAAAGATGGGCATACCCGAGAAAAATATATTCCTTCTGAATATCGGTCAGGTGGTTGAAACCGACAGTGTTGAAATGAAGGTAGTAGGTCAGGTGCCTGCAGGAAAGGTGCTTGTCGACGGTCTCGGAGTGGGCGATGTCGGCTCGGTCGTACTGCGTGACAGAAAGCATCTGTCCGAGGACGGTCTTATTGTTGTTGTAACCACTATCAACCGTGAAACAGGTATGGTAGCGGCAGGCCCCGATATAGTATCAAGAGGATTTGTATATGTAAGGGAATCCGAGGAGCTTATGGATGACGCTAAACAGCTTGTCAAGAAAACGCTCCAGACCTGCGCAGACAGGAACATCAGAGAATGGGGCAATATAAAGTCTAACGTAAGGGATGAGCTTGGCAACTTCATATTCCAGAGAACCAAGAGAAGTCCTATGATACTGCCTATCATAATGGAAGTGTAAAATAACGGAATACAAAGGAGGCGCAAAAGGTGAAGAATTTTTATCGTGACGGCGGACTTGTAATATCGGTTTCCGCACTGGTTGTCGCACTGGTAATAATCCAGGGATATATTTACACGAAGGACATCAATGTATTCTGGGTGTCTGCGCCTTTTGTCGTGCTTATAGGCGGTTTTGCGATAGGAAAACTGATACAGGTCACAAGAAAAACATTCCAGTATTATGCACGAATAGACGATGAGCTTGAATCGAAGATGCATATGTCCGTGCATAGCTTTCCTATGTCCGCCGTTATAATCGACAGCGCCGGAAGAATAGTCTGGACAAACGGAAAATTCACAGAAGAATTTCCCGACTGTTGCGAATACGGTATGGAGCTGTCAAATATAACCGATATTCCGCCTGCCGATTTCTTCACCGATGACGGAATAACCGTCAGATACAAGGACAGCGTATATAAGGTTTTTGCAAGAATACCCGATGAGAACGAAGCAAAAGAGCTGACGCTGTTATTCTTCAAGAACATAACCGACATAACCGCTCTTGAAACAGAGAAAAAGCTGTCACAGCCCGTTGTCATACTGTTTATGGTAGACGGCTACGAGGAGCTTATAAGCGGTTGCCTTGAAAGTGAAAAGGCTCATGTTTCGGTACAGATAGACAAGCTGCTCGAAGATTTTGCGGGGCAGACGACAGGCGTACTCAGAAAGAATGCGTCCGACAGATTTATAGCCGTAATAGAAGAAAGACACCTGCAGGAAATCCTGCGTAACAAGGTCGAAATTCTCGATAAAGCAAGAGAAATTTTCGTAAATGACCGCCTTAACGTAACAATGTCGATAGGTATCGGCAGAACAGGTAAAACGCTGAAAGAAAGCGAACAGTTCGCTCGTCAGGCGCTTGAAATGGCACTCGGACGAGGCGGCGATCAGGCGGCTGTAAAGACAGACAACGGCTTTGAATTTTACGGCGGTGTTTCAAAGGGCGTTGAACGTCACACGAAGGTCAAGACACGAATCATCGCAAACTCACTGCTTGAGCTTGTTGACAATGCAGACAAGATATTCATAATGGGTCACAAGTACAGCGACCTTGACAGCGTAGGCTCATCTGTAGGCCTTACCTGCGCCATAAGAAATCTCGGCAAGAGCGCCTGGGCGGTATGCGACTACAGCACCTCGCTTGCAAAAGTCCTGATTGACAGATTCCCCCATGTTGACGGTGAAGAACCGCTTTTCACAGAGCCTGCTGACGCAATGGAGGAGCTGACGGACAATTCACTGTTGATTATCTGCGATACGCATAATCCGCTGATAATAGAAAGCAAGGAGCTTTACGAAAAAGCAAAGAAGATAGTTGTCATCGACCACCACAGGAAGATGGTAAACTACATAGACAATGCGGTCATATTCCACCACGAGCCGTATGCTTCATCCGCATCAGAAATGGTGACGGAGCTTATACAGTATTTCGGCGAGGCAGGAAAGCTCAGAGCGGTGCAGGCGGAGTGTCTGCTTGCAGGCATTATGCTTGATACGAAGAATTTCGTTATGAAAACGGGCGTAAGAACATTTGAAGCGGCGGCTGTACTGCGTAAGATGGGTGCGGATACTATAACCGTAAAGAAGATGTTCTCAAGCTCTATAGACAGCTACAAGAGAAAAACGCAGATAGTCGCAGAGGCGGAAATTTACCGCAAGTGTGCGATAGCACCGTGTGACTTCTATGCGGACGATCTGAGGATAGTCGCTCCTCAGGCGGCAGACGAACTGCTGACTATCAAGAATGTTGACGCATCGTTTGTATTGTTCAAAACGATGAGCAACGAAATATCAATAAGCGCAAGAAGTATGGGCAACTTAAACGTCCAGCTTATAATGGAGGCTCTTGGCGGCGGCGGTCATCAGACTATGGCAGGTGCTCAGCTAAAGGACGTTACGGTAAACGAAGTGCTTGATACTCTCAAGAAGTCGATTGATGACTACTATTTAAGTCTTATAAAGGTAAACTCAAACGATAATAAGACTGCACAGCGCAGTTAAAGAAAGGACGATATAAAATGAAGGTAATTTTCACACAGGATGTGGCAGGCTCAGGCAAGAAGGGCGAGGTAAAGGAAGTTAAGGACGCTTATGCGAGAAACTGCCTTATAAAGAAGGGTCTTGCGGTTGAGGCTACAAACGAGAACCTTAACCACCTTGAAGGACAGAAGGCGTCCGCACAGCACAAGCTGGATGTTGAAGCGGCCAACGCAAAGAAGATAAAGGATACTATCGACGGCAAGGTGCTTACATTCAAGGCAAAAGCAGGTCAGGGCGGAAAGCTGTTCGGCTCTGTTACTGGCAAGGATATAAGCGCACTTATAAAGCGTGATTTCGGCTTTGATGTTGATAAGAGAAAAATCGTTACAAAAAGCGATATAAAATCATTCGGTACATTCACTGCAGAGGCAAGGCTGTTTACAGGCATCGTTGCACAGTTCAGTGTAAAGGTTGAGGAAGAATAATGGCTGAGATGGAGCTTGCGGGGGTAAATCTTCCGTACAGCCTTGACGCAGAGCAGTCCGTACTGGGTGCTATACTGCTTGACGGAAACGCAAATATGCCGAAAGCGTCGGCAAAACTGCACCCGGAGCATTTCTATGTAAAAGTCCACACAGATATATACACTGTTATGATGCAGATGTTTGCGGCAAGCGACAATATTGATGTTGTTACCGTGCTTGAAAACTGCATGAAGAACAATGTTTTCGAGTCGCAGGAGGAAGGCAGAAACTATCTTGTAAAACTGATGGAAACCGTCCCCAGCATCTCAAGCGTTGACAGATATATAGAAATAGTCGAGGATAAGTACACAAGACGGCTTCTTATAAGCATAGCAGGCGATATTCTTGAAAACGCAAACGAAGGACAGACGGACACTGCCGCTCTGCTTGAGCTTGCCGAAAAAAGAATATACGACATAAGAAACGAGAACCAGGTAAAAGGTCTTACAAGGCTGAACGCTGTCATTGTCGGCATTCTCAACGAGCTTTCCGAGCTTTGCGCAAACCCCGACAAGCAGGGTATACAGGGACTGAAATCGGGCTTCCCCTCGCTTGACAAGTACATACACGGACTGAATAAGTCGGATCTTTTGATAGTTGCGGCACGTCCCGGTATGGGTAAAACGTCATTCGCTATGAATATGGCGACAAATGTCGCAAAATATCATCCCGAAAAATCAATATGCGTATTCAACCTCGAAATGTCGAAGGAACAGCTTGTAAAGCGTATGCTGTCCTCTGAGGGAAGAATTTCAAGCGAGCTTATGTCAACGGGCAGATTTGACCCTGCACAGTGGAGAAATCTTGCCGATGCCGCATTCGTACTGTCGAATATGAATATCTACATAGACGACAGCTCAGCGATAACGGTCAATGAAATGAAGGCAAAGCTGCGCCGTGTCGATAATCTCGGGCTGATAGTAATAGACTATCTTCAGCTTATTTCTTCGGGCAGAAGGGATCTTAACCGTGTAAACGAAATTTCGGAAATGACACGAAACCTCAAGATAATGGCAAAGGAGCTTAATGTTCCGATAATCGTACTGTCACAGCTTGCACGTTCCGCCGAAAAAAAGGATGATAAACGTCCTATGCTGTCAGACCTTCGTGATTCGGGTTCTATCGAGCAGGACGCAGATATAGTTCTGTTCCTGTACCGTGACAGCTATTATAACAAAGAGGCAGAGGATCAGAGAGCCTGCAAGTGTATCGTTGCTAAGAACCGACACGGTGAAACCAACGATATAAACATGATATGGGACGGTCAGTACACGAGATTTACAGATGTGGAGTATGTCCATGCCGAGCAGTAATTTAAAAAATTCCGTTAAAAATACTATAGAACGGTATTCGATGATAAATAAGGGCGATACTGTAATTGCGGCGGTAAGCGGCGGCGCAGACAGCGTCGCCTTGCTGTATGTCTTATATTCGCTGAAAGACGAGCTCGGCTTTTCGCTTGCCGCCTGCCATGTAAATCATAATCTGCGTGGTGAGGAAAGCGACAGCGATGAGCGGTTTGTCCGCAGGATGTGCAGATTCCTTGACATTCCGCTGTACACTGCAAGCATAAAGGTAAATGATTTACGGCAAAAGCACGACAGCCTTGAGGAATGTGCAAGGCGGTTAAGATATGAATTCTTCGAGAGCATAAGCAAGGACAGGCTGATAGCGACCGCCCACACAGCGTCGGATAACTGCGAAACCATTCTCATAAATATGGTCAGAGGCACTGCACTCTCGGGTATATGCGGAATTCCCGCAAAGCGTGACAATATAATCCGTCCGCTGTTATACAATACCCGTGAGGATATAGAGCTTTATTGCAGCGAAAACTGTCTTGATTATGTCACAGACAGCACCAATTTGTCCGATGATTACACAAGAAACAGGATAAGGCATAAGGTCGTGCCTTTGCTGAAGGAGATAAACCCCTCGCTTTTCGGTGCGATAAGCAGGCTGTCGCAGTCTGTGTCGGACGATGACAGGTATCTTGACAAAATCGCATCGGAGCTTATGGAAAAGGCACGCACCGCCGATGATAAATATGATGTCGGTATACTGCGCACCGCCGATGATTGTATACTTCGCCGTATCGTTACGATGATTTTCAAAGATAACGATATACCGCCGAATATGAAAGCGGTTGAAAGCTGCGTAGGAATTATAAGAGCCGGACAGGGAAAGATAAACCCGTGCCAGTTCAGATTTGTTCAGATAAGAAAGAAAAAGCTGTTTGTTGTAACAGACCGTGAGAAATTCAGACGAAATTAATGTGATAAACAGCTTAAAAATGATTATCGCCGTTGCTTTTTCGGCATAATCGTGCTATAATGGCTGTATTGCCGTTTTGTTTTCATCGCTTAACATTTATTTAACATAAGCGATGTATTATTTAATAAAACGTGATTACGGAGAGAATTAGTAGTGAAAAACATACATGATGACATTGAAAGAGTGCTTTTTACGAGCGAGGAGCTTGTAAAAAGAGCTGAGGAAATAGGCAGACAGATAACACAGGACTATAAGGGCGAAGAAGTAACCGTGATAGGCATACTGAAAGGCTCGTTTATGTTCCTGTCGGATGTGCTGAAGAATGTCGATCTTTATACAAAGCTGGATTTCGTAACGGTTCAGTCTTACGGAAACGGCACCACATCCGGAGAGCTCAGACTGACTAAGGATATTTCGGCAGATATAAAGGGCAAACACGTTATTCTTGTCGAGGATATTCTCGACAGCGGAAAAACGCTGAAATTCGTAAAGGATCTTTTTCTTGAAAGAGAGCCTGCGTCGATAAAGGTATGCACTCTGCTCAACAAGAAAGTCAGAAAATCAGAAGTGATCAAGGCTGATTATATCGGCTTTGACGTTGACAATGTGTTCGTAGTAGGATACGGACTTGACTACGCCCAGCTTTACAGGAATCTTCCTTACATAGGTGAGCTTAAGGTCGAGGCACGTTGAAAGCAACGTCGAGGCTGTAAAAATATAACCGTAGAGGCGGTCGGATGCTATGCAGATACGACCGACAGAAAGGGAAACTGATGAATCAGAACAACAAATTCAAAGGCATTTTCATTTACCTTGCAGTTATCGTTCTGCTTGTTATCGGTATGGTAACAATGCTTCAGATGAGTGCAACTCCCGGCGAGCATACAACATACTCAAAGGTGATAAGCGAATTTGACAACTACAACGTATCGGGCTACACGCTTGATCTCGGTTCGGGCGAATTACAATACACCCTGAAAAGCGACAACACAAAGAAGTATAAGTATTCCGTACCGAACGTAAGCCTGTTCTTACAGGATACGCAGGGCTACAGAAAGGCATACAACGAAAAGAATCCCGACAGTCAGCTTGTCGAGGACTTCTATCCCGTTTCAGACAACTCGTTCCTGCTGAGCTTCCTGCCTTATCTGCTGATGGTTGCGCTGATGATAGGATTTACATTCGTCATAATGCGTCAGGCGAGCGGCGGCGGAAAGATGTCGCAGTTCTCAAAGGCAAATGCAAGGACTCAGCCTTCAAACGGCCCTAAAATAACCTTTGCCGATGTTGCCGGTGCCGAAGAAGAAAAGGAAGAAATGAGCGAAATCGTTGATTTCATGAAGAATCCCAGAAAGTATCAGGAGCTTGGTGCAAAGATACCGCGCGGTGTTCTGCTTTTAGGCCCTCCCGGTACAGGTAAGACCTTACTTGCAAAGGCCGTTGCAGGCGAAGCAAACGTTCCCTTCTTCTCAATAAGCGGTTCGGACTTCGTTGAAATGTTTGTCGGTGTCGGTGCAAGCCGTGTAAGAGATCTGTTCGATCAGGCAAAAAAGCACACCCCGTCAATAATTTTCATAGATGAAATAGATGCCGTAGGCCGTCAGAGAGGTACAGGTCTTGGCGGCGGTCACGATGAGCGTGAGCAGACACTGAACCAGTTACTCGTTGAGATGGACGGTTTCACGGATAATCAGGGCGTAATAGTTATTGCGGCTACCAACAGACGTGATATTCTCGACCCCGCACTGCTCCGTCCCGGACGTTTTGACAGACAGATTACTGTCGGCTACCCCGACATCAAGGGCAGAGAGGCTATCCTGCGTGTTCATACAAAAAATAAAAAGCTCGCTCCCGATATTAGCCTTGCTACAATAGCAAAGGGTACGGCAGGATTTACAGGCGCAGACCTTGCAAACCTTGTAAACGAGGCGGCTCTGCTTGCGGCAAGAAACAACAGAAAGGCTATCACTCAGCCTGATATAGAGGAAGCTACCATCAAGGTAGTTGCAGGTCCCGAAAAGAAGTCGAAGGTTGTAAGCGAGGAAGAAAAGCGCCTTACGGCATTCCACGAGGCAGGTCACGCTGTCTGCACGTTCCACTGCAAGACGCAGGATCCCGTACACCAGGTTTCAATCATACCGAGAGGTATGGCAGGCGGCTATACAATGTCGCTCCCCGAGCATGACAGGAGCTTCAGAAGCAAGACGCAGATGGAAGAAGAAATCATTGTTCTTCTCGGCGGCCGTGTTGCCGAAAAGATTGTGCTTGACGAAATCTCGACAGGCGCAAGCAACGATATTGAACGTGCTACCGACCTTGCAAGAAGTATGATAACAAGATACGGCTTCTCCGAAAAGCTCGGTCCTATCGTATACGGACACGATAACTCGGAAGTATTCCTCGGCAGAGATTATTCTCAGGGCAGAAACTACTCCGAAAACGTTGCGGCAGAAATTGACGGCGAGATCCGTGAGCTTATTGACACAAGCTACGAAAATGCTAAGCAGATACTGCTCAGCCACAGAGATCAGCTCGACAAGGTCGCTCATTACCTTATGGAACATGAGAAGATTGACGGTGATGATTTCATAAAGCTGATGAACGGCGAACCGCTTGATGATAATACAGCCGCTCCCGTCAGCGAAAACAGTGATACCGCTCCTGCCGATTGCGAGGATACCGCAGAGGCCACCGGCGATAACAACAACGAAACAAACGAATAACAGCATCTTTACATTCGCTCCCTTTTTCAAGGGAGCGATTTTTTTGCAGATACAAAAAATCCGTACCGGCAGCTAACCGGTACGGATTTTATGAAAAACAGATTATATAATATCCTTAATGTCGATGTTCTCTCCTGTAAGACCGACATAAGCACCCTGCTTCGCCTCGTCACTGTCTGCATGAGCCAGTAACCACTTGTTGCAAGCCCAGAGCGTCTTATCTTCATCATAAACGGGAGTAATGTTGGGCTTTGCTCCGTTTGTTCCCTTAGGAAGCGCTATGACCACCTTGAAGCATCCGTCCTTAGTCGCATTACAGGGAGCGTAATGCAGTGTTGTAGCATAAACCTCAACAACATCTCCTGCCTTAGCCTTGAAAGCCATAACCTTTGATGTATCGAGCTTGCCGTCAACAATATCATCCTCTTTCGCAACCAGCAGGACAAAATCGTATAAGCCTATGTTGAACTCGCTGTCACGGTGATACTCAAGACAGTTGAGCTTTGTGTTGTGACCGTTGCACCAGCCGAGCTGAACAGGCATACCGCCGTATGCGTTGTTCTGCAAAAGACCGAACAGCTTTGTATTTTCAAGCGCCGCCTCGCTCGGAACATATCCTACAGCGTCGGGTAACGGCGTGCTCTTATCAAGTGCTGAAAGCAGGTCGCTTACGTCATAACCGGTATGTACCTTGCCGTATGCGGCAAATTCCTTATCGTTTACCGAATATATCTTCATATCAGATTCTCCTTTTAACTTGCAGAATTCTTCTGCGTGTTAACGTTTTCACAAACAGTAAAGAAAACAGCCATAAGCTGAAAACTCATGGCTGTCCTTAATTTAAAATTATTCCTCAGCGGGAGCGCCAACAGGACATACACCTGCGCAAGCACCGCAGCTAACACATGTGTCAGCGTCGATAACGTACTTGCCGTCACCTTCAGAAATTGCCTCAACGGGGCACTGAGCAGCGCAAGCGCCGCAAGAGATGCAATCATCAGAAATTTTATAAGCCATCGGAATGATCCTCCTTGTGATTTTTTGTCATAGAGTTATATGACTTGCTTATATTGTAACACAATTTCAAAAAAAATCAAGACCTTTTGATAAATTTATATTGAAATATCACACTTTTTTCTGAAAATTTACGTCATTTTCAAGTTAGCGTTAAGCAACTGTAAAACCGCTCCCCGTCTTGCTTTGCAGTTTTAGTCGAGTAAAGCGAGCAACTTGTCCTTGCTGACAAAACCTACCGATTTGTCTATTTGTTTACCGTCTTTAAAAGATATTACGCAGGGTATAGAATCTATGCCGAAGCTTATTGCAAGCTCACGTTCATCATCCGTATTGACCTTGCATATCTTGATTTCGGGATGTTCTTCTCCAAGCTCCTCAAGCACAGGGCCGAGCATTCTGCACGGACCGCACCACGATGCCCAGAAATCTACTAAAACCGGCTTATCAGACTGTAAAACCTCCTGCTTGAAATTTTCCGACGTTACATCTATATGGCTCATAATTGATACTTCCTTTCATTTTTTCGGTTTATTGCTTTCCAAAGAATATAGTGCGTAAATTTATCGCACTTATTCTGTATATGATTTTATCATATTTAAAGGGAAATGTCAAGATAATTCGTAAACGTTACTGATTTTATTTTTTCAAAAAGCCGTTGCAAAAGCCGTCCGGATATGTTATACTTTAAGAAATATGTAATATCACCATCGGTGCGGTTTTTCGCACTTGAATTCCCAAAGACATGAAGGAAAGGAAACTGGAAAATGGCGGAATTTTCAACAAGCGAGCACGAGCTCGTACTCGTCATTGACTTCGGCGGTCAGTACAATCAGCTTATCGCACGCAGAGTCAGAGAACATAACATATACTGCGAGGTCATCTCATACAAGACACCTATTGAGCAGATAAAGGCAAAGAATCCTAAGGGCATCATCTTCACGGGCGGTCCGAGAAGCGTATATCTTGACGACTCCCCCAGAATGACAAAAGAAATATTCGAGCTTGGTGTACCGATATTCGGCATCTGCTACGGTGCGCAGTTTATGGTTTACGGTCTTGGCGGTACTATCGGCAAGGCAAACGAAAACGCCGCCGCTGAGTTCGGCAGAACAGAGTGCGAATTTGATACAGAATGTGCCGTATTTGACGGTCTTAAGAAAAACTCGGTAGTATGGATGAGCCACAACGATTATATCGAGGTTCTCCCTGACGGCTTCAAGGCTGTAGGTCACAGCGACAAATGCCCCTATGCCGCAATCGAGAACGTTGAAAAGGGATTTTACGCTACACAGTTCCACCCCGAAGTAAACCACACCGAGCAGGGCTTTGATATGCTCGGAAACTTCCTTTATAAAGTATGTCACTGCAAGGGCGACTGGACAATGAGGAACTATGCGGAAGAAGCTATAAAGCAGATCCGTGAAAAAGTCGGCGACGGCAAGGTACTGCTTGCTCTTTCGGGCGGCGTTGACAGCTCGGTAGCCTGCGCACTGCTTTCCAAGGCAGTCGGCAACCAGCTAACCTGCGTGTTCGTTGATCACGGCTTTATGAGAAAGAACGAGGGCGACGAGGTCGAGCAGGCGTTTAAGGACTGGGATGTAAACTTCATCAGAGTAAATGCCGCAGATCGTTTTATCGGCAAGCTCGAAGGTGTATCCGACCCCGAAACGAAGAGAAAGACCATCGGCGAAGAATTCATCCGTGTATTTGAGGAAGAAGCAAAGAAGATAGGCAAGGTCGATTTTCTTGTACAGGGTACGATTTACCCCGATGTTATCGAAAGCGGTACAGGCGATGCCGCAGTTATAAAGTCACACCACAACGTAGGCGGTCTGCCCGACTATGTTGACTTCAAGGAGATAATCGAGCCGCTCCGCCTTTTATTCAAGGACGAGGTAAGAAAGCTCGGAACCGAGCTTGGCTTATCGGATGTCCTCGTATGGCGTCAGCCGTTCCCCGGCCCCGGTCTTGCTATCAGAATCATCGGTGAAATTACCCGTGAAAAGCTGGCAACCCTTCAGGACGCAGACTACATCTTCCGTGAGGAGATCGCAAAAGCAGGCCTTGACCGCAGTATAAACCAGTACTTTGCGGTACTCACAAATATGCGCTCGGTAGGCGTTATGGGCGACGACAGAACTTATGACTACACCCTCGCATTAAGAGGCGTTACAACCAGCGACTTTATGACCGCCGACTTTGCAAGAATCCCTTATGACGTGCTTGAAAAGGCAAGCGTAAGAATTGTAAACGAGGTCAAGAATATCAACAGAATCTGTTACGATATTACGAGCAAGCCGCCGGCTACTATTGAGTGGGAATAATGCCCGAAAGGCTCAAAACCTTAAAATGCCAGACTTTTGCGTTACGAAATTACCCCGTGACAACAAAATGACAACATTTTAAGATTATCCAAGAATAAAGTGCTATCCAATTTCTATTATAGAAGTCGAATAGCTCTTTTTATTTTACTCAAATTTAGACATTCATTAGCTACTCTTTGAAAGCCTCCAACAGCGCATCGCCGAGTTGTGGTGGCACTTATATAAAACCGGAATTTTCGTTATACTTCGAGGAATTGTAACTCAAGTTATCATATTCATCACGGTTGATTTTGCCAATGTAATATTTTTCGGATGGTATAACCCACATATTAAGAATTTTTGAAATCAAGGTCACAAGCGTGAGAATTCATACTGAAGATAAACAAATTTTGAAGGTAAAACAAAATAACAAAGACAATTTTTGAACAAATGGGCGGCACTTACACACAAGTTGGGGATTATTATCTCCCCGATTTGAAACTGCCCGAAGAAGAAACACAAGCTAATATCGGCGTATGGGGTATGAGGCATAAACGGTTTTTGAAAGAAAATCATCGTGTACTTTATGCTAACCTAATGACTTCAGGCAAGCTTGTCACATACCTTGATGACATCGAGCAACAGGCAACCGCTATGTTTCTCCGGCTGGTAAAAGGACTCGCCGAAAAAGAAAATGTAACCGAAGAACTCAAAGCAACCGACCAAATGCTGTGGGTACAAAAGATAAACAACATCCATAACCGTGCAACGGAAATTGTAAATTCAGAATTGATTTACACAGTATAAACACAACGGCGGCAGGGAGAAATCCTTGCCGCCATTTTTCATTAATAACCATAGATAATTGCAAATATCCCTTGCAATTAATCGCATTTCGGTATATAATAAAAATGCTATTGGAGGTGTATTATGAATTATATTAGCGTTAGAGAGGCTGCGGAAAGATGGGAAATGACACCCCGCAGGGTTCAGGTTCTTTGCAATGACGGAAGAATTGATGGTGCCCAGCGTGTGGGAAATGTATGGACTATACCTGAAAACGCAGATAAGCCAATTGATGCAAGAAAGAAAATAATAGCTCCAAAAGCAAAAATAAATTCAAATATTACCATAGAGCGTATATGGGCTATGCCCAATAAAAATACGTTTGAAATCAAGCCTATTCACGATTTGATCGTTGATGAAATAACAGACGGAATATGGATTGATCCGTTTGCTAACAGGAACAAACTTGCGTCCATTACAAACGATTTAAGTACAGAATTCGACACAGACTATCACTTGGATGCTCTTGATTTCTTAAAAATGTTTGATACCGATTCTGTTGATGGGGTCTTGTACGATCCCCCCTATTCGCCTCGCCAAGTAAGCGAATGCTATAACAATGTGGGTTATAACGTAACTTGGGATACTACAAAAGCGTCCTTTTGGGGAAATCATAAGAGAGAGATCTCACGAATTGTAAAAATCGGAGGCAAGGTAATTACTTTCGGATGGAACAGCGGAGGAATAGGGTATAAATATGGCTTTGAAATACAAAAAGTTCTTTTAGTACCCCACGGCGGCTGGCACAACGACACAATTTGTACCGTTGAAATTAAAACACACGAAGGCGAAATATCCCCCGTAAAGGACAGTGAAAAAATGGGTACGCACAAATCCGAAAAGACGACAGACACTGACAAAAAACTAATATCTTTGCTCCAACAACTCCCGGAAAACTATTGGGACTTTAAAGAAGATGATACCAGAGAATATACTCACGGAATACATAGTTATCCCGCAATGATGGTCTGCCCAATCAGCCGAAATATTATCAAAATTATGAAGGGCATTATGCCGATTTCATCGTTATTTGATCCCTTTTCCGGATCTGGTACTGTCCTTGTCGAGGGATTGCTTTCAGGAATTCCAAATGTGGTAGGCAACGATATCAATCCGCTGGCACTGTTTTTAGCGAAAGTAAAAACAACTCAACTGGACATTAGTATGTTGCAGTCGGCTGCAAATAAGCTGTTGGATTCTATCCGAAGCAGATATGAACAGTACATACTGCAAATAGATTCTGTCGATGATGTGCTGACAAATGCTTATGAGCTTGATTTGACGGCCAAACACGGCTGGGGTGATAATGCACCGCACTATCTTACAGAGTATTGCGAAAAGAACAATGTTGACATTAACATTCCATCATTCAAGAACATTGGATATTGGTTTAAGCCAAGAGTAATCCTCCTTTTGCAAATCATCAAAGATGAAATCAATAAAATTGAAGATAAAAATATGCGGAATTTCGCTTTCGTTGCATTTAGTGAATCAATCCGCCTTGTTTCTAACCGCCGGAACGGAGAGTTCAAAATGTTCCGAATGCCTCCTGTGAAAGTGGCAAAATTCGTTCCTGATGTCATCAAAGAGTTTTCTACGATTTTGCAGCGAAACATAGAAAAAATGAACGCTTTTGTTGAAGCTTGTTCGGACACCGGAACGAACAGTAAAGTGACGATTTCCCAAAACAATGCTACCGTATTGCAGGATGTGCCAAATGAATCGATTGATTTGGTTGTTACCTCTCCTCCATATGGAGACAGTAGAACAACAGTAGCCTATGGCGAATATAGCAGATTATCATTACAGTGGCTTGGAATAGACAATTTGTCCGAAAAGGAAATAATGGGCATTGATAAATCCTTGATGGGTGGTGCCAAATTCAGAAACGGCTTTGAATATACCATACCGAGCCAATCTTTGCGAGAATCATTATTCAGAATCAAAGACAAAGATCTCGAAAGAGCTGGAGATGTTTATAGCTTCTATAATGACCTCAAAAATTCAATTAAAGCCGTTTCTGAAAAAACAAAGATAGGTGGTTATCACTTCTGGGTCGTAGGAAATCGAACCGTAAAGGGCGAATTATTGAAAACCGATGTCATCATCACGGAAATTGCTGACAGTTACGGCCTTGAGCACGTTTATACGATTGATAGAAATATCATCAACAAAGTTATGCCTTCGCTTAACTCTCCAACAAACGAGAGCGGAGTTAAAGCAGAAACAATGACAAACGAACATATTGTTGTATTGCGAAAGAGATGATGAAATAGCGGAGAGCAAGTACTCTCCGCTATACAATCAAACTATTCTTAGGTTGTTTGTAAATAAAAATGGCTGGTCATATTCACGAATTCTAAAACCAGTTCCGTGATCGTGCGTTTTTCCCGCATTTCTACCGCTATGATATTGCCCAATTCGCAAGTCAACATATATTTTTCCGGCTTCTAATAAAGCGATAAAGGAATCATAATTGAACCCGGAAACCTCATATGCATCTCGGAATTTAAATTCTTCAGATGCACCTTCACCACGAGAATCTGCCTTTGCGTAAACGAACTTGTTCTTGTACTTTTTCTCAAAGCAGCGCTTTAGCGCAGTGCGGGACCAATAAATGTTTTCTATCCCTTCTTCGGATTCGATGTATATGCCATCATCCAAGCAAGTAATTTTCAAGCGATGACCAGTGTCTGAAATAGTGGTAAATCGGTCGGCGGAAAGTGTGGCGTGCAATACCTTCTCGTCATTATCATAAGCACCACTTGAATAGCCATACTTCAATCTTAGGTATGTATTTGCACCGCCCGGCTCTGGAGCTCTTGTAAACATTGTAAGCATACTATTGGAATTGATGCGGCAGGACTTCAGCTCATAGTCGCCGAAATCAGGACCATCAATGTTGTTTTCCTGTATGCCAAGAAGATCTTCTAATGTTTTTCCAATTCCGGTTGGACCAGCTCGATGAGTTTTTACCCATCCCATATTAACAATGTTTGAGTATTCCCGAATAAAATCTTCAAGTGTATAAATCATTTTTGCTCCTCACTTTCGATAAATAATTTATATGTGTCGATCCCAAGAGCATCAGCAATACGTTGAACATTTTCAAGAGCAATGCTCCGGCGATAACATTCAATAGCACTGATATATGTTCTGTGCAGGCCGCATTTGTCAGCAAATGCTTCTTGAGACAGGCCAAGCCCGTTGCGATATTTTCGTAGGTTATCTCCAAATACTTTTACTATATCCATATTTACATTCCTCCATTTATATAGTATAATATGGATGAACACAAAAAGTCTACACACAATAAGTCACTAAGATAAGGAGGGAAAGAAAGTTGTTTGGGGTTTCTTATGATACGTGGAAAAGCATCTGCAATATGTACTTTTCACTAAACGCGGGTTCACAAAAAGCTTATCTGCAATGGTTCCCATTTACCAAATTCTCCTCCGCTGACAAGGAAAATATTTCTGGAGAAGAATTTTATAACAGCTATATCAAAACAGCCTCATTTATGCTTTTCCCTCCCGCTATGCACCAGTCAGAAAACTATCTGCAAAAAGGTGATGGTAGTTTTCGAGATTCATCACTTGTTGCTCCTGTTCTGTTTTTGTTTTTGCAGTCGATAGGATTGGAAATACACAATCACTATTCGCCTATCAGACCGTTAGATATATCCGTTTATTACGCAGGTAACTATGAATATTTACGACCCAAATACAAACAGGACTACGATGATTTTTTTAAAGAACTAAATGCCTCTATTGATGAGTATCAATATTTCATCAAAACAGACATCACTAATTTCTTCGCAAATATAAGTGTTGATAAGCTGATTGCACAAATAGATAAAGTTTGCAACTCTGGTACAGTAGTGTTTTCTCAAACACAGCTACATTTATTCAAAGAATTGCTTACATATTGCGGCAATGGTCGGTTTCCGCTTATTGAAAATAGTGTTGCTTCATCATTTCTTGCAACTGTCGTCTATCTTGATGCTGTAGATAAGGCTCTGCACGAATATATTTCAAAGAATATTACGGCATTTTCTTCTTTCCGCATTGTTCGTTATGTTGACGATATGTATATTCTTATTTCATCAGATAAACCCATTGGAGATTTGCACAATGCTTATAATGAAATAAGAAATGAATATTCATCAATTCTCAAAAATTATGGCTTGGCATTGAATACCAAGAAATGCTGCTTGAAGGAATCAAAAGAAATCAACCTTGAGCTCAAAAAATCACTATATGATGAATACTTCAATGGGCAAAAACACAATATAGAGGAACTATTTTCCGGCGCTCTATATCGTTTTTTAAATGATTTATCCATCGAATTGCTTTTTGACAGTATTGATATAGAAAGATACAATGAACTAATTAACGAACACTTTTCCTCGGATGACATAGAGTTTACACCAAGTGAAGTTTTTAATTATTTTGTATATGAAGACGAGGATGAATTGAAGTCTGAGCCAGTTGTAAAAGAAATCGTAGGACTTGTTGAACGGAGTATATCTTTTATCAGCCTTGATCCTAAGCGATTGACGGTAATGATTATGAAAACCCAAAGCGATAAAGCTATTAAAGGGTTCTTGAATCAACTTTTCAGAAATAATCGCTCAGGGAAGTGGAATTCCTATGACACAGCCATAGCCATCTCATACTTAATTCAGAGCAAATTCAGACACATAGATTTGTTGGATATTCTTTCCGTTCGGCATCCAAATCTTTATGCTTATTACTTCTATCATTGCAAAAATAGTACAATTCACTGCCTTAATCTTTGGAAGGTAAAGAAGTTAGCGAAAATTATTGCAAAGGACAGAAAGGCACACTACCTGTACTTTATGTACTTATGTGAGATGAAGCGAGCAAACTATATGGCAGCTTTCGCTTATTACAAGAATTATTTTGATCGAGTAACCGCTGATTTAGATTTTGCGGCAGGTAATGATCCACATCTAAAAAATCCTAATTACAATATGTTTTATAGAGAAGGAACGCTCATGCGGTTTTACTCTGGTATTGATGATAGCAAAACGGTCATTGAGAAAGCTCACAAATTAAGGAATGCCAATCCGCTATCTCACGCATCATCTGAATTGCTTGATAGTAATAATACTTCAAAAGATTTGTGTGAGTCTATAAAAGCTCTTTCGGCATTGATATATGGATATATAGATTTCCTTAATGAAAAGCTTTGATAGTGACTTGAAAACGATTTCAATCAAGTAATCTTGCAACAACAAAATGACAACAGGAATTATGATACACCGTAATTCTTGGATAATCTATGCAATCCCGATAATCGGAGTTAAACGGTCTATACAAAATCGTTTAGGTCACGGTTTTAGGGAGCGAGTTGGAATAACCTCCACCCCCGAAACCGTTTTACATCACGGTTTCGGGGGTTTGTTGTATGGCAGGCACAGCGGCAGCACTTTTCTGTCTCCCCCATTCCAAAACCGCCGGCTGTTCGCCCTACATTTCGCAGTACCGAAAAACATTACAGTTATGCAGTTTATAAATTGACATACAGGCTCGGATATAGTATAATTATACTGATTAGGGTCTGCCTAAAATCAGGCAGACAAAAAATCACAGATAATAAAAGCTGCAAAAGAAAGGACGATACAGTTGATATTCGCCGATTTATTTTTTCTGTACTTCTTTATGGCTCTGTGCTTTATAGCATATTTCATCTGCCGTAAAACAGTATATCGAAACTGGGTGCTTATCGTATTCTCAATGATATTCTACGCATGGGGCGAGCCGGTGTGGGTATTCCTGCTTATAGGAAGCGTTACCGTAAACTATGTCGGCGGACTTCTGATAGATAAGTTCCGTGACACTAAAAAAGCTACAGCAGTGACCGCCTGTACGCTTGTGTTCGATATAGGACTTCTTGTGTTCTTCAAGTATACAGGCTTCCTTGTCGAAAACTTCAATGCAATAAGCCCTGTGGATTTGCCCGTTCCGCATATTGAAATGCCGATAGGCATCAGCTTCTTCACATTCCAGATTATCTCTTATATCCTCGACTGCTACTGGGGCAAGATAAAGGTGCAGAGAAGCTGGTACAAACTGCTTATGTACATTTCGATGTTCCCACAGCTCGTTGCAGGTCCCATTGTCCGCTATGCCGTAATCGAAAACGAGATAGACAACAGAGTTATAACCTCTGCCGATGTAAGCGATGGTATTACAAGGATCTGCATGGGTCTTGGCAAAAAGGTCATCCTTGCAAACAACCTCAGCACTATCGTTGATACGTTCTTCAAGACCGGCGATCTTGCGTCTTTGTCCGTTGTCGGAACGTGGTACACGGTAATAGTCTACGCTATGCAGGTTTACTTCGACTTCTCCGGATATTCCGATATAGCCATAGGTCTTGGACGTATATTCGGTTTCCACTTTGACGAAAACTTCCGTTATCCGTTTGTCAGCAAGAATATCACTGAGTTCTGGCAGAGATGGCACATCTCGCTCGGCACATTCTTCCGTGACTACCTGCTGTATGTTCCTATCTTCGGTAAGAGACGAAAATACCTCAACCTCTTTCTTGTATGGTTCTGCACAGGCTTCTGGCACGGCGCAAACTGGAACTATATAATCTGGGGTCTTTACTTCGGTCTGTTCATTCTGATAGAACGTACCATAGGCAACAAGAATATGAGAAAGATGCCTAAGGCTGTTGCGCATATTTACAATACGATAGTAGTTGTTGTCGGCTTCGGCATATTCTACTTTACCGATTTAGGCAAGCTCGGCACATTCCTCGGAAACCTTGTCGGACTCAACGGAAACTCGTTCACAGACAAGATTTCGATGCAGAATATGACAGCTAACGCTTGGCTTTTCATCGTCAGCGTAGTGCTGTGTATGCCTGTTATCCCCGCACTCAAGAAAAAATTAGAAAGCAAAAATCTTTACCTTGCAACCTCTGTAGGTCAGACGGTGCTTAATGTTGCGGTATTTGCACTGAGCAGCATCCTGCTTGTAAACGCCACCAACAACCCGTTTATCTACTGGCAGTTCTGAGAAAGGAGTGAGTAACATTGTCAGACCATATTGATGATAAGGAGCTTGAGGAGCTTAATGAGATCTACCGTCGGAAGATGGAATCCCAGAAAAGCCACGAGCCTAAGAAAGCAAAACACGAAAAGCCTGTCAGAGCCGCAAAAAGCGAAGATACTCATTCCGTAAAAGCCCCGAAAGGCAAAAAATCCTCAGAAAGCACAAAGCAGATCAGAGTAAAGCCCGAAAAGCAGGACAAGGAAGATAAGGTACAGCCCGAAAGCAGTTCCGATTCCGAGCGTAAAAAGAAGCTTGCAGTCAGAATAAACATCGGCGTATGCACCGCCTTCTTTGCGGCTGTGGCAATCGGTCTGCTTGTATTGCCGCGCCCTACCATATCCGAAGCCGAAAAGCGTAACCTTGCCACCTTCCCTGAGTTTACATGGGACGCTTACTGGAGCGGTAAATACACAGAGGATATAAGCTATTTTTTCAATGATACCGTACCGTTCAGAGATACCTTCAAGTCTATCGGCGCAGGCTTCCGCTCGCTTTTCGGATTCTCGCTGAACGGCGCAGAGATTAAAGGCAATGTCACACAGGTAAACAGCGGTTCATCTCAGACCGAGGTTACAACTGCGTCAACAAAGCCTATCGCTATCGTTACCCCTGCACCGTCGGACACTTCAAGTGACGCTCCCTCAAGCGCCCCCGAAACCGAAAGCAAGAATGATTCTTCTTCAGGAAATCAGCAAAGCGAAACCGGTTCAAAGCCCGATGAAAGCAGTAGTTCGCCTAAGCCCGAAAACACATATACAGAGCCCTCCGACCCGAATGCACAGGTGCTTTTCGAAGAAGGCTCACAGCTTGTTTATCAAAGCGGCGACACCATATACGGCGCACAGATTTACAGCGGCAAACGTGAAAATGCGGAGGACTATGCCAACACGGTAAATTCGCTTGCAAAAGCACTTCCCGATGCAAACGTCTACAGCCTGCTCGCTTTGACGCAGAATACATTCATAACCCCATCTCAGCTTCAGAAGGCTCAGTATACCGAGCTTAGCGACTCCGTATATATTTCAAATATGCTGAGCAAGGACGTCAAGGTCATAAACGCTATGGATGCTCTTTTGCCTCACCAGAAGGAGAATATTTTCTTCCTGCGTGACTGCCACTGGCAGCAGCTCGGCGCATATTATGTCGCTCAGAGCTTTGCCAAAGCCGCAGATGTAAAATTCGCAAAGCTGTCCGATTACGATAAATACGAGAAGGATTGCTTAGGCTCTGTATATGCCGCAACAAATTATGACGGACTTATGTACGAGGGCGAAACATTCACTTATTATGTGCCCAAGAACGACTATACCGCCGAGTATTACAATGCGGATTATGAGTATCAGTTCGAATATCCGCTGATGCCCGCCTCAGACTACAGTGCAAGCTCGTTCTACAGTCTTTATATGGTTGCCGACAGCTATATAAAGCATATCACCACCGATGTAAAGAATGACAGAGTGCTTGTTGTGCTTAAAGACGATTACCCCAGCGCAATGATACCCTGCCTCACGTCATCGTTCAGTGAAATATATGTCATAGATGTGCGCTATTGCAACTTCAACGTTGCTTCCTTCTGCGTTGAACACGGAGCCACCGATGTTCTTGTCGGTATGACGCCTGAAAACGCACTCGGAGAAATAGGCGATACACTGTCATATCTGCTGAATATCTGATTTATAAATCAGCCTGTAGATAAATCTATACAATTTTAAAATGGGGTTTGGGGCGAAGCCCCAAGCGGGGTGAGGGCGGCAGCCCCACA
>CDYK01039184.1_pt1 | contig 22455 bp, 22 predicted proteins | sample 554841 | NCBI WGS metagenome assembly CDYK01 (sample SAMEA3182102, study PRJEB8094) | gut metagenome | biome: human; feature: gut; material: Stool; isolation source: human stools | place: Canada | collected 2013-02-18
CAGAGCCAGGTGCGCACCAGCACCTCGAACACGGCGTCCCCCATGTGGGCCAGGCCGATGGAACTGATAGCGCGCAGCTGGTCGTCGGTGAGATTCGGTTCAAAATAGTTTTCCATAAAGGACTCCTTGGGGAACAGAAATTTTCATACCGGAATATCTTACCACACTTCCCCCGGTTTGTCACCTGGGATGCAATGTTGTCTTTTCCGCAGACGCAGCTGGAACTGCGGCCTTCTCCGCTTCTCTTCCGGCCGTATGGCCGCATGATCGTATATTGAAAAAATACTGGAATCTGTTGTAGGATTGGCCGAAAAAAACGTAGTGTACAAAGTGAAACCGGAAAGGAGGTGGAGCAACCATGGATGAGGAACAGATCATCACACTGTTCTTTGCACGTTCCGAACAGGCTATCGAGGCATTGGACGCGAAATATGGAAAACTATTCCACAGTCTCTCCTATCACATCGTGAATGACAGGCAGGACGCAGATGAGTGCGTTAATGATGCGTACCTGGGGGCATGGAATGCCATTCCCCCGGCAAAACCGGACTCTCTGCTGCCCTATATGGCGCGGATCGTCCGCAACATTTCCCTGAAGTGCTATTGGAAAAAGGGCGCTGCCAAGCGAAACAGTCCTTACACCCTTGCTTTGCAGGAAGTCGAGGAGTGTCTTCCAGACCGAAAGAGCGCCGAGGAAGAGGTGGAGGCAAGGGAGCTCGCCCGCGTCATTGCGTGCTTTTTGGATACGCTGTCCGCAGAGAACCGCGTAATCTTCATGCGGCGCTACTGGTTTTCTGACAGCTGCCGGGACATCGCCGGGCTTGTCGGGCTGAGCGAAAAAAATATCTCCGTCCGGCTGACCCGGATCCGAAGGAAGCTGAAACAATATCTGGCAGAAAGAGAGGCGTTTTTATGAATGCAAAGAAGTTTTCTGATGCTCTGAGTGCGCTCGACGGCAGGTATGTGGAAGAGGCCGCCCGGTACAGGCGAAAGCACGGGCAGTCCTTTTGGGTCCGGTGGGGCGCCGCGGCGGCCTGCCTGTGCCTGCTGGCCGCCGGCGGGGCACTGCTGATTCAGGGCAGAGGGCGCGCTGCCCCGGATCCTCAGCAGGTTCAAATCCCGAATCCCATCCTCACAGTCGCGTCCGCCGCAGAGATGGAAGCATATCTGGACTTCAAGGTCCCTGTGCTGGAGAAAGAGGTGGAGGCGTACTCCGTGTTCATCTCAGATGGGTACCCCACCATGGGACAGGTGGACTATGCGGACGGCTCCCAGTTTCGTATCCAGTATGGGAGTGGAGACATCAGCGGAATCTACGGCGGCACACTGGAGGAGAGCAGAGAGATTGCGGGCGTCAGCGTCGCATACTACCAATACGATAGTATGTCGTATGCCATCTGGGAAGTGAACGGCTTTGCCTGCAGCTATTTGTACACCAATGGCGGTGATGCTGAGGTGGATCTGTTGATCCAGCAGGGGCCATAAGTCCTCCGGGAAATGATACGAGAATGGGGCCGCAACCGGGCGCGGCCCCATTCTTGCGTTTTTTCCCTACCGCAGCAGCGGCAGGCTTCCGGTCAGCCGGTCCACCTGATGCCGGGGGCCCAAAAGGGCCATGCCCAGGTATCGCAGCTCCCCCGGCCCGGTGCGGGCCATTTTTTCGATGAACTCGCCGTAGGTACGGCAGCTCTGGGCCAGATCTGTGAAGTCCACAGCCGCCACATCTGCAAATTCCAGCTCGGCCAGCTGCCGCCGCAGGGTCTGAAAAGTCTCCGGCCTGCCGGAGAGCACCGGCACCGGCGTGCGGATGATCCCGGGGTGAATGGCTCCGGCAGCGTCGGTCACGTCCTCCCCTACCAGTTCCGGCCGCAGCCGGCCCCATGTGATGCCCAGGATGGCCGCTGTGTTGGCAGCGAGGCCCCGGGGCATGGCCTCATCAATCACCAGGACGCATTTGTCCAGTTCCTGTTTCATGGTGTGTTCCCTCTTTCCAATGGAGTTTGCCTTCAGAGAGAAGCAGCCCGATCAGGGTCAGTACCGTACCGGCTCCGGTCATCCAGGTGAAGGGTTCCCGCAGGATCAGCACGGAGGCCGCCACTGTGATCACCGGCACCAGATAGATGTACACGCTGGTTTTCACCGCCCCCAGTGCCTTCACCGCGAAGTTCCAGGTGACGAAGCACAGGGCCGAGGCCCCCAGCCCCAGAAACAGCAGATTCCCCAGGTTCACCGGGGCTGTGAGTCGCGTGAGCTCCAGCCGGACGCCAGAGACCATCAGCGCCGGCAGCATGAATGCCAGCCCGTAGAAAAAGGTTCGCCGCGTGGTCAGGACAGTGGGATGGCCCAGGGCGCTGATCTTCCGGGACAAGAGGGCGTAACAGGCCCACACGAAGGCGGCCAGCAGCGCCAGCAAATCCCCCCGGAGGTCCAGCTCCAGGGCAGAGCCGTTGAAGCTGATAAGGCAGATCCCCGCCATGGCCACCGCAAAGCCTGCGAAAAATGTGGGCCGCAGCCGCTCCTCGCCCCGCATCAGAAAATGGGTCAGCAGGGCGGTGAAGCAGGGAGACACGGAGATGATGACCCCCACGTTGGAGGCCATGGTGTACGTCAGGGCGATGTTCTCCAGCAGGTAGTACAGGCACACGCCGCACAGCCCCGCCAGGGCAAACAATCCCTCCTGCCGCCGTGTGACGCCCTGCAGGCGGCGAGGACAGACTGCCAGCAGCGCCAGAAAGCCCATCATGAACCGGATAAACAAGATCTCCACTGGCTGGAAATCCACCAGCAGCACCTTGGTGGAGATGAAGGTGGTCCCCCAGATCACAATGGTCAGCAGGGCCGCCAGGTGGCCCCGTGCAGGATTCGTCTCCACGGCTGTGTCATCCTCTCTCCCATTCCTGCCGGAACAGCTCCCGGCAGGCCCCCGGCGTCAGGCCGGTGAAGGCAGTGAAATAGTTGGTGAAATGGCTCTGATCGGAAAAGCCTGTCTCCACGGCGGCCTCTGCAGAGGAGACACCCCGTTCCAGCAGGCGCCGTGCCTCGCTGATCCGCACCGCCATCAGATAGCGGTAGGGCGTGACGCCCTTGGCCTTGGCAAAGGCCCGGACCAGGGCGGATTTGCTCAGTCCCGCCTGAAGGCTGAGCTCCTCCAGCGTGATATGCCGGGCATAGTGGCTCCGGATGAACGCACAGGTCCGCTCCACCTCCACCCGGCAGGCAGAAACCGTTTCCACCATCCCGGCGTAACCCGGCAGCAGGAGGCCCCAGGCCAGCAGCAGCGCCTCCTCCCTCCGGAGCTCCGGCTCCTCCCCCAGCACCGCCCGGTGCAGGGCCCGGAGGCGGCCTGCCAGTTCTCCGTCCCGAACCACGGCCACGGAAAAGCCGGGCATTGCCCGGCTGCCCATGATCTCCTCCGCCAGGGCCAGCATGGTGCTGCGTGGGATATTCAGTCCCCGGTAGTCCAGAGACCCGTCCGCCTGGATGCAGGCATGGCTGTCTCCCGGGTTGAACAGCAGCACGTCTCCCGGGCCGATGACCTGCTGTTGGCGGCCGCAGGTGAGGGTCCGGGTCCCCCGCTCCACCACGCCGATCACATAATGGTCGTGAAAGTGGCTAGGAAAGGGCCTGTCCACCGCCCGGAGGCTGTACGCCTCCAGCCCCAGAGCCTGGTCATATCGGGCGGTCCGCGCCGCTTGTCTCATGGTTCTTCCCTCCTGTCGGCACCAGCCAGCATACCACCTGAGCGGAGCCGCCGTCTTGTAACATATCCGCGTTTTCCCCCGTCAGGCGTAATGGTAACGCCGCCGCATCAGCACCAGCAGCACCACCGAGAGCACCACCCCCAGCAGTTCCGCCGCCGCCACGGACCACCAGACGCCATCCACGCCGAAGAACACCGGCATCACCAGCACCAGTCCACCCCGCAGCAGCAGCGTGCGGGTGAAGGCGATCAGGGCCGACAGGGCGCCGTTGCACAGGGCCGTGAAGAAGGCGGATGCGTAGATATTCAGCCCGCAGAAGAGGTAGCACAGGGCAAAGATCCGGAAGCCGTGGGTGGTCAGCTCCAGCAAGTCCGGAGAGTACCCCACGAAGGCAGCAGACAGGGGCCGGCTTAAGAGCTCCGACGCCGCCACCATCGCCACGGAGGTAGCGGCGATGATGACGCCGCTGCGGCGGAAGATGTTCTTCAGCTCATCATAGTTCTCCGCCCCGTAGTGATAGCTGACGATGGGGGCGCTGCCCATGGAGAACCCCAGAAAGGCAGCCACAAACACGAAATCCACGTACATCATCACCGAGTGGGCCGCCACGCCCGGCTCTCCCAGAAGGTCCATCAGCCGGATGTTGTAGAGGATGCCCACCACGGAGGCGGAGATGTTGCTCATCAGCTCCGAGGAGCCGTTGATACAGGCGTGAAGCAGTTCCCGGCCGTAAAAGTTCGTCCGCACCAGCCGCAGGCCCTCTCTTCTGGGAAGCAGGAAGTACACCACCGGGATGACACCGCCCACGCAGTAGCCCAGCACTGTGGCCCATGCGGCACCGGTGACACCCATGCCCAGCAGGGCGATGAACACGTAGTCAAAGGTGATGTTGGTGGCTCCGGCAGCCAGGGAGAGCAGTAACCCCAGCTTGGGTTTCTCCGCCACGGAAAAGAAACTCTGAAAGGCGCTCTGGAGCATGAACACGGCACTGCCGGCCAGCAGGATCCGGCCGTAGGCGATGCAGTCTTCCAGCAGCAGGTCGCTAGCCCCGGCAAAACGCATGATGGGTTCGATGAAGGCGATGGTCACAATGGAGAGCACCACGCCCAGCCCCGCCACGCACCAGATGAAGAGCGTGAAATACCGGGAGGCCAGCTCCGGCTTCCCCTCCCCCAGCGTGCGGGCCACGATGGCGCTGCCGCCGGTGCCCAGCATGAAGCCGAAGGCGCCGATGATCATAGTGATGGGGAAGGCGATATTCACCGCCGACAGGGCCAGGTCCCCCACCAAGTTGGATACGAACAGTCCGTCTACCACGCTGTACAGAGAGGTGAAGATAATCATAACGATGGTCGGCAGTGTGTAACGCAGCAGCCGTCCGTAGGTGAAATGGTCAGAAAGTTTGATCTGCATACATCAGTCTCCTATCGCAGCGGTCTGTAAAAAAGCTTCCGTCTCCGCCCGAAAGGCATCCAGCAGCTTCTGGCTCAATGCCACAAGCGCCGACCGCTCCTCCTCGGTCAGGCGGGCGGCCGCGGCGCTCTCTACGCCGAACACGCGGTCCACAGTGCGGCGGAGGAATGCCTCGCCCGCCTCTGTCAGACAGACCCGCTTGTTTTTCAGATTGCCGTCCGCCGCCTCCAAGCGGAGGACTCCCGCCTCCACCAGCTTTTTCAGGGCGGAATTCACCGTCTGCTTGGGTAGGGACAGCTGCTCGCTCAACTGGGTCTGGGTCAGGGGCGCCTCCTCCGACCGCAGGGTGTACAGCAGCCAGAAGGCACAGTCCGGCAGGCCGCAGGCCCGGGCCAGACGGTGGTACAGCAGGGTATTCTCATTGTAGATTCGGTCATTGGATTTCCAGAAAGCATCCAGAACTTCCTGTCCCATCGAATCCCTCCCGTCTTATTTTGTCCGATTTCGGACTATTTGATTATACAGGAACCGCTCCTTTTTGTCAAGGGCTCCCCTGCGCGGCGCGTTTCGTCAAAATATCCCTTGTGTTTTTTCCAAAAATCGCATATCTTAAAAAGGCGAGAGGAGGCGTTTTATGGATTCGGACAAGCTGTTGAATCTGGCCACATCGCTGGGCTGCCTGCTGGCAGAGAGCGGCGCGGAAATCTCCCGTGTGGAGGAGTCCGTCTACCGGCTGCTGCAGGCCTACCAAGGCAAGGACGCCCAGGTGTTTGCCATCCCCAGCTGTTTGATTGTCAGTTTGATGGCGGAGGATGGCCGTCCGGTGACCCGGATGCGCCGGATCAGTGCCCACGGCACGGATCTGGAGCTGCTGGAGCGCTGCAACGCTTTATGCCGCCAGCTCTGCCGTACCGTACCGCCCCTGGACGAGGCCCGGGCCATGGTGGACCGCCTCCCTGCCTCCTGCCGCCGCCACCGCCCCGCCACGGTGCTGCTGGGCTACGGTATCGCCCCCGCTTTCTTCTGTCCCCTGTTCGGCGGCGGGTTTTGGGACAGCTTGAGCGCCTTCTTCTGCGGTCTGGTGGTGGGCACCTGCCTGCTCTTCGGCGGCAGATGGCTGGGCAGCAACAGCTTTCTGCGGACGCTGGTATGCAGCGGCATCGCCTCCCTGCTGTCTCTTCTGCTGGTGCGGGCGGGCCTGGGGAATAATGTGGACCTGGTGACCATCGGCGTCCTGATGCTGCTGGTGCCGGGCGTGGCCCTGACCAACGCCATGCGGGAGATCGTGGCCGGCGACACCTACTCCGGACTCAGCCGGACGGCGGAGGCTATTCTGATCGCCACGGGTATCGCTCTGGGGGCCGCTGTGGGCCTGGGCATCGGGTATATTCTGTAAAGGGGATCTACTTTTATGGATATCTGGTCTCAATATGTTCTGCCCTGCCTGTGTGCTTTCGCCGGCTGCATCGGATTCACTCTGGTGTTCAATATCCATGGCCCCGGCAAGCTGATTGCCGGCTGTGGCGGCGCTCTGGGATGGCTGGTGTATCTACTGGCCGGCAAGACCATCCTGGCAGGCTTTTTCGCCGCCATGGCCATCAGTCTGTTCTCGGAAGTCATGGCACGTATCCGCCGCTGCCCCGTCACCGGCTATCAGCTGGTGGCCCTGCTGCCCCTGGTGCCCGGCGGCGGCATCTACTACGCCATGGGCTACTGTCTGGAGGGCGACACAGAGCAATTCCTCAGCGCCCTGCTGGGCACTCTGGGCATGGCGGCCGCCCTGGCGGTTGGGGTCATCCTGGCCTCCTCCCTGTTCCGGGCAGTGTTCCCGCGCCTGGCTCGCGTCCCGAAGCGCATGCCCTCCGGCAGGCAGAACCCATAAATGATTTTTTCAGCAGCCCGGCGGAACACGCCGGACTGCTTTTCTCCGCCTTGCACCGCCGGACAGAAGAGATTATAATGGAATCGACTTGATTCGACAGAGGAGGACTTCCATGTACATTGCCGACCTCCACATCCACTCCCGCTTTTCCCGGGCCACCAGTAAGGACGGAGATCTCCCCCACCTGGACTGGTGGGCCCGGCGAAAGGGCATCCGAATGGTGGGCACCGGGGACTTCACCCACCCCGCTTGGCGCGCCGAGCTGCGGGAGCAGCTGGTGCCCGCCGGAGAGGGCGTCTATACCCTGCGCCAGGATTTGCGCCTGCCGGATGTCGCCCCGGGCGAGGCGCCCCGGTTCGTTATCACCGGGGAGATCAGCTGCATCTACAAGCGCCACGGCAGAACCCGGAAAGTCCACAACCTGATCCTGCTGCCCTCTCTGGAGGCGGCGGACGAGCTCTCCGCCCGGCTGGAGGCCATCGGCAACATCCACTCCGACGGACGGCCCATTCTGGGGCTGGACAGTCGGGACCTGCTGGAGCTGACCCTGGACACCTGCCCGGACGCGGAATTCATCCCCGCTCACATCTGGACGCCCCACTTCGCCCTGTTTGGCGCCTTCTCCGGCTTCGATACCATGGAGGAGTGCTTCGGGGATCTGACCGGCCACATCCACGCGGTGGAGACGGGCCTCTCCTCTGATCCGCCCATGAACTGGCGGGTCTCTGCCCTGGACGGACTCACCCTGGTCTCCCACTCCGACGCCCATTCCCCCTCCAAGCTGGGCCGGGAGGCGGATCTTCTGGACACCGGCCTCACCTACCCGGAGCTGGTCCGGGCCATCCGCACCGGAGAGGGATTCCAGGGCACGGTGGAGTTCTTCCCCGAGGAGGGCAAGTACCACCTGGATGGCCACCGGAACTGCGGCGTCTGCCTGACCCCGGCGGAGACGGCGGCGCTGGGCGGCGTCTGCCCCGTTTGCGGGAAGAAACTGACCATCGGCGTGGAGCACCGGGTGGAGGCCCTGGCGGACCGTCCTGCAGGGTTTCGTCCCGTGGGTGCCAAACCCTTTGAGAGTTTGGCGCCCCTGCCGGAGGTGATCGCCGCCTCCACCGGAGTCTCCGCCGCCGGGAAGAATACCCAGGCGCTGTACGAGCAGATGCTCCATGCCCTGGGGCCGGAGTTCTCCATCCTGCGGGAGGTGCCTGTGGAGGATATCGCCCACACGGCCGGCCCCTGCGTGGCGGAGGGCATCCGCCGCCTGCGGGCCGGGCAGGTGGAGCGCCGGGCGGGCTTTGACGGGGAGTACGGCGTCATCTCCCTGCTGACCCCCGGTGAGATCGCCCGGTTCAGCGGGCAGATCTCTCTGTTTGGCCTGGACCTGCCTGTGCGCAAATCCAAGCCCCGCCGGGAGCTGCAGCGCGTTTTGGCGCCGGAAGCGGCCCCGGCTGCTCCCCAGCCGGAGGCGCTGAATCCCCCGCAGCTGGAGGCCGTCACCTCCACCGCGCCGGTAACCGCTGTGACGGCGGGCCCCGGCACCGGCAAGACCCGCACCCTGGTGGCCCGGATCGCCTGGCTGGTGGAGGAGCGGGGCGTCCGCCCCGGGGAGATTACCGCCGTCACTTTCACCAATCAAGCAGCGGCAGAAATGCGCGCCCGGCTGGAACAGCGTCTGGGCGGCAAGCGGGCGGTGGCGGCCATGACCATCGGCACCTTCCACGCCATCTGTCTGAAACTGCTTGGCGACGTGCGGCTCATCAGCCCCGGCGAGGCCCTGACCATCGCGGAGCAGGTGCTGCGGGAGTCCGGCCGAAAGGGCGGCGGAAAATCGCTGCTCCAGGCCGTCTCCCGGGTGAAAAATGGTGTTTCTCCAGAGGATGCCGATCTGGACGCGGAGCTGTACGACGCCTTTCAGGCCCGGCTGCGAGACCTGGGCGCCCTGGACTTCGACGACCTGCTGACCGAAGGACTGAAGCGGGATGTCACCGGCCTGCGGTGCTTCCGTCATGTGCTGGTGGACGAGTTTCAGGATATCAACGATATCCAATACCGGCTGGTCCGGTCCTGGAGCCGGAGCGGGGAGCTGTTCGTCATCGGCGACCCGGACCAGTCCATCTACGGCTTCCGGGGCGCCGACTGCCGGTGCTTCCAGCGGCTTCAAGAGGAGCATCCTGGTGTAAAGGAAATTCACCTAACAGAAAATTACCGCTCTGCTCCGGCCATTCTGGATACGGCCTTGGCAGTAATCGGTCATAATCCCGGCGGGGGCCGAATACTGACTCCCCACTGCCCCGCCGGTCCTGCCGTGCGGCTGGTCCAGGCGGCGGACAGCTTCTCCGAGGCCGTATTCATCGCCAAGGAGATCGGCCGTATGACCGGCGGCGTGGACATGCTGGAGGCCCAGGCCCTGGGCCACGAGCGGACGGTGCGGGCCTTTTCCGATATTGCGGTGCTCTGCCGCACCCACCGGCAGCTGGAGCTGGTGGAGAAATGCCTCCGCCACGACGATATTCCCTGTCTTGTCACCGGGCGGGAGGACTTCCTGGATGACCCGGCGGTTCGGGGGGCGCTGGGCTTCCTCCGTTCCCTGGTGGTGCCAGCAGACAACGCGGCGCTGGAGTCCGCCCTCCGGCTGCTGTGGAACTGCCCGGCAGATCTCATCCAGAAGGCCCAGACGCTCTGCCAAAAGATGGGCACGCTGGACTCGGCGGCCCTGCAGGAGGCGGTCCGGGGCCACGGCATTCTGGAAAACTGGCTGGGCCGGGCAGAGGTCTGGCTCCCTCTGGTCCGGACGGAAACACCCCGGAAGCTGGTGGAACAGTGGGAGGAACAGTACGGCACCTCTCCGGCCCTGGAACGCCTGCGGAACACGGCGGTATTCCACGAGGACTTCGACAGCCTCTGGGATGCTCTGGTCCTGGGCCAGGAGGCAGACCTCCGGCGGGCATCCGGCAAACACTGGGCCTCCGGCGCAGTGCGCCTGATGACGCTCCACGGTGCCAAGGGTTTGGAATTCCCTGCGGTGTTCCTGGCGGGTCTCTCCGCCGGAGCGATGCCCCTGAAGTCCCCCGGCCGCCCGGCGGATGTAGAAGAGGAGCGGCGGCTCTTCTTTGTGGGCCTCACCCGGGCCCGGGAGGAACTGATCCTCACCGCCGCGCCGGAGTTCTCTCCCTTCCTGCGGGAACTGCCGGAGACGGTGGTCCGGGAGACCACCGGCCGCCGCCGGGAGGCGGAACAGCTGCGCCTGTTCTGATCGCTTCCCCTTCTCCCAGTTCATACCAAAAGCCCCGGGCACACGTGTGTGTCCGGGGCTTCTCTCTTTTCCGTTGCCTTCAGCTTCGGTGTGCCCGATCCCTGACAGCAGCCAACAGCGCGTGACGCTCGTTGGGCAGGGAGTCATCCAGCACAGCGTTCAGCAGTTCCCGCAAAGTCTGTCCCACCGCGGGGCCGGAGAGTCCCATGGCCAGCAGGTCCCGCCCGTTCACCGCCAGCTGCCGCAGGGATATGCAGGCGCCCTCCACCAGCAGCTGGTCCAGGATGCATTCCGCCCTGTCGATCTCCCCCTGCAGGAAGCGGTACGCCGGGGCCTGAGCCAGATTGTCCGCTCGCTTCACATCCAGCAGACGCCGCAGGTCCCGCTCCCCCAGTGCCCCCAGTGCCCGAGCCACGCCCGGGCGGGTGCGTGGGATGTTGCGGTCATGCCAAGCCACCAGCTGCACCACCGTCTCCCGGAGAACCGTCTCGGCCCGGAGGCGACCCAGCATGGCCTCCGCCATGCGGGCGCTCTCCGCCGGATGGCCGTAAAAGTGTCCGCAGCCCAGCCCGTCCACTGTAAAGCAATTTGGCTTTCCAATATCGTGAAGCAGCATGGTCAGCCGCAGCTCCGGCTCCGGTTTCACTTTCTCCATGGCATGGAGGGTGTGCTCCCACACATCGTAACAATGGTGACCGTTCCGCTGGTCAAACCCCACCATGGGCAGAATCTCCGGCCAGAAGACGCCAGCCACATCCGGATAGGCCCGCAGGACCTCTGCGGCCCATTTTCCGGACACCAGCTTTTTCAGCTCCGCCCAAATCCGCTCCGGAGCAATGGCTCTCAGCAATTCCCGGTTCCGGTGGATGGCCACCGCTGTATCCGGATGGACAGTGACCCCCAGCTCCGCCGCGAACCGCAGTCCCCGCAGGATGCGGAGGGCATCCTCGCCGAACCGGCGGTCCGGCTCTCCCACACACCGCAGGACCTTCGCCGTCAGGTCTGCCCGGCCGCCCAGAGGGTCGTACAGGGTCCCCTGCAGGTCCGCTGCCATCGCGTTGATGGTGAAGTCCCGGCGCCGCAGATCCTCCTCCAGAGAGTCGGTGAACGTCACGGTCTCCGGCCTCCGGTGGTCCCGATAGGCACCGTCCCGCCGGAGTGTAGTGATCTCCACGCCACCCTGCTCCGTCTTTACGGTGACGGTGCCGTGGCGCAGACCAGTTGGGACAGCCCGGCCGGCAAACAGGGCCATAGTCTCCTCCGGCCGGGCGGAAGTGGTCACATCCCAGTCCCCCGGCATCCGGTCCAGCAGGGCATCCCGGACGCAGCCGCCCACGCACCATGCACCATACCCCGCCGCCTCCAGTGTTTTCAGGATCTCCCCTACCGGAGCGGGGATCGTTACCGTTGTCATGTGTCCACCTCCCTTATGTCCATTCTCCTTGCGTATCGCGGATCAGCTCTGCGGGCCGTCCCATCGCCACTCCATAAGAAGTTCCGCTTCCCCAGTCTCGGGATCCACGCCCTCCTCCAGGACACGGAACCCCTCCCGCCGGTAGAAGGCTGCCGCCCGGAGGTTTTTCCGGTAGACCTGCAGGCGCAGCTGCCCGCGGCTGGTCTTCACGTGGTCCAACAGCTGCCGGCCCACGCCGCCGGACCGGGCCTCCCTCCGGACGAAGATGCCGGCGATGTAGTCTCCCAGAAGTCCGATGAAGCCTGAAATTTCGGCCCGCGCCTCCGTCTCAAAGACCCAGACCTCCGCCCGGGCCAGCGCAGTCCTGACCTCTGCAAAATGTCCCAGCCAATAGGCTGCTGGGATGAAATCGTGGGCTTCCCGGTTGGCGTCCAGCCAGATGGCCGCCACAGCATCCAGGTCGCCCTTCCCCATTCTTCGGATCATGGACCTCCTCCATTCCTCCTGTACCTCGCGCTGCTCTGATGATACCACACCAAGTGACCCGCCGCAAGGCAGGGGCCACCGGATTCTGCCTTTTGAAGTATGATCGTGATTTCACGGAACAAGGAAATCTTCTGTCATTTGGGTGAAACTATGCCTGGATCTCCGCTCCTTCACAGCCGGTCATGTTTCCACCGTGGGCAAAAGACGTGGGCAGCTGTTTTCCCCGCGGAACACAGCTGCCCATGTTGTCCAGGCGTGGAAGCAAGGCCTTCCGCCCCTCAGGCTGGAATTTCGGGAACTGAATTGCACCCCAAAACAGGCCCGCTCTATGCCTTCTTCCGTGTCAGGAAAATCCCAAGGATTGCTCCTATCAAGAGCATCGGCGCAAACCTGACAAACAGCCATTCAAATGCGTGAAAGGCGACTCCAACAACGGCGGTTTCCGGATCGTGATAATTCCACCCCAGATAAGGACTCCCGCAGTAAATGAAAACTGCGGAAATAATTACGATGGCCGTACACAATCCAATAAGCAGGCAGCGAGCTGTTTTTCGCCGCAGCTCCTTCCCCTGTGCCAGCTGCAAATTTATGATCTCCAGCTTTTCGGAAACCGCTTTCAGGTCATCAGCCTTCGCCGCTGTGACAGGTTCTCCGAGCAGCGTGCTCACAGGTGTTTCAAACGCCTCTGACAGGGAGATCAGCATATCAGCATCCGGAACAGACAATCCGGTCTCCCATAGTTAAAGAAACTACTGTTTAATCAATCTTTCCGACGAAGCGGTAGAAAATCTCGACTTCCTGCACCCTGTTCCCGTCCTCGTTCTTTGTGGTCTCATGGACAAGGATTTTTTCAACCAGGGCATTGAGCAGTTCGGCGGTAAGTTCGGTGGGGCTGGAAAACTGCCGGAGCAAATCAATCCACTTTTCCACGCCCTCGGTCTGTTGGCGGCTTTCTTTAAGCTGGGCGGTCAAAGTTTGGATTTTGCTTTCCGTTTCTTCCTGCTCTTGCTGGTACTTTTGGGAGAGCATATCAAAGTTGCGCTCGTTAATTTTTCCGGCAACCGAATCCTCGTACAGCTTGGCAAGAAGGTTGTCAAGTTCGGTCAATCGCTTCTTGGCCCGTTGAAGTTCCATCTCGGCCCGCTTATTTGCGGAGGCGTGTTCCTCGTCGGTGGCTTGCAACAGCCGTTTTTCCATGGCCTCGCCGTCACGATGAATGGCTTGAATCCAGTATTGCAAGCGGGAGAGGACATAGGCGTAAAGCACATCATAGCGGATATAGTGCATCGTGCATTGGTGAAGCCCCTGGCTGTACTTGCTGCAATGGTAATGTCCGTATGGCGTTGTGTTCTGCCGGTTCACGCCGTAGGCCATAGACCACCCGCAATCTGCGCACTTGACAAGACCCGAAAAAATCTGTGTCTGGCCGTCCCTTTGCCGTCTGCGCCGTGTGTCTATATGTTCTTGCACCTGGTCAAAGTCATCCTTGGAAACAATGGCCTCGTGGGTGTTCTCCACCCGCCACCATTCATCCTTGCTCTTGCGGACTTTCTTTTTGCACTTAAAGGAAATATTGGTCTGCTTGTTGTGGATGCTGTTTCCAATATAGTTTTCATCATGCAGAATACTTTTGACCTGGGCAATCGTCCAGGCATACTTCTTGCTTTCCGGCTCACCGACAAATACATGGGCGAATGTCCCATACCGCTGATAGTTCCACCATGCGGGGGTGGGAACTTGTTCCGCTGTGAGTATGCGGGTGATTTTCGCGGCTCCTGCGCCCTGGACGGCAAGGGCATAGATTTTTTCGATTATCCACTTTGTTTCCGGGTCAATCAAAAGATGTCCTTTCTTATCCGGGTCTTTGACATAGCCCAGCGGGGCATAGGCTCCATAGTGCGCCCCATTTTCAAACCTGGTGTGCATGGCCCGTTGCACCTTGCGGCTGATGTCCTTGGCGTACCATTCGTTGATAATGTTCAAAAATGGGGTGAAATCGTTGTCCTGCTTGTTATTGCTGTCCACGCCGTTGTCCACGGCGATGTAGCGGACACCGTGCACGGGGAAATACATCTCCATGTATTGGCCGGTCAATAGGTAGTTGCGGCCCAGACGGGATAGGTCTTTGGTAACGACACAGTTAATTTTCCCGGCTTCAATATCTCCTATCATGCGCTGGAAGTCGGGGCGGTCAAAGTTTGTCCCACTATACCCGTCGTCTATGTACTCGTCAACGACCCGCAGACCGTTTTCCTCTGCGTACCGGCGGAGCATCATGCGCTGGGTGGCAATAGAATTGCTTTCCCCCTCGTTGTCATCGTCGCGGGAAAGGCGATAGTAGAGGGCGGTATCATATATTGGTTGTTTCAGCATAAAAACCTCCTTTGAATGAAACAACCCCCATGCTTATGATACCTTACTGACATAAGATATTATATCATAAACATGGGGATTTATCAATGTTTTCAGGCGATTTCTGAAACTTTTTCTTTGATTTTGGTTTGGACAAGTCTGGTCAATAACTCGTCGATTTTCTTCCCGTGCGGGGCAAAATGCTCCGTGATCCTGATACGGGTCTTGCCGTATATGTAGAACTGCTCACCATTTGGGGCAGTTATCGTCTCGCCTGTCGAGCCATTCGGCCCACGGGTATAGGAGGCCATAAATGACCACCTCCTCATTTACAAGGTGTCATTCTCTCCCTTTCTTCCTTGCACTTGGCCCATGATGTCTCGGAACAGTGCCGCCGCACTATCCTCAGGACTCCTTGAGTCATCTTCGTGGGAATAGGGATTAGGTTCCGCAATTCCCGGTATCGGCTCAAGTGCGCCGCCGTAATAGTTGATTACATGTGCGTTAAAGTGTACAGGATAGATATATTTTTTATCCATTTGGAGTGTCAACTCAATGCGCCGCAATAATTGGTGATAGCTGTCAACGCCCTGTACCGAACGCTGGTTAAAATAGAACTCAATCGGGTCATAAGGGGATGTGACAATGATGGTATCACAGGCCAGTGCCCTATCATGATACCTCGCCGGAGCCATCACCTGCGCTCCGAAAGGGTCTGTCAGCCGCAATAAGTCTTGATACGGGATAACGTTCGGCCTCAGCTCGTCCAAAATCAAAGTATGTTCCCCTACATACCTTTCAAAAGGGTCACGACTGCTCCCAGAGATATAGTATTTTTGACCGATTTGCTCGGCGTATTCCCGTGCAAGGCTGGTCTTTCCAACACCAGCCGGTCCATAAATCCATATCACCTTAACTTTACGGCCTTGCACAGCCATTTCCGTCCGCCATTCTTCCGCAAGGTTGTGGAGCCGCTTGTGCCACACATCCTCGATGTGACGGCGGTATCGGCCATACTGTGCTCCGGTCAGGCGCTTTTCTACTTCTTCTTTTGTGAGAGCACCGATATACAAAGCGTTTAGCAATTCGTCAATTTTATAACCACATTCAGCTTTGACTTTCGCCTGTAAAAAATTGGCCTCGATTGTCTGCATCAATGCGGGAAAGTCAAAATTAGCTGTCACTTCGGCGGGGTCATACGAGTGCTTGCCCTCTGCGCGTGCCTTTTTTGTTCGATGAAGAAGATAAGAAAAAGCATTGTTAGTATCTCCATCCCATTTTTCTATAAATTGTTCCTTGTCTCCTAATTTCTTTGCTACGGCCCCGAGATAACGAGCATTGGAAAAACATAGCATAGCGTGTATATCCGGCTCTTTGGGGCTGCCGTCTTTGTTGGTGTCCTTATCATGAACAATAACGGCATATCGATTTGGATTTACTTCCCGTTCAATAAGGTCTGAAAGCGCCTCTTTCGTCTGGATTCCATTGGGGAGGTGTGACATTTTTTGTACGTACATCATATTTTTACACTTGATTTTTTTACCCATTTTTTCACCCCCTTTCTTTGCTTTTGGCACTTTGGCACCAGATATGGCCGGGCTTATAACAAGCCCAAAGCCCGGCCATATCAACGGTTTGGGCTTGGTTGACACTTGGCACCGCCCGCCGCCACCGTTTCACTCCGCGGCGGGCGGTGCATCATCCGGGGCATCCTGGTAATACAAGGTCAGCAAACGCCCCAACTCTGCATACACCTTAAAGTTCATGACAGGGAAATGCACATACGATACAGCATCATGTATGCCATCCGTGGAGGAAAACCAGGCGTCGCCGGGGGCATACACGCGCTCGGGCATGGCGTCCAACTTGGCCTTGTCCCACATTAGCAGGGCCTCGGGCCGCGTCGGTCTAAAGAGGATGCGGGTAGACATGGCAGACCGCAGCATGGCAGGCAGGCCGCCCTCCTGGACAGATGCCTCGGCGATTGAGATAATGACGTAGCATCCGGCAGATGCGCCCATAGTTACTATGCGCCGCAGAAGTCCATCAAAAGTCGCAAGGCAATAATCCGGGTCATCTTTTGCGGCTTTCGTCGGAAAAATGGACTTCAAGGACACATACTCGTCAATGAACAAAAGGGAAGGGTGCATCCCAGCATCCCACCATTTCACGGCGTCACCATGTCTCTCGGATAGGTCATTCAAAATTTTTTGCCGCTCTGTAACAGTATCTGCAAATCGTCTCAGCGCCGCTAAAATTCCAGTGGCCTCGCCATCTGGGTTCAGGCTTACAGTGTGGGGCAGACGTGACAGCTCAGCCCGTTTAGGGTCGACTATGATTATCTCACTGCCGTACTTATCACGCCCACATTGGAGCGCCTGTATCAAAAGGGCAATAATGCCTGTGGTTTTGCCAGACCTCGTTTTGCCAGCGACCAGCATACTCCCTGATGTGGTCAAGTCAATTTCCACGCCTTGTTGTACTCTTAACCTCGTGGGGCTATTGGGGCGCATCTGCTCTGCATTGGAATATACTAGGCTGCGGTCTACAAGGACATCTTCAAGCCGAAAAATAACCTTGTCGTGGGCGGTTCCGGTGTCCGATTGAGTGACTGCATAGCGGACAAACCGTCCATTGACGGCCGTGGAGATTGCCGATGCTGCATCGGTAATGGTTTCCACCGTACCGCTCCGTGCCTCAATAGTCAACTCATATACACCGCCGCCGATGTCTTTACATTTTACAGCCGGGAGCAGTTCGCCGTCTTTCAGGTGCAACGGATTACCATAGCGAGGGTGAGCCAGCGCCCGCCGAACTTTGTGCCGGATCTTGGCGCTGGCAGGCTGGCAGTGATGAATTACCGCCGCCGCAATCAGCGTAGCGATACCGACGCAGAGAGCGGCGGCGGCGGTCTGTCCAGCAATGTGTGCTACCGCGCCCGCAAGAGGCACAGCAGCAGTGGACAGCCCACAGCGAGCCAGAACACCAGTTCCAGCAATCATAAAAGCCAGGCCACTTAACGTCATAAGCCATACAGTAGGCGACGCAAACGCCAGAGGTGCAACCTCACAGCGATAGACGCGCCACATGATTACGCCTTGCTGGTCTGAGGCTGCACAATATGCACATCCTCGGCGGTAACACTAAGTTGATTGCGATACTCACCGTATACGACAGCTGTAGGATTAACCAACTCGACCACTGTACCAGGGGCTACATTCAGCATTTTTCCAGGTACCTTGATGGTAAGTTTCTCATATAAATTACTGGCAATTTCTCCGCTTTTAGCGTGATACTCTGTTTCATCTTTGACAATGACTGCGGTGAGTTTGCTGCCAATCGTCTGCTTGGTCGTGTAGTCAGATAAAGGGCCGCAAGCTACGGATTGTAGCACTTTGCCGCAGAAAAATGCATCACACCCGAAACTCAAAAACTGATTGAGATATTTCATCATATCATCTCCTTTGTCATCATGTGTAGTAGCGTGGCTCAGGCCCCCACGTGGGCGGGTCTGGCAAGTTTTCACTAAGTCCCTCATAAGTCTGTCCCCAAATCGTTCCCCACAGCGTTCGCCAATGGTAGATGCTATTTTGTCCGTCAAATACAGGGGCGCTTGTGACGGTAGTCTTGCCCGCCAAAACATTATAGGACACTTGCTGTATGATTCTCAGAGCGCGCTGGGCACGTTCCAACTCGGTGTTTTCGCTCATCGTTTTCACCACCTTTCTGCGGTTCCTCCCGCTGGATATATGGTAGCACACAACCACAGAAAATCCCATGGAAATGGAAGTCGTAAAAACGGATGAAAGTTTGACAAACCCTTGATTTTCAAGTATTCTAAAATTGCTAATCGGAAGTTTTCGGCGGATAATTGGATGTATAAAATGTGCCGTGATTACAAACAGAAACGAGGGAGATTATGAGTAAAACCATCTATACTTTATCTGACATTATGGATGACCTTCTCCGAGAGTATTTCGTGGTGAATGAGGGGGACACAGATGCGTTACGCAAGGCCGTCCAGCGCGTATGCGAAAAAATACCCGCAGGGAAAGTGAATCTTTGGGAAAAAAGCACCAAATATAAAGACGGTGCGAAAAAGCCGTATCATGAGTTCAACGAGCATGAGAGAGACTTAATCCTTACATCACCGCAAATCCACAGCTATGTGTACAGACATAAGTCCCCAAAGGAGCAGGCAGAATATGACGAGGCGGAAAAGCAGGCAAAAATGGAAAGTGAATCTGTGCAACAGGCGTTAGAGTCGGGGGAAATGATTGTAGCCCTAAAAGAACTGGAAAACGAGAATCACGACCCGCTTTATATATCAGACACGGAACTACAAAGCAAAAAACTAATACTGATGGTCGAAGCCCTTTATTTGCAACAATTTGAACCAATCGACGAAGAAGAACTCCGCGGCGATATGCGCTTGGCCGGTATGTGGCAGGGGAGTGACGTTACGCCCGATTGCGTCTTGGCCCGATTACACTTACAGCAGGGCAGCAAACACTATTGCAGAGCAAAGGGCAAAAAGAAATCGTAGGTCATACATATAAATAAAAAGCTATGGAAAATCGTCTTTACTGACTTTCCATAGCTTTTTGTTTTTTTCCCCGCTCCGGAAATCGGAGCGGGGGGGTGAGTGCTGGAACTTAGCCGAGGATGCAGTCTTCGGCGGTAAAGCCCATGTTATACAGAGCCTGACAGACCTGCGCACGGGTAATCGTGTCGTTGGCACCGAAGGTGCCTGCGGAGTCATAACCCGAGAACATGCCGAGGTTCCATGCGGTGCAAATCTGGGTAACGGCACGGTTAACGAGGTCTTCGTGGGTCGAAAGATACTCATTTTCATGAGCGGTTGCCCACTTTTCGGCACAGGACAGGACTGCGGCGCTGTCGGGGAAGTCAGTGGCAGACAGTCTGACGTCGGGGATACGACGGCCTTCATCGTTGAAGAGACGGAACCAGACAGCGAGCATACGGGAATTCATATAAGGCTTTCCGCTGTACATACGAGGGTCAGTATAATAGGGGATGCCTGTTTCGTCCGCCAATTTAACCATTCCATCGGTGATTGTCTGGGACTTGCGTCCGTCCTGTAGAACATCAACAATATAGATTGCGGATTCACCACGGGTGAGAGGCTTGGCATTTGCCCAGTCAACGGTTGTAAGGGAAATGGAGTTGTTATACTTGGTCAGACGGTTCATGATGGTTCTCAACTGTGCGTCGGTGATGATGTCATCAGGGCCGAACTTACCGTTGCCATAGCCGGCGAGAACGCCGTTTTCCGACATGGTCATAATGGCGTCGTAGTACCACGCACCGGGCTGTACATCGGTGTAAGAATTCGAGTAATTGCCGGTGGAAGTGCTGGGCTTGGACTGCTGAGCAGGCTGTTCAATGGGCTTGCTGGGTGCAGTAACGGTTTCCTGTTCCGTGGCGGCGTTGCTGTTCGTGCTTTCGTCGCCGGTCTGGAGCCAATAGAAGGACAACTTGCCGCCATCTTCATTGGGGATGATGAGGTAAGCCTTCTCCTGGTTCTTTTCAGAATTTACCGTTGTCCAGTCATAGTCGAAAATCTGGCTGACACTGCCGGTAGTTCCCTGACAGCCGCCGAGAGCGGACGGAGTGATGAAGTCTTCGTTATGACTGTTGAGATAGATGATGACTTCGAGAGTGTCATTTTCTCCGCCTGTGACGGTCATGTGACTGTCGGGCTTAATGACGAGGGGCGTGAGGGTGAACGGAGTGAATACTTCGCCATCCGCTGTGGTTTTCATGGTGACAGGGTCTTTCGTGTACGCCTCATCGAACACGACGGTCTGACCGTCAATAGGGATGGTTACCTTGCCGTAGGCCTCATCCACCGCACAGGCAACGGGGGCTATGCTTGCCAACATGACAGCAGCCATCAGCGCGATCAGCAGTCGCTTTGTCCTTCTCATATATTGTCCTCTCCTTTTATAAAAATAGGTTTGTGTGCCGTGTCTCCCCGGCAGAGCGGCCCGTGGGGGTGGGGCAATCCCCGCCCCCGTGGGCCATCTGCGGGGCGAACAAAAAGGCTGTGCAGGTATGTAAATTCCCTGCACAGCCCTAATAGCACACAGACCCATTACAGAGAGATTTTACCCTTGTAAAACGGGAGAAGTCCCTTTATAATGAAATCGGCGCAAGTTATCTTGCTGTGTGGGAGGTCTCGTCTCCTGCATAGGGACATGGGGAGGTCGCAACTCTCCATGTCCTGCCCTTATTATTCGCCTTGATGATATTTTAGCCCATGTTGTCGTAGAGTGCAAGCGGTTTTCGGACTTTATTTTGTCCGGGCCGCTTTTTTGTTGTTCAGAGGGTGGTATTCACACAGTCGGGGCGTAGGTGGCCCGCCACGGACGGGGCCGGGGTGCTTGCCGGGAGCAAATGCAGGGCGGGGAATAAGGTGGGTACGCTCCTTTGCAATCCCCCGCTGGTGGGCTGGTGATGACCTGTGGACTTGTCACCGTGGGGATTGCTGTCGCTCTGACGCCCTACGGGGCGTAGGTTTTTTAGAAATCCGGGGGTGTCAGTAAGGTAAGCATGGGGGCAATCTCTTTAAGTTTGGTATTCCCCCTGCTCCCATTTGGAGATGGTCTGCCGCACCACATTCAGCTTGATCGCAAGTTCCTCCTGCGATAGCCCTTTTGATTTTCTGATGGCTTCGATGTTTTCACATAACATAGGGAATGAACTCCTTTCTGGTTAACGCCATTGTACGAGAAACAGCCTGTTTTCGCAAGCAACGTATATTAACATTTGCGTTCAGACTGTGCAGGCGGCTTTTGGCTTCTTTCTTTTGCGGCAGGCAAGATTTGTTGATTCCTGCGGCACGTATCCAAACCGGCAAATCACGCAAAGCTGCCACAGGTATGCGGCAAATTACCTTCCTCTTACGGCTGCGCTCAGTTTGGTGAAGCCGACGGAATTGGGGCCGCCACCGCTGATCTTGAAACGGGGCCCTGGATTTCTCTGGTTGCATTTTCCGTCTTCTCATACTATAATGAAATATTTGGTAAGGAATTGCAGGTTTTTGGGCAACCTCATGGTATTCCCACAGAATCATCAGCGGCGCGCTGGCAGTGCGCTTCAGATAAGGAGTCTTTTCATGATGAACAATCTCCATCCCATCCGCGACTATATCGTCCCCGGCAAGCGGGCCCATCTGGTGGGCATCGGCGGCGTGTCCATGTGCCCCCTGGCGGAGGTGCTGCGGGGCATGGGCCTCCATGTCCAGGGCTCCGACATGACGGAGAGCGACACGGTCCGCCACCTCCGGTCCTTGGGCATCCCCGTGGCCATCGGCCACAACGCCGAAAACCTGGGGGACTGCGATCTGGTGGTCCGCACCGCTGCCGTCCACGACAGCAACCCGGAGATCGCCGGTGCCGTGGCCCGGGGTATCCCCGTGTACGAGCGGGCCCAGGCCTGGGGTGCCATCATGCAGCGGTATCCCAACGCGCTGTGCGTGGCCGGTACCCACGGCAAAACCACCACCACCTCCATGTGCACCCACATCTTCATGGCGGCGGAGGCGGATCCCACGGTGATGATCGGCGGCACCCTGCCCCTGCTCCACGCCGGCTATCGGGTGGGCCAGGGGGACACCATCATCCTGGAGTCCTGTGAGTACTGCAACAGCTTCCTCAGCTTCTTCCCCACCGTGGCAGTGATTTTGAACGTGGAGGAGGACCACCTGGACTTCTTCAAGGATCTGACCGACATCCAGCACTCCTTCCGCCGGTTTGCGGAGCTGGTGCCCCCGGCGGGGTCCGTCATCGTCAACGCGGACAACGCCAGCGCCATGGAGGCGGTGGCCGGGCTGGAGCATCCCATCTTCACCTTCGGCCTGGACCATACCGCCGACTGCACCGCCGCCAATCTGACGGAGGTGGACGGCAGGCCGGTATTCGACGTGATG
>CDYK01016687.1_pt1 | contig 22302 bp, 9 predicted proteins | sample 554841 | NCBI WGS metagenome assembly CDYK01 (sample SAMEA3182102, study PRJEB8094) | gut metagenome | biome: human; feature: gut; material: Stool; isolation source: human stools | place: Canada | collected 2013-02-18
CCCTGTATGCACAGCAATCCCGTACCGATACCTCCGATTCGCCTACATTGTATAAACGTGGACACGCCGGAAGCAAACAATGCCATGGAAACCAAGAAACTGGTCGTCTCGATATCCAACTTCAAAGCCCCGGCTATGATAAGCGGCGGGGTGATGATAGCCACGAAAATGGCCAATAAATGCTGCAAGGCTGCAAATAAAGTTTCGCGCAAAGGCGGTCGGTCGTTCAACCCGTATATCAACTCTGCTTTTAATTCGGACTTGTTTGATTCTTCCATTGGTTTCTTCTTGTGTACGTTTGATTTATATGTAGAAAAATACCCTACCTTAATAATTTGGGCGCAAAGGTACGAAAAAAACAGTAAAGGAAGCAGGTCTGTTTCGCTTTCTCCTGACAATTAAGAGGCATTTCGAGCCAAATGTTAAAAATTCGAGGGCAAATTAGGTATTTTCGCTCCGTCGTTCGTCCTATATATAAAACGTGATTGGAATCGGTGTTACGGCCAACAGGTTCAGCCGTAACAGTCCGAAAAAGATTGAACCTTACTTTTTACTATTATGGGAAAAAACGACTTTTTTAAGGATTTGCCGCGCAGAGGGGCCAAGCATCTGTTGGCCACAATGGCGTGGACTGCTTTTTGCACGGGAACTGTGTATGCACAAGAATGGATTGATGTGACAGACACTTACATCACCAATGCAGACTTCTCCACCGGTACGACGGACGGGTGGGACGCCGGGACTGCGCTTCCCGGCGTGAATGCCACATGGTTGAATGCAGAGTTCTTCCAGTCTTATAATTCTGCCTCGCAAAACGTGTTAGGGTTGAAAGCCGGTCATTACAAACTTACGGTACAAGGGTTCCACCGTGCAGGCGGAAATGATAATGGAGCGGCCTACAACGCCGGCACGGAAGTTATCAATGCTTACCTGTTTGCAGGAAAGGATTCGGTGAAGCTAAAGTCCCTGTACAGCGAACCTGCAGATGCCAGTGTAGCCAACCAGTTGAACGGATGGCCCGACGGTATGGAAGGGTTGAACGCTTGGCTGACCAAATATCCCGAAAGCTATCTGAACGAGGTGACATTCACCGTACAACAAGACGGAAGCGACATGCTGATGGGGATTGCATCCAATACCAATGCGGGTAAAACATGGTCTTGTTGGGACAACTTCAAACTGTATTTCGAGGGAAGCGCGTTTGATGCCTTCTCCGTCAAAATCTCAAAATTGGAAACGTTGCGCGATTCATTGGAAACTTTAGGTATAGCGTCCGCCTCCGAGTTGACCGCCCTCGTCGAACGGTACGGCAGCTACAATGAAAACACTCCGGAGGAGGAAATCGCCGCCGCATCCGTTGTCCTCGAAGAAAACACAGCCACAGCTTTAGGGCTTTGTACGAAGGGGGCTGAGTTGACAGCAAGCATGGCCAAAGCAACCGAGCTGTTGGCGCAAATGGAAGATGGGACATATAATGTGACAGATGCCGTAAAGCAAGAACTGCAAGACGCTATCGGAACTGCGGAAGAGGTTCTGAAACTGTCCACAATGAAAGAAGTTACTGAAGCAATTGGCGACGGCATTACGGCCATGAACACGGCAACATCCAATGCCGTGGCTTACATCAGCCTAAGCTATTCATTACAGAAAGCCAAAGCATTGGCCGACCGTATCGGCGGTTTGGCAGAAACCGAAGCTTACAAGAAAGTAGCTGAATTGTTGGCCTCCACGGAATTGGTTTACGACGATGTGGCTTTGGCCGCACAGGCTCTCAATGCAGAATGCCGTACAGCCATGACTCCGGAGTTCCTTTCTACGGCATCCGATGACAATCCGATAGAGCTTACCAGTTTCATTGTCAATCCGAACGTATTCCAAACCGTATCGGAAATGGCTCCTCCTTCCGGTTGGGATTGCGACAAAGGGGCTGCGGACGGTACGTGGTACACGTCTACCGAAGGTACAGGTAATTCAGATCTTTTCTGTAACAGTTGGACCGGTTCCCGTCTGAACCCCTCACGCTATGGCCAAACTATAGGAAGCGATGAACAAGGAGCGGTGAAGTTACCGGACGGACTGTACATATTGAAAGCAGCCACTTATACAAACGCCGGAGCGACCAACGTACTCTTGTACGCCTCGACAGACAGCGTGGATTTCGCCTTTGCGGAAAGCAACGAAGATTGGGACACTTATGTAGAAGCACGCGACGCTCTGGCTACAACGACGGAAACAGAGAACTTTGAAGTGCGCGACGGTAAACTTCACATCGGTATGGTTTGCGTAGGCACGACAGGTGGAAACGGTAAAAGTTGGTATGCCGACAACTTCCGCCTTTATTACATCAAGAGCGATGTAATCTCTGCTTACCGCGACCGTCTGCAAGCCCGACTGGATGAAGCGGCCCTGCTGCATGAAAAGATGGTGGAAGCCGGTATCGACGACAGCGACGACCTCGGTTTTGCCTTGGATCCGGAAAACGGTTATCCCGACTTCATCGAATCCGGAACACAAGAAGAGTTACAATTAGCCATCGAGGATATGGACCGCATGTTGGAAGAAGGCAACACGATTATTACAAATTATGAAACCCTCACGCCTCTCTTAAGCAACGGTACCGTTTTGAACAGTCAATTAAATGAAGGTCTGGTTGTAGCCCAACCTAAGGTTACGGCCGATTTCTCCATGGCATTGGAGGACGCTGCGGCTTACGCGGAAAAGATGACATGGGGAAATTACTTGGACGAAAGGATCGTTGAGAAGACAACTGTATTGAACGATGCGACCGAAGCCTTGAAAGCTTCCATCGCGCTCTGCTTCCCGTTGGGTAAAGCCAAAACCTTGGCCGACCAAATCGGCGGATTGACCGAAAGCGAAGCGTATAAAAACGTGGTGGCACTTTTGAAAAGCGATGAGATTGACCCAATCGATGCCGACGAATTCACGGAACTGTTGAAGATGGAATGTGTGGAAGCCATGACACAGGACGTGAAAGAAAGCGCCAAAGAAAACCCGTTGGACATGACGAGTTTCATTGTCAATCCGAATATCTATCAAAATGCAGTGGACGACAATAATACGCCAATCAACACCGTAGCCAACGGTTGGGAGTGCCAAACGACGGCCGACAGTCAGGAACGTACCAAAGCGACGAGCGGCGACACTTGGTTGTATTGTTGGAGCTGGTCCGGAAAAGAGAGCAACAACATCGCTTCTTCTACCGATTACCATCAAGTTTTGGGCAACTATGGGGCACAAGAAAGCAAGGTCGCTTTGCCCGATGGAGCTTACCGTTTGGAGGCTGCCACTTGGTGTACGAAGACTCCGGAACTGTTGCAGTTGTATGCTTTGACGCGCAACGTGTCTACCGAAATTGTACCCGACATCAACCAAAACGACAGCACGGTTTACGTATTCAGCGACAGCGTGTACGCGGAAGCTGTTTTCAATGCCGATACCGACACATGGGACATCGCTCAAAACACGTTATCTACCACCACGGTCATACCGGAAATTTATGTGGAAAACGGAAGCCTGGTCATCGGTATCAAGGGAAGCGGTGTCATTACCGGGAACGGACAATATTGGTTTGCTGATAATTTCCGCCTTTATTACGTAGGTCCGAACAAAGGCGACAATATCTCGGCTCCCGCCATGGATAACAATGACCTGATGAAAGAAGTGGATGTATATGACTTGTCCGGCCGGATGGTACGCAGACAAGTAAGGAAGTCCGAGGCTCTGCGCGGTCTGCATAAGGGCATCTACATCATGGACGGAAAAAAATACGTAGTGAAATAGAGCAGAATGAAGTAAAATGCAATTCAGGCAGACAGGCCACCAACCATTTTTTCAGGGGACGGCCTGCCTGCCTTTTCAACACAACAGCAAAAATCAACGATGAATTTATGAAAAAGTATGTTTCTCTTGTCTTGTTCTCCTTACTGAGTTGGGCCGTCTGTGCAAAAGACTTTCCGAAAGTCATCCTTGCCGGAGACTATCCCGACCCCACCATCCTGCGCGACGGGAAGGATTACTACATGACGCATTCTCCTTTTTATTATGCGCCGGGCTTCCTCATCTGGCATTCCCAGGACTTGGAGCATTGGGAACCGGTATGCCGTGCCATGGCGCAATGGGAAGGCTCGGCCATGGCACCGGATTTGGTGAAGTATAATAATAGGTATTACATCTATTATCCGGCTGCCGGGACGAACTGGGTGATATGGGCGGACGACATCCGTGGGCCGTGGAGCGCACCGAAAGATTTGAAGGTGAGCGGCATCGACCCCGGACATGTGGCCGATGCGGATGGAAAACGTTACTTGTATCTCTCCGAAGGCAAAGTTGTGCAGCTCTCCGACGACGGATTGTCTACGGTGGGCGAGGTGAGAAAGGTCTACGACGGTTGGCCCTATCCCCGGAACTGGCGGACGGAAGGCATGTATTTGGAATCTCCGAAACTGAACTACCACAACGGCTACTATTACCTCACGTCGGCCGAAGGCGGAACTGCCGGACCGGGCACCAGTCACATGGTCGTGACGGCACGCTCGAAAAGCGTACTCGGTCCGTGGGAGAACTCTCCGTTCAACCCGTTGGTGCACACTTACAGTGAAAGGGAAAGCTGGTGGTCCAAAGGGCACGGCACACTGATAGACGATGTAAACGGAAACTGGTGGGTGGTGTACCACGCATACGCCAAAGGTTACCATACTTTGGGGCGTCAAACCCTTATCGAACCGATCGAGTGGACACCGGACGGATGGTGTCGTGCCAAGTCCACAGGCACGTTTCCCAAGGCAGAGGTTCCCATCCGTCACGGCCTGGAGCTTTCCGACGACTTCCAGGGGACGGAACTGGGGCTGCAATGGACGTTCTGGAAAGAATATGCCCCGAAAGCCGTGACCCTCGAAAACCGGACATTGCGGCTGAAGGCTAAAGGCAAGACTCCGGCAGACGGCCGTTTGTTGTTGGCTACCGCAGAAGACAAGAACTACGAAACCCAAGTTGAAGTCACGGTCGGGAAAAACAATACAGCCGGACTCCTGCTTTATTATAGCGAAAAAGCATACGCCGGACTGGTGTCGGACGGCAAGACATTCACCGTCTACCGGCACGCCGGACAAAAGACAGAATTGCCCAACACGTTAGGCCGACAGTTCACGGTACGGATAAAGAACCAAGGTAACCACGTCTCCATATCGGTTGGAAAGGACGGAAAGGAATGGACCACACTGGCCGAAGGCATAGATGTGTCCGGCATGCACCACAACGCCTATAAAGGTTTCTATGCCTTACGTATAGGATTGGTTTCCATCGGGAAGGGTGAAGCCGCTTTCCGCCGGTTCCGTTATAAAAACGCCGTTCCGCAGGAAAAAGACCTGAGTGCCTACCTGATGGTGTTCCACAAGGACGAAACGCACGGGCTTTACATGGCATTGAGCCGCGACGGATACACGTTCACGGCTCTGAACGACGGGGAACCCGTCTTGGCCGGCGACACGATTGCTTACCAAAGAGGGATACGCGACCCCTATATCTACCGCGGACCGGACGGCGCATTCTATTTGGCCATGACCGACCTCCATGTCTTTGCCCGCCGCGACGGCTACCGCGAAACGGAGTGGGAGCGCGACCGCAACATGTACGGTTGGGGAAACAATAAGGGGCTTGTGCTGATGAAGTCGTGGGACTTAGTAAACTGGAAACGCGCCAACATCCGTTTCGACCAACTGACAGCCGGATTGAGTGAAATAGGCTGCGCATGGGCACCTGAAATTGCCTACGACGAACGGGTGGGCAAACTGATGATTTACTACACCATGCGCTTCCGCAACGAACGTAACAAACTGTATTACGTGTACGTAAACGATGATTTCGACCGTATCGAGAGCCTGCCCCAACTGCTCTACGAATACCCGGACGAAACGGTTTCGGCCATCGACGGCGACATCACCAAGGTAGGAGATAAGTACCATCTTTTCTACGTGGCTCACGACGGACAGCCGGGTATCAAGCAGGCTGTTTCCGACCGTATCAGCGGAGACTACGAATACGATCCGCGTTGGTACGACTTTGAACCGAAATCTTGCGAGGCTCCCACGGTATGGAAACGCCTCGGAGAGGACAAATGGGTGCTGATGTACGATGTATATAGCATCACGCCGCACAATTTCGCCTTTACCGAAACGTCGGACTTCATCACGTTTAAAAACTTGGGACGTTTCAACGAAGGAGTGATGAAATCCACGAATTTCAACGCTCCCAAGCATGGGGCCGTGGTGCATCTGACCACCGAGGAGGCCGACAAGCTTGAAGCTTACTGGAGCAAGAACAAACGGAAATACGTTTCCACGGCATCCATACAGAGGAACCCCTTGTTCCCCGGTTATTATGCCGACCCGGAAATCCTGTATTCCGAGCAAACGCAAAAATACTACGTTTATCCCACGACGGACGGTATACCGGGATGGGGCGGCACGAGCTTCAAGGCTTTCTCGTCCGCCGACTTGAAAACGTGGAAAGAAGAGCGTGTCGTGTTGGATTTGAGACAGGTTTCATGGGCGAAAAAGAACGCATGGGCACCTTGTATCATCGAGAAAAAACAAACAGACGGTAGTTACAAGTATTATTTTTACTACACGGCAGAGAAGCAAGTGGGCGTGGCGGTAGCCGACCATCCGCTCGGCCCGTTCAAGGACAGCGGCCAACCGCTGATAGGGAAGGAACTTCCGGGCGGAATGAAACGCGGACAGAATATCGACCCGGACGTTTTCACCGACCCCGTGAGCGGCAAGACTTATTTGTACTGGGGCAACTATTACATGGCAGTGTGTGAACTGAACGATGACATGGTATCCGTCAAACCGAACACCACGAAGATACTCATCGACAACGACCGGCATTACAGTGAAGCGCCTTACGTCTTTTACCGCAATGGCTACTATTATTTCACATGGTCTAAAAACGACACGCGGAGCGCGGACTACGAAGTCCGTTACGTGCGTTCCAAGTCCCCCGTCGGCCCGATCGACCCGTCGGAAAGCCGGGTGGTAGTCTGCAAAAAGCCCGACCAGGGCATTTATGCCACAGGCCACCAATCCTTCCTGCAAGTGCCCGGCACGGACGAATGGTACATCGTCTACCACCGCTTCAAGTTCCCCGACGGCATCACGATGGGGCGTGAAGCGGGTTATCACCGCGAAGTCTGCATGGACCGCGTGTTTTTCAATGAGGACGGCACAATAAAACAAGTCGTTCCAAGTCTATAATAAAGAACATATCATATACATTTATAAACAAAATCGACATACGATGAAACGAATATTATTGGGTATATTAGGCGTATGCGCATGCCATGCCTACGCACAAACATTCAAGGAGTGGCAAGACCCTGAGATCAATGCCGTCAACCGTGCCCCCATGCACACCGACTTTTTTGCCTATGAAAGTACGGAACTGGCGGCAAAAGGAATGAAAGAACTGTCCGGAAACTTCATGAGCCTGAACGGGAACTGGAAATTCAACTGGGTGGAACATGCGGATGCACGTCCGGAAGGCTTCTGGAAGACGGATTTCAACGACAAAGGTTGGGTGGATTTCCCGGTTCCGGGCGTGTGGGAACTGAACGGTTATGATGTCCCGGTATACGCAGGAGTGGATTTCGGATGGAAAGGCTACGAAGGACGCACGTTCAAGAAGCCGCCCCATGTCCCGACGGAAAACAACCACGTAGGTTCCTACCGCCGTGAAGTGGTGATTCCTTCAGACTGGAAAGGGAAAGACATCATCGCCCATTTCGGTGCCGTGTCTTCCAACATGTACCTATGGGTCAACGGAAAGTTTGTGGGCTACAGCGAGGACAGCAAAATGGAGGCGGAGTTCGACCTGACCCCTTACCTGAAACCGGGGCAAAAGAACCTGATAGCCTTCCAAGTGTTCCGTTGGTGCGACGGCAGCTACTTGGAGGACCAGGATTTCTTCCGTTACAGCGGCGTATCACGCGACTGCTACCTCTACGTGCGCCACGCCAAGCGGATAGAAGACCTTCGGGTCACTCCCGACTTGGACGACCGGTATCAGGACGGGACACTGGAAGTCCGTATGGATGTAAAGGGCAAGGCCCGCATTACACTCGAATTACTCGATGCACGCGGGGAAACCGTCTGCATGAAAGAAGTCCGCGAAACGGGAACCCCATCCGTTGTCATGCCGGTGAAGAACCCGCATAAATGGACGGCAGAGACGCCCTACCTCTACACCCTCAGGGCTACACTGAAAGACGGAAACGCCATCCGCGAAGTCATACCCGTAAAAGTGGGATTCCGGAAAATCGAAATCAAGGACAGCCAACTTTTGGTAAATGGGCAGCCCGTGCTCATCAAAGGAGTAAACCGTCATGAGATGGATCCCGACGGAGGCTCGTATGTCACCCGCGAGAGGATGCTCCAAGACATACAACTCATGAAGAAATTCAATGTCAATGCCGTGCGCACCTGCCATTATCCGGACGATCCGTATTGGTATGAACTGTGCGACCGTTACGGCCTTTACATCGTAGCCGAAGCCAATCTCGAAAGCCACGGCATGGGTTTCAAGGAAAAGTCGTTGGCCAAGGACCCGGCTTACAAGAAAGCGCATTTGGAACGCAACCAACGCAACGTGCAGTGCAACTTCAACCATCCGAGCATCATCTTGTGGTCGATGGGCAACGAGTGTGGCGACGGTTCGAACTTCGAGGCCTGTTACGACTGGATCAAACAGGAAGACCCCAGCCGCTTCATCCACTTTGAACAAGCTTACGACACCGGTTCCAATACCGATGTCTACTGTCCGATGTATCCCACTTACTCCCGTTGCATCAAGTATTGCGAGGACGACAACAAACAGAAACCCTTCATCATGTGCGAATATGCCCATGCCATGGGGAACGCTTTGGGCGACTTCAACGTCTATTGGAACTTAATCCGGAAATATCCCAAGTTCCAGGGTGGTTTCATCTGGGACTGGGTGGACCAGTCGCCGAGATGGACCGGCCGCAACGGGGAAATGATATACGGTTACGACGGAGACTTCGACGATTATAAGACCAAGGACGACAATTACATGGTCAACGGCTTGTTCGGTCCCGACCGTGTACCGAACCCACACAGCTACGAAGTGAGATACTTCTACCAGAACATCTGGACCACGCCCGGAGATTTGTCGAAAGGCGAAATCAAGATATACAATGAGAATTTCTTCCGCGACCTTTCGGCATACGTCATGGAGTGGGAAACACTGAAAGACGGAAAAGTCATGCGCAGCGGAACGGTGGAACGGATAGATTGCCAACCGCAACAAACCGCCACAATGACCTTGGACTGGGGCGGAACTGACGGGGAAGGCGAATGGTTGCTCAACGTGAGATACCTGCAACGGGAAAGAGAAGGCATCATTCCGGCGCGTCACGTGGTGGCCAAGGCACAAATCGAACTCCGGCCCTATCAGGCACCGGACATGGTTTTGAAGAACGAAAGCGTGCGTTACATTCCGGATGTCGTCCCGCAAGTCAACGACCGCAATATGGCCCATCTGATTATCACGGGAGAGAACTTCCGGGTACGTTTCAACAAGATGACCGGATACATGGAACGCTATGCCGTGAACCGGACGGAGTTCATCCGGAAAGGCGGTGCGCTGACACCGAACTTCTGGCGCGCCCCGACCGACAATGATTACGGTGCCAAACTGCAACACAAATATGCGGCTTGGAAAAATCCCGACCTGCGTCTCACGTCGTTAAAACACGAAACGAAAGAAGGACAGGTCGTCGTGTCGGCGGAATACGACATGAGGAGCGTGTCGGCCAAGCTTTACCTGACCTATACCATCAACAACCGGGGAGCCGTAAGGGTCAACCAAAAGATGGTGGCCGACAAGGGAAAAAAGGCATCCGACATGTTCCGCTTCGGCATGCAACTGGTCATGCCCAAGGATTTTGAATACGTTTCTTACTACGGACGCGGGCCGGTGGAGAATTACAGCAACCGCAATCACAGTACAGACCTCGGCATTTATCACCAGACCGTAGACGAACAGTTTTATCCCTACATCCGTCCGCAAGAGACCGGCACGAAAACAGACATCCGTTGGTGGAAAGTCCTCGACGTGAAAGGCACGGGGTTGCAGTTCGTGGCCGATGCCCCGTTCTCGGCTTCCTCCCTGCACTACACCATCGAATCGTTGGACGAAGGACCGGTGAAGAAACAGGGACATTCGCAGGAAGTGGAAAAGGCAGACCTGACCAACGTTCTGATAGACAAGGCACAGATGGGACTGGCTTGTATCGACAGTTGGGCTGCCCTGCCCGAACCGGAATTCCGCCTGCCGTATGAAGATTATGAGTTCACTTTCATCATGACCCCTGTTTCTCACAATTACCCATTATATTGACCGAAGACATGAATATCCTGAAACCTTTTATGGCACTTTGCCTCATGCAGGCTTTGCCATGTACCGTACGGGCGGCACAACCCGATTCCGTTTATGTCTTCCCTTATCCCACGACCAACGACCACGGGCGGCGCGGCATGCAGTTCGTCTGGAGCGCGGACGGGGAGCACTGGCAGGACGTGGCGGAAGGAATGGTCTTTATGCGGTGTGACTTCGGTGCTTGGAAATACATGTACAAGCCGCGTCTGATACAAGACCGGCAGGACGGAAGGTTGCACTGTTTCTGGGACTTGGACCCGGAAGGCAGCGCGATAGGCTATGCTTCGTCCGCCGACCTGATAAAATGGACGCCCCAAGAATATTTCATGGCCACGGAACAAGGCAAGTTTGCCGTGAAAGACGGGCGTATGCCGGTGGCTGACACGGTGCAAATCGGCGACAAGACGATTGCGGGGTATGCCCTGAAAGTATCCTACGGCATATTGGAAGGCATGGAACGCCATGGCATATACCGTTCCGCCCTCAATGCGCTGAGGGGCGAACGTGCCGAGCACGACGCGGCCCGGTTTGCCGGACTGCAAACGGTCAATGCACGGATTACCGTGGACGAAGGCCGGGCGAAACCCATCAGTGAGAACCTGATTGGCGTGTTCTTTGAAGACTTGAATTACGCAGCCGACGGCGGACTGTATGCCGAACTGGTGCAGAACCGGGATTTCGAATACTCCGAAGCCGACGGCAACAAGGACCGGAACTGGAACAGCCGCTACGCGTGGAGCGTGGAGGGCGAGGGCATGACATTCGACGTGTCCACGGATCAGCCCGTCCATCCCAACAATCCCCATTACGCCGTGCTCGACGTGGCGCAGCCCGGCGGCGGCTTCACGAATACGGGATTCGACGGCATTGCGGTGAAGGAAGGCGAGAAGTATGACTTTTCGCTTTTCACCCGTACGCCGGATGGCAAGGGAGGCGGAAAGGCCGTGGTACGTCTGGTCGACCCACAGGGAAAGACTGTGGCCGAGACCACCGTCAAGCTGTCCTCCAAAACCTGGAAGAAACGGGAAGCCGTGTTGAAAGCCACAGCCACCGTCGCGCAGGCCCGGCTCGTCATCATCCCGCAGTCTGCCGGACGGTATGCCCTCGACATGATTTCACTGTTCCCACAAAAGACGTTCAAGGGACGGAAGAACGGGCTTCGCGCCGACTTGGCTCAGGCCATTGCCGACATCCGTCCGCGTTTCGTCCGCTTCCCCGGCGGATGTCTGGCCCATGGGGACGGGGTGGACAACATCTATCATTGGAAAGAGACCATCGGCCCGTTGGAAGCCCGCAAACCGGCGGCCAACATCTGGCGTTACCACCAGACGCGCGGCTTGGGCTACTTCGAGTATTTCCAGTTCTGTGAAGACATCGGTGCCGAACCGCTGCCGGTCGTGGCCGCAGGCGTGCCCTGCCAAAATTCCGGCATCGGAGGCCCGAGCCACCATTCCAAAGACTTCGTGACGGCCAACGGCCAACAGGGCGGCATCCCGATGGAGGAGATGGGGCAGTACATACAGGACGTACTCGACCTGATTGAATATGCCAACGGCGATGCCAAAACCACACGATGGGGACGCGAACGGGCCAAGGCCGGACATCCCGAACCGTTCAACCTGAAATACATCGGACTGGGCAACGAAGACCTCATCAGCCGCGTGTTTACGGAACGGTTTACGATGATTTATGAAGCCATCCGGGCCAAATATCCCGACATCGTAGTCATCGGCACGACGGGACCGTCCTGCGAAGGAACGGACTACGAAGAAGGTTGGGCCTTGGCCGACCGCTTGAAACTGCCCATGGTAGACGAGCATAATTACAACACGCCGGGATGGTTCATTTACAACCAAGATTACTACGACCATTATGACCGACATAAGTCCAAGGTCTACTTGGGGGAATATGCGGCCCATGCCCCGGGACGTCCGAGCAATATCGAGACGGGATTGGCAGCGGCTTTGTTCCTGACTTCGGTAGAGCGCAACGGCGATGTGGTGAGCATGACATCATACGCTCCGCTCTTGGCCAAGGAAGGGCATACGCAATGGAGGCCGGATTTGATTTACTTCAACAACACGGAAGTGAAACCCACTGTGGATTATTACGTGCAGCAAATGTACGGGCAGCATGCCGGAAATAAGTACCTGCCCTCTACGCTGACGGTGGATAACCGGCGGCATGATGTGCGTAGCCGCGTGGGCGTTTCCGTGGTGAAAGACGGCGAAAGCGGTGACCTTATCGTGAAATTGGTGAACCTGCTCCCGGTGGCGGTCAAAACGGATGTGGAAATCCCGTCGCTGGCCGGACATCAAGCCGTAGGGCAGAAGACCGTCCTTTCGGGTCGCCCGTCCGACACGAATGCCGTACCGGTAGAAAGCGCAATGGAAGTAGGGGAGAAGTTCCCCTATGAAATGCCGGCCTATTCCTTCACGGTTATCAGGATAAAACGCGAATGTAAGTAGATGTCTCGATAACGAAAGGGATAAGACAGAAGAACAAAAGAACAGAATATTTTGGCTTGCGCAGCCTTTTGTTCTTTTGTTCTTCTGTCTCATTTTATCGTTTTGTCAATCTGTCAATCCCACCCTTACGAGAATCGTGTATTTGCCCTTTGGCCCGAAGCCGGAAATAAATAAGGCATTCTCGCGAGGGCGGGATTTTAACTTGCTGTAAGCATAGACTTGTTTTTACTTTCTTTCTGTCCGGTAGCAGGGAAGTAGATGCGGAAGGAAGCGGTCGGCCTGTCAGCCGGACGCGAATATCCGGAACACTTTGATTCCGTTTTTGCGAAACGGATTTTCTTCAGATAGCGTCTGAAGCCCCCCTCAAAGGGCATTTTCCTGCCTCTTTCAGCCTCCGGATTCCCCTTTCGGAAGAGTTTGGGCGCACAACGTGCTGAGAATGAAAAATCGCTTTCAGCCGAACGATTTACCGTTCGGCTGAGAAAAAAGCACGAATATGCAGGATTTATGCCATAATATTGTATTTATACCGTATAAATATACAGAAAAAAGACCTGAAAAGCCCTTTTTCCCTTATTCTTGAAATACGGGAATTCCGGAAAAACTGTCTTTTTGACAGCTTAAAGTCCTCTAAAACGTATAAATGTAAGTCCCTCCAAACGCTTCACCCATATCTGAAGTATTCCTTTTGCAACTGCGTCTTAATATCCTTGCGTGCCAATAAGATATGCTGTTCCACCGTACGCTTTGAAACAGACAGCTCACGGGCTATCTCGGAAGGGGTGAGGTTTTCAAAAAAGGACAGGCAATACGCCTTGCGCCGCTTTTCCGGCAGGGCAAACACCAAACGGTCGAACATCAGTTTCAATTCCTTGAAAGATACTTTTTCCTCCGTCGTGTCTTGCAAGGCCTCCTGCGTGTAAAACAGTTCGCCCCACACGTCATTCTCCTTGCGGTATCTTCGTTGGCGGTCGGCCATCAGGTTACGTGCCACCTTGTAAGCCAAGGACACCACAGCCTCCGGACTTATGAAATCCTTATGCTTCCACAGTCTCTCAAACACATCCTGCACCACGTCTTCCGCCTCGTCGGGGCGATCGATGCGGGATGCGATATAATGCTTCAAAGCCTCCTTTTGCCGTACGTAACACGCGGCCAGTCCTTTTTCGTCGTTTCTTGCTTCCATGGCACATCGTTTGATTTCTACCACAAAAGTAGCCTAAAGGCAGGCGACGGAATGGGATGATTTCAGCCGATTGTTACGTCATTTTACGCCTTTCCTTCTTTTTCCCTGAACTGTGTCGGTGTCATGCCGAACTCTTCCTTGAAATGCAGGTTGAAATACTTGATGGTGTTGAATCCCGTGAGGTCCGCTATTTCGTTCACGCTGCATGTGGTGGCCTTCAGCAACTGGGCTGCCCGTTTCAACCGGATGGAACGGATGAACTGCAAGGGCGTGACGTTGACAATGGCCTGCATTTTGCGGTTCAACTGGGTCTTGCTCATCCCCACGTCCAAGCTCAGGTCGCCCACGGAATATTCCGGATTGCTGATGTTCTTCTTGACGGATTCCAAGGCTTTCTCCATCAGCTTCTCGTCTATCGAAGTCGTGGTGATGGCCTCGAAAGATACGTCGATGGACTTGCGGAACATCTTTTGCCGCCGTTCTTTCTGCTCGATGAGTTGGCGGACGCGCACTTGCAGCATTTCCCAGTTGAACGGTTTCGAGATATAAGAATCCGCTCCTGCTTCGTATCCCCCGATGCGCGAATCATCGGAGCTGCGGGCCGTAAGCAGGATGAACGGGATATGTGAGGTCTGTATGTCGCCTTTCAGCCTGCGGCACAGTTCCATGCCGTCCATGCGGGGCATCATCAGGTCGGACACAATCAAGTCCGGCAACTCCGTCCGTGCCACCTGTTCGCCCTCCACGCCGTCGCGCGCTTCCACCACACAAAAGTCCTTTTGCAGTTGCTCCACCAGGAAATGACGGAATTCGTCGTGGTCCTCCACCACCAGAATCTTCTTCCTTCCCGTCTCCGTGGGCGGCATGTCGTGGATTTCGCTCTCTTCGTCCCGGTATTCCGCCTTTTCTTCTGCCGCAGGTGCCGCCCCTCCGCCATGCAGGTCGGTCGGGATATACAGGGTGAAGGCTGTACCTTCTCCCGTCCGACTTTCCACCGTGACCTTTCCTTCATGCAGCTTGGCGTACTCGCGCACCAGATGGAGACCTATGCCGCTGCCTTGCCCGGCCGGTTGTCCCTCCGTGGCTGTCTGATAAAAACGGTCGAAAACGAAGGGCAAATCCTTTTCCGCAATGCCGCATCCGGTGTCTTCCACCCTGACCGCCGCATACGGCCGTCCGTCTTCCGATACCTTCTCCAGCGTGACCCGTACCTGTCCGTGCGCGGAGGTGAATTTGAAGGCATTGGAAAGCAGGTTGTTGAGCATCTTATACATCTTGTCGGAATCGTAATTCATGAAAAGACGTTCCACCTTAGGCTCGAAGGAAAGTTCTATCTCACGGCTTGCCGCCAAGTCGGTGAACTGCCTGACAGCTTCTTCCAAGAAAAAGACCATGTCGTTCATCTTCAACCTGAGACGCTCGCCCTTCATTTCCAATTTACGGAAATCGAGCAACTGGTTTACCAGATTGAGCAGACGGCGCGCATTATTGTAAATAGGTTCCAACTTCTTTTTCAGCTCCGGTTCGCCCGTATCGTGGATGAGTGCCCCCAAAGGCGTAAGAATCAAGGTGAGGGGAGTGCGGAACTCATGGCTGATGTTCGTGAAGAAGCGGAACTTCATCTGGTCGAGCTCTTCGCGCTGTTTCCGTTCGTTAGCTTCTTGAGCCATCCGGATTTTGAGCTGTGCCCGCCTCCGGAACCTTCTCCACGACCAGACCATCAAACCGGCAGCCAGCACGACGTACACCGCGATGGCCCATGCCGTCGCCCAAAACGGTGGCGCAATGGTAATGGTTATTTCGGCCGGTGTCTTCCCCCAAATCTTGTCCCCGTTGGCGGTGTAGACCACGAATTTGTACTCGCCGGGCTGTAATCCGGTATAGGTGGCGCGTCCGCTCCCGTCGGCCACCACCTCGTTCCACTCCTTATCGTAATTCAGCAGTTTATACTTATAGTAAGTGTGCGAAGGGTTGACATAATTCAGGCCTGAAAATTCTATCATGACGAAATTCTCGTCGTGACGGAGCCGGATTTCCGACGTTCGGTCCACGGTCTGCGTCAGAATCACATGCCCGTTGTATGCCTCATTCACTTTCAACGGGTTGTTGAACAGATAGAAACGGGTGAAGACGGGATGGTTGTCGCTTCGGTCGTATCGGATTTCCGAAGGATTGAAATAATTGAATCCGTGGGCCCCGCCGAAGAACAAAAGCCCGGACCGGGTTTTCAAAGCCGCATTCTCATAAAACTTGCCGCCCTGCAACCCGTCGGTTTCCCCATAGCTCACCACGGAAAATCCTTTCCCGGCAGGGTCTTCACGAGGTGCGATTTTACAAAGTCCGTTCAGCGTGGAAGCCCATACCATTCCTTCGTTGTCCTCCAACAAGGCCGTGACGGCATTGTTGGACAGTCCGTCGGACTCGGTCAGCACCGTGGCCTCCTTGTGGCGAGGATCAAACACCAAGATGCCGTCTTCCGTCCCGAACCATTCCACGCCGTGACGGTCTTTCAGCATGCAGAAATATTTGGTGTCGGCATACCGCTGTTCTTTCAGAAAAGCCGGAATCCACACGCTGTCTTTCTGCGTGTCGTAATAGTAGATGCCGCTGTTGCCCAAAGCGGCGAACGTATGGCCGTCCACCGGATAGAAGGCATGAACCACGGCGTATGAACGGAGTTCGGGATGACGGTCGTGCAACATATAGGCAATCTTTCCCGTGGCCGGATCGAAACGTCCGACCCCGCCGGTCACACTGGCCCAATAACGGCCTTCGCTGTCTTCGTACAAAGCACGGGATATGTTCTGGTTAGGGTCTTGTTCCCAATTCACCGTAGAACGGAGAAGGTTGCGAACCTGTCCGCCCTCGATGCAATAAAAACCGTGAAGGAAGGTACCCACCCATATACGTCCGCCCTTGTCCTTAAAAACGGAAAGGCAAATGTCATTCGGTTCGGCCTTGAATACTTGCTCCATCGCACCAGTAGACGGCCGGAAACGGAAGAGGCCGAAAACGCCTCCGATAAGTACAGACCCGTCGGCATCCTCCAGAAAGCACCGGATGCTCTCGCTGGTGACGGACGAATAGCGGTTCACGGTGTGACCGAGAGAGAACTTCTGCATGCTGGGATGGTAATAACACAAGCCCTGAAAAAGGGTGCCCACCCATATACCCCCGTTCCGGTCGGAAAATACCGTATAAATATCGTTTTCCAATGTCCCTCCGTCGGTCAGTTCCAGTGCAGGAAGTGTGGTCACCTCGAACGTCCGGGCATCGATGATGCGGAGGCCGGATTTGGACGTGCCGACCCACACATTGCCGTCCCGGTCCAAATCCATGCACGTGAAGAAGTTGGAAAGTCCGCTTATGCCGCATGCCTCCTTCCAAGTGCGTTCCATGCGATTGTAGAAGAATAGTCCGTTGTTGTACATCAGCCAGATGTTTCCTTGGGCATCCGGATGCAGGTATATACGGTCGGTAAGCCTGTTGATGACATGCAGGAAACGTGTCTCTTGCGACACGAACTCGGCCGAAGAGTAGTCCCAGTAGCGAATCAGTCCGCTTTCATATACAATCCAACAGAGGTTCTTGTATTGCGTCATTTCCACCGGTACGCCGTATTTCCGGGTAAATTCACTGCCACCATCCTCTATGGTGCGCAAACGCCCCTGTTGCACGTCGTAGAAGGAGACGGTATTGTCTTCGGTCACGAACCAATAATTCTTGTAATCGTCTATGAACAGGTTCTTCAGCCGCCGGTTTATTCCCATGGAAGCCAACACCTCGGAGACGGAATAATCATACTGCCCGCTCTTCATGTCGAGCAAAAGCAGGTAGCCCAACTCTTTGAGCCACATCCGTCCTTCGCGGTCGTAATACTCTTTGGGCGGACGATCGTATGCCCAAATGTATTTACGTGTCTTGTCGTACGGGAATCGGTCGAACGTGGCACCGTTGTAAATGTTCAGAATGAAACCAGTCTTGATGGCGATGCAACCTTCTTCCGTCATCGTCAGGCTGCGGATTTGTCCGTCCGAAAGTCCGTCCGAAGCATCGATAAGGCGGAATTTGTATTGACGGTCTTGTGCGTGGAGGCACGAGGCCAGCAACAGGAACAACATCGGAACGACTGTCCTTATGGCACGCTTTCCTGCTTTTCGTTTTACGGTATCCATGGCTTTTCTTTCAAATAACAAATGATGATTAGACAAAGATAAGTAATCGGCACCACTTGGCGTAGGATATTTTGGTTCAAAATATAGGTTGTTTTGTTGCATCGTACTGAATCTGCTGTCTTTTTCGGACATTTTCCTTTATGCCGTGGCTGAAAAACAGCCTTCAGGCGCATTTGGTTCAGAACGACATAAAAGATGCTTTTTTTCATCCGTCCCCGTACGGTATTTACCTGCTAACTTTGCCACGGTTCATTAAAAACATTTACCATGAAGAAAAGATACTTGATAGTCATGACGCTGTGCAGTTCGTTATGGCTGAATGCACAAAACTTCATCCATCCCGGCATGTTGCATACGCAGGCCGACCTGGACCGGACAAAAGCCAAGGTAGAAGCCGGCGAAGAGCCTTGGGCTTCCGCTTACAGGAAACTGCTGACCAGCCCGCATGTCAGTTTGGACTGGAAGGCTGCTCCGGTCGAGAAAATCGTACGCGGAGGCCGGACGATTTGGGAACCCGACCCGGACAATTACCAGTCGGCTTACCGGGATGCCGCCACGGCTTACCAATGTGCGTTGGTCTGGCACATATCCGGCGATAAGGCGTATGCGGACAAGTCCGTCCAAATCCTTAATGCTTGGGCCAAGACCTGCAAGAAGGTGAGCGGAGACACGAATGCCTGTCTGGCATACGGGCTGTATGGCTACCAGTTTGCCAACGCTGCCGAACTGATGCGCGACTATCCGGGATGGGATGCCACGGACTTCGGACGATTCAAAGAATGGATGCTGAAAGTGTGGTACCACGGGGTAATCGGTTTCCTGCAAGGACGCAACGGGACACAAGACGACCATTATTGGTCGAATTGGGGCTTGTGCAACGTGCTGTGTGCGATGAGCATAGGTATCTTGTGTGACGATGTCTTCATCTACAACCAAGCCACGGAGTATTATAAGTATATGGAAGACCACCGTTATGGCGAGTCGCTGCATCATTTGGTCTGGAAACTTCATCCGGACGAACGCGGCCCCTTCGGCTATTTCGGGCAGATGCAGGAATCCAACCGCGACCAAGGGCATGCCGCCATGGCGCTTGCATTGGCCGCAGACCTTTGCGGCACGGGGCGAAACCAAGGCGATGACTTTTATGCCCTGAAGGACGACCGTATCGTATGTGGGTTTGAATACGTCAACGCCTATAATTCCGGAGTGGACGACTTGCCGAACAGTCCTTACACGAATTGCGACGGGACTTTCATGAGAATGGGAGACGGAGGACGGGGAACCAACCGTCCGGCTCAAGCCCGTATCGTGAATTACTATGAAAACATACGAGGCATAGAGGTGCCTTACTCCAGAAAGATGCTCGAAATGAACGAAAACGGCATAGACGCAGGAGGCGGATTCGGCGGAGGGAACAGCGGCGGATACGACCATTTGGGTTTCAGTACCCTGATGTGTACGCTCGACCCGTTGGAGGACAAGACTAAAGTCCCCACGGTCCTGAGTGGAAAAATCGCGTATGAAGGTCGTGAAATCGACCGGCCTGACGTGAACTGTATCCCCAAAGGGGCGACCGTGACCCTGACGGCCCTATTGCCGGACGGAGAAACGGATACCGGTAAATGGGCATGGGACGATGACCCGGCATGCACTTCTTCCACACGTGACATCGTGTTGGACACTTCGCGTACCTTCCGTGTGCATTATACCAATGAAAAAGGCGTGAGCAACACGCAGTTGTTCGCCCTTCATGTGGAAGGGGAGGGATGGACCGGTAACTTTACTCCTTATTATAAAATGAACGGTACCACGGGAACAGACACGTTGATTTACGTGAAGAAATATGATGATCTGACATTTGGGATGGAGTATATCGATACTCCTGTGCGTGAATGGAAGTGGGAAAAAAGTACCAATGGGCAGAATTGGAATGCACTGAGCCACAACGAAAATCTGATGACGCTGCCGAGCGTTTCATCGAATGCTTATTACCGGGTGACAATGACCAATCAGGCCGGTGCCCGATTACAACAAACGTTCCGCGTGGAGGTATCGGAAATAGACCCGTTCATTGCGTATGGCGACGGTAAAAACTATAGCGGGACGACTTTGGCCGTGCCACGCCACACAGCCGTGTCTTTGTACGCCTCGCCGAACTCCCTGCTCGCCCAATCAGCCAACTCCACGCGCGTTTACAAGTGGATACTCGACAAAGACACCATACAAGCCGACACATTGACTTTCCACCTGAACGATTTGGGCGGAAAAGTGGCCGATTTGAACGATACTTTGTGTGTCGGAGTGTTGGACACCTGCATGGAATACACGTTGATGTTCCACCGCGTTTCACAAACAGGCTCAAAAGCCGAAACCGTATTGCATTTCAACCTGCCGGTATATGAGACCAATACGCTCGAACCGCAAGCCAAAGACAGTTTTTATATTAAAGACCCACAAACCGGCCGGTATTTGAGGAATACGGATGCTACGTTCACCGGTCTGGACGAAACCGACGACCGCTCTTTCTTGTGGAGGATACGTTCCATGCCACTTTATGGCGACCGTTACATGTTTGTAAGCCAAACGGATAACAATAAACATTTGTCTGACGAGGGGACACTGACTACAAAGAATGATTATTCCAAACATTCCTTCAATCTCTTCCGCAAATATTCGGATGAAGACCTGTATGCCATCGGTCTTTCTTCGACCGCAGGCTCAGGTTTTCTCGAAACCAGTGCCGACGATCCGTCCTTAAGCGTAACTAAAGGAAGCGTGTTTTCGGAATTTCCTTTCGTCATAATCCGGAAAGTACAACCGAACGACCCTGACGGTATCAAAGACTGTCGGAACGAAACAGAGTATACCGTAAATCCCATCGTCAGCTATTCCTGCCACGGGCAAGAGTTGTACTTGAAGAGCAAAGAAGCCGGAATATTACGTATTTACTCGTTATCCGGCGTGCTTCTGCAAACGGAAACCTGCGAAATGGGTGACAACCACATACGTCTCCTCTCTCGGAACAAAGGGATATGTATCGGATTATACGCTACTTCTACGGGCAAACGCCAATCCATTAAAATTACAAGAAATAGCGTCATATAGAAAAATTGTTCATAAGTTGCCCGCATCAAACTGATGCGGTAGGTATGAGTTTTGCCCCTAAGGTAGAGATTGTTTTCAGATAATAACGACAAAAAACGACCGATTCCCTTATGAACATACATAAAGAAATAGACCTGTGCAATGGATGCGCAGGTCTATTTCTTTAATTATTGCAATCAAATGGATTTGAATCAATCTTCGATGGCCGCCTGCGCCGCTGCCAAAATAAGATACTTTTCAATGAGTTATATAATACTTCTCAACAATATTCGTTTATTCAATTTCTTCGTATCTGTCTATTATGATTAATGTTTTCGTCCATTTATCGAAGAACTCGCCGCTACCAGTCTTGATATATTACCCATTTAAGGCAAATAGATAAGCCACAATCAACACAAATACGAAAAACGATACTTTTATCATCTTAAAGGTTTGAACGCTTTAAAACGGATTATTTACGTTCGTTCACCTGTTTTGATTTAATCAATTCATTGTAGATTGTATGGGCAAACTCCCCTGTGAAATATTCTGCCCAATTCTGATAAGTTAGGCAAATACCGGTTCGAGGGTCTTCATAATCCATGGTTTCCCATATATCTTCCAATTCTGCATAAACCTCATTGGGATTATTCCCAAGAGTGTCCACCACTTCTTCGGAATAACAGTTTACCAATGTATCTATCCAATCTCCACAATTATCACAACCATCTTTGTAGATAGCATTGAATGCGGCTTTTTTCAATTCATCCATAAAAGGCTCTGTTTTACAATATGGGTACTCTCCGTTCATTGCTTTTCTAATGTGCCGATATTTTTATGTTCAGGAGATAATTCTGTTAACCTACATTCGTTACCATCAAGCGCGGCTTCAAACATATAATCACTATTTGAC
>CDYK01044807.1_pt1 | contig 21568 bp, 18 predicted proteins | sample 554841 | NCBI WGS metagenome assembly CDYK01 (sample SAMEA3182102, study PRJEB8094) | gut metagenome | biome: human; feature: gut; material: Stool; isolation source: human stools | place: Canada | collected 2013-02-18
GGGTGCAGGTGTAAAGACGGCGACGTCAAAGCCGAGCACTACTAATAGCCCGAAAGCTTTTGTCTGGTACGCGGTACTTTTTTTCGCATGGGTGTTTTTTCATGTACATTCCGGTTTGTTTTTTTATGTTTTGTTGGTTTGATGTCAAGGGTATGATACGCCGCTTCCCTATATAATGTTGTGCGGCGTGTATTCCCAATTCAGATATTATGGTGGCTATTGCAGCGGTGTCCCACCTCTTCCCATTCCGAACAGAGAAGTTAAGCCCGCTCACGCCGATGGTACTGCCTGCAAAGCGGGAGAGTAGGTAGCCGCCTTTTTTTCAGATAAGAGAGGATATTCCGGTCAAGACGGGATATCCTCTTTTTTTTGTTTCCTTTTTGCTGTGTCGGTAATTTTGTTTGTATGCGGTTTATCTCTTCATTGACGGGAGTATCACTGGGGTTGCCGAGCGTGACGGTTATCTTTAGGTTGTTTCGTTTGTATGTAGTCTGTCGTTTGTATTCGGGTTGAAGCGAGGGCGGTCTACCATTATTCTTAAATAAATATGATATTTTCTTATTCTTATATAATAATGTTTCGCTGAATTTAGAAAAATGACTAACTTGCAACATGATATCTTTATGGGCAATTAATACTAAAAAATTAAATCAATATGAATCGTTCATTTCTTATGTTTTCTTTCCTCTCGGGAACTTTGGTGTTTTCGAGTTGTGTGACTAAGAAACAGTATGCGCAGTTACAGACGGACTATAACAAATTGGACAAGTCGTACCAGGATACGAAAATGAAACTGGTGGCTTGCGGTACGAAATCCAAGAGTTTGGAAGAGCGTTTGGCCGAAGCCCAGAAGGCGAATGAAGAGTTGAAAGCTTCGTACGCAGCTTTGCAAGGTTCATTGGATAAGAGTATCCAACAGAATTCGCAAGGTAACGTGAATATTTCGAAGTTGGTAGACGAAATCAATGCTTCCAATAAATTCATCAAACAGTTGGTGGAGGCAAAGGATAAGTCTGACTCCTTGAATATGGTGCTGACCAACAACTTGACGCGTTCGCTGAGTCGTGAGGAAATGAAAGACGTGGATATTCAGGTTTTGAAAGGCGTAGTCTATATTTCCTTGGCAGACAATATGCTGTACAAGTCGGGTAGTTATGAAATCAGCGAACGCGCCGGTGAGACGTTGAGCAAGATTGCCAAAATCATCATGGATTACAAGGAGTATGAAGTGCTGATCGAGGGCAATACGGATACCGATCCTATTTCGCGGCCTAATATCCGTAATAATTGGGACTTGAGTACATTGCGTGCTTCTTCTGTGGTTCAGGCTTTGCAAAATACATACGGGGTGGATCCCAAGCGTTTGACGGCAGCCGGACGGGGTGAGTATAATCCTGTGGCTTCCAATGACACTCCGGAAGGTAAGATGCGTAACCGCCGGACGCAAATCATCATTACGCCGAAGTTGGACCAGTTCATGGAACTTATAGACCAGGCTCCCGAAGCTACGGAGCCCGTGGCTGAATAAGCCTTATAATAAACAAACGTGAAAATGCCCCAATCTAAACTTTCTGTATAGAGTTTAGGTTGGGGTGTTTTTTATTCCTTTTTAGTATTGCAGAATAATCACAATCGTTGGGTTTCTTTAGCGAAGAACTGTAACGGATACAGGATTTTATATGATTTTTTATGCCGGATAATGCTTGTTCTTTGTTTTTTATTGTATATTTGCTTTTGAGCAAATATCATAAGTATGAGGAAGTTATTACTTGAATTTTGGTGCCTTGCGTTCTGTGGGCTGATGGCTTACGGACAGGAGGATTATTACAGGCCGGTGGAAGGGCTGAAGAAGTCGGAGTTGAAAACCGCGCTTCATGAGTTGATACAGCCGGAGAGAGTATTGGACTATGGTGGTAAGGACGAAGGCTATACCTGGTCGGGCTTTGTCGTGACCGACCGTATGCCGGACGGAACGGTGCGCGACCGTTACAGTAATGTCGTTCGTGAGTTCAACGGATTGAATGCTGTGGAGGGCATGAACATCGAGCATTCTTTTGCCAACAGTTGGTGGGGACATACTGTGAACAATGCCTACTGTGATTTGTTTAACCTGTTTCCCAGTGACGGAACGGCCAACGGGAGGAAAAGCAACAACCCGATTGGAGTGGTCACGGAAACGCCCGCTTTCGACAATGGGATGACCCGCGTCGGGAAATCCGCATCTTATCGTACGGATTCGTTGATTACTGTGTGGGAACCGGCGGATGAATGGAAAGGAGATTTTGCACGTACTTACTTTTATATGGCTACTTGTTATGAAGATTACGCTGATTTGTGGCAGACGACAGAAGGTTTGTTGATGGTAGAGAAAAACCGTTATCCGACTTTGCGGCCTTGGGTGAGCAACCTATTGTTAGCGTGGAGCGAAGCCGACCCTGTGGACGACGTAGAACGTGAGCGTAACGAAGCCGTGTCCGGTATTCAGGGAAATCGTAATCCCTTTGTGGATTATCCGCAGTTGGCCTCTTATATTTGGGGAGACAGTACGGATTATGCTTTTTATATCGACCGCACATCCACGAACCCCGAGTTGTTTGTGCCCGGAGAAGGGGAGACGGTGGACTTCGGTCTGCAAGCCTTGTCCAAGGGATTGGAGGGCCGTTTGACCATTCGGGGGCGTAACTTACCCGGAGGACTGGCTTTAGATTTCGGACAGTCCGGTTTTGAGGCGGACAAGACGCAACTGACGGAAGACGATATCGTCCGGGGAGTGACCTTGACGGTACGTTGCCGTACTGCCGAAGCCGGGGTGCACGAGGCTGTACTCCTGTTGAAGGGCGACGGTTTCGAGCACCGGAATCCCCTGAGAGTAGAGTATGTGGACGGTATTCCTGCCTATCCGGCCCGTGATGTGGTTTGTACGGTGAATGCCCAACGATTTACTGCTTCGTGGATGGATATGGGAGAGGGATTGGATTACACGTTGGCTGTCTATACGAAGGATGAGAGTGGACAACAGCAGATGCTTGAAGGCTATCCCAAAACGTTGACTGGCGTTTCCGCCACAGTGGAAGGCCTGCTTCCCGCTACGACTTATTATTATACGGTAAGTCTTCCGGACGGAGAGGGCGGAGAGGCGATGGTTTCCAACGAGGTGGAAGTCCGTATGCCGGAGGTCACGCCTGTGTTTACGGCCGATGCTTCTGAATTGCATTTCACGTCTGTGCCCGGACGGGTTTCTTCCCCGCAGACAGTGACGGTCACGGCTTTAGGCGTAGACCAGTATGTGACCACAGCCACGGTAGAGGCTCCGTTTGAAGTGAGTGCAGACGGTAAGGAATGGAGTACCAAGGTATCCGTGGAAGGCACGGAACAACGTCTCATGGTGCGCATGGGGGCAATGCCTGAGGAAGGGATGACGGAAGGCGAAATGGTGCTGTCCACTCCTGAGGCGGAAGACATCATCGTGAGCCTTTCGGGAGAAGTGGATAAGAAAAAGGCGTTTTTCGAGACCTTTGAGACCGGTTTTAAAAACAGTTATAAGGAAGGTCAGGTGACGTGTGTGGCCGCGCAGTGGCGGATGGCGCAGACCTTGATAGGCAACTTGGCGGACGACAGGAAAAACGGTGATTGGAGCGTGCGTATGCAGGCCAAATCCGGTGTCACGACAGAACTGGAGATGATGGAAGACAAGACGGAGGGTTGCGACTCTTTGTGGTTCTATGCCGGGCTGTATGGTGAGAAGGATACGGGCGTGCAGCTCACTGTGGAATATTCCTTGGATGGGGGGATGACGTGGCTGCCTGTGGCAAATAATCTGGCTTTCAACAAAGGAGAATGGAAACGTTACGGTTATAAATTAGACGTAGACGGTCTTGTGCGGTTGAAGTTCAGCGTGACGGGAACCTCTTCGAAGCGAATCAACGTGGACGACATACAGATGAGCGATTACGGTACGGGCGACGGTGTGCGGCAAATCCAGGTGGAGAATCCCGACGAGTGGGTGGATGTGTATACCCTGGGCGGCATTTGGGTACGTAAGGCTAAGCGTAAAGATGCGCTGAAGGGTTTGAGGCCGGATTATTATATTGTGAAATAAACGCATACCGGCATGATACATTGGAGCAATACGTAACGAGTCTGCCAAAGTGGTGTTTCGTTACGTATTGTTCTTTTGGGTGTAAGGCTCATGAGAAAGAGGAAAAATAAACTGCCACTGTTTTTATTTCACTGAAAAGGAGTAAAAAGAGCCTCCTGTCGTTCTGCATAAACTGCATTTTTCGTACTTTTGCAAAAATACTGTTGAACGAAAATACGACTATATGAATAAGGAAGTCCTATATGTCCTTTTGCCCGATTATGCGGCACATGAGATGGTATATCTCTCAGAAGCCATTGCTTCAGACGAGTTTGCCTTGAAAGAGAACCCGAAATATGTTAATAAAGTTGTGGCTCCGACTTTAGATCCGGTAAAGTCGATAGGCGGATTCCGAGTCATACCGGATTATTCGTTTGACACAATGCCTGAAGGCTATGCGGCGTTGGTGCTGATTGGCGGTTTCGGATGGACTGCACCTGTTGCAGAGAAAGTCGCACCGATTGTCAGTAAGGCCATTGAGGCAGGCAAGGTGGTAGGTGCGATATGTAATGCCGCATCGTTCATGGCTAAATGTGGTTTTCTTAATCATGTCCGGCACACCGGGAATGGTTTGGAACAACTTAAGCTTTGGGGAGGAGACCATTATACCCATTTCGAAGGTTACGTCCATACGCCGGCAGTCAGTGATAACAGGATTGTAACAGCCAACGGTTCTGCAACGCTTGAATTTGCCAAAGAACTTCTTCTATTGCTTGAAAACGATACGCCGGAACATATCGAAATGTACTATCAATTTAACAAGCGAGGGTTTTGTGACTTGTTCCCGCAATACAAGCAAATCTGAAAGTATATAGGTATGCCTTTAAACAATAAAGATGATAGAAATAGGAACATATTCAACGTGCGATAAAGAAAGCGTCATAGCTCTTGTGCTACATTGCCAGAATGACGGTACCCGTCCGTTGGTGGGTGTCGAAGACCAGTCGGATTTACTTCATATCGAAGAAGAATATATCTATGACGGAGGTAATTTTTGGGTGGCAAAGGAAAACGGAAAGGTCGCTGGGACTATCGGTTTGATGAATAAGGGAAACGGCTTATGTATATTGAAAAAATTCTTTGTGTACGAACCGTATAGGGGGAAACCGCATAACCTCGGACAGCAGTTGTACGGTGTGTGTTTGGAGTTTGCGAAACTACATGGTTTTTCAAGGATAATTCTCGATACACCCAAAAATACGGATAGGGCGCATTTGTTTTACGAGAAGGCCGGTTTCAGGAGAATAGAAAAAGAAGAACTTCCGGTTGAGTATGACTATCCTTACGATGATTCCCACTTCTTTTATTTGGACTTATAGTGTAAAAAGCCTATGGTGTTACGATATAGGTAGTAAGGAAAAACCGGTGAGAATCTAAATAAAAGCATTATCTTTGCATCCGTTTACAAATCAGACGGATGCAAAGATATTTTTTATATTTGGCCTATGACGGCACGAGTTACCACGGTTGGCAGATTCAGCCCAACGGTATCAGTGTGCAAGAGGTGTTGCAGAAAGCCTTGGCCACCCTCTTGCGGCAGCCCGTATCCATCACGGGGGCGGGACGGACGGATACCGGAGTACACGCTCGGATGATGGTGGCCCATTTCGATTTCGAGTATGCCGACGACCCTGTGCGCCGGATTGACGGAAGGTGGCTGACGGACAAGCTCAACCGCCTGCTGCCGCCGGATATCTCCATTTACAAGACGGTGCCTGTGGCAGCCGATGCACATGCCCGTTTCGATGCCTTGTCGCGCACCTACCATTATTACCTGCATTTCGGCAAGTCCCCGTTCTTGCGGGCTTATTCCTGCCGTCTGTACCGGATGATCGATTTTGAAAAGATGAACGAAGCCGCTGCCGCATTGTTCGATTATACCGACTTCACCAGTTTCAGCAAAGTGAATACCGACACGAAGACCAACAACTGCCGTATCATGCAAGCTCGCTGGACGGAGCTTGCGCCCGGCGAATGGCGTTTTGAAATCCAGGCGGACCGTTTTTTGCGCAATATGGTGCGTGCCATCGTCGGTACGCTCGTCGAGGTGGGGCGGGGCAAGCTTACGCCGGAAGGCTTCCGGGCGGTGATAGAAGGAAAGGACCGTTGCCGGGCTGGAGAGTCCATGCCGGGGAACGCCCTGTTCTTAGTGGATGTGGCCTATCCGGACAAATGTTTCATGGTAGAGAGTAGAAACGGAAAAGAAAAAGATATATGTGGTTGATTCTGGCGTTTACTTCCGCCGCCCTATTGGGTTTTTACGATGTGTTCAAGAAAAAGTCGTTGAGAGGCAATGCGGTGATTCCCGTCTTGTTTCTCAATACATTGTTTTGCAGCCTTATCTTCCTGCCGTTCATCCTTGGTTCGGCTTGGGGAATGACGGATACAGACAGCCTGTTTTATATCCCCCCGACCGATTGGGGAGCGCAGAAGTACATCCTGTTGAAGTCCTGCATCGTGCTTTCCTCATGGATATTCGGTTATTTCGGCATGAAGCATTTGCCGTTGACGATAGTGGGACCCATCAATGCCACACGCCCCGTCATGGTGCTCGTCGGTGCGCTGTTGGTCTTCGGCGAGCGGTTGAACCTTTATCAGTGGGTGGGTGTGGCCTTGGCCGTGCTGTCGTTCTTCATGTTGAGCCGGAGCGGTAAAAAAGAAGGCATTGACTTCCGGCACGACAAGTGGATTTATTTCATCGTCTTGGCCAGTGTACTCGGAGCCGTGAGCGGCTTGTACGACAAATATCTGATGGCTTCGCCGGAGAATGGGGGAGTGGGGCTGGACCGCATGGTGGTGCAGAGTTATTATAACCTCTACCAGTTGGCGATGATGGGCGTCATGATGCTTTTGTTATGGTGGCCGCGCAGGAAGCAGACCACGCCTTTCCGGTGGGATTGGTGCATCCTTCCGATTTCGCTCTTCCTGTCGGCGGCAGACTTCGTCTACTTTTATGCACTCAGCTTGGATGGTGCCATGATTTCCATTGTCTCCATGGTGCGCCGCGGCAGTGTGGTCGTTTCGTTCCTGTTCGGAGCCATGGTTTTCCGCGAGAAGAACTTGCAGAGCAAGGCGGTGGACCTGGTGTTGGTCCTGCTCGGAATGGTGTTCCTCTATTTGGGTTCCCGTTAACGTGAAGAGATGTTATTAATAAGGTGCGAGGCGCGGAATGTCGATAAAAATGACTAAGTTTGTGCCCGTAAAATAAAATGGATGTATGAAACGTTTTTTACCTCTTATCATAACGTTGGCATTGGGCCAGGCTCTTCAGGCACAGAAGATGCGCGACGTGTTTGCCGCCATGCCCGACAGCGTGTTGGGCATCATGACGAAAAACAACCGTCTGGATTGTATCGACTTCATAGAAAACGACATGGAGGCCAAAGTGCGCAACCGTTTCGACGGTTTCAGCGTGTTGAAAGCGTTGACGGTGGACTATCTCGACTTGCAACTGACGCCGAATTGCCGGGTGGAGATGAAGCTTTTGCCGGCCGAAGATACGCTGAACTATATTTGCGTGGCGCGTACTTATTCCGGGCCGGTAACCGAGACGAAGGTCACCCTTTACGCGCCGGATTGGAACGTGTTGCCGGAAGAGAAGTGGATACCCTTTCCCGCGTATGCCGATTTTTGGGAAACGAATGATTCGGTAGATAAAGAGGAAGTGTCACGCCTGCAGCATTTGCAGGACATGCGCTTTGTGACGGCTTCCCTGCAACCGGACGATATGCGGCTGACTTTTGTTTTGCAGCCCGGCGAAGTGGACAAGGAGGAGGTGGAGCGTATGAAAAAGGTTTTACGTCCTGTCGTATATGAATGGCAGGGTAAACGTTTTGTCTTGGTCGACGGCAAGTGATTGTCTTTTAGCTTGTTGAGTATTCTCAAAAAATCTAAGGAGAACGAAAAACGAATCTCAGCAGATTGAAAAATCAATCTGCTGAGATTCGTTTTTCGTTTGGCGGAGATTGAAATCAGATGCTCCGCAAGCACATCCGAGAGCCTCCGGAGGTGTGGAAAAATATGGACTTTTCCGTGCTCCCCTTGTACGGGGAAGGAAAAGAAAACGGTGTGGAAACTGTTGTCACCACACCGTTTTTTATCTTTCCGATAAAATATGGAATCCCGATTTATTTGCGGCTCTTTGCGTAGCGGCTCATGAACTTGTCTACGCGACCTGCCGTATCCACCAATTTGTTCTTACCCGTATAGAAGGGATGTGAACTGCTGGAAATTTCAATTTTCACTACCGGATAGGTTTCGCCTTCAAATTCTATGGTCTCGCTCGTTTTGCAAGTAGAACGTGAAAGGAACATGTCACCGTTGCTCATGTCCTTGAACACTACGGGACGATAATTCTCAGGATGAATATCTTTCTTCATTGTCTTATAAATTTTTGTCAGTTCAACTTATAGCTGGTAACTATATGTGTAATGGTCTGATTTACGAGGTGCAAAGTTAAGCCTTTTATTCAGAACCGCCAAACTTTCTGCGGAATATTTTCGGCTATAATCCGCTCCAGCTTTCTATATTATAAGTCTGCTCTACCGGTATTTCTATCCGGTCGGGCAGATTGCAAAAGAAATCGATACCTGTCTTCTCTTCCAGTTCGTCGATGCTGACGGCCCACGTGCGGAGTGATGGAGTCGTGCCGTATCGTTTGTGTTCCACCCAAAAACCGATGGCTTTGTAAGTGTTTTGTCCGCCGTCGTACTTTTTGCAGAGCAAAGCCATGAAGTAGTACTTCGGTACGGCGATTTTCGTGGGGGAACTGGGGTCTTTTCCACCGATGTATTCTATGATTTGGTCGTCACGTATCGTTCCGCCTTTTACGACAAAAAGTGTGTCGCGGAAATTGTTGTTGCGTCCCCAATTGCGTACTTGCGTTTCGAGGTCCGACCAGTTGGGGGAGTTGAAACTGCCCATTTGCGGACTCATGTTGGAGAGGTAGAACGTTTGTCCGTTGGCATCCATGGAGAAGAGGCGGTCGGCCGACGCACAGAGGTGACCGCGCTGGTAGCCGCTCCGGCTGAAATCACTCAATTCATTTCGTTCTCCGGCGGGAATATCCGGATCGGGTTGGAAGGGATCGCCCTCCCAGACTTTGCCGTTCCATTCTGTACCTTTCCAATTATTGCGATTCCAGCTTGTTCCGGACGTCGTGTTGGTAAAGACGAAAGCAACCCATCGCGAGTGTTTCTTTTCTTTGTGCCAGTCTAAGGTGTAGTTCAATACTTGCTCTCCTCTGTAAGTTACGTAATGGGAATAAATGTCGCCCGTTTGGTCGTCCAGCCTCGGCATCTCCAGATTTCTGGCGTTTCGTATAACCGTAGGATTGGCGTTCTGGTTCGAGTTGTCGCCCGATGTTCCGTCGGGAGTGTCGTCATTGCAGGCGATGAAAATAAGGGCTACGGTTAACAAACCGGATAAGATGGTTATTCTTTTCATTGTTCCTGTTTTAAGATGAACAGAGGATGTGTCCAGCCGACACATCCTCTGTTTCTGATTATTAGATGATAATTTACTTTATTTGACGGCTACATTTTTAATTTCCCAAGTTAAAGTCTCGTCACCGTCGGCATTTTTGTATTTGAAAGCCAAATGAGCTTGTGCACCAATGGCCGGTAGCGTAGCTTGCGCGTCACTGAAAGCCCATCCGGATTCTGCCGGATAGTTGATGGTTACTTGTGTCCATGTAGCAGTTGACACATCGCCGGAATAGTTATTGGATACCCACACGGTGTAAAGTTGGCTGGCGTTGTCCATACTCTTGTTATAAGGACCAAAAGCCTGTTCAAAAGTCAGCGTTCTTGCTTTGCTCAGGTCGATTGCCGGTGAAATCAGCCAGTCTTCGTTCTTTACAGATGTTCCGTCGGCATAGGCCGACATCTTCATACATTTGTATTGGTCGTCTGCGTTCCAGGCTTGTTCTCCGGCAATATCGGCTGTGGTGAAGCTACCGATGCCGTTAGCGAAACTTTCAGAGAAAATGGCATCGCCCGGTTCTTCCGGTTGTTCCGGTTCGTCTCCTTCGATGAGTCCTCCGTCGTTAGTTTGCAGGGAGAAGTCGTCTATGAGGACGCTTTGTCCGGGATTCTTGCCGACCATGACCACCAAGTTCACTTTCGTATTAGCCTCCAATGTGAATTCATGAGTGGCTTCTACCCATGTATCTTTGGTAATGTCATTAACGTATGCTCCATATTTGTAGCTATCTCCTCCGGCGATACTTCCGTCTGCTTCATTGACTGCATATCCCAAGCGGATGCTGGCGTTGGCATTTACGGCCTTGAAGTAAGCCGTGATGACATAAGTACCGGCTTTCAGTGTCATTTCCGAACTGCCGAGACGTTTGTTAGCGTCGGTAGAACCTTCTATCATTGCAGAATAACTTCCTGCATGGGCATCGGTAGATTGGGTAACGGTAGCATTTCCTGCACTGTTGTTTGACTTCCAACCTGTGGCCACACCGTTTTCCCAAATTTCAAAACCACCGTTTTTGAGGAGGTTTTCTCCCGTGATAGGTTGGTCGGCTTGAGCATTACGCTCTTCAACCAGGATGTTTTTCAATTCAAATGTACCGGCTTTGTCCGTACAGTTGTAGACGAAAGCAAGCTTGATGCTCTTGCCTTTGTAGGCATTCAGATCTATATCTTTAGAGTCAACAAAATTCCAGTCACTGCAATCTTTGATTTCTACGGGAAGTTTTTGCCAGTTTTCATTGGATGCTTCCGTAACCCATACAGTCATGTTGTTCTCCAAATCGTTGAAATAACGGGCACAATAATCAAAAGTCAAAGTAGCAGCCGAAGCTTGCGTCAAGTTGATAGCAGGAGATACTAACCAACTTTCGGCGGCATAGTTTACACCGTTGATGTATGATGTGGCTTTCATGTATTTGTAACTGTCGAAGGTCCACACTTCGCTGCCCATTTCAGACGGTACGTTGACGTTGTTAATTGTAAATTCACCCATGCCTTCTGCAAATGTTTCACTAAAGATGGCTTCTCCCGGCTCTTCAGGGACATCACCTATTTCCTGTCCGTCAAGGATGGCGGCAGTAACGGTTTTCACTCCGGCGCTGCCGAAGTACTTCTCCATGGTGCCATAGAGCAAGACTTCTTTGCCTAAGTTTTCCGGATGGGCTTGCAGGTTGAGTGCGTTACGCACATCACCGCTCGGAAGCTGTACGGCCATACAGTTGTTGATGTCCTTGCTGTCAGCCGAAGTAGCAATCACGATGTTTGTAGGGCCGGCTCCTTCTGTTCCGAATATGATGTCGGAAATCGTGGAAGATGTATTGTCGCCTGTCGGGATGTAACCTACGATATAGGCTTTTACCCAAGCATATCCGCCGTTTTGGTTCAGCGAAGCACCTTTGACGGTATAGGGGGAATCTTTGGTTCCGGTTCCGTATATGCTGTTGGCATCTCCCTTGCCCGGTATGTCGTAAGGGGAGGGAACGTCATTACATGCCTGGAACAGGAACATGCCTAATGTCAGGCATAATAGGCTGATAAAACTTTTCGTTTTCATATTATTTCGTTTTTGTTGGTGAATGCATTTTATTGAATGTCTCTTGAAGTGCGTACGGTGAGTTGCCATTCGCCGTTATATTGGGTGAGTAACCCCGTGACGTCCACTTTTCCCATCTTCATGTACTCCGTGGAGAAGTTGGCGTAAGTGCTGGTGCGGAAAGGAATGTTGGTATTTCCTACCTTAAGGGTACGGTTTACACCGTTTCCTCCGTCGCCTTCTGCTTCCGGAGCATATTGCGTCAGTCCGTCGGCTTCTACAAATTCCGCATCGTTGATCTTGACAAAGAATGCCGCGTCGGCTTTATTGGCCGAAGACAGCCAGGCTTCGTCGATTTCCATAGGAGTCAGTTCGGGATAAGAAAGGTCTGGCTGGCCGATAACTTTGACATGTTCCTTCCATGTATATTCCGGCATGCGGCCTATCTTGCCTTGGTACAAGGTGCCTAACTGGGCCATGGAACCGTAACCGCCTACATAAAGTCCTTTACAGTTGATGGCTATTTTCTGGCCTACAGGTAAGAAAGCATACAGTCCGGTGGCGTTTATGCCCACAACTAAAGTACCGCTTCCGTCGTTGACGTACAGGTTCTTGTAGATGTTACCGGATTCGTCATCGCCTACCACCACACCGGAGATGACCAGGTTCTCTTGTACTTCTTCCGCTTTGTTGCTGCTGACTATGCCGGCATACTTTGTCTTTAAGTCAGCGATAGTCGTATTGGCTTCTCCTACAGCGGGATTGCCGTATGTATAATTAGTCGGGTCGTCATGGTGGTCCATACAGCCGGAGAAGACGGCCGCCAACATGGAGACGAGCAATAATTTAATATTTTTCATATTCAAGTTCATTTTAAAAGGTTAGAAGCGGAATCCTATGTTGAGGAACCCGTTGAGTCCTTGTGCGTAGTAATATTTAGAGTGGCGTGAGAACTGGTAAGGACGCTCGCGACCGTCATCGTAGGCATCGTCGCGGTTCTGTTCGTATCCTCCGGTTTTCATGTCCGTATTGTTGGTCACGTTGTTCAGCGTCAGGTTGATGCTCAGGGCGCGGCCTTTTTGCAGGCGGATGTATTTTCCGATGGAGAGGTCGAGCATGAAACCACCGTCGAACTCTTCCTGTCCGGGGATGTTTACGCTTACCTTGTTGCCGTCTTCACCTACGGTCCCGTTCTCGCCGGCTGACACCCCCAAAACCTTACCTAATCTGCGGTAAGTAGAGAAGTCGATGAATCCGCGGTGGTAGTAGTTACCGTTGATACTGAAGAACCAGCCTTTCACATTGTAGTCCAGTCCGAGACTGTAGGCAGAGAGCGGAGTTCCGCTTTCTTTCATTCCGTCGATGTACACGACATCTTGCGTAGTCTCGCTTTCGTTTTCGTAAGTCAGATTGGCGTTCGGGTTGTTCACATATTCGGCGTTGTTGAATGTGCCCAACGCTTTCAGGGTCAGGTTTGACGTGAGTTTTACGCTGGCGGCCAGTTCTACTCCCATATATTCTTTCTCTACCCCGGTCATCGACAGATAAGTGTAGCGCGACTCCTGGTCGTTGTAGAACTGGTCGAGTTCGGTCACATTGTTGAAACGCGTGTAGTAGCCGCTGACCTTGAAAGCGAAGATGGGTCCGTTGAACGCATAGCTGGCTTCGGCAGTCATTACTTCCTCGTTGGTCAGATTCGTGGCGAAGTCGTTCTTCAGACGAGGAGCGATGAAGGCATTGTAAGGCAACGGTGCGTTTTCTTCATATCCAAGCCCGACGTTGAACACGTGTTTGCCTCCGATACGGAAAGTCGCTCCGGCCTTGGCTCCGCTTTCCAAAAATTTGGCTGTGCCGCTCTTGCCTTTTGAGTTGTTGGCCGCACGACCGTTACGCATCAAACCTTCACGTTCCATGGTCGTTCCGCCCAAACGTCCGGCAAAGAACAAACTGTAGAAGCTTTTATCGAATTGGTAGTTGGCCCAAACGTTGGCTTTGTTGACGAATATATTATAATTGTAGCCAAACTTGTCGTCTTCGCCGATCAGGCGGTTGGGATTGTCCAGATCGTTTTGAATCATGCTGGAGTTGTAGCCGTAGTCACGAACGGAGAATTTGTCTACGTCCGTATATTTGTTGGCACCCAGCAAATCTTTCATGGTTTTGTAGTGCATGCCTTTGGTGGTGCTGGCGTTTACGCCGGCTGTGATATAACCGTACTCGTCCATGTCGCGTTTCAGGGTGGAACCGAAGTTGAAGGCCATTTGGTCGTTATGACGGTTCTCTACGTAATACAAGGCTTCGCCCCCTAACGTGTTTTGCTGGGCGTTGGCAAAGTACATGGCATCCCAATCGAGTTGGCGGTGGGACTTTGCGCTGGTCCAGTAATTGTATGCGTTTTGCCAAGTCTCCACATCCTCGTCGCTCAACGGTTGGTTGAATACGTTGCCGCTGATTTGTCCGCTCGGTAACTTTTTGTAGTAATCCGGACGCGGGTCGGCGGCATTTCCACTCCATCCTAAAGCGCTGCTGGCATACATGCTGTATTTTCCGGAGAACGATGTAGACAGCTTGGTTCGTTCGTTGATGTCGAAATCCCAAGTGACAATCGCTGTCGGTTCGAAAGAATTTACCACACGTGCATTACGCTTTTCGCCGTTTTGGTAACCCCAGTTCGGGTTGTAGTAATGGTCGTTGGCCAACCAGTACGCTTCTTCTGTGGAAGAACCCTGTTGGGCACGTTCGGTGGGGGAACCCCAGGTCGTGAAGCTCAAGCTGTGTCGGTCGTTGAACCGTTTCTCGAACCCTAACAAATAACTGAACGAATTGTAAAACGTACCTTCTACGAATCCTTCATTGGCCCAACGGTAACCGATGGAACCGGTGAAGGCCCATCCGTTGCTCATCAGTCCCGAAGAGTAGGTGTACATGCCTCGTGCACGATAGTTTCGATTGGTACCGGACAACGATAATTTGTGGCCTGTGGCGTATTGTCCGGCCCGTACATTAATATTATCCGCTCCTCCCACCGACGTATAACCGAATTGGTTCATCAGGAAAAACGGGGAGCCTTCACGGTTACGGGTTGCGTCGTTCAGTCCTCCGATGGAACTGTAACTGAATACGCCTCGTTCGGCATCGTTGAACTGGATACCGTTGATGAACATGTCGTTGTTGGAGTTTTGATAAGCCCTCAGGCGGAAGCGCATGGGACTGAATAGATAGCCCACTTCAGACAAGTACAGGTCGTTGCCGACTCCTGTGATGGCCGAAACGGTCTGGCCCGCGTCGTCATCTTCATTGAGTTGCGATTCTGTGAACGAAAAGTCCGCATTCTCATTCTGTGCCCGTTGTTGGAGCACGGCCAGAGTGTCTGTCTGTTGTGCGTGGAGCAAGGCTGACACAAAGAATGCCGATAGAATCAAAGTTGTCTTTTTCCCCATATCTCGTAGATTTATTATATTGTTGTTACAAAGAAACACATTATTTTCAAATTAAAGTCATCCCGGACTAACTTTTTGCCATTTTTTTTTGGCTCGGTAGCCGAAAAAAGCCATATTTGTAATAGAGAATTAACAAAACGTTAAAAAAACATCTTATGAAACGAATGTTTATGGTTATGGGCTTGTTCGTGCTGCTGTTTACGGCGGCACGTGCCCAAGAGAAGAAATTCGGCATGTATGCGGTTGGGTTTTATAATCAGGAAAATCTTTTCGATACCATTCATGACGAGGGGAAAAACGATTTCGAGTATCTGCCCGATGGGGCTATGAAATGGAACGGAATGAAGTATTTCGCGAAATTGAAGAACATGGCCACTGTATTGTCGGAGATGGGGACAGACAAGTTGCCCAATATCGGTGCGTCTGTCATCGGGGTGTCTGAGGTTGAGAACAGCCGTGTGATGCAAGATTTGGTGGAACAGCCGCCTTTGAAAGCACGTGGAATGAAGTTCGTTCATATAGAAGGGCCGGACAAGCGTGGCGTAGATTGTGCGCTGATATACAATCCCCGTTTCTTTACACCGGAAAAGTCGTTTCTGCAACCTTATGTATATGAGGCGAAAGACAGTGCTTATCATACGCGTGGCTTCCTGACCGTACAAGGTAAACTGGCGGGCGATGATGTGACCTTTATCGTATGCCATTGGCCCAGCCGTGCTGCGGTTTCATACTATAGGGAGCGTGCAGGGAAACAAGTCCGTATGTTGAAAGACAGTATCAGCAAGGCAAATCCGGAAATGAAAATCATCGTGATGGGGGATATGAACGACGATCCTTTCAGTCCGAGTATGGCGAAAGCTTTGGGAGCCAAGCGCGAAATGAAAGATGTGGGCAAGTCCGATTTGTATAATCCTTGGTGGAACGTGCTGGCTAAAGACGGACGGGGCACGTTGATGTATGACGGCAAGTGGAACTTGTTCGACCAGATTGTAATGACTCCCAATTTATTGGATTTGGATGGTAAGAAGGATTATTCGACCTTGAAGTTCTTTAAGAATGAGATATTCTCGCGCAATTATCTGTTTCAAACCGAAGGGCGATACAAAGGCAATACCAAGCGTACGCATGCCGGCGGAGTGTGGCTGAACGGTTATAGCGACCACCTTCCGGTTGTGGTATATTTGGTAAAAGAGATGAAATGACGCTACAAGCACTCCCCCGAAACGGTAAAATACGCTTCGGGGGATTTTTTTTGTATAAAAGATATGGGCGGGAGATTGGATTTGAAGAAAAATGCCTATCTTTGTCCTACCAAAAAAGAGTGAAACGAATTGTTCTTTTTATAAATTATAAAGATATGGTTAATTACAAAGACTTAGGCTTGGTGAACACCAGAGAGATGTTCAAAAAAGCCATTAATGGCGGTTATGCCATTCCTGCTTTCAACTTCAACAACATGGAGCAGATGCAGGCTATCATTCAAGCAGCCGTAGAGACCAAGTCTCCGGTGATCCTTCAGGTTTCTAAGGGTGCCCGTCAGTATGCCAACGCTACGTTGTTGCGCTATATGGCTCAGGGTGCTGTTGAATATGCAAAGGAATTGGGTTGCGCCAATCCTCAAATCGTGTTGCACCTCGACCACGGAGATACTTTCGAGACTTGCAAGAGCTGTATCGACTCAGGTTTCTCTTCAGTGATGATCGACGGTTCTCACCTTCCGTATGACGAGAACGTGGCTTTGACGAAGAAAGTCGTAGAATACGCTCACCAATTCGACGTAACCGTAGAAGGTGAGTTGGGCGTATTGGCCGGAGTAGAAGACGACGTTGTGGCTGAACATCACACCTACACCCGTCCTGAAGAAGTAGTTGACTTCGTAACCAAGACCGGTTGCGACTCTTTGGCTATTTCTATCGGTACTTCTCACGGTGCATATAAGTTCAAACCCGAACAGTGCCACGTTGATCCCGCTACAGGCCGTTTGGTTCCTCCTCCTTTGGCATTCGATGTATTGGACGGCGTAATGAAGGAGCTTCCGGGCTTCCCCATTGTACTGCACGGTTCTTCATCTGTTCCTCAGGAAGAAGTAGACACCATCAACAAATACGGTGGCAAGTTGGAAGCAGCTATCGGTATCCCCGAAGACGAATTGCGTAAGGCTGCCAAGAGTGCAGTTTGCAAAATCAATATCGACTCAGACTCTCGTCTGGCTATGACGGCTGCTGTTCGCAAGGTATTTGCTGAGAAGCCGGCAGAGTTCGACCCGCGTAAATATTTGGGTCCGGCTCGCGACAACATGAAGAAATTGTACGAGCACAAGATTGTCAACGTTTTGGGTTCTGACAACAAGTTGTAATCCGTCGTACGACATATAAAAGTTAAAGGGCTGCTTTCGGGCAGCCCTTTTTTTATGCTTATCGCATGTTTAGTAGGTTTTCAGTTTTCCTCGCCGTTGTCCGTCAGTTGTTTGATGGCTCCGTTGCTGGGGTAGAAAGTGACTTGGGTGGTGGTTTTCTTGTCGAAGAGCACATTACTCAGGATTTCCACATGGCCGAATTGCCCCATGGGGAACTCCCCTTTGCAAAACTCTTTGGACGCATTGAATACGCTGACCGCCACTCGTTCAGGTACATTATAATATACTCCTTCCTCCATTTTACCTTTCTTTTTGGCAGCCTTTTCGTCCACGACGGGCTGGGGGAGGGTATTCATGTTTTTCAAAGAGAGGTAAACCGGCTCGCCGGATAAATCGTCATTGTCCACTACGCCCAGTTTTTCCGAGAAACGGAACAGCACCATCCGGTCTGTAAACTCCGCAGGCGTGAGTTCTATGGTGAAAACCTCCGTACTGGTGTCCACTGTGCCCTTGAACAGTTGTGTAAGGGCTGTTTCCTGCATCGTTAATTGGTCGAGCATAAGTTTGAGTTGAGCGCCATCCTTCGGCATGTTGTCCGCTTCGCCCTTAATCAATGCCGTGCGGCTGTCCCGGATATCATAGATTTCTTCGGCCGTCAGTTCGGCTATTTTGGCATTGCTTCCGGCAGAAAGGATTTCCTGATTCATGTAATCTCTGGGATTGAGTCTTTTAGGAGCATCATTTCCTTTCGGTACGGCCGGTAACGGTTCCTCTTCCCCGTCGGTATTGATGGACAGGAGGATGCCTTCGGAAGTGAGACCTACCAACGGAGCTACGGTTCTCTTTTTAAGCTGTATGTTGTAAACTTTTTGAGGATCGGGTACTCCGTAGGGTACCATATCTATACTTTTTATACTCCACTTCGTGTAAGGTTCCTGGTTTATTTGGGACAAACGGAGATAGCGGTCGGCATATTTGCTGAATTCTCCGGGGGTATAGACTTGCTTTTCGGCCACGACGACCAAGCGAAGGGCTGTACGGGGCAAGTAATAGGTTACGCCCTCCACCGTGGCGCCGGGTACGTACGGGCTTACTTCGGTTTGTGCGACGGCGCCGAGTGTGCAAAGTGCCAGTCCGCATAACAGGGTTCTTGCTTTCATAAACTTTATTTTTATCAGTATTTATTCTTTTAACTTCTTGAAGGCTTCGGGGAGCGCGTCGATGATGTCGCTGGCTATCATGCTTTCTTCGCCTAACCTTTCGCGTGCGATGTCACCGGCCAGGCCGTGCAGATAGGTGCCCAACTGGCAAGCTTCATTGGCCGTATATCCCCGTGCCAGTAAAGCCGTAAGGATGCCGGTCAGCACGTCGCCGCTTCCGGCTGTGGCCATGCCTGCATTGCCCGTGGGGTTGATGATGACGCGTCCCGTCGGTGTACAAATCATGCTGTTGTGTCCTTTCACGATGACATATAATTGCATTTTGATGGACAGCTCACGGGCTTTTGCCATACGGTCGTAACTGTCGGTACATGTTCCCACGAGATTTTCCAGTTCTTTGGGATGCGGAGTGAGAATCGTGTCTTGCGGGATTTCCGGAATCCATTCCGGATGGTTGCCCAGGATATTGAGCGCATCCGCATCGAGTACCATTTCGCCCGGATGGTTACGGATGAATGTACGCAGAGCCTCTGCCGTTTCTTCGTGTGTGCCCAGTCCGGGACCCATGGCCAGAGCATTGTAGTCGTAGGTACTTATGGCTTTCGACACCCGGATGTCGGACAAATCATGGCTGAGTATGGCTTCGGGTACACTGCATTGCAAGATGTTGTTGTTCATGTCCGGCGTATGGACGGTCAGTTTGCCCACTCCACTTCTCAGGCAAGCCTTTGCCGCGAGGATGGTTGCGCCTCCCATGCCGTACTGGCCGCTTACGAGCAGGGCATGCCCCATGCTGCCTTTGTGGGCGAAAGGGTTACGCGGTTTGAGTATCTTTTTCACCTCTCCCGGCTCTATCACCGTAATACTACAGTCGATAGCCGCCAGTCCCTCGGCGGAAAGTCCGATGTCCATGGGTTTTACTTCACCGAGATATTTCTGGTTCTCGCCGAAAAAGAAGGCCAGTTTAGGAAGCTGGATGGTCAGGGTCAGGTCCGCACGGACGATGGCCGACGGATTATTGTATGTGTTGTCTTCGCTCATCAGGCCGGACGGGATGTCGATGCTCACCACTTTGGCCGGACTGGCGTTGATTCTTTTCACGAGTCCGGCATAGCCCCCGTCCAAAGGCTTATTCAGTCCGGTACCGAACAGTCCGTCTACGATGACATCTTTTTCGTCCGCTTCAGGGAAAGAAAACTGGGAAGATACTTCGGTGAACAGCAGTCCGGCCAGGTTTTCCAACCGTTTCTTGTTGTTCAGGCAATCGTCGCTGAGACGTCCCGTGATGTTGAACAGATACGTCTGCACCGTGTACCCGGCGTTGCAGAGCAGGCGGGATACCGCCAAGGCATCGCCTCCGTTGTTGCCCGGACCGGCAAACACGATGAAGCGAGTGGTGGTGGTCCAACGGCTTTTCAGTTCGGATGCAATCGCTTTTGCGGCACGTTCCATCAAATCGGTGGATGAGACGGGTTCGTGTTCGATGGTGTATTTATCTAATTCTTTAAACTGGGTCGAGGTGAGTATCTTCATGACAAATAAAACTTCGTTTTCTTTCGTATTTTTTGGGTTTGGTACTGTTTTTGGATAAAATAGGAGGCGGTTCGGCACGTCCAAACTTGAAAAACTTTGTTTTTCGTTTGCCTCTGCGCTCACCTTTCACTATCTTTGTACGCAAAATTAGCAAAAAGATATGGAAACACTTCAGATAAAGGATAAAAAATTTGCCGTGTCGATACCTGAGGCTGAAATATTGAAACAGGTGAAGCGGGTGGCTGGAGAAATCAACCGTGATTTGGCCGGTTCGGAACCTGTTTTTTTGGCCATATTGAACGGGTCTTTTATCTTTGCGGCTGATTTGATGAGGGAAATCGAGCTTTCTGCACAGATTTCGTTTGTCAAGTTGGCTTCGTACGTGGGGACGTCTTCAACCGGTTCTGTCTGTGAGATGATAGGACTGAATGTCGATATTTCCGGACGGGATGTCGTGGTTGTGGAGGATATAGTGGATTCCGGACTGACGATGAAATACGTGACGGAAATGTTGGCGAAGTACAATCCCCGTTCCATTTCCATCTGCACATTGTTGCTCAAGCCCGGTAATTTGAAGGTGGATTTGGACATTCCGTACAAGTGTTTCTCCATACCCAACGATTTCATTTTGGGGTATGGGCTGGATTATGACGGTTACGGGAGGAACACCCGTGACATTTACACCGTCGTGGAATAGGCCGGCAGTTTCTATTGTCGGAAAAAGAGGAGAAAGATTGTTTCAACCAATACAAAATAACAACGATGAAGAATATTATTATTTTCGGTGCTCCGGGATCAGGTAAGGGCACTTACAGTGACGAGATTGTGGCAAAATACGGCATGGGACACATTTCTACCGGTGACGTGTTGCGCGGAGAAATCAAGAACGGTACAGAGCTGGGCAAGATTGCCAAGGGATATATCGACAACGGGCAACTCATTCCGGACGAACTGATGATCGACATCCTGGCCAAGACATACGATGCACAGACGAAAGGCCAAGGGGTGATATTCGACGGTTTCCCCCGTACCATCGCGCAGGCCGAGGCTTTGAAGAAGATGCTGGCCGACCGCAAGGACGACATGGGCATGATGATAGAGTTGGTGGTGGACGAAGAGACGCTGATGGCCCGTTTGCTGAACCGTGCCATCGAGCAGGGACGCGCCGACGACAATGAAGAAACCATCAAGAAGCGTTTTGACGTGTACCGCAACCAGACGGCTCCTTTGGCCGAGTGGTTCGAGAAAGAAGGTTTGCGCCACACTTTCAACTGGAAAGGTTCGAAAGAACAGATGCTGGCGGAAATCTTTGAAGCGATAGACGCTGCAAACAAATAATCTATATGGCAGAATCCAATTTTGTAGACTATGTGAAGATATACTGCCGCTCGGGTAAGGGGGGACGCGGTTCGGCGCACATGCGCCGGGC
>CDYK01046059.1_pt1 | contig 21020 bp, 18 predicted proteins | sample 554841 | NCBI WGS metagenome assembly CDYK01 (sample SAMEA3182102, study PRJEB8094) | gut metagenome | biome: human; feature: gut; material: Stool; isolation source: human stools | place: Canada | collected 2013-02-18
AAGGGCCCGGCCGCATAAGGGTATCATTTAAAACCGTCTAGGGTTCAGTAAGTTGGGACACATGCTACACACCGTGTGGCATGTGTCCTGCTTTTAATTATACTTCAATTACATATCCTTGTTGAAATTAGAATACACTTGCGTTATCATTTTCTTTAGTCAATCACGATTTCCAAGAAAGGGCAAATAAGTATGGCTGATGTTGTTGATATTCCGGAATTCAGAGCATTTTATTATACAGATGATACGCCCCGCCAGTTTTATACCCTCCGGCGATACGAGTATGAGAGCGGGTCTGGGGAAATGCACTGTTATAATATTGCGCCAGGTATTCAACTGTCTTTTAATGATCTAAATCTAAGTTCTTGCTATCAGCCACTAAATGTCCAAAAAGATTTTTTAGAAATAAATTATTGCCTTGAGGGCGGACACGAAGTTGAAATGGTCGGAGGCGGAATTACCTTCTTGGGTGAAAAGGATTTAAGTATATCTGGCCTATACCATGATAAACGGGTTATTGTCAATTCAAGAATCCCTTTCAATAAATATAAAGGTATAACCATTCTCTTGGAGCTAGAAACAGCCCAGACGACTCTCGACAATGAATTCTCTAAGTGGCATATAGACTTGCAAAAAATCCGCACAACTCTATGTCCGGAAGGACGTGTTCTTTTAATAAAATCCAAACAAAAAATCGACCATATTTTTGCAGAGATCTTGAGCGTTGAGAACCAGATAAGATTGCCGTATTACTGGCTGAAAATCCTGGAAATCTTACTTTTATTAAGCCAACTGGATAACAGTTATGTGGAGCCGCCCCAACAGTTTACGGAGAAAGTATCCCGGCGGACTCAACAGGTCTATCAGTATATTATTGAAAATCCTTTTACACAAAAAAATATTTCTGAGATAGCAGAGATTTATGGGGTTTCGGAATCAAGTATGAAACGCTGCTTTAAGTCAATTTCCGGTGCTTCTCTAGGCACGTTTATGAAAAGGAAACGGATGGAGGCTGCTGCGGAATTACTTAGGTCAGAGCCGACATTGAGTGTGGGTGAAATTGCCAGTCTTGCAGGGTATGAAAATCAAGGAAAGTTTTCTGGGGCATTCAAATCAGTATACGAAATGACTCCTATCGCATATCGTTTGAAATACTCGTGACCTAAATGGATTAAGACTTGACCTAAACAGTTATAGACGAATATATGATCTTGTGCTATCATAATTGACGTTAATTAGAGAATGGTGAAAAGAGCCGCGTTCAGCGGTTCTTTTTAAGGGTGTCAGTTAGCGATGTCTAACCGCGAGCGAATGGGGGGCAAATCAGTTGTTCAGTATGGGGATCAGTGCGCGAATTGTAAAACGTATTATAACCTTGCTAATTGTGATTTTGGGAGTCGTTACTCTCAGTTTTTGCTTGCAGATATTTACCGGTACAGATCCGGCAGAAATGCTTGTAAGAAAGACTACATTGTTCGCAACAGAAGAACAAATCCAAGCAATGAGAGTTGAACTTGGCCTGGATGGTACACTCTCTGAGCAATATGCAGATTATATAAAAGGACTACTTACCGGGGACTTGGGTATTTCAATTACCAATCGAAAGCCTGTCATTGATAATATTAGAAATGCCCTTCCTGTTACATGTATGTTAGTTATTATGTCTATGCTCTGGGTTGCTATTTTAACCGTTTTAATATCAGCGTTTTCTGTCATATGGAAAGACAAAGCATTTGACCATGCAACAAGAGTTATCTGCATAATTGGTATATGTGTTCCGAGTTTTTGGCTGGCACTCATTCTGCTAATTGCTTTTGCAGTTGAGATTCCGATATTTAGTGTGATTTCAGACGGGAGTATTAAATCCCTTATATTGCCATCTATTTCTATTGCCATTCCAATTGCTTGTATTTCTATCAGAGTTTTGCGCGCTGCTGTAATAAACGAATTAAAAAGCGACTATGTTACTTACGCTAAAGCGAGGGGGTTTTCCACATCTAAAATTGTATACGGCGAGGTCCTGAGGAACGCATTTCCATCGGCCATAACACTTTTCGCACAATATTGCGCATCAGTTTTTGGAACCTCTGCACTGATAGAAACTGTCTTTTCCATTCAGGGTCTTGGATACTATTTAACTGAAGCGTGCGAAAGTATGGATGTATATGGAATATCGGGTGTGGTACTTATTTGCGCAATCCTATTTGTTCTTTTTAATACTGCAGCAGACATCTTCTCGGGCATTATTTGCCCTGCGTATAGGAGGAAACGTGTATGAGGAAACATCCACAAATTGTCATTGGTGTTTTGCTTATTGCGTTATTTATTTGTATTGCGATAACTGCACCCCTCCTTGCCCCAAATGACCCAAATGCAACAAACCTTGCACTAAAAAATGCCCCGCCATCAGCCGAGTATCCTCTTGGATGCGATCAAATGGGGCGGTGTGAACTTTCGCGCTTAATTTACGGAGCGCGATATTCACTAAGCCTTACGGTGCCTGTGCTGATAGTACTAGCAGCGATTGCATTGTTTATTGGATGCTACACTTCTTATAAAGGTGGCCTAATAGATGAGGTCATCCGATTGTTGTGCGATATATTTATGGCATTTCCGCTTTTAGTAATAGCAATGTCATTAGTGTCAGTTATTAACAATTCTGTTGCGAGCATTATCACTGCAATTGGTATTTCTATGTCTGCGTGGTTCTTACGCATGGCGCGTTCTTATGCAAAGACCGAGTGTGGAAAGGGGTATGTAGAATCCGCAAGAGTATCTGGTGCATCTGCAATGCGGATCGTACTTCACCACATTATCCCGAATGTATTGCCACAGTTTGTTGTCTATTTTACCACGGGAATAGCATCAGCAATTCTATCGGTATCAAGTTTTGCATTTTTGGGTGTGGGCCTTATTGCTGGTACTCCGGAGTGGGGAGCCATGCTTAATGACGCTCGAAACAGCATTTATACAAATCCCGCCCTAATTGTTTATCCCGGCATATGCCTCATTATCTGTTGTGCGGGCTTTAATTTATTAGGTGAAGGTATTCGGGATTTTATTGGCAAGGAGGACCAGATCAGTGTTTCTTGACGTCAGAGATCTCACTATTACTCTCAAAACGGGTGAAGAAATTGCAAAGGATATTTCTTTTTCAATAGATGGAGGAGAAATGTTGTCCATTGTGGGCAGCTCTGGGGCAGGAAAAACGACGGTATGCAAGGCCGTTATGGGCTTACTTAGTTCTAATTATTCCATTTCAGGTGAGGTGCTTTATAGGGGGGAAAACTTGCTGCACTGTTCAAAGAAACGATTGCAGGCAATCTACGGTAAAGAAATATGCTATATTATGCAAAACCCCATGACAGCATTTAATCCATCGCTGCGTATTGGAAGGCAATTAGAAAAAACATGTTACTTACATAACCCCCAAATATCGCGGCAGGAATTACAACTATTAGTGAGCAACACACTACAACAGTTGGGCCTTGATGATTTGAAACGGATACTGAAGAGTTACCCTGATGCCCTTTCAGGTGGGATGTTGCAGCGGATTATGATTGCAGCAGCACTAATCAATCAGCCTACTATATTGGTTGCTGATGAAGCGACTACAGCAATAGATGCCTGTAACCGAATTGAATTGATGCAATTACTTAGGCAGTTATGCAGTGGCGGCATGGCGATCTTATTTGTTACACATGATTTAAGAGCGGCGTCAATGGCGGATCGAATTTTAATAATGAATGATGGCCAGTTGGTCGAGGCAGGGACAACAGAGCAGATATTCAATGAACCTAAAGAAGAATATACAAAATATCTGCTTAGTGCTTGTACGTTGGAAAGGCGGTGATTATCTATGATTGAGGCGAAAGATGTAAGTTGCACTTTTGCCCGCAATCCGTTTTCCAAAGAGGGATTCATGGCGGTTTCCCCAGTTTCAATCCAATTCATTGATGGTGAACGGTATGCCATCGTTGGTGAGTCAGGGTCAGGTAAGACAACACTCGCCAGAATGATTGCGGGCCTCCAGCGTCCTACGACGGGGAATATCTATGTCGATGGGATGCCTGTTTACGGTAAACACAAGGTTCATACAAATTACTTCAAGGAAGTCCAAATTATTCAACAGGACTCTTCATCTGCATTAGATCCTAAAATGTCCGTGGGTAGATCAATCGAAGAACCTCTTTTGTGTTTTTTTCATTTAGACAAAGGAGAACGCAAAAAAAGGTGTCATGATCTGATGGATTTATGTAATTTGCCTGTTGAATACTACTCGCGTCTTCCCGCAGAATTATCTGGGGGCGAGCAAAAACGAGTCGCTATTGCAAGGGCCTTGGCAGCAGAACCTAAGTGTCTAATTTTTGATGAGGCAACAAATGGCTTTGACCTTCCTTTACGCAAGAAGATCATTGAAGAAATTGTTGACTTGCAGAGGAAACTCGCATTTACCCTTATATTTATTACACATGATATGGAGTTAGCCGTCGTTATTGCTGACGTAATTTTGGTTATGAGAAATTCCACCTTGATTGAACAGGTTGAATTTTCTGGAGATATATCAGTATTTACAAGCGAATACAGCAAGACGCTTTTATATGCGAGTGGAATTACTGATACATAATCATTGTTGGAATTGATCATAGCAGAAATAAAATGAAAGGATAGTTTGCGATGAAATTCAAAAGACTTGCAACGATTCTTATGGCTGCGGCCATGATGGTTTCGTTGGTTGCCTGTACAGGCGACAATGGCGAAAACTCAGAAACGCCTGTTACTTCGGGCAATGATGTTGTGGAGGAAACGGAAACCAACCACATCACTTTGGCCGAAAGTTGGGGATTTGAAAATTTCTATACAATTATGACGCCCGATGTATCGGCAAGCAACTTCGGTATCACATATTATCTTAGCAATTTCTACGATGTGCTTGTAGAATATCAAGATGGAGAATACGTTGGTGGTCTGGCCGAGGATTGGACAATTAGCGAAGATGGAACGGTCTACACATTCAATCTACGGCATGATGTGAAATTTTCTGATGGTAGCGATCTGACTGCGGAAGATGTTGCCAAATCGCTTTTGGCCGTTCCCATCAATTTGGGGCAATACAATGGAACCTATGGCCGCCTGTCTACAATTATTGAAGATGCAGTGGTCGTTGATGACTATACTGTTGAAATGCATCTGACGCAACCTTATTATAATGCGCTGCGGGAGCTGTGTTTGGCGAATCCATTCGGAATCGTATCGAGTGAACAACTTAATGATGATTTAACGAAAAAGGATACTTTTGAAACTGCAACCTATGGTACAGGTCCCTATATGTATGCTGGAGATAATGACGGGCAGACCTGGAATTTCGAGAGCAATCCCTACTATTGGGGTGAAAGACCTGATGTTGAGAGTTTTTCTATCAAGAGCATTCCTGACAATGATGCTAAAATTCTCGCATTGAAAAACGGGGAGATTGATTTTGTCGCAGGAATCACGAACGTCTCCAACGAAAGTTTTGTGGAAATGCAAAACACTGAGGGATTTGGCGCCAAGGTTGACGACAAATCTTTCCGCACCGGATATATTGGTTACAATTTAAGTAGCTCTATGTTCGGTGATGAAGTTGTTCGCCAAGCCATTACATTGGCCTTAGACAAAGATGCAATTTCTGAGAGCATTTATGGCGGCCTGTATGAAAAAGCAGATACATTCTTCCCGAAGACCCTACCCTATTGTGATGTAGAGCAAACCGTATACTCTTATGATATAGACAGGGCAAACCAATTGCTTGATGAAGCAGGATACATTGATACGGATGGCGATGGCATCCGTGAAAAGGACGGTGAGAAACTATCCTCTCCGTTCCAGTACCAAGCAGGCTCCGCTTCTGATGATAACTTGGTTGTTTATATCTGCGACCAGTTAGGGAAAATCGGAATCGAACTTACACCGCAGTCTGCACAAATGATGGACTGGTATGCAATGATTACAACTGGAGAGTACGGCCTTACCTTATTTAAAACACAAGGCGGTTTCTATGATCCGGGCAATACGATCGGTAATATCGATCCCAGCATGGCCATGGACCCAATTATCTCCCAGGTCGCTGCATACTTGCCGGGCGGTGCCGATCTGATTACAGAATTGGAATCTACTACTGACGAGGAACGAATCCAAGAGATTTATGGAATTATTTTGACTACGATGGCGGATCAGTGCCTTACTACACCTCTGGTGTATCCTCACCAACTTGCAGTATATAGTGATAAGATTGCAAACTACGATTTTCCGCCTGATGCAAACTTTACTGCTGTACAAAATATCACATTAAAGTGAGCATTTTCCCATTCTGCAAACGGCGTGCTATGCAAAACATAGCACGCCGTTTGTAGAAAGAGAAACGACATATTGCAAATAGATTACAGAGAAGTTATGTTAAACCATATATTTGCTCTGCCGGTTGAAAGGAGTCCAGATATTGGTGAGCAATCAATCAAAAGGAATTAAGCGGATTCTCAGTTTTGCCGGCAGATACAGGGGCCTCTTGACTTTTGCCCGTTGCCTTTCCGGCATCAGTGCGTTGTTTATTATAGGCCCTTTTATCTGTGTATATTTTGCGGCAAGAGAACTTATCGCTGTATTTTTAGGCGATCAATTGAATGGCCAAGCATTATTGAATTGGGGCCTTTTTGCATTAGGATTAGAACTCGTGGGAGTAGTACTCTACTTTTTGGCTTTGCTATCTTCTCATATCGTTGCGTTCCATATTCAAAAAAACCTGCAGATGGCAGCATTAAGGCACCTTGCTCATATGCCAATTGGCTATTTTAATGCCAATCCAAGCGGAAAATTGCGTAAAATAATTGATGAAAACAGTTTTCAAACGGAGACCTTTATTGCACATCAGTTGCCAGATTTAACAGGCGCCCAAGTAACCCTGATTGCTGGTGTTTGCTTTATGATCATTTTTGACTGGCGTATTGGAGTTCCACTTATTATCTTATATGGAATGGCCTTTTATCTGCAAAGCTCTCTCATGGGAAAGAATAGTGCTGAGTTTATGAGAATTTATCAAGACGCTCAAGAAACAATGAACCATGAGGCTGTTGAATATATTAGAGGAATCGCCGTTGTCAAGGTGTTCGGACAAACTGTAAAGTCGTTCGCCAAATTTCATAATGCGATAGAGACCTATAAAAAGTACGCACTTGCTTATACTATGTCTTGCAAGAAAGGCATGGTTGCATTTAATGCTATCGTAAACTCATCCTTTTTAGTGCTGGTTCCGATTGGCTTTCTAGTTGGATTTACGACCCCGACACTCAGAGATTTTATTCAAAGTTTTCTGTTTTACGTGATTTTCTCTCCGGCATGCGCAGTGATGCTTAATAAAATTATGTATATGACTAGTTATAAAATGCAGGCAGAGGAGTCTATGCGTAGAATCGATATGATTTTAACTTCTAAACAGCAACCAGAACCAGCGATCCCCCAATATCCTGATACATATGAGGTCGCTTTTGAAGATGTGACATTTGCATATGATAATACCGATCACCCCGCAGTTTCACATCTCACTTTTATGGCAAAAGCAGGAGCAATAACGGCCCTTGTGGGACACTCCGGGTCAGGTAAAAGCACAGCGGCCAGTCTGATCCCTCGGTTCTATGACGTGCAGGATGGCGCAGTAAAAATTGGCGGCGTTGACATCAGGGAAATCCCACAGGGTGATTTAATGAAAATGGTGGCATTTGTGTTCCAAGACCCCAAGTTGTTTAAGGATAGCCTATTAGAAAACATAAGAGCCGGAAGACCATCGGCAACCCGTGAGGAAGTTCTAAAGGCAGCTCATCTGGCGCAGTGCGACGACATACTGAAAAAGCTTCCAAACGGAATAGATACAATTATTGGAAGTCAAGGTATATACCTGTCCGGGGGCGAAACACAGCGCATTTCTATTGCCCGCGCTATTTTAAAAGATGCTCCTATTGTAGTTTTAGATGAGGCGACAGCATATGCTGACCCCGAAAATGAGCATCAAATCCAGAAGGCCTTTGATGGACTTATAAAGAATAAAACGGTTATTATGGTTGCACATCGGCTTTCGACTGTCCAGGATGCAGACCAAATATTGGTGATGAAAAACGGTGCGATAGCGGAAAGCGGAACACATTCTGATTTGATAAAGCATCAGGGCGAGTATGCTAAAATGTGGGACAATTATAACAAAACGGTGCAGTGGCATATAGAAAGTTGAGGTGCTGTCTATGCTAAAACGTGCGTTTGCATTAAGCGATCAAGGCGCAAAAGATTTAGCGAAAGGAATTATAGCAACTGCCTGCGCCAATTTGATACAGATCATTCCAGCAAGTTTGTTGTTGATGGTAGTAATGATGCTTTTAGAAAAAGCGGCGGGGACTCAAGTTAATGTAGGTCGGAATATTCCGTTCTTTGTCGGAATTACCCTGGTGCTTTTTGGCATGATCGCGATTGCCCAATTAGTACAATACAATTTGACATACACTGCTGCATATAAGGAAAGTGCAAACCGAAGAATTGTGCTGGCTGAAAAACTCAGAAAACTTCCACTGTCATTCTTTGAAAAGAAAAATTTAGCCGATCTGACAACTACTATTATGGGGGATTGTACAGCATTAGAAAGGACATTTTCTAATGCGATTCCACAGTTGTTAGGCACAATTCTTATGTTTGTTATTATGTCCGTGGGGCTGGCAGTTTTAGACTGGAGGATGGCTCTTTGTATTATTGTCCCGGTACCAATTGCCTCAATTGTTGTTGTTCTTGCTCGTAAGGCACAGAGTAAGGCGGAACTTGAAAATCTGGAGGCAAAAAGGTGCGCCTATGACGCAGTACAAGAATATATTGATACTATAAAAGAATTAAAAGCATACTCAAAAACGGATGTATACTTGGATGAACTTGATAAAAAGTTAGAGAATGTTATTCGTTGTTCCTTCCGAAATGAGTTAGCCCCCGGAGCATCTACAACAGCTGCTCAGTTCATCCTGCGCTTTGGTTTAGTTGCTGTTTTGCTTATAGGGGGAAACTTGGTGATTGAAGGTATGCTTTCTATTCCCATGCTCATACTGTTCCTTCTTTTCGCTGGTCGAATCTATGATCCATTCACCAACTGTTTCATGCTATTAGCGGAGGTTTTTGCCGCACTTGTAAGCATTGGCCGGATGAAACAGATAGACAATACACAGGAACAAACCGGCTCAGACTGTTGCAATAACATTGGCTGCGATATTGAGTTCAAGGATGTTTACTTTTCTTATAACGAGGAACCAGTTCTGACAGGAGTATCTTTTGTAGCAAAGCAAGGCGAAATAACTGCTTTAGTCGGGCCATCTGGCAGTGGAAAATCAACAGTTTCAAAATTAGCAGCGCGTTTTTGGGACGCCGATTCCGGACTCATAACACTTGGAGGCATAGATGTCAAAACTGTTGAACCAGAAGTATTGTTAAAAAACTATGCAATCGTATTCCAGAATGTCACCCTTTTTGACGAATCGGTAATGGAAAATATACGGCTTGGCCGTAGCGGAGCTTCTGACGAAGATGTTAGAGCCGCAGCAAAGGCCGCCCAATGTGATGAGTTTATTGATCGTTTACCGCAAGGCTATGACACGAATATCGGGGAAAACGGAAGTAAATTATCCGGTGGCGAGCGCCAGCGCATTTCTATTGCCCGTGCCTTGCTAAAAAATGCTCCTGTTATTCTTCTCGATGAAGCAACTGCATCTATGGATGCAGAAAGTGAAACAATGGTACAAACTGCCTTGTCAGCGTTATTAAAAGGTAGGACAGTGATAGTTATTGCGCATCGAATGAGGACCATAGCAAATGCAGACAAGATAGTTGTTTTGGACAAAGGAAAAGTGACTGAAGTGGGGACTCCCAGCGAGTTGGCTAAAAAAGGCGGGTTGTATGCGCATTTGGTTGCACTCCAGCAGAAACAGCAAATGTCTTCCTTACCGACATGAACGTCCTAAGAGGGAAATATGAAAAGAAAACAGCAAGCCACCACATCGGGTGAAGATTATTTAGAGGCAATTTTAGTGCTCCAAATGCAGAAAGGAACAGTGCGCTCTGTTGATGTCGCCCGGCATATGGAGGTGTCAAAGCCCAGCGTGAGCCATGCGGTGGCGACCCTGCGGGATGGAGGTTTTCTGACGATGGACAGCGACTATTTCCTGCACCTGACCGATGTGGGCCGGGAAGTGGCGGAACAGATCTACGAAAAGCACCGTTTCTTTACCGAGTGTCTGATTGCCGCCGGCGTGGATCCGAAAACCGCAGAGGCAGATGCCTGCCGGATTGAGCACGTCATCAGCGACGAGAGTTTCCAAAAATTAAAGAAACAACTCATGTAACCTGTGGAGATCGAACTCATTACACCAAGAGTGTCTTCGAAATTGAGGATGACCAATATGCAAAACGATCCGCGCTCCCGAATTCTCCTATTGCTACAACTTCTCCTGAAGCAGACAGATGAGCACCACTACGCAACTGGCGCGGATATTCTCCGTTTTTGGGAGACTCATGGCATCCAGACCACCCGGAAAAATGTGTACAGCGATATCCAACTGCTCATGGACTTCGGCCTGGACATCATCTGCATCAAAAGTACGCAGAACCGCTACTTCATCGGCTCCCGGCTACTGGAGTTGCCGGAACTGAAACTGCTGGTGGACGCTGTGGAGTCTTCCCACCTCATCACGGAGAAGAAAAGCGCCGCCCTCATCGAGAAGCTGGGCCATCTCACCAGTCGGCACAACGCCGCGATCCTGAACCGTCCTATCTACATGGACGGCACGGCTAAACCGGACAATGAGGCTGTGTATTACGCCATCGACGCCATCCAGACGGCGATCCACGAACAGCGGGCCATCTCTTTCCAGTATTTCGAGTACACGCCGAAAAAGGAAAAGGTCCTAAAACATAAGGGCTACCGCTATGGGTTCAGCCCCTACACCCTCATCTGGAACCGGGACTTCTACTACGCCGTGGGCTGGTCGGAAAAGCACGGCAAACTGGCGCAGTTCCGGGTGGACCGCATGACGGCCATCCAAGAAACCGACGCCCCCTACACAGCAGACCCGTCCTTTGACCCAGCGTCCTACCTTCGGGAAGTCTTTGGGATGTACCACGACGCGCCCCGGCGGGTGATGCTACTGTGTGAGAACCGCACCATGCGAAATGTCATAGACCACTTCGGCGAGGATGTGGCCACGGAGGTGGTGGACACCAAACACTTCCGGGCTACTGTGGATGTGGCACCTACCCCACCATTCTTCTCATGGGTATTCACCTTCGGCGGCGCCATCCGTATCGAAGGGCCTGCGGAGGTTCTGGCGAAAATGAAGAATATGGCCGCGTGGCTGCATACATAAAAGCAAGAGGGATCCGCCCAGGAAACGCTGGGCAGATCCCTCTCACCTTTATAGAGCAGGAGGGCCGCTGCGGGGATACATTCCCGGCAGCGGCCCTTCCTGATTTTAGTCCGAAAAGTATACCGGTCTGCCAATAGATGTAAAGCCTTCGATGCCGGTGATCACCACATTGTTGTATCCGCTGGCGCAGTGGATGATGAGCAGATTACCGCTCTCATCCCTGCCGCCTACGATGCCCACGTGGGAGTCCTCTGGGTAAAATACCAGATCGCCGGGCATCGCCTCATCCCAAGAAATGGCGGTACAGTAACTGTGCTGTGCCGATGCTCCTCCCCCGTGGCCGATGATGTACTCGCCGCCTGTGGCGTTATAGAATACCCAATCGACATACCCCGAGCAATCCATCCCGTAGGGCCGGTAGGTACCGGTGGTGGAGCTGCCGGGGGCCGTGACCTGCATGGTGGTCCCCCAGCGGGAGTCCCAGCCGAGGACCAGGCTCTTGCCGCCCCAGAAGTAATTGACCTTGCCCACCAGTTGGCAGGCGGTTTCTATGATCTCCCGGCGCTCGGCGCTCAGATCCGCCGGCAGCGAGGCAAGCAGTTCCTTGGCGTCGGCCTCCGTCACGGCCAGATTCCCAATGGCCCCGCCCAGCAGGTCGAGGTTCTCTAACAGGTCATCCAGCATGTCGTTCTGTTCGTCGGTAAAGGCGTAGTGTTCACGCATCTCGTCCACAGTCTTGCCTGTGATGGAGATGGTCAGGATGGTTTCCGTCCAGCTGTCGTCCTCGCCGTCGTCCGGGTCGCTGTCCGGGTGGTCTATGGTTTCCACAGCGGAGGAGAGGGATGTCATTTCCCAGAATACCTCCTTCAGCCGTGCTACCCGGTCTGCATCCAGGGTGACTACATCCACACCGTCATTGGTCCCTGCGGTTTTCACCGCAAACACTGCCACGATCTCCCGCCAGTCCGGCGGGGCACCGTCTATGATAATCTGGTCGTAGTCCCCGGCCTGCAGTTCCTCCAGCTTACCAGCGTATTCCACATTGATCTGGGCGATGGCCGTACTGAGCGCCACAGAGGTACTGTCAGCAGGCTCGTTGGCGAACAGGATACCAAAGGGGGAGGCGATTAACAGGCCGACGACACAAATCAGGACCAACAGGGCAAGGACGACAGATCCTCCCGCAGCCGCAGCGGCGATCAGGCTCTTGGCGGCGGCATAGATGGCCCGCAGGGCGTTTCCAGCCTTGGCAGCGGCCTTTTTCGCCGCACTCCCCGCCTGTTTTGCCGCCTGCCGGAACCGGGCCGTTTGCTGTGCCACATGGGCTGCTTTGGCGCTCTGGGCGGCACGGGTGGCCCCACGCCCCGTCTGGGCCGCAGCCCTCCCAGCATGGTCCGCTGTTTTTACCACCCGCCTGGAGGAGCCGGCAACCGGCTTTGCGTGGCGCACGGCCCTGCCACGGCCTGCCTCCTTTATGGCAGGTGTTTTGCGTTTCCCTTTTGGCAGGGGGCCGGCATCTTGGGCAGGCTCCACCTTTGACCGCATGGGCGATACAGTCCCGTCCCGCCTGCCCCCATTCCCATGTACAGTTCTGCCGGAAGACCGGCGATCTCCTACAGGTTGCACAGGCTCTTGCCCGCTGCCTGCCGGCTGACGCATCCGCTCGACTCTGTCCTGCGCGGACTTCTGCGCTGCCTGCCGCCCGCGCTCCCGGATGAAGGGCTGCTGGCCCTGGGTGCGCTCTGGTGACAGGCCGGAAACCTGCGTTTCCGTTTGAGCGCGCAGGTATGCGTCCTTGGTCTTGATCCGCTGCCCGGCTTTTCCGACCGATTCCGCCGGCTGGTCTGCCGCTGCGGCGTTGACACGGCTTTCATGCTCCCGTGTACGGATCTCCGGCGCGGGATCCCCAGCGGTGGAATCCGCGGAACTGCCGTCGCGGGAGGCACGGTTCTTCCGTTTCTCCTTGATGAGCTTTTCCGCACCGCGCTCCATACGGCGCATGCTGTCCGCAGTGGTATCCTCGATTTGGTCGCCGCCGTAGTCATCCCTCCGCCCCTGCTGGGCGGCGTCCCGGAGCTGCGTCCGCAGGCGGTCTGCCCCATCCTCCAGGCCGCGATGGACCAACTCCTTCGGCGCGGCCTTGACCTTCTCCCGAATGGAGGATGTGACCTGCGGTTTTTCCTTGATCTTATCCATCCGCCCGCCTCCCCATGAAAGCGGGCCGCATTACGCGGCCCGCCCCGGCGCATGGCTGCCGTCCGAGTCGGAGGGCTTGGTGGTCATCAGGCGGTACAGCCGGGTGTGTTTGGGGAAGTTGTCCATAAAGGGCACGATGGCGCTGCCGCATTTGATGAGGCCGCGGCCGGAGTCCACGTTGGTGATGTAAGAGAGCTGGTTGTCCGAGATATTCAGCAGCCGGGCCAGTTCCGTCCGGTCCGTCGCCGCCTGGTTGAGCATGACGAGGAACTCGCTGTTGGCCAGCATGGTCCGGGCGGTGTGGGACTGGAGGAGGTCGTCCACATTCTGTGTGATGCCGGTGCAGCAGGCCCGGTATTTGCGGACACGTTTCCAGAGGGTGAACAGGAAGTTTGCGCTGTACTCGTGCTGAAACAGCAAGTGGGCTAAACCATAGGCGCCTTACCGTCTCACGGCGGCAGGTTTCCCATGGCTCGCCCCCGAACCGTACTTACACCTCTCGATGTATACGGCTCTCTATTTATCCACCCTACGAATTGGTGATTGTCTTGTAACAGTCCTCGCACACAATCAGAGTCTTGCGGCGCTTTTTCAACATGAATTGTTCCCATGGCTCATTACCAGATAGACTTTTCAGGCTCTTGGCCTGGTAAATCATAACCGGGAGTTCATTTTTACAACACAGTTCACAGTACCCGGTCATAAACCTGGAAATGACTTCCTTGGGACGGATAGGATATCTATAATCCGGTGCCGTATCCATATCTGATTTAGTCGGCACCCCTTTCCGGAAACCGTCATGGTAGAACTCGGCCCGTTTTAACCCGCTCTTTGTCTCGTACTCTATGCCGAATATGCGGTCCTTTGTGTATTTCTTTTTGACTTTGGCCGCTGAACACCGCATTTTCCTTGCAATAGTCTTATACATACTGTACTCCATGACATAACGAAACTTATTCAGGACAGATACATTCCGCGCCAGACGGTAATAGTTATAGATACCACGGATCTCTCCGTTAAATTGTGCGAGGATTTCAATTGGTTCCTTGTTTTGCAGACCGTTCCTTGCCACAGGCATCCAGATTTCCTTTCCCATGCCATCCTTTTGGATATGAAGCGCCCCATACTCTTGCAGTTTGCCCATCCATTTTTCTTTTGGCAGCAAGAGAACAACGCGCCCATTATAGGCCCGCTTTACGCCTCCTTTTGTCTTTTTGACCGCCTGGTCTTTGCTGATGGTGATATCATAGCCTAGGAATCTGGCCCTATCATGTCCGTGGGTAATTAAGGTTTTCTCCGGTGACATGGTGAGGTTCAATTCCTGTTTTAGGAAATTGCTGACGGCGGTCTTGACCTGTTCGGCGTCCGCTCTGCTTCCAATCACGCCAATCAGGAAATCATCGGCGTAACGGACATATAGAACTCTGCGGTAGTTGGGGTCCATTGGTTCCCGGCTGGGGGTAGAGAGCAGAATTGCCTGCAATTTCTTCTGCATGACTTTGGCGCCTTTTCGTTCTTCTTCACTCATGGTGTTCCACTTCTTGGCATTTCGTTCTCTGGTTCGTGCATAGTGATGATTAGCATTGACATAGTCGTTGCTGAACCGCCGCTTGTCCCCTTTATTGAACTGTGTCCGGTATCTCTCCATGAATAAATCCAGTTCATTCAGGTAGATATTTGCCAGCAGTGGGCTTACGCCCGAACCTTGCGGCGTACCGCTATACGTTTGGTGCTTCATCCAGTCCTCCAGATACCCGGCCCGGAGCAGCTTCCAAATCAGGTCTATGAAAGCCTCGTCCTTTATCCTTCGTTTCAGAATATTGACCAGAATATGGTGGTCGATGTTGTCGAAGCATCCTTTGATGTCGCCCTCCACAAACCAGCTGACGCCAGTAAAGGTATTCTGTATCTGCGACAGGGCGGTGTGGCAGCTTTTTCCAGGCCGAAAACCATGAGATGTGCATTGAAAGATCGGTTCATAGATACTTTCCAGAATCATGCGGACGGCTTCTTGCACCAGTTTGTCGTCTGCCGCGGGGATACCCAGTGGCCGCAATCCTTTTCCGCTTTTCTTGGGAATGTACTGCCTTCTGGCGGGGTGAGGCTGGTAACTGCGGTCCCGAATCTTTTGGATTAGGGCTTCCACTCGCTTCAGGCTCATACCGCTGAGGGTGGCGCCGTCTGCTCCAGCTGTCATGCTCCCCTTGTTCGCATACAGGTTCTGATATGCCAAAAGGTAGAGTCGAGGATTATATAGATTGCGATAAAGACGCTCGTACTGGTAATGCGCTTCCTGCGCGTGCTTTCGTAGGGTTTCCAATACTGTCTGTGGACTTCTCATAGTGCCTCACGCACCTTTCCTTTTCAGTATCAGGGGATAAACTGCCACCCTTCGCCATGTGGACGCCATTAACGCCCTCGGACTACTATGGTGGCTCCGTGACCGTGCCGGATATTCAGGCCCGGGCCATAGCTGTTTCCAGCGTTCCGGTTTAGGTCATCTCCGGTTAGGACTGTGCAAATTGGCTTGTCCTGCTGTCGGATGCGACTTCCGTCATTTCCCGCTGACTGCGGGCGGCTGATATGGATGTGAACACAAGGCGGCAACTTATCTTTACCCCTTGCCCATATCACACGGCGCATACAGTCATCTTTTCGCCGTGGCGGACGATAACGCTCCTCTGACTATCGTTCAGGCAGTTTGGCTTTCATCCTCATGCAGAACTTTTCATCTTGGCACTCAGTCGCAGCGTGATGACTGGCTGACTTATGCCTTTTCCGGCGTGCTGTGTTCCCCTTGGGATTTCTCTTGCGGGTAAGCCGGATGATGACAGGGTTTCAGATTTCACATTTTCCCTTCCACTTGCCAAAGGTGGAATTTGCATAGTCCCGCGCTGCCTGCGTTGCTTCAGGCGGCTTCCGGACGCACATAGATCTCGTCAATATAGACCCAGGTGTTCCTTCCCAGCTTCCGGTTCCGAACGATGCGGTTGAATACGCTGTCCAGAACCACCAGCATACCAACAGGCAAGAGCTGCTTGCCCAGATCCCGGATATCGTAGCAAAGGATACGGGAGTTGGTATCCACATTGGTGGGCTTGGCGAAGGTGTTCAGGCTGCCCTTGGTAAACAATTCGATGGCCAAAGCCACGTCCTTTGCTTCCGTCTCCGGTTGGCGAAGTAGCTCTGCATGGAAGTCCCGGAGGGTGGGGACAGTCCCTTCACAGCCGTTCTGGATGTAGGTGTGGTAGCACAGAGCCGTACACCGGTCAATGATGGACTTCTCCTTGGCGGACAGCTTGCCGGCCCCCATGAGCTGCTCACACAGGGAGAGGATGAATTCGGACTTTAGGACAACGGGATCATCCCCATCGCCATACCCCTGTTCCATGTCCATTGCGTTGATGTGGTTGCTGGAGGTGGCGGAAATGTTGATGACCTCGCCGCCCAGCCCTTCCATAAGGGGGCGGTACTCTGACTCCGGGTCGATCACGATGATGTCATCTTCGGTGGAAAGGGCCAGTCCCACCATCTCCCGCTTGGCGGTAAAGGACTTGCCAGAACCAGAGACGCCCAGGACAAATCCGTTGCCGTTGAGCAGTTCCTTCCGATTAGCCAGGATGAGATTCTTGCTGATGGTGTTCTGCCCATAGTACACGCCGCCCTGGTGCCGGATCTCCTGTGCCTTGAAGGGCATGAGGACAGCCAGAGCCTCTGTAGTCAGGGTGCGCAGGGCGTCGATCCGCCGCAGGCCCAAAGGCAGGGCGGTCACCAGCCCGTCCGCCTGTTGCCAGTTGAGGGTGGATAGTTGGCACAGGTGCTTGCGGGCGGTGGATCGGAGCGTCTCCGTATCACTGTCCAGTTCCTCCTTGGAATCGGCCAGATGCACCAGCGTCACCACTGCAAACAGCATCCGCTGATCCCTGGTGGTCAGGTCGTCCAGCATCTCTCTTGTCTCTTTCCGCTGCTGCTCCAGATCATACGGCACCACCGCAGAGAAGTTGTTATTGCTGTTCTGCCGCCGCTGCCAGTTGGTCACGTTGGTCTCCACACCCAGCAGGCGGCTTTGCAGCTCCCGTACCGCCTCATCCGTAGGGACTGGGATGATGTCAATAGACAACATCAGGTTCCGGTCCAGTGCAGTCAGCTCGTTGATCATGGAGTCCTTGATGTAGCTGGCATACTCTTTGAGGAACAGCACCCGCCCGTACTTGTTCCCCATGATGAAGTGGTCTTTCTTGAACTCCAGGCTGTCCGGGCAGACAGCATCCTTGAAGGAATGCCCTTTCCGCATACAGTCCCGGAGGTCGATGCGGAACCCGTTCTCCTCTCCGGGGCGGTAGAAGTCATGGAGGACTCGCAGCCGTTCCACGGCATCCAACTCTTCACAGTGGGAGTCCAGACGATGGAGGTGGGCAGTCACATCATGCATGGTCCGGTCAAAAAAAGACCGGGCCTCCTCCGCGCTCTTGCGGTGGACAGAGAAGGTGATATACCGCTCCTGCACCACGCTGTTGGCAGCGTTGGTGGCCTTGTCCAGAAGCATGGTGTTGTACTCCGCACGGTATCCGTCCAGATGATCGTCCCGGCGAGGGATGAGGATCTCCTGTTCCACATTTTCCCGTGCGACGCGCTTGTTGTTGATGGTGATCTTGGTCGTAGACCCGGCATCCAGTGCATTGAGCAGTTCGGAGTAATCCAGGAACATCGCCGTCTTGTCCTCTTTTGAAGCGATGGCGTAGTTGATGTCGCTGAACCGCAGGGTCTTGGAGAATTTGCTGCCGAATTGAAACACCCCATCCGGCCACAGGCGGCGGATGGGGATGGCGTCCTGTACAGATCTTGGCACCTCGAATGTTTCTTTGTCCTGCTTTAACGTATTCAGCAGGGTCTTAATCAAGTTTGAGCGCCTCCTTTATCGTTGCATTTTCCAGAGCTTTGGTATACAGGTGATCCGATTTGAATACGAGCCGCTTTGGATAGAGCAGCTCTGAGCGGATGACCGCCAGAATAAACTGTTCGAACGTCATGCTGTTGTATCGGTAAAAGCCGCACAGGGCAAAGGGTGCGGCGGCCAGGACGCAGGCCCAGCCCACATCCGAACCGCCCAGAGCTGGCCCCAGGAAGAAATAGACTGCCAAAGCCACCGCCACGGCGCCAAAGGCGCAGAGGAACTGCCGCAGGGTCAGGCCGAAGAAGATGCCCTCCTGGTAGTCCCGGACTTCTTTGTTGATCCGTACTTCTATGTCGTTCACCTCTCTATTTTTGCTTTTGCCAGACAGACCGTTGCAAATGCCGCCCAGCTATGGTACCATGCCAAAAACCAGAGAAGGAGGTCTCCTGCATGGCGTATTTGTTTTTGATGCTTGGTGTATCGCTCCTGCTTCCGTTGCTCCGGCTGGCCTTTCGTCTCCGCCTGGGCCTCCCGCTGCTGTTCGCCCTGGGGATGCTCACTATGTGCCATAGCTGGTATCAGGCCCACACCGCCCTGGCGGACGGGATCTTCCTGGCCCTGGTGGGGCTTGCGGCCCTCTCCTGGGCGGTGACCTTCCTCCGCTGGTCGGCGGAGACAGTGGGCTATGTGCTGGCTGACCGGCTGGCCGGAGCTGCCCTGGCCCGCCGGGTGCGGCAGGCCAGAGCTGAGGGGCGCTCCATGGTGGACACCCAGGGCCTGTGATCAGCCCAGGCCCATCAGCTCCCGGATGAGCCGGTCGCTCATCTTGATAGCCCCCACCAGCACCAACATATTGAACACCAGCTCACCCACATAGTTCCACACGATGGTGGCCGGGGCCAGGGTAGTGTCCACAATGGCAGGCGGCGTGGAGGCAAATGCTGAGAAAATGACACAGGCCAATACAATGACACAGCCCTCCAGGCAGATGGCGGCATAGCTTTTGACAAAGGCCATACCGATACTGCTGGAGGGCTGCCCCGCGAAGCTGGCCAGAGGGACGGGCGCAATGGCGGTGGCGATATAGAGTTTGAAAAAGCGGGAATACACAGTGAGGATCATGACCAGAGCCAAGACCCAAATGAACAGGGAACCCAGTAGAGTGACGGCCCACAGGGGAATGCTCTCGATCAGTCCTACATCCTCAATGATCGTCACCATTTCATCTGGGAGCGTGGTGGCAGTCAGAGCCGAGAGACCAGAAGAGGATATGATGGAGGAGACCATTCCCTGAGCGACACGGAACACAGCCATCATCAGTTCCATCCCATGTCCTACTGCTGCCTGGGCCAGAATAAAGCGGATGAAGCTCTTAAATACCAATTCCGGCTTCTTAAATTCCGTAAAGCTGCCGCAGGTCTTGACTATGCCCATCACAAAGAACAGTACCAGCAAGGCATATCCAATGGCCTGTAAGCCGCCGTTGATCCCCACGATCACATCCCAGATCCCACCACCTTTGAACTCCTCCGGGCTGGTGCTGATGAGCTGCCAGATCTCTGCCAGTTTGTTGTTCCAGGTGTTTAGGGCGGAGTTCAGGTTGTCTACGATCCAGTTTCCACTACCCAATTATTTGTTCACCCCCCACCTGCCCGGAACAATATGTCCGGGCAGGTATTTTTTCTCCTCCATCCTCAGCCTCCGGTAATCAGAGTGAGGATCTCCTTGGTAAAGGTGATCACGATACCGCCGGCGATGGTGAGGATGCCGTTGGAACGTTGGGATGGGTCATGGGACTGGAGGGACAGGCCCACCTGCAAAATTCCGTAGCCCAGCAGGATGAGCCCCACCGCCCGGATCAGAGAGAAGATAAAGTCGGACAGGCTGTTGACCACAGAAAGCGGGTCGTCGGCAGCCAGGGCCGGGACAGTCATCACGGCTGTCATGCTCAGGACGCATACCAGAGCAGCGTATGCCCTGTGGGCGCGACGCTCCTTTTTCCTGCGGTCACTCAGATTTTGATTTTGATTCATGCAGCATTCTCCTTTTCGGATCTATGCTCAGCGGAAAATGCCGTGAAGAGAGGAATACCAGTAAACGCTGGCGTTTGATGCCTGTGATGGATGTAGGGCGGCCCACCGCCGTCCACTGTGTGTCGGATGGCCGGATGTCGGGTGAGGTCGTATTTCAGATCCATGACCGGCTTGGCGCCTCGGATGAAGAGGATGGCGTATCGGTTGTCCAGCGCCCGCACCTCATCCGGAGTGAGCAGCTCCCGACCGCTCATCTGGAAGTTGGTGGACCAGGAACCGGAGCGCCCCTTACTCTGACCGTGGGTCCTGTGGAGTAGGGAGGCACCGCCTTGCCATATTACTATGGTAGGTTCGCACCACCCTCTCCGGGAACCGGACTTACATCTCTCAATGTATCCGGCTCTGTTATCGTTCGGTCAGCAGTTACTCACTGGTTGTGGATTGCAACATGGCATTTTTTGCACACAACCAGCGTTTTAC
>CDYK01023181.1_pt1 | contig 20764 bp, 15 predicted proteins | sample 554841 | NCBI WGS metagenome assembly CDYK01 (sample SAMEA3182102, study PRJEB8094) | gut metagenome | biome: human; feature: gut; material: Stool; isolation source: human stools | place: Canada | collected 2013-02-18
TCCAGTCGGTTGCGAATCATTAATGAGGCGACGATACCGGGCAGGGTACAAATACAAACCCAGATAAAGAAGTTTGTGTATCCGAGATGTTCCTGTATCCATCCGGCAGGCATACCGGGAATCATCATGCCCAGTGCCATAAATCCGGTTCCGATAGCATAGTGTGCCGTTTTGTGTTCACCTTCTGCTATATAAATCAGATATAGCATATAAGCGGTAAAGCCGAAACCATACCCCAACTGTTCGATCGCTACACAAATGGCTATAAATATAGGATTGTCCGGGGTGGCGGCAGCCATCCATACATATAATAGATCGGGAATGTTGATGGCTAATGCCATGGGTAATATCCATTTCTTGAATCCGTCACGGGAAACGAGGAAACCACTAATGATTCCACCGAGCAATAAAGCTATGACACCTATCGTGCCGTAGATCATTCCGACAGTTGCTGTGGATAAACCCAGTCCACCTTTATCGGTCGTGTCGAGCAGGAAAGGAGAAGCTATTTTGGCTAACTGTGATTCTCCCAACCGGTAGGTGAGGAGGAAAAAGAACATGAGACCGAGGTTCTTTTTCTGAAAGAATGTGACAAAGGTCAGGAGGAAATCTCCCAACAACTTACCCGGTGTGAGTCCGGGACGTTTAATGTCCGAATCAGGATGGGGGAGGATAAGCCGATGATAGATAGTAAGAGCCAGAAATAATCCGGCAAGGAGGTAGAATGTAATACTCCATGCCAGGGGAATATTGTTCTGTGACGTTTCCAGCCATCCTGCCAGCATGACTAGAATTCCCTGCCCGAAAATATTGGCAAGCCGATAGAAAGTATTCCGGATACCGACAAAGAAAGATTGTTCCTTATTATTGAGTCCGAGCATATAGAAACCGTCTGCTGCGATGTCATGCGTAGCGGAACTGAACGCCAACAGCCAGAAAAAAGCAAGAGTCAACTGTACATAATGAGCAGTCGGAATAAAGAAGGCTATTCCTGCAAATCCGGCAGCGATGAAACCTTGCATGGCAATAATCCAGGCACGCTTCGTTTTCACCAGGTCGACGAATGGACTCCATAGCGGTTTGATAGTCCAGGGAAGATAGAGCCAGGAAGTGTATAAGGCTATTTCCGTATTGGATAATCCTAAACGCTTGTACATGATAACAGCAATCGTCATTACCGCTACGTATGGCAGCCCTTCTGCGAAGTAGAGGGTGGGTATCCAGCTCCAGGGATTTCTTTTTATAGTGGGGGTTGTCATGGTATTATTCTTTTTTATTGATATTGTTTCTCGAGCGTACTGCCGGGGTAATAGTGAGACAGTATTTCTTCATATTTGTAACCTTGCTCTCCCATTACGGCAGCACCAATCTGGCAAAGTCCTACTCCATGCCCCCATCCGGCTCCGGTAAGGATGAATCGTGAAGGGATTTTATCCTCTTTATGTCCTTTTTCCTCATATTCCTTGTCTACTACGAAGGCGGAACTATACAGATGAGAAGTAGATAAGGTACGGCGTATTTCCAACTCTTTTCCAATGATGAGTGTCCGTAAGGTTCCTACAATCTTTAGTCGGACAAGACGTCCGGATGTTCCCCGTTCTACAGGAATTAAATCAATGATTTGTCCGAAATCAATCCCTGAACGTTGATGAATCAGTTCTGAAAGCTCCTGCTGCGAATAACTGACTTTCCAACGATAGAAGTCTGCTGTTTCCTGATCGTAGTTGTTTAGTACTTGGCTTAGAATTTTCTTATCCTGCGTATTACAAAAAGCAACAGGTGAGGTACGTATCCATTTATCAGCTTCCGCCTCTATGTTCAAATCGGGAAGTTGTTTTTCAGTCTTGCTATCCCGTTGTCTGATTAGATAAGGATGCTTTACGTTTTCCCAACAATTTTGGAACTCTTCAAAAGCTCCGCCACAACATTTAGAGAAACGGGCATCACAAATCGCTCCTTTATACATCAGCACTTCCCCCCGCGTGGCGGAGACTGCTTCGATGGCTTGTGGTGTTGAGGCTCGTGTAATTCCCTGATAACGCTGGCAATGATCATCGGCACATACATCGAAATTTCTATGTGCTTCATGGTCATACCACTTAATAAATGAAGAATTAGGAATGAAGAATGAAGAATTGGCTGCGCTGTCTTTTTGCAAAGTTCTTTTAAATTCTTCATTTTTCATTCTTAATTCTTTATTTTTTTCGAGTAGCCAGCTTCGGGAGATGACGGCGTGAGCCTTTAGTAGTTCTAAAGAAGCTGTTGCGCTCATCTCTGATGAAATTACACTGGTAAGATATTCTTCAATGGAAATCACATTGATGGTGGTTAGTTGTTCTCCTTCGATGATGATCTTTAATTCCCCTTTGAATTTCTGGACTTCTTTGCGTTCCCAATGGAAGTTGATTCCGATGGTTACATCTTTCAGTTCAAAGAAAGCATGTGCACCTTGTTGGGGAGTGAAAGATAATTCATTATATTCTTTCCCTTGCCAATGAATCTTCCCATCCTGATAAATAACTTTCTGTGTCCCGGAAATTTCCGTTCCGACAGAAGAATTAAATTTTTCCGGGAAAGAGAATTCAATCTCTTTCCCGGAAAGAATGCCAACTGCTATTTGAGGCTCTGTCATAAGGCGGCTTTAATGCGTTCTATTATTTCTTGTAGCTTTTCTTTAGATATCGATACTTCCCGATAGATATCATATACCTTTTCAGGAGTCAGTTTCTCCATATCCTCTTCACGTACTATAGGGAATATGCCGTTCATTTCAGCAATAGCAGGACTGATGAGAATTTGTTCGTCTCCTTTTGCGTAATAGCAGTCAGGACGATGTTTGCTGCGTAAGAAGATAACACAATTGTAAGGGTGTTCGGCCACTGATTCAAATTCATCGTCATAGTTCTTTCTAAAATGCTCTTTGGTGATTTCCAAACCATACCAGGCAAGAATATTCATCATTGGTTCTTTTCCGTTATTATTGGCAGCTAAGATGTCGTAAATCAGATGAAAGGTTTTCGACATTGTTTTCTTATTTTTCGCCTGAATCCTGATGAAACTGTACGGAAAATCTTCATAACTAATTCGCACCTTGTCGTTATCTATTAATTCTATGTGATCGTAATATGATCCCTGCATACTTTCCTCTTTACTGCAAGCTTGAAAATGGGCATGATCGGGAGCGGAAGCACCACATTCCGGTCCATTATACAAAAGGAAGTATTCTCTCATTATGTCGGTGAATTCTATCATATCTTTAAAACGCCCGACTATGGATTGCGACTTGTGTTCCTTATCTGCAATTGTAAAGTGGTGTTTAAATATGGGATAGGGATTAACCAGTATCTGATAATTCCTGTAACTGATGAACTCTTGTTCCTGCGGTCGGTTTGTTTGGCAGAGGAAGCAAGGCCGTGAGTGAATGGAGACAGTATCTGTCTGTGCGGTAGCCGAAAGAATACGTTTCGGATTAAAGAATAGGATCGCATCTAAATATTGCTTACCAAACCATTTGGATATTTCTTTTGTTCGTGACCGATACTGTTCCAATGCTTGGTAATTCTCTTTGGCTAGTTCCCAAGAAAGAGTTTGCTTTTGGAATAACCGTTCGATACTTTGCTGAATTTTCTCTAATGTCGTTTCTTGTTGCAGGATGCGCTGTTCCAATTCCCACGTACGAAGTCGGTCTTTATATAGATTATTCTGGTTGATTTTCTCAACAGGCAGTGCAGCATCCGAGTTGCCTTCCCAACGGCGGCAAAGGTAAATCACGTCGTATATTCTGCCTATCTGATAATCGTGTGAAATTTTCAATCCAAGGGCATAATCTTCTCCATAGCTTGTGTTCGGGACTTTGATTTCCCGAAGAATGGGCGTGTAGAATGCACGGGGAGCTCCCAGGCCGTTGATACGTAATGCATTATTTCGTCCGTTGTCGGGCGTCCATTCCTTATGATCAATGATGCCGGGGGCAATTTCCTGCATATCGAAGTTAGTCATCATATAAGTGCCGATTACCATTGCACATTTCTGTTTATAGAAAGTATCAATGATGATTTGCAGGCTATGTTCGTCTTTATACACGTCATCGCTATCAAGTTGGACGGCAAACTTTCCGCATTTTTCGTGATGGATACCTATGTTCCAACATCCGCCTATACCGAGGTCATCTCTTTCGGGAATGACGTGAATCAGTCGCTTGTCCGAACTAAGTTCACGGAGAACTTCACTGGTCCCGTCTGTCGAATGATTGTCGATGACAATGACATTGAACGGAAAGGTCGTTTGCTGGTTCAGTGCCGAGCGTACGGCATCTTTGACTGTGCGAATACGGTTGCGTACGGGTATAATGACAGAAGCTCCATATTCAAAAGTGTGAGAAGAAAAGTCTACGGGACGGAAGATAGGATAAAGATATCCGCCAATTTCCTTCAAATGGTTGGTGCATGCCTGTTCCATTTCAATCTGTACCTGACGGTTTTTAGGGTCTACATAATCGAACTGCTTCTCACCGCTTTTCCGCTTGTCACTTTCTACTTCGGTATATAGATATTCGTTGATGTGTACCAGTTTGCTCTTTTGGGATATTTTGAGTCTCAAATCATACAAGCCTGCATATTGATATTCCTCTTCTGTATTTTCTATAACTTCCTTGAATGCGTTGGCATTGAACAGTAAAACCGAGCCGAAATTGAAGTCGTCACGCAGGCTACCGGGTTGGTAATCAATGACCGGAGCTGTTTTTTGCACACCGTCTATCTGTTGGTAATGGTCTGCATATACCATGCCAGCTTGGGTCATTTCCATTACTTGAACCATTCTTTCAAGAGCGAACATGCCTATTTTTAGTGCAGTGTGTTTGGTATAAAGCAAGGTATATGTTTTATCAGAATGATCTGCAATAGCTCGCATCGCTTGTGTAGACTGCATTTTCTCTACAGAGATGAGTTCGCATCCGGGAATACAGACATTGGTAATTGGCGATGCCAATAAATAAATTTTGTCTACCAGCGTCGATGCACGTAACTCCTTAACTGTTTGCACAGTTTCTTCCAACCGGCTGAAAGGAAGAAAACAGTTGATTGTTGTTTTCATTATTTTACTTTTTGTTTTGTAGTATGAGTTGTGTAAGATGTTTCTTTGTCTTGTCTTTTGATGAACAAACAGAGTCCAAGGAATGTGAACAGGGCATTGATTATCAACAACTCGTAACTAATTTGGTAACCGTTGAGCCATGCTTCCGAATTTCTTTGAAGGATATAGCAAAGAATAGGAGAAGCGATAGCTACCAACGGAATATATTTATCATAAACTTGTTTCTTGGTGAAGATGCCGAAAGCGAACAGTCCTAAGATAGGGCCATACGTATAACTGGCCAATGTGTAAATCGCATCAATCACACTGGTGTTGTTCAGCAGATTGAATACGAAAATGACTGCTCCCATCACAACTGCCATACCGATATGTACATGTTTGCGTATTTGGCTAAGTGCCGCCTCTCCTTTTTTCTGTGCATGTAAAATATCTACAGTAAAGGAAGTGGTCAGTGCCGTCAAGGCAGAACCCGCTGCAGAATAGGCGGAGGCTATCAGTCCGATAATGAATAATATTCCGACTATGCCGGGAAAATAATTTCCGGTAGCAATCATCGGAAATAACTCGTCGCTTTTTTCCGGATTCCCAATGCCTTGCTGTGCTGTAAACGTATATAACAGTACTCCCAGCATCAGAAAAAGCAGAATGACAAAGAACTGTGAGATTCCACTGGTAATCATATTCTTCTGTGAATCCCGGAAATTCTTGCAGCTAAGATTGCGTTGCATCATATCCTGGTCGAGTCCGTTCATAGCAATGACAGTGAACACTCCTGCTAGGAATTGCTTGAAGAAATAGCGTTTGTCATTAACATCGTCGAAGAAGAATGTTTTGGAGAAGTCACTATCTGATATGGTAGTAATCAGGCCGCTAAAGTTGAGGTGCAAGTTGGAGGCTATATAATAGATACATAGTATCACAGAGACTACCAGGCAGAATGTTTTCAATACATCCGTCCATATCAATGATTTCACTCCGCCCCGGAAAGTATAGAGCCATACTATAAATACGGTAAGTATGACATTCAACAGGAAAGGAAGATGGAAAGGCTCGAAGATCAGCAGTTGCAGCGTCAGGCATACCAGAAATAGTCGAACGGCAGCTCCCAGCATCTTTGAGATAAAGAAGAACCATGCTCCTGTTTTATAGGATGAAGCTCCGAATCTGTTCTCCAAATATTCATAGATAGAAACCAGATTCATCCGATAGAACAGTGGAACAAGCACAAAGGCGATAATAAACTGTCCGACTATAAAGCCGAGTACCATTTGCAGATAAGAGAAACTGCTAGCTTGTACCATGCCCGGAACAGATACAAAAGTAACTCCCGAAATGGTGGAACCAATCATGGCAAAGGCAACAACATACCATGCCGATTTACGGTTTCCTACGAAGAACCCTTCATTGTCAGCTTTGCGTCCTGCTATATAAGAGATAGTGAACAGGATTATAAAGTATGCCACAATAGTGATAGATATAACGGCTGGACTCATATCTGCTATTTAAATTCGTTTGAGGATGAATGATTCGAATAAGTTTATCTTTGTCTACAAAAGTAGGGAATTTATCATAGATATGTATACTCTTACCTATTTTTTATTCCCGGTGTGCCTCCGGTCGCGTGTTTGGACGAACGCCAGTTTTTGTTGAGCGAGGACAACTCCGGAGATTTCTTTTCAAGCGAAATGCCGGTTGTCTTTTTGTTGTCAGAATCGTGCATCTCATCTCTAAAACGGCAAGTATCAAAAGTTTGTCCTTTCTCCGGCTTCTCGCTACAGGAGAGTGCCAGATAGCCTCCGTCGTTATTAAGAGTCGGGAATTTGGGTATTTCTATCAGGTTCTCTCCATTTACTTTATGTTTCCGAATGACCTTGCTGGTGTATTTGCTGAAGCAAAGATAACCTTTGGATGGAATGGTGATGGGAGTGGAGGAACTCTCGTTACAAAGAGTGGTAGTACTGTATACTGTGCCACTTTCATACATTTTGTATAGATAGAGAGTTGGCAGAGTAATAGTCTTTTCACCCGGATTATAAATTTCTACATATTCTGCACCGTCAGTAGCATTATCATACATTATTTCGTTGAAAAGAAGCATACCTCTCACATCTTCCGGTAATTCGGGAGTGTCGGGATTGTCCGGTAGAACCGTATCGGGGGTATCGGGTGTTTCGTCGGGTGATGTGTTCGTTTCTACGTCATTAGACAACTGTATGTGATGGAACGTGAATCCTTTACAACGGGTTTTGGTGTAAATGCAGTATATACCGCAGTAGCGGGAAGTCTGTATATCGGTATCTTTTATCTGTTTTTCTTTTACGTATTCATTCTCGGATTCACGTCGTGTCCAAAAAGTCCAGTAACCATTATTGTCACGTTCTACTTTTATATATAGTTTCGGTGAAGAGTCTCCTTTCATCAACTCTCTTCCCGAAGCCAGTAGTTTAGATTGGTCTCCGTTTTGACGATAAAGAGTTACATTATCTTTGGCTCCTCCTATCTGAATATAATAACCGTTTAAATTACCGGAAAGAATGTTTGAGGAAGAAGTCAGATAAAATCGTGCATAATTGTTGGCGGAGGGGTTGAAGGTGAGGTGAACTCCAAATTCCCAACGGGTATTTTTTATAGAGGTAGAAGGAATGGTGACATAAGCTGTTCCGGCGTCTTCCTGTGGATCATTCAGATGGATTCCTTCTTTAGAGTTGATGGTGAATTTGTCCATCTCTCCTTCCCAGGGAAGTTCGGGTGTGATAGTGTCTCCTCCTCCTAATTCTCCCTTTTTTTCGTCATCAGCAGGGAGCGAACAATTATAGAACAATATGATGAAGATACTTAGGAAAGCAAATGCTTGGTAAACTTTCATACGGTTTTTAGTTTGAGTTATTTCGTTTTACCGTATTTGTTTGAGTATAATGCAGAAGCAATTGCGGTTTAAATAGTTGAATGAGTCGGCAAAGGTAAACCTTTTTGCTGGGAAAAACATACTTATTGAAGAAATAATTGTAAATCCTTTTGTTTTCTCTAAATGCGTGGAAAGGAAACAGTGAGGGGTTATCAAAAGTCAATAAATTAAATGTGACTTTTGATAACCCCTCACCCATGTTACATTCAATTATTGAAACATTATTCGAAGCGTGGCATTACATATTTATCTGTGTAAGATGTGAACGTAATACCTGGCATGGAATGAACGTTCGATTCGTTCTCCAACTTCTTTATCAACGAATAATCGTTGGCGTCCAATGCGTAATAGTTATCTGAAGCCGGGGTTGTCACACGGACTGTCCAGTCGAACATATTACCGATGATGGTGAGCGCATCCGTTTCCGGATCAAATGCCGGGATTCCTGTTTTAACGATTTCATACGTCCGGTTCTGCAACACATAGAAGGCGTTGTTGACATCGGTCATAAAAGCAAGCGTCTTTTTGTTTCTGAACTCGGTCAGATACAGGTGTTCTAATGCCAGTCCTTCAGGCAAGGTGATGGCACGGACATACGGGCGTCCTTTCACTTGTTTCAGATGAAACAGACGGCGGTCGGCGTCCAACAGAAGATAACCTTCGTCATACTCCTTTTTCACCGTCGGATTTCCTACGATTTCCGTTGCCGGGAAATGAAAATCCTTCTTAGTCATAGCTTCGGTAAACTGAAGGCTTTTGTCTTCCTTCACGCTGTTGGTAGCCATGTCGATAAATTCGATCCCTTTGGAGGTGATACGGAATACGTCATCCGGCATTTTCAGGTCTACACGTCCTGACATAGATTCCAGCAGCGGGTAAAGTCCGATAGAAGGTGCGTTTATATCCGAAGGCACACTACGGAAGTTGAAGTTTTCCGTCTGCACCATTTTGGGAGTCACTGCGATTCCTTGAATGGTATCCGGAAAACGTTCATCAGACATCAACTGACGGAAATAAAACATAGGCAGGATGCTGTCGAAAGCAGCTTCCGAATAAATGTTTCCTGCAAGGTCGCGGCGCACAGTTCCTTTCCCTTCTTCTTGTCCCATCTGGGCGAAATCGCCAATTACGAAACTATACAGGGTAAAGGGAGTCTTCTCCGGCTTTACGACAAAGAAATTGTAGCACCAGGGCAACTGCCAAAGAAGCAGAAAAGCGATGGTTACATATAATAGTATGGTACTGAAACGTCTCATTTCTCAATCTTTTAATTTTTAATCTTTAATTTTTTATTGGTTAATCCTGTTTTCCGGCCTTGAACCGTACGATAGAAAGCCACGAGAAAGAGGCTGTCAACAAAGTATAGACCACTAAATAAGGGAGAAACTTGTTGTATGCTTCCGGCGTAGGCGACAGGAAGAAGATTCGGAGTAACAATACTGCGATAATGAGATTCAGGATACGGCGTTTCCATGCCGGTTCGAGGCAAATCCATGCTACGAGCAGATAGCCGGAGATGCCGGCGAGATACCACGTTAAGGCTGTAAGCAGTATGTGGTTTTTGAGCTCATGGGCTAGTATTCCGTTTAGATAGATCTCCATCAACAGGAAATTGGAAGCGAAGCAGACAAGAAGCAATATGAGTCCGGAGAGTAACATATTGCCTGTCATTTTCAGTTCCGGATAAGGCAGGTGGAGAGTCAGCTTCAGACATTTGCGTTGCATCTCGGGGACAAACTGCACGATTGCCATCAGGATTCCGGCAATCAGAGGGATATATTGCAACATATCAATGAAGATGACATCCCGTTGCAGCATGACTTCCCATACATGGGCAGCCCCTTTCATTTCTACCACCCGGTTGATGCGGAGCATACAGTAGCCTGTAAAACCAAGTGTGGCGACCACGGCAAGTAGAAAATACCACCGTGTCTTTATCCATTCTTTATAAAATATAGCGTACATTCTTGAGGATTTATGATTTATGAATGATGATTTATGGGTTACGAGTTGCCAACTCTTATTCTTAATTTAATCAGTATTTCCCGGTGAGGCCGATAAAGGCATCTTCCAAATTGACTTGCTCACAGTGCAAGTCTGTGTAGGGCACTGACATTGATTTCAGTTTGGCTTCTGTTTCTGCCGGTTGCAGGAAGGAGAAAGTCTCCAGCTGGTTCCGCATGATGGAAGGATGGTAGAGATCATCCGATGCAGGAAGCTCGTAACCTTCGGGAATGGTGAAGGTGTAGCGGCGTCCTTTTTCCAGTAATTCGGTGATTGGTTTCTGAATCAGTATCTTTCCGTAGTCCATAATAATGCAGTCGTCAACGAGACGTTCCATATCCTGAATGATATGCGAGGTCAGAAAGACGGTTTTACCTTCCGAACGGGCATAGTCGCGGAGATAGTCCACAAACAGGCGGCGGTAGCCGGGATCGAGTCCGAGCGAGAAGTCGTCCAGTACCAGAAGTTCCGGGTTTTGTGCGAGGATCAGTCCGAGAGCTACTTGAGAGCGCTGTCCGCAGGACATACGTGAGATGCGCTGTCCGGTAGCTACTTTCAATTTATTCATCAGTTCGTAGTACGCTTCTTTTTTCCACTGGCCGGGGTAGAAGGCTGCGTAGAATTTTTCTATTTCGGTGATGGTCATGAATTGGTATTGCACATGACCTTCGATGAGCAGTCCGATATTGCGGCGCAGAGCCGGTGCCATGGTCTGTATCTCCTGTCCGAAGATGCGACATTCTCCCGAACGGGGTTTCAGGTAACCGCTCAAGATATTGATAGTGGTGGTTTTGCCCGTACCGTTCTTTCCCAATAGTCCCAGGATACGTCCTTTGGGCACTGTGAAACTAAGGTTTTCGTAAATCAACCGTTTGCCATAGTAGTGCGTCAGGTTGTTACATTCGATAATTTGTTCCATTTGATTTTATCTGTTATTTCGATTCAAAAGAAGAAAAGGAAAAGAATGGGAATCATGATTCCGACTATTAGTTCTATTCCTCCTCTGCCGATAATGCCCTTGTTCCCTTTCAGCATGATGATGCCGGAGAGAGTAATGATAATAAGGGCGATAGCGAAAATATCCGCGAAGTAAGTCCACCATTGTCCCGGATTGTAATGTAAACGGGACATCGCTCCGATAAGCGGGCGACGGGTGACGGATTCATATACCGCGTCTCCTGTCTTCACGTTTACCAGGAGGTTGGAGCCGCCTTTCAGGAAGACTTTCATTACGTCCGTTTTCGGGAAGTAAAATTTGGTATAGTTGCCGGTTTCTCCCAAAGGTTCCAGTAGAGTAAGTACTTTCTCTTTACTCATTCCTGCTTTGTCCGGTAGCTTTTCCGCTATTTTATATTCTTTCCGTGTGATGGAGAAGTTCGGATTAATCGTGTCACGGTGATTCATTACAATTCCGGAAATGGCATATATCAATACCATTCCGGAAAAGAAAAATGACAGGTCACGGTGTATGAGCCGGCTCCATTTACGAACAGTACTACTCCACTTCATACGAGTTGGCTTCCATAAAATAGAAAGATAAATACTCTTTTCCTGTTTCTGCTTTGCGGTCGGCTATTTTTGCGCGGAAGTCTGCGATGCGGGCTTCGGGACTGTTGGCTGTTTCTCCACGTGCTTTCTTTTCAGAGTCGCATCCGGCTTCACCGGTTCCGTGTTTTTCGGCAGCTTGCGCTTTGAGTTGTGCTTCCCAGTTTTGGAGGTAGGCTTCGTCGATGCGTTGTTCTTTCAATGTTCCGGTAACACGGACGATAGAGTTCACACATTTAGGGTCGAAGGCTCCCAATGTTCCGGCTTCTACACGGATCATTTGGGTATCGTCACTGCCCATCAGGAAGATTTTCTTTGCGCCATGTTTGCAGGTATGTGTGCAAACGCCTTCAATAGTTACTTCTTGTCCTGCAAGGTTTTCGGCATTGGCAAGGAGAGAATCAATTTCCAAAGCGGAAGATGCAGACTGCTCTGTAGTCACTTCTGATGCGCTTTTCTGTTGTTTGTTACCACATGAAGTTCCGATAAAAGTCATTGCCATAAGGGCAATTGCGATTGTTAGCTTTTTTGTTTTCATTGTTATTGCTTCGTTTTTATATAGTTTGTAATCTGTTTTTCGTTTGTTTATAGCTTGTAATAGTTCGCCTTACGGGCGGGGAGTTTCAACCCTGCTTGAAACTTTTAGTTTCATGCCTTGAAACAAATACTACTCCTTTAGTTGGCGGCTTGATCCCTTACGCAACGGAGTTGCATACCGGCTTTAATGCTGACATAAGATAATGATAATCTGCCTTCCGAATACTTGCTTGCATTGATTGTACTCATTAATCCAAAGAACTGTATATTGGTAAGTAGCCCGCTGGTGCTATTGTATACAGGTTTGAAGGCAGTTGAAGTCATAAGATAATTCATTGCCGGTTTTCCGTGCCATGAAGTTTGAATATTGGCATCTTCTGCTATTGCCGTTTTTTGATAGCTGCCGGCACCTGTAAGGCTTGTTGCCATACGAACGCCGGAGAATTGGTAATTGAATCCTGCATTATTCAGTGATGATATTTTGGCACCGTCATAAACTGCATTATAGAAAAGAGCTTTATCACCATCAGCCGGTACCTTGCCGTCGACATCATTCGTTGTTTTTCCTACCAGATTAAAGTATTCCAGACGTGTTGGTATGTGCCAACCTTTCGGACAAATACCTTGCGCTCCTTCAAAAGAGTTCAGATTACTTTCAGTAATTTCCTTACCGCCCAGTGCAACTTGGAAGTCATATAGATAACCTAATTCTTTGATAGCACTTTCCTCTGTTGTGGCTACGGTTGCACCGTCAGCTTTGATTTCATACGGGTACCAAACATGGCTATCAGCAGTAGGATCGGTAGAAGGAGTATATCCTTTCGGTAGATAGATAAGCGGTTCAGCCATCCACGTAGTACCGTTTGCCAAAGTTACCGTGTTATATTTTACATCATCATACAAGAAATAGTTCTGATCGAGATGTTCTTCGAAAGAGATTTCATTGTCTGCTCCGATTTCTCCTTCATCTGTCCATCCATCGATTTCACCACTAAGTTTGACTTCTATATCATCGGGCAATACGCGGATGTTCACACTGTATTGTCCTCCTTGTGCCAAGGTGGCAGATGTGAGTTTCTGTGACAAGGTTTTGCCATCAGATGTTACCACTTCAAGAGTCAAAGCTACTGTTTGCGGAACGATGATGGCGCGGTAGGTTTTGTTTGCTTCCACAGCCTGTGCCGTAATATTTGTAGCAGTGACATTTGCGTCAGCAGTAACTGTAAGGGCAGCCAGATCAAGAGTTGCCGTCGGGATAGAACCTTTCAATGCAATGGATGAGATGTTGGCTTCTACTTCTTTTGTTACGTTAATCAGGAGTTTGGTAAACATGTGTTTGAAGTTCATGCTTATAACGCTTGTCGTCGGAAGTATATCCGATTTGCTTGCTGCCATAAGGTCTGACGCTCCATATCCGGTAGTCTGATCGGTTTGAACAGAAAATGAAGCCGGAGTATTACCTTCTCTATAAGGATAGTATGCTACTATCTGCGATTTGTCGTTTCCTTCCGGATACCAAAGCAGGTCACCTGCAAATACTCCGTCATTGAATGTCATCAGTTTATTTTCCGCATATACGAAGTCACCGTTTTGGGTGATTGTAACACCAATTTTATCTCCGGATTCAAAGTTTACTTCGGTAGCACGTGTGATGATAGGCGAGATCGTAATACGACTGTCTGAAGGAGTCGTCGTTTCGTTCTCTTCCTGTTGGCAAGATACCAAAAGTGCTGCTGCGAAGATAAATGTTAAACTCTTTTTCATTGCTTAATAATTTAGTTTATATATATATTCATTGTTTTCAAAAAGCATATCCCGGTTCTCAAAAAGTATATCCTAACTTGATAGTCTCATTCCAACGGCTCGAACCATCTATATAGTGAAGGTTGAAACCGCGTGTATAACTTCCCTGTACTTCAGCATAGATCCCATGGTTGAAATGATAGCGTAAACCGAGACGAAGCGTTGCTTGTGGAGCAGTAGCATATTCATTCTGCAGATTATAATAATCTGTCAGGCGATAAGGAGGATCACCCGGCTCCGTATCTGTTGTAATGACTCTGCTTTTCTCAGTAGAGTTTCCTATGGCAAAGGAAGCGGCTGCCTTTAAGTCAAATTTCCCTATATGAAACACGCTGGATACATACGTCTGCGTACAAAGCATCTTTTCCGACGCTACATACGGATACATCTGGGTAGTCAGTCGTTTGAAAGTTGAAATATGTGTTCCCAAACGAACTTCTGTACGAGGACTTATAAATTCATATTCGGGATGGACCGAGAAAGCATCTCTTTCGAAAATGCGGTTGGAGCCGTTGATATAAGTCGTCGTTATTCCGTTAACAGTCTCCTTATTAATCACATTCTCGTTGTTGACCAAATGTGACCATTGCAGGTTCAATCGTAGAAAATGCTCTTTCTTTCCCTGTTTGAAATGATAACTCAAATGAGAGGCAATCCGGTGAGTGGGGAATTTGAACCAGATAGCATCTCTTTCACCGGCAGACCCCGAAGAATAGGTATATTCGATATCTCCATAAAATCTCTTCCATTGAAGTTGCAGTGCTCCCCCGTTAGACAGTTCTTTGATCGGAAAGCCGTTGATTCCCGATTCGCTTAGATGAATCCCGCTGCCGTCCCATGCTTCATAAGCTCCATACATCAGTCCTTTGTCCAAGAAGGCGTTGTAGGAGTTTTCGGTAGTCCCGATTACTTCCGCCTTGACCGATTCGCTGTTTTTGCTGAACATATAAGAAAAACCGATGGCTAGATCGCCCGAGTGATACATCACACTGGGGGCTACTTTCAAATCCAGCCGGTAATTGGTATGTCGCAAGTCTTTCCGTTTGGAATAGTTGGAGGCGGCAAAGTCAATCTTTCCTCCCAATCGCCAGTTAGGTGCAATATCTGATGCAATACCGCCCATAAAAGCGTATCGTTGCAGGTCTTTGCGTCCGGGAGTGAACTCTAGAATGTCTACCGGATAAAATCCCGGCTGGATAAACATGGAACCACTCATGTCCTTACCGGAAGTATGATCGAATGAGAAAGAACCAGTCAGCGAATACCCTTTCAGATGAGTGATAGACTTGGCTATTGCTCCGGCATTCCATGATTTCTCCGCTTCGTAAGAGTGGTGGAAATCACCATGGTTATTCTTACCATACAGTTCGGCATAGGAAGAAGAGATGCTATCCATCCTGATACCTGTAACATTTTTTCCGGTATTCCAGGAATTACGCCGTTCTATAATGTCGTAAGTCTGTGCCGAAACACCGTACACTATACATAGTAACCAAAGACCTGTTATATATATTTTTTTCATCTCACTCATGCAAAGATTGTTTTTCTCTTTCATAAAAATCGGTAGAAGAGTTGTTGGTGTCCATCAATACTTCATAACCTGCTTCCTGCGTAGCTTCTTCGTCCACATGTCGATATAAGCTGCGTCCGTTGTATGTCGCACTTTGAGTGACATATCCTGCGTCGATGGAAGGAGATATACGTTTCTTGTTGTTGGAGGAACCACCGTAGTACACTTCCGCTCCATCAATCACCCAGTCGAGCGGAACTGCTATCACCCGGTCGGTGGTACTTCCCGGTTTTTGTATCACACTTCCCTCTTTTAGAACAAAGTCCTGTATCGTGGTATCCTTAGCTTTAAAGATAACCGTAGCAGGAGAAAAGATAGAGAACGAGTAAGCATTCGCCTGTCCGGTTTTCAATACCACGTTCAGATAATGATCCGGTGTGATTTGATCCCCCGGAGCCGGATGATACTGTGTATTCGGAAAATAAACGTTATTGTAGCAGACAAAGTATCCCGGTTTGTTCAGATTGACAGATTGCGGGTATTGCGCTGCATGGTCAACTGCCCCATTGATGGCAATCACTGCATCTTCTCCCGGTTGAAGCGGGAAAGTCTTGCCGGTACCGCCAAACTGCCAGATGCACTGAACGATGGGAGCAAAATCCCGGAAGATGGTTGCTCCGGTTATTTCATCCTGCGTTACCCAGACATTGGTAGCTTGGGAATTGTAAGGATCAAGCGCTCCGAAACATAAACTATCGAGATATTGCACTTCCGAATCGTTATTATGCAGGATTATATATTTGTCGGACTGGTAGTTTCCCTCCAGCGGCAACTTTGTACATCCTCCGCAATAAATCTCCTTAATAATAATAGCCCCGGCTCTGGAATGGATGAGCGGGAGGTTGAACGCCATGTTTCCGCTGGTCAGTTTCACATTATCGGCCAGTCCGTTGAAAATATCCTGTCCGTCCTTGTCGCTGACCTGCACGCGATATATACCTTTAGTCAGAGAGAATTGCGCCACTCCGTTCTTGTCGGTTTTAGCCTTGTAAGAATTTCCACGATCGACATCTTCAATCTTTACGGTCACTCCTTCCCGGAGATATTCCGAGTATCCATCCGGGTATACGGCAGTCACTTGCAGGCTGTGCAACTGATCGTCGTACGGATTCTCTTTATCAAGATCCGTGCATCCTGCAAAGATCCCGGTCACTGTTAGTAATAATATGTAGATAGACTGCTTCATATCTTTAAAATTTAATACGGCAAGTAAGTCCATAATAGAAATCCGGGGTAAAGAGCGCGCTCACACCGGTTGCATGAGATTTTACATACGGCCGTGAATTGGTGAAATTGATAGCGTTGAGAGAAAGAGACACATGGTCGCCAATCTCTTTGGTTATGTTGATATTGGCGGAGAAATAAGGATCATATCCATCCGCTGCAAATGTGTAGGCATTGCCCGATTTGCGTATCAGATAAGAGAATTCCGGATTCTCGGCTTCGGCTGACGTGAAAGGATGCATCTCATTGTTCAGGTCGAGATATGCCACCGGCCAGATAGCCGTATAAGAGTCACCGTTATAAATGCTTCCACCCGTTTGGGCATTGCTGCTTTCACTTACGTTGAACGCGTATTCTTTTCCCTTATATTCGGAGATATTCTGCGAACGCTTCACAAGCGAAGCCTCCAGTCTGCATGAAATAATCAGTCTGGCTTTCGGAATACGGGTGATGGCTGTGATATTGGCATCCAATGAGTGGGTACGTTTACCGTTGGCAGTCGTCGATAAGTTGTCGCCATTGGCATAGATACCTACATATTGGTAGGAGCGGTTGGCAAGACTGGTGTGCGACCATCCGTTCTGATAATAATAAGACAAAGAATTGTCGATATATTTAGTATAAGCATAGGAGGCATCTAACCGGAATTGCGTACGGATAGGAGTTATTTCCGGGAAATCAACAATCATTTCCGCTCCGCGGCGAATGACGTCCATTCCATTATCGGGAGAGGTTGACTTGACAAAAGTCTGGTCGGTCACCTTTACGTCCATAGGAGTCCAGTAGCTCGATGCATTGTCACGTATGTACACCATTCCTGTCTGATTATCCACATTGATTTGCGGATTGGCCGGCATAGTGAATCCCTCTGGTAATTGGAGAACATCGTAAGAGAACGGGTTATAGGAACTCGTGTATTTATACGGTAACTTGGTACGGTTGAAATAACCGACTAGCGAAATCCTGGTCCGGGCTATATGGACGTCAATGCCCAATTCCGAATTCTGATTCCGTTGCCAGCGTAGATTTTCATTGTGCAGTAATGTGTAGGGCTGGCTGTAATAGATATAAGATGATTCATTGTTATTATAGGAAAAACCGAATGTCTGTATGTCCCGGTATTCCTGTTTGGGGTACAAGGTATAGAAAGAGGGAAGCTTTTCAGTGATTCCCCAACCGCCACGGATAGCGATATGTTCGTTCAACTGCCATCTGGCATTGAAACGCGGTGAAAGAGTATTCAGGTTTTTATAGTTCGTTCCCTTGATAAACAAATGTTCCCAACGCACTCCCGCCATCAGTCTAAGCATCGTGTTTCCCACTGGTAACGACAGACTCTCTTCTGCATAAAGCGAAACGTTATGCATATATGGATAAGCGGTGTAAGGGCGGGGGCGATAACCGTTCGGAGCCAGTGAAGGGTCTTTGTAATATTCTCCTTCACCCACATTCCCTGTTGCTTTCCACTGAACACCCGCTTTCAGGTTACTGTTTACAGTCTTGAATCGTCTGTTCCATTCATATTTTAACGATGCGGCATAATCCAGTTCTTTGGAGTCGATGATCTGATCTGCGAAGTAGGTATATGGCAGTTTGTTTGCCATAAAATATCCTTCTTGCGTGGCATGAACAGCCGGCTGTTCCGATGCATACGAATAGAAAGTATGTGCATGGGAATTGTTGTCATTGTAATATACCGATGCGTCGAACTTGAGGTTGGTAATCCACGATTTGTTGAGCAGCCAGGCCAGTGAAGTGTTTGCCCGGAATACGTTATCCCTCACTTTGTTGTATTCTCCCGAATAGGCATCCGGGTCATCTTTGGTATTCATTCCTCCGATATTACCTGTAACACCGATATCGAATCTGAACACTTTGCTGAAAGTGTTGCTATATCCGGCAGAGAATCCCCTTCTCGTATAAGACGAATAGGGAGATACCAACTTTTGGGTAGCCTTTGTCCATTCTCCGTTTATATTGATAACGCCTTTGTCGTTTCCTAAATCCAATCCTTTGGAGAAGGAAACCTGTTCGGTGCGGGGATTGATGGACAATAATATGTTCCAGGGTGTTTTCCCTTTTCGGGTGTGAATCTTGACCATTCCGCTATTCAAGTCCCCATATTCAGCCGAAGGTACTCCGGTGATGACTTCAACCGATTCAATATCCGCCACGGTGATATTACGGGTATCCACTCCGTTCATATTTCCAAATGAGCCATTATTGCCAATACGTACCCCATCCACTTCAACGGCTGTCCCAAAGGCTGCATTACCGGCTGTCGACCCTCCGTCGCGTAATGAGAAGATATTATTAGTGGTAAGATCCGGCACTTTTGTCTTTCCTCCCGGAAGAAGAGCGGAGATATCGCTCACGTTGGATACCTGCAAATGTTCCAGCGCATTATTACCGATGGTGAGCGTAGTGTTTAACTCATTCTTGGGCGCTTGTGCAGTAACGACTACATCATCCAGTGCAAGCGTGTTTTCTTTGAGTTCTATATGTAGGTTTTTGATATTACTGTGCACATTTACCGGAATTGTTGCCGGTACATAACCCAGAAAAGAAACTTCCAGATTATATTTTCCCTCCTGCACTCCTTGTATCGTGAATTCGCCTTTCTGATTGGATACAGCCCATAAATAGGTGCCTTTAATGAGAATGGAAGCACCGGGCAAGGGGGAATTCGTTTTGGGCTCGGTCACACGTCCCGAGATTGTATAGATGTTTGAATTAGCTGCGGCCTCAAATAAATTGAAAAATAGCAGCCCCCAGAATGCTATGTTAAAAAGACAATATTTCATAGATAAGTTTTGTGCAAAATTCGATAAAAACCAAGTTTATATCAATCACTATAAATAGCTATTTTCACAAATCTTAATACCTGCAACTGGGGATATTTTACCTAATAATAGGTACCTTTTCTTTAATAGGTAATTTAGAAAATAAAAAAACGGCTTGCATTGCGATCACTATCACATTGCAAGCCGGTTGATTTATTTGGCTTATCTGTCATTGACCGGATATTATATCCAGTCTATTGTATTAGATATTTTTTACTTTAATCAGATATTCGGCAATCTGAACAGCATTCAGAGCAGCACCCTTCTTGATCTGGTCACCTACAATCCAGAAAGTTAATCCGTTTTCGTTTGTCAGGTCTTTGCGGATACGGCCTACGTATACCGGATCTTTACCTGCCAGGAACAGCGGCATCGGGTATTCTTTTTCTGCCGGATTGTCCTGAAGAACCAGCCCTTCACCGTTAGCGAATGCTTCACGAGCTTCCTCTACGGAAATCGGACGTTCTGTTTCTACCCAGATACTTTCCGAGTGAGCACGTAATGCAGGAACACGTACACAAGTTGCACTAACCTTTACGTCAGAATGCATGATCTTACGTGTTTCATTATACATCTTCATTTCTTCTTTCGTATAACCGTTTTCTGTGAATACGTCAATCTGCGGAATCAGGTTGAAAGCCAACTGATAGGCAAACTTCTCTACAGTCACAGGCTCGTTTGCCAATACCTGGCGATATTGTTCGTACAATTCGTCCATCGCAGCAGCACCCGCACCGCTTGCTGCCTGATAGGTAGACACGTGCACGGTTTTTATATGAGAAAGCTTTTCGATGGCTTTCAGTGCAACTACCATCTGGATAGTCGTACAATTCGGGTTGGCAATAACGCCACGCGGACGTTCCAATGCATCTTCGGCATTTACTTCAGGCACAACCAAAGGTACATCGGCATCCATACGGAATGCGCTGGAGTTGTCGATCATCACAGCACCATACTTGGTGATTGTTTTTTCGAACTCCTTGGATGTTCCTGCACCGGCAGAAGTGAAAGCAATGTCTACCCCTTTAAAGTCATCGTTGTGTTGTAAGAGTTTCACCTCGATCTGTTTACCGCGGAAAGTGTAAGTTGTTCCGGCACTACGTTTAGAACCGAACAAAACTAACTCGTCCATCGGGAAGTTTCTCTCATCGAGCACGCGCAGGAATTCTTGTCCTACGGCTCCGCTTACGCCAACAATAGCTACTTTCATCTTTTTCTTTTGTTAAATTGTGAATATTG
>CDYK01039911.1_pt1 | contig 19379 bp, 13 predicted proteins | sample 554841 | NCBI WGS metagenome assembly CDYK01 (sample SAMEA3182102, study PRJEB8094) | gut metagenome | biome: human; feature: gut; material: Stool; isolation source: human stools | place: Canada | collected 2013-02-18
CCGACAAACATCTTCGACATGGCACCGCATACTCCGGGAGTTCTGCGTTTTGGAAAGCTTTCAAAAACCAGTAGCCCCGGCTGGGTATAAGAATAAGCAGTGCCGTAAGCAGACGTCGGTACTTAGCGGTCGTACTGTGACCGCTTATGTACCGCTACGCTCTGCGACAGAGCGCGAGCGTGCCGCGTTTCTTATACCCTGCCAAGGGCTACGGGGATATTTCGCTAAATCTCAATTTACAGCAGGCTGTCCAGTGTCTCTCTGATCGCCTTGATGAAGTCAAGGCTGTTGAGGATCACGGGATGCTCACAGGTAGAGATCAGGGACAGGCTCTTGGTCATCTTGCCGTCCTCGATGGTCTTGATGCATGCCTGCTCCAGCTTGTCTGCGAAGTTGCACAGCTCGGGGATCTGATCCAGTTCACCGCGCTTTCTGAGAGCTCCGGTCCATGCGTAGATGGTAGCGATGGAGTTGGTGGAGGTCTCTTCGCCCTTTAAGTGCTTGTAGTAATGACGCTGTACAGTTCCGTGAGCAGCCTCATACTCATAGACGCCGCTGGGAGATACCAGTACGGAAGTCATCATGGACAGATCGCCGTAAGCGGTAGCTACCATATCGGACATTACATCACCATCATAGTTCTTGCAGGCCCAGATGAATCCGCCCTCAGAACGGATGACACGGGCTACGGCATCATCGATCAGGGTATAGAAATATGTAATGCCCAGTTCCTCGAATTTTGCCTTGTACTCGTTATCATAGATCTCCTGGAAAATATCCTTGAAGGTATGATCGTATTTTTTGGAAATGGTGTCCTTGGTGGAGAACCACAGATCCTGCTTCGTATCTACGGCATAGCTGAAGCATGCTCTTGCAAAGCTCTCGATAGACTTATTCGTATTGTGGATACCCTGAATGATACCTGCTCCATCAAAATTATGGATCAGTTCACGGGTCTCGGTGCCGTCTGCTGCAGTAAATACCAGTTCTGCCTTACCGGGGCCGGGTACCTTGATCTCAGTATTTTTATACACATCGCCGTAAGCATGACGGGCAATGGTAATGGGCTTGGTCCAGTTCTTGACATAAGGAACGATACCCTTTACCAGAATCGGTGCACGGAATACAGTACCGTCTAAGATCGCACGGATGGTTCCGTTGGGACTCTTCCACATTTCCTTCAGATTATACTCTGTCATTCTGGCAGCGTTGGGGGTAATGGTCGCACATTTTACAGCAACGCCGTACTTCAATGTGGCATTGGCAGAGTCCACGGTTACCTGATCATCGGTCTCATTACGATGCTCCAATCCAAGATCATAGTACTCTGTCTTCAGATCGATGTAAGGCAGTAACAGTTCATCCTTGATCATCTGCCAGAGGATTCTGGTCATTTCGTCTCCGTCCATCTCTACGAGAGGGGTTGTCATTTTGATCTTTTCCATAATGATTTCCTTTCCGGTATTTATTCTTTTACTTTGCAATAGCTATCCAGAACCACATTGGCAAAATCGCTTCTGCAAGGCTTCACCGAATAACATGCCTGCATGTTATTTGCTCATATGGTTACTTCGCCCATTGGCTCTGAATAATTACATTCTACAGTAATTTTCACAGACAGGCAACCTATTCCTGCGGCTTATCCTGCTGTGCATATGCCTCGTTCAGACCGTTTTTCACCATGTTGTCATAGGCGTTGATCATGTGCTGGTGTGCCAGCTGCTCTGCCAGATCGGCATTACCTGCCTTGATGGCCTCCATGATCTGCTCATGCTCTTCATTGGATTTGGGACCGCGGTTGGCACTGGCCAATGTTTTCTTGCGGACACGCAGGACATACTGATGGAAGTCCTTCAGCTGATGCTCCAGCATCTTGCTGTCACATGCCTCATACAGAATATCATGGAAACGATTATCTAACTCCGCCAGCTGCTCCAGATGCCCCTTCTGGGCATGGAACTTGGACAGATAGACATTCTCTTCCATCTCTTCCATCTGCTCCTTGGTGATATGTTCCGTAGCCCAACGGGCACACAGACCTTCCAGCAGGGAACGGATCATGTAAATATCCTTCACATCCTTCTGAGTAATACCGGTGACATAGGCTCCCTTGTTGGGGATGATCTGAATCAGTCCCTCCAGCTCCAGCTGACGGAACGCCTCTCTGACGGGGGTTCTGCTGACTCCCATCTCCTCGCCGATAGCCACTTCCTTCAATTCTTCATGTTCCTGATATTTTCCGCTTAAGATGTCCTCTCTCAGCTTGTGAAATACCCGTCCCCGCAGGGAGAACTTATCCGTTACTTCCTGCTTTACATCATACTTACTCACTATAATCCTCATTTCCGGGCAGCAAAAAATGCCGCCATATTTTCTTACTCACCGATCTTCAGGTTCTTCTCCAGGCAGATACGGTTGACGCAGGCCACAATCTCTTCATCCGTAAGCACGGTAACACGACCACCGGCGTACTCCTCGTCTACCCACTTTTTGATCTCCGCTACCAGTTCGGAAGTCTTCTGTACCTGCTTGTCTCCCTTTAACTTATAATAGGTGTTCAGCCAGTGTGCGATACCTGCCAGACCGGAGGTGTTGGAAATAGCGCACAATACCGGACGATTCAGGAATTTCTCGGTATCGAAAATGTTGTAGATCTCTTCGTTCTTAAGCAGACCGTCCGCATGGATACCGGCTCTGGTCACGTTGAAATTTTTGCCGACAAACGGGGTTCTGGGCGGGATCTGATAGCCGATCTCCTTCTCATAGTACTCTGCCAGCTCCGTGATGACACGGGTATTCATACCGTTCAGATCACCCTTCAACTGTGCATATTCGAATACCATTGCCTCCAGCGGTGTATTACCGGTACGCTCACCGATACCAAACAGTGAGGTATTTACACCGGAACAGCCGTACAACCATGCTGTGGTGGAATTGGACACCGCCTTGTAAAAGTCATTGTGACCATGCCATTCGATCAGCTCATGCGGCACACCTGCATGGGTATGGATTGCGTAAATGATACCCTGTACACTACGGGGAATAACGGCACCGGGATAGTTGACACCGTATCCCATGGTATCGCAGGCCCGGACCTTGATGGGGATCTGATACTCCTTCATCAGTTTCATCAGTTCCAGGCAGAACGGAACCACATAACCGTAGATATCCGCTCTGGTGATATCCTCCAGATGACATCTGGGGCTGATACCCTCCTCCAGGCAGTCACGGATAACGCTTAAATAGTGATCCATGGCCTGTCTTCTGGTCATTTTTAATTTCAGGAAAATATGATAATCGGAACAGCTGACCAGAATGCCAGTCTCCTTCATTCCGATCTCTTTTACCAGCTTAAAGTCCTCCTTGCTGGCACGGATCCAGCTGGTAACTTCGGGGAACTTGTATCCCCTCTCCATACATTTATAAACAGCGTCTCTGTCCTTCTTGCTGTACAGGAAAAATTCACTGGCACGGATCATTCCGTTGGGGCCACCCAGTTCATGCAGATAGTCATAGATCTTTACGATCTGCTCTGTGGTATAAGGTGCTCTGGACTGCTGTCCGTCTCTGAAGGTAGTATCTGTGATCCAGATATCCTTTGGCATGTTATGAGGCACGATACGATCATTAAAAGGTATTTTGGGGATTTCGGAATAAGGGAACATGTTACGGAACACGTTCGGCTTCTCCACATCATCCAGTATGTACATATGCTCTTCAATCTCCAAAAGGTTGTTCTTCGGATTCATGGAGACCGGACGATTCTGAAATGCATCACTTTCTCTCATTGGTATACCTCTCTTCCCTGACATTCGATATCTGCAAGATTTTATAATTTTTACTCTGCGCAGTAAAAATACATTTTGCAGTTCTCGTATCATTGTATACAATCATACCATTTGTGTCAATATCTTTGGTATTTATTTTATTGACTTATTTTAATCATATTTTTTATTTTTCCCAGTGATTTTATCCTTTTACTTGTTTTCTAATAATCTCCGTACATTAAGCATGCCGAAGCCCTGCTTGTTCCACGGCTCTCCCAGATCGGTAGCTGTAAGGGACAGCAGACGAACAAATTCTTCATTGGTAATTCCCGGATATTTTTCCATAGCAAGGGCTGCCGCCCCGGATACAATGGGTGTTGCCATGGATGTGCCGCTTTTTGCTACATAGGGTCTGTAGATTCTGCCGTTCCGGTTCTGCCAGAAAGCATTACAGGACAGAATCCTTGTCCCCGGAGCCACAATATCCGGTTTACGGGTCACATCATATCTTCTGCCCCTGCCGGAGTACGTCTCACACCTTCCGGGATCATTTTTACAATATCTTCCGTCATGACAACCCACCGTCAGAACCTTTCTGCTACTGGCCATCTCCGAAATACTACCGTCCTCCGGACCGGTATTACCTGCAGCGCAGACCACGAGAATATTATGATCCCACAACAATTCCAGAGATTTTCGCAACATCTGCTCCTTGTAACGTTCCTTCAGGTCTCCGATCCCCACAGAGATATTCAGAACACGGATTCCATACCTGTTTTTCACCCGCAGTACCCATTCCAGAGCTTCCTGCATGGAATCACAGGAGCCCTCCCCCTGTCTGTCCAGCACTTTTCCCACCACAAGCTTTGCCTCCGGTGCCATTCCGCGAAATCTTCCTCCGGACAGTTCTCCGCTTCCGCATACAATCCCGCAGACATGTGTCCCGTGTCCATTATCGTCATACGGAAAGGAACGGCCTTCTACAAAGTCGGAAAAAGCAAGCAGCCGTCCTACCAGATCCGGATGATAAGCAATTCCGGTATCCAGCACAGCAACAGTCACAGATTTCACACGTCCTGCCCCACTATGCAATTGTTCCGGCACCTGTACCTGTTCCCTTACCCGATGCATCTTGTTCCTTCCCCGTAAAATAAGACAAAACCGGCATAAGACTTATTCTATCTTATGCCGGTTTCTTATCCTGGTGTCGGTAAAATCTGACCCTTATTCATTTATAATTTCGATTCCCTCCGGGAATGCGCTGTCACCGATATTGGTGACACTTGCAGGCAAATGCACCTTTTTCAGTTCGGTATGACTGCGGAATGCTTCATCAGCGATCACGCGAACACCATCCGGTATGGTCACTTCGGGAAGGTCCCCCTTGTAAGCCACCAGAATGTCCCCGCTGATCAGGTAATCATCCATGCTGTTTTCTTCAAAATCATCCATCCATCCGGTATGCGTAAATGCCTTGGCTTCCACCCGGGTCACCGTATCTGGCAATATCACACTATTCAGATCATCACAGTGATAAAATGCTGCATAATCAATAGTGGTCACACCTTCCGGGAACGTCACACTTTCTGCCGAACTTCTGGAAAAAGCAAAGCGTCCGATTTCCGTGGTTCCTTCTGGTATACTCACTGCTTTGATCGACTGGTCACGATAATATTTCCACTCCGGAATCGTACCGTCTTCTGCCTCCGCAGTGATATCCTGCGTTTCTCCTCCGGTCTCCTGTCCTGCTACCGGTTCCGTATAGCCCTGTTGCACAGTTTCTTCTTCAGGCAGCATCATAACCATCGCATGATTTCCTACGACAAAGGTACTGCCGATCACATTTCCGGGCACCGGTGTCGGTGCAGGGGTCGGCGTTTCAGTGGGGGCAGGCTCTGTTGTTGCCTGTGAATCTGAAGTTCCGTCTGCCGCCGGTGTCGCCGTCGGCGCTGCCGTTACCAGAGGACTCTGACTTTTCTGCTCTGCCAGCTTCTGTGCAAACTTTTCAGCCACGCTGCCTTCGTCCGCATGAATCGTTACGTTATCACAATTTAAGAATGCATCGTCTGCGATGCTTGTCACCGTGTCCGGAATATAAATATCCGTAAGGTTCGTACATCCGGCAAATGCCTGTGCATCAATACTCTGTACATTCTCAGGGATCGTGATCTGTTTCAGTCCGGTGCATCCTGAAAAAGCATATTCATCCACTGAGGTAAGACCTTTGCCAAGTACAACCTCTTCCAGATTATCACAGCCCCAGAAGACATAGGCATCCATGCGCTTCACCGACTTGGGAACCACAACAAACTGTACCTTCTGATTGTTCTCAAAGGCACTCTCACCCACAACTTCCACTGTATCGGGAATCGTGACACGTTCATCGCTTCCTCTGTATTTTGTCAGTGTACTGCCTTCAATCTGAAATTCGGAGGCAGACGCTGCCGCATCTGCCTCCGACACAGGAAGATGTGTCAGGATCAATGCGGTAGCTATCAATGCCAATGCAACTACCCACTTTTTATGATTCATAAACCTTCCCATCCTTTATTTTCACTAGGCTCTTGCCTTGCGCAGAGTCTTCTTATCCTTCTTCATGAAGAATACTATGGACAGACATGCTAGCCCCAGAGACAGGAACCACTTCGGATGAATGGCATCTCCGGTCTTAGGAGTGCTGTCTGCGATTGTTCCGGCTGTCAGGTTGTTCGTATCCACATAGATCACATACGGTGAGAAATGCTCCGCCGTAAAGGTAATGCAGGATACTCCGGAAATCGTGGAGAACTTCGGTGTCAGCTTGTCTAACTTACTGTTCACCACTCCTGCTACCTTGTTGTTACCTGCATAGGTGATCAGAGAATCCGGGATCGGCAGGGTAATGCTGATGGACAAACCTGTAGTATCCGTGATCTTGTTATTGCCGGTGGAATCATAGAGACTGATATCCATCGGGAAATACTTGATGGCACTGATATCGTTGCCATACTCTGCCATCAACGCCTTTACTACTTCCTCTGAAGCAGATGCGCTCTCAGTGATCTTGATCACAAAGTTATCGGAAGATCCGTTTACCGTTGCAGATACCACACCGGTATTGGACAGACCGTTCTTGTCAATAACAACAGTGGTTCTGCCGCCGGAAACATTACCTGTGGTAGTACTGTTCGGCCTTCTGTTGGAATTGGAATTCGTAGAATTACCACTTCCGGTAGAAGTACTGGTTCTGTTGCCACTATTTGATTTTGCCGTATAGTTTGCAGTTACAGTTACATTTGCTTCCGGCATGGTGATTACTGTAGCAGACAATACCTTGCTGGCAATCTTCGTATTACCGGGATCAATGGACCAGCTGCTGAACTGCTGGTTTGCCGCAGGGTCATTAGCCACGATGATCGGCTGTGAACCTGCTATGTAGCTTCCGGATCCGGATCCGTTCTTAACAGTCAGGGTATACATCTTAGCTGTCGTACCATTCGTTCCGGGGCTGGTACTGGTTCCCGGGCTAGTGCTGGTGCCGGGATTCGGACTGGTACCGGTTCCCGGGCTGGTCGTTCCACCGTTATTGGAACTACTGGTCTCATATACCGCATAGAAATCTGTATCTTCGGTAAGTGCCGTTGCAATATCCGGTAACCATTCCTTGAAAGTATATCCGCTGACCGTAGGAGTCTGAATGCTGGGTGCAACAGATCCCTTCTTGATTGTGGTCTGATAGAATACTTCCTTGGTCACGCTATTAATATAACGGATGACAATATCGTCTTCACTCAGAGCTTTGTATACTGCTCTGGTGGTAAAGGACTCTGTAATATTGGTCAGTTCTCTGTCCCATCCGGTGAAGACATAACCGTCTCTCACAAGATTAGATGTGTTGGGCAGTTCTGCATCTGCGATGCTGCCGCCGGAGGACACTTTGATTTCCTTAATGAAAGTACCATTCCAGTCTTCAAAGGTTACCGTCAGCTTGTTGGCATCGGGATCTTCCGTTTTATATACAGCTACAATCGTAACATCCCTAGTGATCTCACTGGGATCGGGATCCCAGTATTGGAAAACCTCTCCGCTCTTACCTGCCGGCTCCGGAGGATTTGCAGGATATCCACCCTGTACTCTCTCCTCTTTTACCACAACCGTCTTCTGCAATTCTTCACTCCAGTCGCGGAAAGTAACAGTAAAGTACTCTATCAGAGGAGTGGTATCCACTGTAAAGCCTTTCAGTTTCGCATAATTATACAAGTAACTGTTTTCCGGGCTGCAGACTACCACATCCTCAGGATCCGGATCTGCCTTGAGCAGATCATCAAACGCATGCTGACCGATCAGATTCAGATACTGACTGGCCTCCAGTCGCTCCATACCACTTTTCTGGAACGCATAATCCTCAATGGTGGTACAGGTAGTGGGCAGCTTAATAGTACGCATTTCCGTCGTATCTGCAAAGGCATATTCCGGCACCGTTGTAATCTCACTTTCCGTGAGATCGATTTCTCTCAAGGCATCACATCCCTGAAATGCTCTGGGTGCGATGGAGGTAATCCCTGCCAGTTCGCTGGGCTTTACATATTTACTGCTTCTGCCTTCCAGGCACTCAATAATTCTCGCCTTGGCACCACCGCTCATTCCGTAAATAATGGACTCATCGCAGCTGAAATAGTCATTTCCTAAGAATGCCACATTGCTCAGCTGATCACATCCGGTAAACGGAATCAGTCCCAGACTGCTGATGGTTCCGGATAATGTCACATCATCTAATACAGGGCAATCCTTAAATGCGTAATCCCCGATGGAACTCATATTTCCGGTGATATTGACTGTTTCCAATGCCGCACAGCCTTCAAAAGCATTTGCTGCAATGGATGCCGTATTACCAAGTATATTAACTGCCTTCAGATGTTGGGCCGCATTCTTGCCGTCCGCGCTTCTAAAGTCGTTTGCTTCAATGGTGTCAAGACCATATATGGTAACCGTCTTGTCTTCCTTCAGGCTGGCTGCATCCGCATTCTCTTTGTCAACAAACAATCCATCCTTAATCGCCTGAATGCCCTCAGGTATTACAACATTCAATGCGGAATCGATAAACTGCTGCTGATCTTCTGTCAGGGCTGCACCACTCGAATATTTGCTCAGTGCAGTACTTGCCGCTTCTCTCTGAGCATCCGTCAGATAAGGATAATCCGCCTTAATCGTATAATTGCTCAGTTGTGAAAAAGCAGGGAAGTCAGTCAGTTCGCTGACACCCTTTTCCTCATTATACTGTACCACCAGATTGGTCGGCCAGCCGCTGCAATATCTGACATAAGTCTTCAGCTGGCTGCCATTATTATATCTTCCATCCTCACTCATGGCATACAGATAAGGAGTGGAGGTCGGTGAAACTTCTCCCACAAAGGTAAGTTTTACTTTCGGTGAATTATCACTGTCGACTTCTACCTTTCCAGAGCAGTTGCCTCTGTGGGCCGCTCCCGTGTAATCCTGCGTCTTAAAAGCATCTGTTCCTATTGCCACGGAACTGTTATTGAAAATCACCGTTGCCAGATTATGGCAGCCCTTAAATGCATTGTCTCCGACAGATACAACACTGGCGGGCAGGGATACCAATTCCAGATTACAGTTATTGGCAAAAATATTAGCGCCGATATTATAAATATGATAAGGTCCGATAGGATCCGGAATATCCAATGTCTTCACACCGGTTCCCACCGTACTGGATATCAGTTCATTATTGGAATTTACCACATAAGTGGATCTTCCCGTTTCTCCCGCTACATCAGGATCCTGAACCGTAAGTTCATATTTGTCCAGTTTCTCATATTGTGTAGTCTCGGAATTATAGTCAATATAACTAAATGCAAAACAGTTCTCTCTGGTAAAGCTATGGATCGTGGAATCGTCTCTTCCCTCGAAGTAGAAAGTTCCGTTTACCGGATCACCTGACAGCATTTCCTTAAAGCAGTCAAAGCAATAAACATCCCCGTCTTCCTTCTCCGTAAATGTCATTTTCTTGCTGCGGGCAGTGATATATCTTAAGTTCTTGCATCCCTTGACCAGGGAAATATCCACTGCTTCATTGTAGTTTGCCGGGAAGGTCAGAGAAGAAAGGGTCTCACAGTTTTCAAACACATTCCAACCCAGTTCTGTCAGATTGCTTCTGTCATTGGCATCGCCATAATTACACATTACAAAGTCGCTTAAGAAACGGCACTCCGCAAAAGCATAGTCTCCGACATAGCTGACATTGATGGGCAAAGTAAACTTCGTCAGGTTCGTACAACTGTAAAAAGCATGATCTCCAATCTGTCCCAGACTACATAAATCAGGGATTGCAACATCTCTTAAGCTTCCACAACCGGCGAAAGCATAGTTACCGATTACTTTGATACCATTACCGAAAGAAATGGAATCCAGACCGGTACATTCATAAAAAGCACAGTTACCGATACCGATCAGATCTTCTCCAATGATCAGAGTTCCGATGTTACCTGCCTGAGCAAAAATACCCTTGGATGCGTTAGCCTCGGTGATATAACCGCCACCGGAAGGAATACTCCATTTATATGTATTGGAATCCGGATCCAGTGTAGAATCCAGATACTGGTTACCGATATATCTTACCTTACCATCCTTAATCCACTGATGATCACTGTCCAGTGCATTGGCATAGTTCGCATAAGTTGCCGGATCACCGCTCTCATCCTCAGCATTAAATACAGTTTTGCCGGTAGCGCCTTCTTTATAATAGAAGAACTGTGTCAGAACATCCATGTTTTTCCATGCATTATCTGTTGCATAGCAGGGCTTGATCTCACCGGTATAATAGGTTTCTTCCACCTGTACATATAACAGTTTGCCTGTAATAGGGTCTTTTGCCTGAGTGACTCCATCATCCCCCAGAATTGGCTGCGACGTATCGTCTACCATTCTGATATGTGGCGTAACTGCTTCATAATACAGAGGATTTCCCAATCTGTTGGCAGCCACGTAACCGTTACCGGTACCCAGGTTACCGGTAGGCTGTATGTAAGCATTAACCGTGTTCGGAATGGTCAATGTATTATTGGGCAAGGTATTGTCCTTGTTATATCCTAACAGGATTGCAGACCAGTCACCTCCGTTCTGGATATAAGCGAACTGGTAGTTACTGCCGTCCGTTTCGTTGGTACCGGTCGTATAAATAGTCGTTCCTTCCGCAACCTCCGGGATCAGATTATCCATTGTGGGTATATTGCTTACCGTCAGCAGATCACTCTGCTTTTCTGGAGCATTTCTGCGAATGGATACCTTATATTTTGCGCCGGTATGCGTATCCACATGTGAATGCGCAGCCTGCGCCACAGCATCTTCCTCCGCACGCAGCCCCTCTGTAGGAATCGCCGCTACTACGATCGCTGAGATCAGGAACAATGTTCCCAGGGTTTTCCTTACTGTCTTTTTTAATCTTCTGTTAGTCTTCTTTTTACCCTTAGTCATCCTTTACTCCTTTGTCGTCACCTTTTTGGCAACCACTACAAATCTGCCATTTTTCTCCTGGTAATCACAGGTGGACAGTGTTAAAAGCTGGTCACCGAACGAAGCTGTGACTCCTGTGTCATATAATGACATCTCTGCCATATCATTCATATAGGAGTCAAATTCCTGCTCGCTCTGGGCGTCTATAAACTGATAGTATTTAAATACGATTTCATCTTCACTATAGACCCGTGATCTGAATACATACATGATCTCATACAGGCCTTTTTCATAGATGGTGTCAAACTGTATGTAGGGATGTTTCTCACAATAGCTCTGTTCGCTGTATGAAGATAAGCTTCCGAACATCTGCCCGTTCTTCATATGATGTCCATATAAAATGAAGTTTGTACTGGGCTTGAGCACATCACAGTCCTTGTCCATAAAAATGGATCCGTTCTTATCATACTCCTGATTCAGATTATGATCCAGATAATATTCATTATCCGTTGTCTGCATTACAGGGTAATCTATATTAGTATCGTCAATTTTTACCCATCCGATTAGTCTTTTGTTCTTATTTAATAAATTTTTATATTCATCCAGTACCGGAGGGGGCGTACTCTGCGTTTCATCCGCGGTGTAATGGATCACAGGATCCTGATTCTGACCGGTTGCCGGCTCTTTATCCTTCAATTCACTTAATTGCTTGTAATTATCGGCAGTACGGATGTTATACCAGTTATAAATTCCGAAATAGCCAAGGCATGCCACTGCGATCACACTGCAACAGACCACAAGAAGTTTCCTTCGTTTCTCCTGTTTTTTCAATTCTTCCTGAACGATTTTGTCAATCTCTGCCTCGTCAAACTGCGGTTCTGCTTTCTTCTTCACAGAAGTCTTCTTTTTTGTTGTCGGCCTCTTTTGGGGAACTTTTTTATCAGGACTTTCTTTTTTTACAGTTTCTTTTTTCTTTGATGCTTCTTTTTTATTTTTGGGAGTTTGGGCCTTCCCGATTGTTTTTGTATTTTCTTTCTGAAGAAAATGTCCTTTCGCCGGAGATGTTTCCGGTACTTTTCCTTCCTGTCTTTGAATGTCCTCCGACAGCTCTTCCATGTAATCCTGTCCCAGAATACTATGGAATCTACACCTGCCGCTGCGGATCACTTCCAGCAGTTTCTTCTGATCTGCCAGGCTCATCTTCTTCGTCTGTACCCGAAGATTCTCGATCACCTGCTGATCCTTCAGGGCATTCTGATAATCCGCCTCCGTGCGGAACTTTCGCCCCTCTACCACATATATCTTCTGTGCCATCTATCTATCCTTAATTTAAAATCTGTCTTTTCACAATCTATGCATGTCTATATAGATATCTATATTTTACTATATCCGGAAATTATTGCAAGTCTTTTCCGGAAACATTGACAGGCTCCCCCGCATACAATAGAGCATAAATAAAATGTGGAGGCACTAAAAATGAGTGACTTAACTGCTACAAATTGCGGCTGCAATAATTCCTGCGGCAATAACAACTGTGGTAACGGTATCTTCGGCAACAGCTGCATCTGGATCATCCTGTTGCTGTTCTGCGGCGGTGGCTGCGGTAACAACAACGGCTGCGGACTGCTGGGCAACAACAATGGCTGCGGCGGCAATGACTGCTGTGAATGGCTGATCTGGATCCTGCTTCTGTCCTGCTTCTGCGGCGGTGGCTGCGGTAACAACAACGGTTGCGGTTGCTAATCTCTGATACTGCTTTCCGGGATCTCCCGGAGCTTTGTAGGCACGATCACTCCGGGGTACGGACTTTTCTGTACCCCGAAGGATTGATCGGCATAAGCATGCTGCCGCTCTCATAAAATACTAGTAACTCTTTTGCAGGAAGGTATCGGTACATGGATGATAAGAGAATCGACAAGGCGGCGGCCTTTGACACATTATTCACTTCCAACCGCATTCAGATTCTGAAAATACTGGCTTATTATATGGATCCCCGGCTGCTGAAAGGACTTGCTGTTTACATAAAAATGTCGGAGTTGCAATACACGCTTACACTTTTTCGCAGGCATCCGGAGACTTCTCTGTGCATTGCTCCCTCTTCTGCAAACGAAGAAACTGCCACTGAACTGTGTAATGATCTCATGCCCTTGTGCGACGAGACTCAGAAATCAGCTCTTCGACAAATCACACAAATGATGGACAATATTCATAATTTCCAGGAAATGATGGAAATGGTGCAGACCATGCAGGAATTGTTCCCGGAGGGCTTCTCCGATCTCTCCGGCATGGATCCGTCTATGTTGTCCGGTCTTTTTTCCACTGCAAAATCAGACACAGGAGGTCAGAAAAATGGACTATTCCAAGACACCCCTCTGGATGCAGGATGATCTCGTGAAGGACATCCCCAGAGAAAAACTGGATTTTCTCTCGAAACTTTTTGCCCAGGGGCACGGTAAAAGTCAAAGAGAAATGATGGCACTTCTCATGCCCGCCATGCGTAAAGCGAAACAGGAGCGCCTGACTTTTACCCCGCAGGAAATGCAGGCTGCCATCACCGCTATCAAAAAATACAGTACGGAATCGGAGCTTCGTCAGATTGAAAATATTCTGGAGAAAAGCCGATCACAAAAAAATAACTCCCGGCAGGCTTAATGTCTGTCAAGAGTTATTTTATTCAACGTTCAGCCAACGCCATTCGCAAAGTCGCGTTATCACGCTTTCCATCACTACGTGACTACCTTTGTTCATAAGACGGCGTTTACCTCATGGACATATTCGATCATAAAATCATGCAAGCATGATTTTATTTCACTTATTGTCCATGGCTGAACTACTTAACTACGATGTTGACGATTCTGCCGGGAACATAGATCTCTTTTACGATGTTGCCGGTCAGCTTGTCTCCCAGAGCTTCTTTTGCCATGGCGATGACATTTTCCCTGGTCTCATCCTTGGAAACATTGATGGTCACACGCATCTTGCCGTTGACCTGAACACCGATCTCTACAACGCTCTCTACAGTCTTCTCTTCCTCAAATTCAGGCCATGCTGCCTGATACAGTCTGCCCTCGAATCCGGCAGTCTGCCACAGTTCCTCGGTGATATGAGGAGCCACGGGGTTCAGCAGAGTAAGCAGTGTCTTGTATTCGCCTCTGGTAATAGAGTTCTTCTTGTAGAACTCATTGATCAGGGACATCATAGCTGCGATGGCGGTGTTGTACTTCAGGTTCTCGAAATCGCTGCTGACCTTCTTGATGGTCTGGTGCATCTTGGTCTCCAAATCTGCGCTGTAGCCTTCCTCGGATGTCAATATATCCTGTAACTTCCATACTCTCTCCAGGAATCTGCGGCAGCCCTTTACGCCTTCCTCACTCCAGGAAGCGCTCAGATCAAAAGCGCCGATGAACATCTCATAGGTACGCAGAGTATCTGCACCGTAATCCTGTACGATGTCATCCGGGTTTACAACGTTGCCACGGGACTTGGACATCTTCTCGCCGTTGGAGCCAAGGATCATACCGTGGCTGGTTCTCTTCTGATAAGGTTCCGGAGTAGGTACTACCCCCTGATCATACAGGAACTTATGCCAGAAGCGGGAGTACAAAAGATGCAGTGTGGTATGCTCCATACCACCGTTGTACCAGTCAACCGGCAGCCAGTACTTTAATGCTTCGGGACTTGCCAGTGCCTTGTCATTGTGAGGATCGGTATAACGCAGGTAATACCAGGAAGAGCCAGCCCACTGAGGCATGGTATCGGTCTCTCTCTTTGCCGGACCGCCACAGCAGGGACAGGTGGTATTTACCCAGTCAGTCATGGCAGCCAAAGGAGATTCTCCGGTATCGGTAGGCATATAGCTCTCTACATCGGGTAACTGCAGAGGCAGTTCGCTCTCATCAATGGGAACATATCCGCACTTATCGCAATGCACAATAGGAATCGGCTCACCCCAGTAACGCTGTCTGGAGAATACCCAGTCTCTTAATTTATAATTGGTCTTGCGGTTACCGATGCCCTTCTCTTCCAGATAGTTCATGATCTTCTCTTTGGCTTCTGCCACAGACAGACCGTTCAGAAAATCGGAATTGACCAAAGTACCATCAGCAACATCGGTATATACAGCTTCTTCTACGCTGACAGGGCTTCCTGCAACAACTTCAATGATAGGCATACCGAATTTCTTCGCGAACTCCCAGTCTCTCTCATCGTGGGCAGGAACTGCCATGATAGCGCCGGTACCGTAAGTCATCAGTACATAATCGGATACCCAAACAGGGATTTCCTTGCCATTCACGGGGTTGGTAGCGGTCAGGCCCTGAATGCAGACACCGGTCTTATCCTTTGCCAGTTCGGTACGTTCAAAATCGGACTTCTTCGCAGCCATCTCGCGGTATGCCACGATGTCATCCCAGTTCTTGATCTCATCTTTATATTTATCCAGAACAGGATGCTCCGGAGATACTACCATGTAAGTAACCCCGAACAGAGTATCCGGTCTGGTGGTGTAAATGCGCAGCTTCTCATCCTTGCCTGTCAGGGTGAAATCAACCTCGGCACCCTGGGACTTACCGATCCAGTTCTTCTGGGAGACTTTGACACGCTCGATATAATCTACGGTATCCAGTCCCTGGATCAGCTTGTCAGCATATTCGGTGATCTTTAACATCCACTGGCTCTTGACCTTACGGATGACTTCGGAACCGCAACGTTCGCAGACGCCGTTCACTACTTCCTCATTTGCCAGACCTACCTTACAGGAGGTACACCAGTTGATAGGCATCTCCGTTTTGTAAGCCAGTCCTGCCTTGAACAGCTTTAAGAAGATCCACTGGGTCCAGTGATAATACTCGGGATCTGTGGTGTTGATCTCTCTGTCCCAGTCGAAAGAATAACCTAAGGAATGCAGCTGATTCTTGAATCTTGCCACGTTGTTCTTGGTTACGATCTTGGGATGGATATGATTCTTGATCGCGTAGTTCTCGGTAGGGAGACCGAATGCATCCCATCCCATGGGATACAGCACATTATAGCCCTGCATTCTGCGCTTACGTGCTACGATATCCAGTGCGGTATAAGGTCTCGGATGACCTACATGTAATCCCTGTCCTGAAGGATAAGGGAACTCTACCAGTGCGTAATATTTGGGCTTGGAGAAATCGTCGGAAGTCTTGAATGCTTTTTCATCATCCCAGACAGTCTGCCATTTTTTCTCTACCTCTCTGTGATTGTAAGGTACTGCCATAATTATTTCCTCCTAAACTATGAGAAGCTTTCTATTTAAATTTTTTGTTCTCAAGTCGTTAAAAAACTATCGATTATTTTATCGTGTTTTCCCGATACTGTCAAGGACTGCGGCTCTATCCGCATGGTTTTTTGCATATTTTCGTCTGCCGGGGCATATGCTGTATACGAGAGGTGATGAATCATGTTTGCATGGATCACATTACTGATCAATCTGATGCAGCGATATCGATGATATTTACTGCACAATACCGAAAAAGAGACCGGAAAGCCAACCGGTCTCTTTTTGTTGTGTATGTTATGTAATTACTCGTTAGTCTTCTGCATTGTTCTCCGCAACCTTTGCTGCTCTGGCCGCTACTTCCTTCTCCTGTACGTCGGAAGGTGCCTGCTCGTAACGAGCGAATTCATAGGAATAATCCCCTCTGCCTCCGGTCATGGAACGCAGATCTGTGCAATAACCGAATAATCCGCTCATGGGAATATCCGCTTCGATGATCTGCTTGCCGCCGCTCATGGGTGTCATGCCCAACACCCGGCCTCTTCTCTTGTTCAGATCTCCCATGATGTCTCCGGTATAGGCATCCGGCACGGTAACCTTTAAGGACATGATGGGCTCCAACAGAACGGGGCCTGCTTCCATGACACCTTTTTTGAAAGCCTGGATAGCCGCGGTCTTAAATGCCATTTCCGAAGAATCTACCGGATGATAGGATCCATCATACAGTACCGCTTTGACACCGACTACCGGGTAGGCCGCCAGAGGTCCTCTGCCTACGGATTCCTGAATACCTTTTTCCACCGCAGGGAAGAAATTCTTCGGTACCGCGCCACCTACGACTTCTGTTGCGAACTCATAGGGTTTGGTCAGATCGCCGGAAGGTGAAAAACGCATTTTTACATGACCGTACTGGCCGTGTCCACCGGACTGTTTCTTGTACTTATATTCCACATCGGACTGTTTCTTGATAGTCTCTTTGTATGCGATCTTCGGTCTGGACAGCTCAATCTCTACTTTGTATTCGTTTAACAGACGGCTGACCACGATATCCAGGTGCTGGTCACCCATGCCGTAAAGTAAGGTCTGGCGGTTCTCCGCATCGTTCACCACCCGGATGGTCAGATCTTCATGAGTCATCTTCTGCAATGCCTGGGATATCTTATCCACGTCCGCCTTATTCTTCGGCTTATACCGCATGTAGGTATAGGGAGTGGAAATATCGAACTTGCCGTATTTAATAGTCGTTGCCTTGGTCGAGAGACTGTTGCCGGTTCTCGCTGCAGTCAGTTTCGCCAGTGCTCCGATATCTCCGGCATGCAGTTCGCTGACTTCAATGGGCTTATTGCCCTGCAGTACATAGATTTTGCCGATCTTTTCCTCAATGTCACGGTCTACGTTGTACAGCAGGTCGTCGGTCTTAAGTACACCGGAGTTTACCTTGATCAGAGAGTATTTTCCGATGAAAGGATCCACTATGGTCTTCCAGATATAGGCAGATTTTGCCTTGGCGAAATCGTAATCCGCATGGTAAATCTCATTGGTCTTTAAATTGATGCCCGCCACTTCTCTGTTCTCGGGGCTGGGCATGTATTTGACAATATCATCTAACAGTGTGTACATACCCTGACACAGGATGTTGGAACCCATGGTCATGGGAACGATGCTGCCATCGCAGACATTTGTACGGAGTGCTGCACGGATCTCTGCCTCAGAGAAGGTCTCTCCGCCGAAATACCGCTCCATGAATTCTTCACTGGTCTCGGCTACGGCTTCCATCAGAGTATCACGGCAGATCTGCAGGTTGGCCTGGCTGTAATCCGGTACCTCACAGGGAACAACTTCCTTACCCTCCCAGCGGTTACCGCTCTCAGTGATAACATTGATGTATCCTACGAATTTCTCGTTCTCACGGATTGGCAGATGAAACGGTGCCATCTTCTTGCCGTACAGATTAGTCATATCTTCCACTACCTGACGGAAGGAGGCATTATCCACGTCCATGTTGGAGACATAGATAAAACGGGGCAGCTTGTATTTCTCGCAAAGCTCCCATGCCTTCTGGGTGCCGACTTCGATGCCGGACTTGCCGTTAACTACTATGATGGCTGCTCCTGCGGCACTGACTGCCTCTTCCACTTCTCCCACGAAATCAAAATAACCCGGTGTATCAATAATATTGATCTTGTATCCTTCCCACTCAATGGGGATCACGGAGGTACTGATAGAGAAATGACGTTTCTGTTCTTCTTTACTGTAATCACTGAGGGTATTGCCGTCATCTACCTTGCCCATACGGGAGGTGATACCGGACAGATAACCAAAGGCTTCTGCAAGACTGGTCTTGCCACTGCCGCCATGGCCCAGTAATACTACGTTACGGATCTTGTCTGTTGTGTAAATATTCATATCCCATCCTCCATTTATTCTGCATTTTGGGTATTTTGTCCAGCCGTTGGATTGGATTTTTAACCCCTTACGTGTATTTTACTAAATATATGTTACTATTACAAGTAAATATTGTTAATTATTTCATATTTTTGTAAGTTGTCAGAACTTTGCAGCATGAATAATTGGACAAGACAGGTAAATTGAAAGTTAGCGAAATATCCCCGTAGCCCTTGGCAGGGTATAAGAAACGCGGCACGCTTGCGCTCTGTCGCAGAGCGTAGCGGTACATAAGCGGTCACAGTACGACCGCTAAGTACCGACGTCTGCTTACGGCACTGCTTATTCTTATACCCAGCCGGGGCTACTGTTTTTTTTAACTTTCCAAAACGCAGAACTCCCGGCGTATGCGGTGCCATGTCGAAGATGTTTGTCGGAGGATGTTGATATTTTCTAGAAAAGTGCTGAAAGACAGGGGGAAAGCGGACACGATGTCCGCGTCAGCCGATTGTCGACATGGATGTCGACTGTAGGCG
>CDYK01010418.1_pt1 | contig 19167 bp, 13 predicted proteins | sample 554841 | NCBI WGS metagenome assembly CDYK01 (sample SAMEA3182102, study PRJEB8094) | gut metagenome | biome: human; feature: gut; material: Stool; isolation source: human stools | place: Canada | collected 2013-02-18
GCGACGCGCAGGGCGCGGCCGGCAAGCTCCCCGTAGGTCGCCTCGCCGTCGGCTCCCCACCGCAGCGCCGGGGCATCCGGCTCGGCCTGGGCGCGGGCGAAGAACCGTCCGTGGAGCGTCCCGCCGCCGAGGTCGGCCCCCTCCGAGTTCGCCTCGGCGCGCGCCGCGCGCTGCGAAGGGGGCAGCAGGTCGGGGAACGGCTCCGACCAGTCGTTTTCGCAGTAGAAGCGCACTGCTGTGCAATATGCCTCGAACATCTGTTGGGCTATTTTGTCATCAAGCAATTCGGAAACGTAATCCCACGCCAAAAGCAACCCGTTTTTATGATCGTATATCTGATGATCCAGCAATACCTGCGGTGTTTCTGCTAGCATCTTCGACAAGGGACCGAAAATATCTTCCACTTTGTTGGAGATAAATTGGGTGCCGATATTGCTAGCGAATACAACAGGGGCTTTCTTGGGGTCGTTTGGGCAACGGTGAGAAAGCTCTCTCAAAACCTCTACAGCTCCAAACGAAGAGTGCGCAACATCCTGCTGAAAGCGTCTTTGCATTTGAGAAGCTAGTTCAAGAAGGGAAATTGCGTTTGCGCAATCAGCCTCAAGAAGGATAAGAGAGGTGAAGTCGGATACGATCTTGTCAACGTCTGGGTGAATTGGTTTTCTGTTGAACAGCGGAAGGTTGAGAAGAAATTTCTTGTCTTCGCTCCATCGAGAAAGAGACTTAGCATAAACAGCGGCGATGCCCATAGATTGGGTAACCCCGATTTGCCGTCCTTTCTCGGTGAAGTTTTCCCAAGACTTAGAATCAATTAAGTACTCCATACGAGTGAATTGAGATCTTTTGACGCTCTCCATAGGGGCTTTCAGTGGCAAAGAGGGGCCGCCTGGCATGTTGTCTATTCGATTCAGCCAGTATTCTCTATCCTCGTTTCGTGCGTCTTCTCCGATTCCGGTTCTTCTCGCATACTCCATGAAGCTTATCTCGATGGGGGTGAGATCCGTCCCGTCGTAGAGATGCGCTAGGTCCTCTAAGAGAACTTGGATGCTGAGCACATCAGCTGCAAGAAGATCGACGTTGATATGCATGATAGTGCGTTTCGGTGATACGACAGTAAGGCGTACATCTATGAGATCGTCTTGCTCGATGTCGAAACGTAGGTGACTTAATTCTTGGCGAATACCTTCAATCCTCGAGTCGGGATTGCCTGTTCTTTCCACTCCGTAGATGGTTAGCCCCTTCCAGGCTACTTTGTCTTCGATGCGGGCTGTTCCGTCATCAGAGAACCGGGCACGCAGCATGGGATGCCTTAAAATAAGAAGTTTCACTGCGCGTTCGAGTTTGGCCGCATCGAGAGATCCGCATTCGAATTCCATATAAGCGTGACAAGCGGTTCCCCCTAGCTCCTGTCCGTCTCGCCTTCCAACCATATAGGCATGTTGGACGGACGTGATCGGAAAGGGGTCGCCTTTGCTGTAATTTGCGGAACCGAGGAGAGGGCTGCCATTAGACGAGCTTCTCGCAGACCTCTCTCTTGCAAAATTTATCCAAGAAGCCATACAGGGATTCGAAACCAATTCTGAAAAGGTAACATTGCAGCCATTCTTTGTTAGCAACCCAGCTATTCTCATAATGTCAAGAGATCCTAGCCCCAAACTGATAAGATTATCCGAAGGGCTTAGTTCTTCTTTTGACAGTCCAAGCATTTCCTCAACAAGCCTTCCAACTAGCTCCACGCATACTTCAGACATGCCAACCGCCCTTTCAAGCATTAAGTTTTTGAATATAAGGCATACTAACATAAAGTTAGCTATAGTATACTTATAGCGAAAGGGTTGTTGTTTGCAAATATTGCGCGAATATCTTCTAAGGCTTCGGATGGCAGAAGGGGGTTTTATGAGAAGGGCAACCGACGTTGGTTTCACTCTTGTTGAACGTATTGCGCAATGGGAGCGTGAATATGGGGCAAATATTGCGGTTCGCGACAGAGAAACCACGTATACTTACACTGAGCTATTTGATGCGGCAAGGCGATTCGCCTCTTGCCTTGCTTCGGAGGGGATAGAAGCTGGGGACAAGATCGTCCTTCAGCTTCCGAACAAAGCTGAATCTCTTATAATCTTGTTCGGGTCAGTAATGAGAGGATGCATCCCCGTACTTGCTTTGCCGACTCATCGCAAAGCGGAAATCTCTCATTTCTGCTCAAAGTCAAATGCATCCTGCCTAATTGTTCCGTGTTCTTCCCCGGCTTATGATTACGAGTCCTTAGCAAAAACCATCAAAAAGGACAATCCAAGGCTAAAATGTTTTGTCATCGGATCTTCCGATCAATATCGATCAGTTTCGGATATGCGCGGAGAGCTCTGGCAAGTCACAGCACCCCACTCCTCATCAATTTTGTTCCTGCTTCCGTCGGGTGGTACAACAGGACTTCCTAAACTTATTCCTCGCTCAAATTTCAGCTATGTGTACAATTTCGTGGAAGCGGCTTCCCGATCGCTTTTTTCCGAAAAAACAAAATACCTAGCAGCTTTGTCGATATGCCATAATTTGCCGCTCGCATGCCCTGGCGCACTTGGTGCGCTAGAAAAAGGAGGCACCGTCATTTTGGCGGAAAGCGTGAGTCCCGATGAAGTGTTTCCATTGATCTCTTCTGCAAAAGTAACGACAATAACAGCAGTTCCATCGGCGGTAAACCTCTGGATGGACGCACTCGACTGGTATCCTGTTGATCTTTCGAGCCTTGAGTCCATCCATGTAGGGGGTGCGCGATTTACCGCAAAAGATGCCAAGAGGCTTTCTGCCGCTTTCTCTTGCGCTGTCCAGCAATCATATGGCATGACTGAAGGAATATTGACGCTGACAAGCCCTGAAGCGCCGGAAGAAATCGCCTTTACCACCCAAGGCTTCCCCCTTTCCGAAAACGATCGCCCTCTTATCATCGGACAAGATGGGCAGCCTTGCGCAGACGGCGAAGAAGGGGAATTGATATGGAAAGGACCGTATCTGATGAGTGGATATTACGAAGATGAATATTCTACTCTGCGCTCTTTTGATTCGGAAGGATTTTATCATACCGGGGATTTAGCGGTGAGGGACCCCTGCGGCAACTTCAAAATCACGGGACGTCTGAAAAACACAATAAACCGTGGCGGTGAGACTTTCTCGGCGGAAGACGTAGAGGCAAGTCTTAGAGAAATGCCTGGCATCGTAGACGTAGCCGTCTGCGGGATACCGGATCAAGCCCTTGGCGAAAAGACGTGTGCGTTTATCGTTTGCAGCGGCGATGCGCCCAACTTGGAATCCATAAGGGAGTTTTTAAACAACATAGGAATCGCCCCATTCAAGCATCCAGACAGAGTAGAGATTCGTGAGTTGTTGCCCCTGACCCCCATAGGAAAAATTGATTTAAATGCTCTTAAGACCTCGATACGCTAGTCAGCCCTTTAAAAAAATCTCTTCCAATCCGCTGAGAAGAGCATCGAGGAGGACTGAGAACTGATGATCAAAAAAACTTCTCCTCAGGCTTTCTTCTTCAGTCAGGAGTTTGACCGTTTTTGCCAAAGCGGCAATACCGGGATCGGACGCAGAAAGCGCACTCGCATACGAATCCCCCACCTCTTTGCGCACATCGTCCATTTTGTCCCTGTCATCCTCGGTAGCAACGAACGCGCAGGTTTGGCTGAGCAGGATGGTGTATACAAAGGCGGCTTGGTCGCCGAATCCGGCGTCGCTGAGCACTTCGATGCCTCGGTTGATGATGCGTTCGGATTCTCCGAGGCCCGGACCGACAGCGGCGAGTCTTCGGGCGACGCCGGGATAGCCCCTCAAAGTGGAGCGCAATCCTTCGAGCAGCGCCTTGAACCACGGTTTCCAATCGCCGCGGTATTCGGGAAGGTCGATCTCAGCGTTGACGCGGTCGATGACGAGGTGGACGACGTCCTCTCTTCGGCCGACGTAGTAGTTGATGATGCTCGGATGCGCTTCGATCGATTTGGCCAGCTGGCGGATGGACCAGCCGTCGATGCCGGATTCTTTGGTCAGCACAAGGGCGGCGTCGCAGATGGAACTCGCATCGATTGCCGGAAGATCGGTCGTTCGCCGTGTTGCGCCCATGTTCGGTGCCTTTCTGTTTGAGGATTACGACAGGATACCATGTTTGCGCAATGCTCAAAAGTCTTCACCCTGCGAAGTTCGATGCGGGTTGCAATAGATAATTAGACAGTGTCCAACAAATAAAACAGGAGAAGGAATGACGGAACGGGATTCTGTGCACGAAAAGAGGGGCAAGCGCCCCCATCCGCTGTTCAGGTTACTTGACTTCGCAGGGCCTTACAAAGTCCTCACCGTGGTGGGCTGCGCCTTAGCTGGTCTGCATTCGCTGCTTGCCGTGATGCCCCTTGTGTGCGTCTGGTTTATCATGTCGCAGTTTGTCGCAGTGGCTCCTCAATGGAGCGAAGCGAGTGGCGCGGCTTTTTACGCATGGCTGGCAGTCGGATTCGCGGTGGCCGGAGTGGTGGTGTACTTCGCTGCGTTGATGTGTACTCATATCGCGGCGTTCCGAACCGGCAACAACATGAGGAAGGCCGCGACCTACCACCTCTCCAAGGTTCCTCTTGGCTACTACGACGCGCATTCGACCGGCGAACTAAGGAGGGTGATTGACGGCTGCGCTGGCCAGACCGAGTCCGTGCTCGCCCATAAGTTCCCTGATTTCGTGGGAGCCCTCGTCACCCCCGTTGTGTTTATCGTCGTGATGTTCATCTTCGACTGGGCCATGGGTTTGGCGTGCCTGGTTCCCATTGCGGTGTCCTTCGCGTGCATTTGGAGGATGATGGGAGGGGGAGGCAGCGACGAGAACTCAAGCTACCTGACTTTCGTGTCGAACTACCAGCAGGCATTGAACCGAATGAACGCCGCTGCGACCGAATATGTTCGAGGCATGCCCGTCGTCAAAGTGTTCCAGCAAACGGTCGATTCGTTCAACGCATTCAAGGAGGCCATCCTGCAGTACCGGGATATGGCCCATGGCTATTCGAAGTTGTGCGAAAAACCGCAGGTCGTGCAGATCGTGGCGATCAACTCGACCTTTGCTGTGCTGGTTCCCGCCAGCATCCTGCTTGCGGGGGCGGCAGGGGACTTCGCGTCGTTCTTCACGGACTTCCTCTTCTACGTGGTGTTCAGCGCAGTGACGACATCAATGATGACCAAGATACTGTACGCCTCTGAAGCTGCGGCGATGGCCCAAGATGCCGTGATGCGAATCGAGGGGATCCTATCCACGCCGGAGATGCCTTGTTGTTCTGCGAAAGGCGGGAGGGCGATCGGGACGCGCGATATCGTTTTTGAAGGGGTGTCTTTCACGTATCCGGGTGCTGACGCACCTGCCGTCAAAAACGTGAGCTTTGCGATTCCCGAAGGAGAAACGATGGCGCTCGTCGGGCCGTCGGGAGGAGGCAAGAGCACCATTGCAAGCCTTGTTCCGAGGTTCTGGGACGTCGATGAAGGACGGGTGCTTGTCGGCGGTGTTGATGTGCGGGATGTTCCCCGTTCGGAACTGATGGATTCCGTCTCCTTCGTCTTCCAAAACACACGGCTTTTCAAGCGCAGCCTCATTGACAACATCAGATTCGCGCGCCCGTCGGCTACGCGCGCGGAGGTGGAGGCGGCCGCGCACGCGGCGCAATGCGACGACATCATCGCGAAGCTGCCCGAGGGCTTGGACACGGTGGTCGGCGCGAAGGGCGTCTACCTGTCGGGCGGCGAATGCCAGCGTATCGCGCTTGCCCGGGCCATTCTGAAAGATGCGCCTATCGTGGTCTTGGACGAGGCCACAGCGTTCGCCGATCCGGAAAACGAAGCCCTTATCCAACGTGCGCTCGCGCGTCTTACGCACGGCAAGACCGTTCTCATGATTGCGCACCGGCTATCGACCGTGGTGGGAGCGGACAAGATCTGCGTCGTGGAGAACGGGACCGTCTCGGAATCGGGAACCCACGGGGATCTTGTCGAAAGCAAGGGAGTGTATCGCCGGATGTGGGACGACTATAAAAAATCAGTCTCTTGGAGAATCGGAGGGGGTGCCAACGATGCTGCGTGAGAAGTTCGCTTTGACCGAGCGGGGTGTTTTCGAGTTCAAGAGAGGCGCGTTTTTCTGCGCTCTCGCCAACCTCGTCATGATGGCACCCATTGGCGTGCTGTGCATGGCGACCAACGACTACCTGGATCATCTGCTCGACCCCTCGAAGCCCCTCCCTGCTCTTGGTGGCTATCTTGCAGCCATCGTCGTCATACTCCTGCTCATGCTGCTGACCCAATGGCTCGAATACCATTTCACCTACAATGTCGTGTACGGCGAGAGTGCCAGAAAGCGGATCGAGCTTGCCGAGGTGCTGCGCAGATTGCCCCTTTCCTTTTTCGGAAGGCGCGACCTCTCGGATCTCACCACCACCATCATGAAGGACTGCGCCGATCAGGAGCGCATGTTCTCCCATATCATGCCCCTTTTGTTCGGAACCGGCGCGTCGACCATCTTGATCTCGATCATGCTTCTGCTCTTCAACTGGAAGATGGCCATCGCCGCCCTCTGGGTTCTTCCCATCGCCTTGCTCATCATCGCCTTCTCTCGGAAGAGCCAAGATGCGAAGGGGCAGTTTCTCATCGACCGCCAGCTTGACGTTGCGGACGGCTTGCAGGAGTACCTCGAATGCGCCCAAGAGATCACGGCGGCGAACCAATCGGAAACGTATCTCGAGCAACTGGATCAGAAGATCGATCGCGCGGAGAAGGCCCAGATCGTCTCGGAACTTTCGAGTGCCGTTCCCGTGTCGGCCGCGCAAGCGTTCCTCAAGCTCGGAATAGCTTCGACCGTCCTCGTCGGAGCTCTGCTTTTGGCATCGGGGGAACTAGAGTTCATGGTGTACTTCTGCTTCCTTCTTGTGGTGACGAGATTCTACGATCCGATCAACACCGTGCTTGAAGTTGTGACGGAGCTTCTCAATCTCAAGCTCGGAATCAAGCGCATGCACTCCATCGAGCACGAGCGGCCTCAAACCGGGTCGATGGAATTCGAGCCGGCGAATCACGACATTTTTTTCGACAACGTGACTTTTTCGTACGAAGGAGGCGAGAAGGTTCTCTCGAACGTCTCATTTGTTGCGAAGGAGGGCGAGGTGACCGCCTTGGTCGGTCCGAGCGGGGGCGGCAAGTCCACTGCGGCCAAGCTGGCTGCCCGTTTTTGGGATGCCGACGATGGCGTTGTGAGCATCGGAGGCGTGGACGTTTCGACCGTCGACCCCGAGGCCCTTCTCGTCGATTTCGCCCAAGTGTTCCAGGATGTGGTTCTGTTCGACGACACGATCATGCAGAACATCCGACTCGGTAGGCCAGATGCCACGGATGAGGAGGTGTTTGCGGCGGCTCGGGCGGCGAACTGCGATGATTTTGTCTCCCGCATGCCGAAGGGCTATGAAACGAGGATAGGCGAGAACGGCGCGCTTTTGTCCGGAGGCGAGCGCCAGCGCATATCGATTGCCCGGGCGATCCTCAAAAACGCTCCCATTGTTCTTCTGGATGAGGCGACCGCTTCACTTGACGTCGAAAACGAAACGAAGGTGCAGGAGGCGCTATCGTGTCTCCTTGAACGCAAAACCGTGCTGGTCATCGCGCACCGGATGAGAACCGTGATGAGCGCCGACAAAATCGTGGTGCTGGATGGAGGCCGTGTTGCCGAGCAAGGAAAGCCGTCGAAGCTCATGGAGCGCGAAGACAGCCTGTTCAAGAAAATGGTGGAGCTTCAGTCATCGACGGGTCGGATTTTGAATTAAGTGAGGTGGAACTGATGACTTTGAGTGAGCCAAGGGAAGACTATCTAGAAAACCTGCTTATTCTCGAAACTCGTTCTGGTGGTTTTGTAAGGCAAGAGGATATGGCCAGTAGAATGGGTTTTTCCAAGGCGAGCATATCAAAAGCTATGTCCTCATTGAGCGCGGAAGGATATGTTGAATTTAGGCCTCGAGGTTTAGTTCGCCTTTCAAATGGGGGACGCAAAATCGCTGAAAGAGTTTACGACCGCCATTGCTTCTTCTTCAAGGTTCTTACTAACCTTGGCATTCCGACTGAAATTACATACTGCACTTGAGATCATAGAGGACGTAAAGGAGCCCATATATAGTTCTACTCGGACATTGGCACGGGCGGTACTATTTTCGATATAGAACAGGTACTCAAACGTCTTTTCCGATGTATGCATTTGAGCCGTCGAGCCGGAGAACGCAGCAATCTTTCGGGTGGTAGCGTCAGTACGCATCTATAGATGGATACCAGCGATGGGTTTATTCCCGATATCCTTGATCGGGGAATCTATGACATATCTGCGCGGTTTCCGACGAAGAGGCTATCAACGAGGCCCGCGCGCTTGCTCGTGAGGAGGATTTGCTTTGCGGCGTATCGAGCGGTACGAATGCGGTTGCCACACGTCGGCTTGCTCGGCAACTTGGTTAGGGTAAGATAGAGGCCATTTTGCTGTCCGATACGGGCGAACGACATTTCTCTACTGAATTTGCTTGAGGATTAACTAATACCAAACCAGACATAGAATCAGTCGATAACATAAGAAGGATACCATGCCCAAAAACCACGACATCAAAGACATCGAGCTGACCGACGGCCGCACGGCGATCGTGCTGACGCAGGGCGCCTCGTGAACCTATCGTGCGCAGAGGGACATCCAGCCTCGGTCATGGACATGAGCTTCGAGAACCAAGCGCTGACCATCGAGCGCCTATTCCAGCATAAGAGCGAACTGGAGAACAAGGCGTACGGCGTTCCAACTGCCATCGACGAGGACGTGACCCGCGTGAAGCCGAAACCCTCAGCAGCACCATCGGCGAACTCACCAAAGACCAGATCAAGTACACGAACTCCTGGAACTTCTAAAATGCACGCAAGGGCGTATAGTTCATGCAAGGGGTAGCGCTGTGATTAGCTTTCCTAGATTCAACTCTGGTTTTTTGGCCTCCTTACTACCGGAGGAAGTGTTTTCCTCGGAATATCTGGGACCTTTTTACAGTTTTCCTCTTATTGGGGAAGAAAAGGAAGTCTCACGAAGTTTTTCCGCTAAACGCTTGAAAGAGTTTTCCGTTGGGCGCAAATGTGCTCGCAACGCTCTCTCGCATCTGGGCTTCAATGACCCTCCTATCCTCATCGGTACCAACCGAGAACCGATTTGGCCCAAAAACATATGCGGGAGCATTACGCACTGCAGAGGATATGCCGCTGCCGCAGTCACCTCAGATTACCGATTTCGAACTATCGGGATTGACGCCGAGCCGAATAACCCCATTGAATCAGAGATATACAGTTTGATAATGAGCAAGAAGGAGATAAAACAGATGGGTGAGCTTACCTGCATTCAGCCAAATATATCTTGGGATAGGCTGACTTTCAGCGCGAAAGAATCTGTCTACAAGGCATGGTTTCCAACGTATGGGAAGTGGCTCGATTTTACTGATTGCGAGGTCATGTTTTATCTGGATTCACATCGTCCCAACAACCAACCCAAAGAACTGGTTGTTGGGCGCTACCATGCCCAACTGCTTAAATCAAAAAGATCATATTCCTGCAACGGACAATGGGCATTTGTGCCATTTTTCAATCTCCTCATAACGACAACAGCAGGCTCTTTGACGGAATCTTGATTCGATACGTCACTCCGTATTATAACTGTCGACATTCGCAGTTTAGCGCAAGTCGCAGATTTCACCCTCAGATTAAAGTCGCGCTTTGTACTTCGTTCATCAGGACTATCGCTTGGCTCTTTGCATCATAATGTAATTCATTTCTTTCTTGTTAAAGCTTGTCGAAAAGGATATCGAGTTAAACTCCCGCTCGATATTCCGCTCCAGCTTCATGCCAAAGACCGAAAAGTAGCAGAATCGCTCCAACAACCTTTAAGACAAAAAATGGATATTTATGCATTGTGCTGCAGCATGACGCCCAAGGGGTTGTTGTGGCGTAAGCAAAATCTCCCGCAACAACCCTAAACACTTGCGAACCGATAGACCGAGCGAGAATCTTCCGTCAGTTTAGCGGCGACGATGCATTATCCATCCGTCTCGTAGAGCACCCCAAAATCGACAGTCTGCGGAGTACCATTGTCGAACCAGACAGAATTTTGACTTTTCAAGTCGGAACGCTATGTGGTCAAATATGACATCATGCTCCGCCAGAGAGGAGGTGGCTGTATGCAAGACGTAAGGAATGCGCTCGGCAAACTCGTCTGTCGGACAGATAGAAAGCGCGTCGCGTAGAAATAGTACACTTAAGGAATCAGGGGCTCCGTTAGGCGAAAATATGACATGAAAAGCCCGTTATGTTCTCCTTGGTCTCGCGGGTGTCGAGCAGCGGCATGTCGAGCACCACTATCGAGCACCCCATGCGCTTCGTGATGTGGCGCCACTCCTCGATGATCTCGTCGTAGTTGCGCCCCAGTCGGTCGATGCTCTTGACCACGAGCACGTCGCCGGGACGCATCGCCTCCATAAGCCGCTAGTACATCGGCCTCTCGAAGTCCTTCCCGCTCGCCTTGTCGGCGTACACGTTCGACTTGTCTATCGGGAAAGCCCAGAGGGCGTCGAGTTGCCGATCCAGGTTCTGATCCTTGGAGGATACGCGGGCGTACCCGTAAGCTATGCTTGGCATGAATGCCTCCCTTTCTCGTCTCATTGCAATTGCGATGAACCATGCTCAGTGCCGTAGAGGCGCCAGAATGCTCGCGCGTCTCATACGGCACTGACGCATTTCCTATGAGGTGGATTGAGGTGCGGACGCGTACACGACGGTTCGCGAGTTGCTCGTCTGGTAACTGCAGGTCGCGAAGGCCCAGAGCGCCTCGCCGATGAGCGCATCTCCGCCCAGCACCAGATCGCTTTTGGCGATGGAGTCGTTCAGATAGGCGTCTCGCTCCTCGTCGGTGCCGAAGCTCGTGCGCAGGGTCTCGCGGTTGGCGTTTACCACGTCGACCGCCTTGACCTCAAGCTCATGGCGCTTGTTGTCCGAGCGCGTGTACACGTAGATGACCTCGTGCTCCTTGGCGTAGTCGCGATCAGCGAACTTCGCGAAGTCGGCGAAGACAGTGCCGTCGCTCATGTGGTGGCCGTAGACCATGACGAAGGGCGAGTCGAGCGCGCACTCGCAGTCGATGAAGGGCGTGCCGTAAGCGCCCTGCCCTAGCGCATCCGTGTAGAGATAGGCGTTGGGCGCATCCAGCGTTGCCTGGACGATCGGCTCGTCGATGGATGTTCCCGGGACCTCGATCCAGGCGACAACCTCGGAAGGCAGGGAGTCCCAGTCGATCGCGCGCTCCTGCCCGCCATCGGCATCGAAGCTCTCCGTCAGCTCGACGATGTCCGGCCTGTCCTCCTCGGGCGTCGTGAGATAGGTCACGAGAGCCGCGAAAGCGACGCTCAGGAAAAGGACGCCCAGCGCGCTCGCGATCCTCTTGAATGCTTTCATCCGCATGCCTCCTTCGATGAGGGAGCGGGCCCGTCCCCAGGCCCGCTCCCTCGGATTCGCTCGCAGCCAGCCTTCGACTGGCTATCTCTTAGGACTCGTCTACGCTCGACGTCACCTCCTCGTCATGCGAGTCGCTCTCCTTCGCCTTGCTTCGGGCGCGTCGGATGCAGGCATATCCCGCTCCCGCGCATCCGCACAAGACGATGACCACGATACTCGCGACGACAGGATCCACGTCAGCGATGCCGCCGGTCTTGGGATATCCCTTGCCAGGAGCCTCGGGTCCTGGTTCTTCCCCGGGGAAGGTGACCGTCTGGCCCTCGTCGTCCATGTCCTCGTGCACGGCGATGACGCTATCGGTCTCGTCGGTGAGCTTCTCGAAGAAGACGACCGACTTGCCGGCAAGCTCCGTGGTGTCGAGGTTGACTGTGACGTCCATGGTTCCGTCGGGGGTCTCAGGCGTGAACACCGTGGTGCCCACCTTCGGAAGCCCGTCGTCACCCGCAAGCGCGTTGCCGCTTGACTTGTCCATGAGGGTGGTGAAGATGCGGTACTCCTTGCCGGGAGCAAGGCCCGTGTAGGCGACGGTGTCGACAAGGACGCCGTTCTCTGTCACGGTGCCCTCGCCCGTGTTGGTGATCCCGTCGCGCGCCTGGGTGGCGATGTCCACGATGGCTACCGTCTGATCGACGTCGTCGATGTCGGCATGCGCCATGTACTCGACGCCTTCGTGCTCCATGGTCTCGAACGCGACGAGCGACTTGCCCGCGAGATTCGCGCCCTTGAAGGCGAAGATCACGTCCACCGTGCCGCAAGAATCCTCTGCGGTGAATGCGGTGGAAGCGGTGATCTCGTTGCCCTCGTCATCGAGGGCCGGTGCACCCGTGGCCTTGTCCATGAGGATGCCGGATGCCGTGTACTCGTTGCCCGGGACGAGGCCGGTGTAGGCGACGGTGTCGATGATGGCGAGGTCGTCTCGCGCCTGGCCCTCGTGGGTCGCGCTGTCGGCATCGGTCGCCGTGGTCTTCATGGTCTTGGGCATGTTCTCGAGCTCGAAGGCGTGGGTCTGCGCCATGGCTCCCGACTCGTCCCACTCGATCATGCCCTGGTCGTTCACCGCAAAATCTGTGATGCGGGCGTTGCCTTCCTCGTCGAGGTCGGTGATGGCGTAGCCTTGCACCGCCTCGACCTCCTGGATGTGGTAGCTTCCGCGCTTGGCGTAGGCGAGCGATATCTTGCCCTCGTCATCGGTCACGAGCTCCTCGTCGAAGGTTCCCTCGTCGTTCCACACGCGGAACTTCGCCCCGGGCAGAACGGTCTCATGGTCGAGGGCATCGAGTTTCAGGATCTCAGGGTTGGTCGGCAGGTCGGTCACGGCCTCTTCGTGGTCGTAGAGAGCGACGTCCTGCCCGGCGTAGTCGAGCACGACCGTCTTCTCTTCCGTATCGAGCGCGAAGCCGTCGGTGGCCTTGGCCTCGTAGACCGTGTAGGTGCCCAGGTAGAGCTCAGGAGTGGTCGCACGGCCGTTCTCGTCGGTGGTGATCGTCGCCACGATCTCGCCTTGCGTGGCTCGCACCGTGCCATCCGGGGTCTGGATGGTCTCTGCCGCCTTCACGATGTAGACGGACTCGTCCACAGGCTCGCCCGTCCATCCGTCGGTTTTGGCGACGGTGATCGTCGCCTTCTGCGGCATGTTCGCGAACTCGATGGTGAGAGGGTCGTCCCATCCCTTGTACTCGGCACTGACCGTGAACGTCTTGCCCTCGAGCTCCTTCACGTAGCCATACGGCGCTTCCACTTCGGTGAGCGTGTAGTCGCCCTGCTCCAAGAGCATCGGGAGCATGAGCTCTCCGCGATCGCTGGCCGTCCAGGTGTCCACGGTCTCCTCGACCGGGTAGTGGGAGGTGTAGGTGACGGGCTCGCCGCTTCCGTCGAGCAGCTTGAAGCTGCACGGCAGCGGGATGTGCTTGCCCGTCTCCGCATCGACCTTGACGATCTTGAGCGGCGTCTGCGGGATGCGGTCGTTCACGAGCTGGGGCGGCTCGTACTGGCCCTCTTCTGAGATCGAGGTCTTCCAGTCGCCCACCGCGAGCAGATCCTTGCCCCACGTCGCCTTGAAGTCGCCCGCGACGTCATCGGGGATCACCTCGTGCACGCGGTAGGTTCCGTACGCGAGCGCGCCCGTCCAGTCGGACGGCTTGCTCCAGCCGTTGACGTCGGCGTTCTCGTCCTTGGTGGTGGCCAGCCCGTTGGCGTCCACCGTGATGGTGCACACGCGGTCGCCGGGAGAGACGAGCTTGCCGGTCTCGGGCGAGAGCACGGGGTTCTCGGACTCGTTGTAGAGCTCGAACTTCACCCCTGGGACGAGCACGCGCTTCACCTCCTGGGGCATGTCGCCGCCCGTCTCGTCGTAGATGGTCACGGGCACTTCCTTGACGAGGCGGAAGTCGCCGCGCTTGACGGTGTCGGGCACCTGGGGAGAGTTGTAGGTGTAGACGCTCTCGCCGACGGCTCCGTCGGGTGTGATTCGGATGCAGAAGACCTCGGGCTCCCCGCCATGGCCATCGTCGAGTTTGTAACCTTCGGGGGCGCGGGTCTCCTGGACGAGGATCGTGCCGAGCGGGATGGACGCATCGCCGTTGGTCTGGTGGAAGAGCTCGTCTCCCGAGTACTTGTACTCGGGAGCCAGGTACGCGAAGCCATCCACGTCGGTCTCGAACACCCAGGTGCGCGCAGGCGCGCCCGATGCCTCGGCGGCCTCGGCGCTCGCATAGTCCCCCGCATAGTAGCGAACGGTGAACAGGCCGCCTTCGAGCGTGGCGTCGCCTTGCGGCGCGGGCTCTCCGGTCTGCGAGTCGATCTTGCCGAGCAGCATGCCCACGGGATCGGACTGGGCGATGTCGGACACGGTCTCTCCGTTGACGCGGGTGGTCTCGTCCGACACGACGGTCGTCTTGTAGACGGTCGGGTCCAGGGCATGGCCCGGGGCCTGCTTGGTCTCCTTCACCCAGTAGTCGCCAGGATCGAGGTCCTCGAGCTTGCCGTAGCCGTCACCGTCGGTGATGATGGTCCCCGCCACGTCCGTGAGGCCAGAGTTGCGGTACACGGTGTATTCCGCGCCTGCCAGGGAGTAGAGCGGGTTGCCCTCGCACATTCCCGGGTTGGCGCTGACCTTTTGCAAGTCGATGTGCCCGTAGGGGATGAACTTGAACGAGAGGATGAGCTGATTTCCGGCACCCGTGTGGAGCATGAACGCCTGGAAGTTGTCCGGCACCTCACCTTGGCGGGCGCAGATCAGGCGTCCCGTGGCATTCGGGTTGCACTCGTGGCCATCCGCACCGAAGCCGATCACGTTCTGACGGCACCACGACTTGAACGACTCGTTGCAGCCGAAGAGGGCGTAACTACCGTCAGACGAGAACGTGTCGGAGAGCAGGATGTGAGCGAGCGCGGCATAGCGCGCGTCGGTCATGGCACTTCCGTCATACCAGGTGCTCGGCCAGAGGCTCCGGTCGAACCCCGGGCTCCCGTAGCTGAACCAGAGGTCCGCTATGGTCTCGGCGTTGCGCCCCGAGGGTGCGCTTATTGCGTTCTTGGTGTAGCTGCCAGCAGGAGGCGTGTTCGCTGAAGGGTTGCCACAGTAGGCGATTTCCCCGTCGGCGTACATCCAGGTGGTGTTATAGCCCGCGTAGTCGATGCGACCTCCGACCTCTAGCACTGCGCTTTCTGCCGCGTAGGCACTCGGCGCCGCTTGCGTGAGCGTCATGAGCACGCCCGAAAGCGCGATGAGCGCTGCGAGAATGATGCGCAGGGCCCTTTCCCGCGCATCCGTGTTTGTCGTAGCTTTATCCATCTCGCACCGCCTTAGCGAGCCTTCTCGTCAAAAGGGATGTCTTCGCTCGCAATCGCTGCGGAGCCCTCCTTGGCGGCCTGCGCCCGCTCAGAGAGTGATTGCTCGTCACGACCCTTCTCCGCCTTTTCCTGTTCGCCCTTCTCGGGCTCGTCCTTGGAAGCCTTGTAGCGCTCGTAGGACTCCGCGAGCGCGGTCTTGATCTGGGCGGGCATCGCCTTCACGGTATCCTTCACGTTTCGGCCGTTCTCGTCGGTCATGCGATTGCCCTCTGCGTCCATGACGGACTTCTGCAGCCAGACCTCACGGTCGGTCAGAAGCGGGATGTCGCGGTAGTTCTCGCCTCGGTACTTCGATTCGTTCACGAAGCGTGGGCTGAACTGATAGCCCGAGACGTCCTTGTCTCCGATGACGGTGTCGTTTGGAAGGGTCACGGAATTGAACGTCTTCATCTCGCCGGTCTTCCTGTCCACGTACTCTATGTTCTCGCGGACGAAGTTCTTGTGCAGGGTGATATAGGTGTTCTTCTTCTCGGGAGTCTCGGCGACCTTGGTATCGTTTTTATTAGGCATGGTATGAGTCCTTTGCTCTTGGTCTGCGGTGTGTTCGTGGAAGCCCGCAGAATGGGTTTTCAGAAGAGGAGTTGCGGGGATGATGCATCCCCTAGGGTCTCTTGCCTCTCACGCCTGTGTGTTCTCGGATGTTCATCTCTTAGAACCCGCTTATGATGTCGCGTGCCCAGGTGCCGCTCTTCACGAGCGAGAGGATGAGCAGTATGCACATGGCCAGGTATTGGAGCGCGTAGCTGAGTCCTCCGACGACACCGTCGATGGGCGTTCCCGTCCCCGGGCTTGCGGCGACGAGGGATCCCAAGATGATCGGGAATGCGATGAGCAGGATTAAGATGATGAGCCCTGCCAGGCATACTGCCGTGAAGTTCTTCAGGTAACCGATGCCGATCTGGCGCGTGTCGTCGAGCGCCATGAGGGACATCGGAATTGGCGCGAATGCCGCCATGACGTAGAGCTGGAGCGCTCGGGCCCAACAGACGACGAGCGCGACAATGTAGGCGATGAGCACCACGAGCCAGCTGATGAGGGAGACCACGAGCATCGCCACGAGCGCAGGTATGTCGTCGTCAGCCGTCACGATGGATGCACCCGTGAGGTCTATCGCGCCTCCTGTGCCGAACATGCCGATGACGCGGTCAATCGCAAGCCCCACGACCGCGTAGATCGCCTTCATCAGCTCGAAGCTGTTCTGTATGAGGAAGAGGAACACCGCGAAGAAGACGAGCAGGAACACAACCTCTTTCACACCTGGAAGAGACTGCGTGCCGTCCATGTGCTGGGAGATCTGGATGAGCTTGATCGTGAATACGAGCGAGAGTACCCCGCACCCGATGGGAAGGATGGCCACTTGCCAGACCGAATAGGCAATGTCGTACATCGACACGCCGCCTGCGGCACCGAGCATATGCTCGAAGTCTGCGCCCAAGACGCCCGAGTAGCCGATCGACTTCAAGACATCCACCTGCGCGCCGAATATCCAGTTGCAGCAGTCGCGCAGGATCCCGCAAAGCCATTCGTTGATGTCGTCGGCGATGGACGCGTAAGCGCTCTGGCAGGGGATGAGCGTACAAACCAGCAGGGCCAGGGTCGCGCTCATCGCCAGTGCGAAGCGCCTGTCGCGCACGACCCTTTGCGCGAAGTCGATTAGCCTCGTCATAGCGCACCGAGCTTTCCGCTCGAGTCCATCTGAATCGTGACGATGCTCGATGCCGCATCATCGAGGGTGAAGTTGGTGAGATAGGACATCTGGCCGAAGTCTATCCAGACCTCCTTGCTCCAGGTAGCGCACGTCGCGCTCGGTGCCTTCGCGCGGGCGTATTCGAGGAGCACATTCGCGAAGTCGTCCTCGCTCTTCCCGAACGTGGAGTAGAGCCGCTCATCCGCCTCCGCGACCGTGATCGCCGTGGCCTGCACCTCTTCGAGCACGTAGGCACATGAGAGCTTGTCGCACGTGAGCGTTCGCCTGCCCTCGCTGCTCATCTGGACGACGGCAACGGTCAGCTCCTCGTCATCGGTCATGCTGTCGGACACCGCGAGGGTGGCTGTGAGCCCGTCATGCTGTGCCTGCTCGCTCTCGACTGAGTAGTAGAGAATCGACTGCCCGGCCTCTCCGCTCTCGATGAGCGCGCCTTCGATGATGCTCAATGCGGATTTGCCATCCTCCGATACCCATGTCGTGTTTTTGAGGTCCGCAAATCCGCCCTGAGCACCGGCCTCCTCAAACGAGGCGGCAGAAGGTTCTTCGCGTGCCGCCTCACCCGAGCTTTCCACTTGCCCCTGTCCTTGCGTGTTCTCCTTGCTTGGCTCTGGCGTTGCCAGAGAGCAGCGCACGGCACCTGATGCGATGACGAGCGCGACCGCGCCTAGCGCGAGTGCGAGCATTACCTTGTTCTTCCGTTTCATGGCTTTTCCTTTCTAGATCGCCCTGTAGGTGAGCGCATATGAGAAGTGGCTGATACCGCTCGCCCTTCTGCACACGTCGCCCGAATGAGGCTCGTGGATGTATTGGTCTCCGCCCGCATAAACGGCAACATGTCCGGGCCTGTAGAGGATGTCGCCGGGCTTCGCTTGGGATAGAGGGACATGCCGTAGTTGGCTCGCCTGGGTTTCGGTGTTGTGCCCGATCGATATGCCCGCCTGCGCATAGCAGTACTGCGTGAGCCCCGAGCAGTCGAGCGCAACGCCCGGGGTCGAGCCTCCCCACACATAGGGCACGCCAAGCTGGCTCTCTGCGGCGGCGATGATCTTTTGCGCCTTGCCGTCCATGTTCTTCCAGTCGGCAACGCTCATCGAATCGAAGCGGCGGAGGTTGTAGGTGTCCATGATCGACTTCAGGGTCTCGACGTAGGTGGGCGACGTCGCCCATCCCCCTTCTTTCAAGCCTTCGGCCATCTTGTCCGAGTCGCAGGCGGCGATGGCTTGCTGGATTGAGGGGTTGTTCGCGAAGTGCGGCTGCTTCAGGAAGACGCGGCTCCTGAACTTGATGCAGTCAACGTCGGATTTGAACACCGTGAAGTACGCGGTGATGACGACATGAGCTCCGTCGTAGACCTCGCCAGTCCGCCAAGAGGATTTCCCCGCCACCTCAGGGCATGCTGCGAAAGACGACGCCCACTTGATGCCGAACAGGTTCTTGTCGCGGGTGGCGAGCTGGCTCATATGGTCGCCTTGGCCCGACTCGCAGATGATCTGCGCCAAGGTGCAGCCAGCAGGATGCCCGTAGGTCTCCTGACATTCGAGCGCCGCCTCCACCATCTCGTAGGTGATATACGGCGGCAGCTCCTCCATCGCCTGCTTGTTCGCCTCGTTCTCCCAGAACCCGAAAAGGGCGCTCACGATGTTCGAGACCACGAGCACGCCCAGGACGAACGCGATGATGCCTGCGACGATGCCCGCGATCGGGGCCAGCGCAGATGACGCAGCTGCGCCGAGCGTCTTCGTGGTTGCCGCCCTTTCCGCCACCGCCGCACTTGCCGATGCGGCCTGTGCCGTCCTGCCAGCGCTCGCAGTGACACCCAGCACGCCTTTGGCTGACGCCGTCCTGGACGTTGCCGCCTTCGGCGTGCCCGCAGCGCCGCGAGACTTCTTGGCGCTGCGGGCGGTAGCTCGCGCGGTTTTGCCTTTCGCCTCCTTGGCGCGCCCTGTGCTCAAGAACACGCGCTTCGTGACAGCCGCCTTGTCGTATGCGCCCCCGACGCCCTCGAACTCGGGCGTGTCGTCTGTCTCGTGGAT
>CDYK01043931.1_pt1 | contig 19083 bp, 27 predicted proteins | sample 554841 | NCBI WGS metagenome assembly CDYK01 (sample SAMEA3182102, study PRJEB8094) | gut metagenome | biome: human; feature: gut; material: Stool; isolation source: human stools | place: Canada | collected 2013-02-18
AGACAAAAGTCATACTTTTACTTTGTCAACCTTAGCAGTCCGCTTTATCGTACCTCTCACCCAACCCCATATTTAGCATTATACACTATGTAATAACCATTCCTAATTTTACAAAAAGTACAATCTGTATTATTGACTTTATACACATTGTAAACTATAATATAATCGTAGGGAGCGAAGGGCACGAATGATGCTCCTAAGCCGTGGTCAGGCGCGTGAAGCGTTACGGATAGGTTTGCGTGACTGCTAGCTCATTTCCTTTCGCCACCCTTAATATGGTAGAACTCTTTAAGAGTAACGGAAAAACTGGTCATTGGACGTTAATGGGGTTGTGCCCATTTCTACCACCACGGTTCAAACTATGAGCTTCATCCGGTGTAAAAGCCATAGAGCCGCGCTAACACGCCTGTTAGCTTGATGGTTACATAGGTTCGTCATTTCTCCTACTCCACCATCCAAAAGGACAGCACAAGATGTTTGCAATCTAAGTTAATTGGAACGCCAACTCTAAGCATAATGGTCGAGTCCTCGGCTAACATTAAATATGAAAGGAGTGTACTATAATGTCAATGTGGTGGGATTTAAAGAACACATTATCTTATAATGCTCTCTTTAATTTTGTAGTTGGTTCTCGTGGTTGTGGTAAAACTTATGGCTTTAAGAAATGGGCTGCTGAAGATTTTATCAAGAACGGGAATCAATTTATTTATATTCGCCGCTATAAAACTGAAATGAATAAGAAAGCTAAAGAAAATTTCTGGGCAGCTGTTGCTCATGAATTCCCCGACCATGAGTTAAAGGGAACACCGGAAGGCGCTTATTATATAGACGGTAAACTTGCCGGACAAACTCGTTATATTTCAAGCGCAAAATCCGAAGAACTCCCGCTTGTCAATAAAATCTGCTTTGATGAATTTATCTCTATGGATGAAACCCATCATGGTTATCTTAAAGATGAAGTCACATTTTTCTGCGAACTATACGAAACGATTGCTCGTATGCGCAGAGTGGTGGTATTCTTCTTTGGCAATGCTGTTACATGGGCAAACCCATATTTCACAGAATTCGATATTAAAAAGCCAATTAACAAAAAGCAAATTGCCACAACTAGAGATGGCTTAGTCTTAATCCAAATTGCTAACAATGAAGAGTACATTGAAGCAAAAGAGAAAACCGACTTTGGCCGTTTGATGAAAGGTAGCAAGTTTGGTAAATACGCAGTTCACAATGAATTTTATCTTGATAGTGTAGTTGGTATTGCTAAGAAAACGCCTGAAGCTAAATATCAATTTGGTTTTAAGATTCATGATGATTATTTAGGCTTATGGGTAGACTTCTCTTCCGGTAAATGTTATCTTTCTAGAAAATACAGTCCGGGTAGCGGCGTGATTTATGCGTTGACAAATGATGACCACGATTATAATACCATTTTGATTGCACGCACTCCACGCCCTAACTGGTTATTATATATAATTAAACAATATCGGTTGGGAGGGCTGTACTGTGAAGATGAGATAATTAGGCGATACCTGATGGACATTTTGAAGATTGTAGGTGTATAATGTTAGGAGTTGAGTTTATGCCCTTTGTTATTGTTCTTGGTTTTATCGCATTTGACATTCTAACAGGGCTAATTAAAGCAAAGCATGATGGTTCTTATAATTCCAGTATCATGCGTGAGGGCGGCTATCACAAGTGCATGGAGATTCTTGCAGTGGTAGGCTCTTATGGTATCGAATACGCAATGCAGTATATTGAGCTTGGTATCCCAATTCCCCTTGTAGGTTCCGTGGTTACTTATATTTGCATTATGGAATTTATCAGCATTATGGAGAATATGTGTGCTGTAAATCCTGAACTTTCTGCTCTGTTTAAGCCCTATCTGGAAAAACTTAAAGGAGATGAAGAAAAATGAGGAAAGCAAATGGTGATGTCCTTTTCTGTTGGCCTTTAGAGAAGCACATTATCACAGCTGGCTGGACTTACAATGATGGTTCTTCCCACCATGCTATTGACCTGCGTGCTGCTCCCTGCACACCTGTTTATGCAGCAGAGGATGGTGTAGTAAATCAGGTACAGAGCTGGGATGGTAAAACAAAATCTGGGATGCAGTCTTATGGCAACATGGTTAGAATTAGGCATAACAATTATAATGGTTCTAAGCTGGAAACACGCTATGCGCACCTTAAAGAATGTCTCGTCAAAAACGGTCAACATGTTTACGAGGGTCAGCTTATTGGGTATTCTGGCGCAACTGGTAATTGCTATGGTGCACACCTTCACTTTGAAGTAATTTACCATGATTGTCGTGTTAATCCTTTGAACTGGTTAGATAGCAATTTTTGTTGTGCAACGCAGACAGTAATGAAACACCTTGGTAGTTACACTTCGGTTCCTAGAGAATCTACTAAAGGCGATTTTATTAAGATTCATGCAACTGGAGTTGATATGCAAGCTATTATCGCTCTTTGTGAGAATCTTAAACTTACTTACGAACGGAGTAATAAATAATGAAAACGCGTGATGAAATTTCTGCAATGCTTGGTGGATTTGTCGATGCTAAACCTGATGAACAGGGAACTCTAATTGCTGGCGTTCTCGATGAATTTGATGAATGTCGCAATGAAGCAGAACAGTTTACTAGTGGTTGTCCAGATGGTGCATCTAACTGGCATGAAGCTTATGACAATCTTCGCAAAGATTATGTTAAAGCATTTCTGAATGATGATAATAAGCCTAATGACGAATATCAGAAACCTAATGATAATACAATTACAATTGATGAAGCTGCACAGGCTTTTGTGAAGAAAATGTTTGGTAGAAAGTAGGTATAAATTATGGTTAGACTGTTCAGTTATAATGATGAAAACTTTACCGTTATTGGAAACATGCTTTTTGTTCATATTAAGATTACCAAAAATATTGAATCTGGTAGTCATGTTGTAGAAGTTCCCGCGGCAATTGTTAATCGCCTTGCGTATCATGCCAATACATTTTATTCGGCATGGTCGGGTCTTGATAGTGCTTTTTCTAATGTTTTTGCTGGCGGTATAACGGAATCGGGTGGAAAGTATTATATAGTAGCTGGTCATGATCTTCAGGAAAACTGTTATTTGATTACTAATTACTGGCTTAAAGACATTTAATTAGTTGATTATTTATGGTCTATCACATCCACAACTTATATATGATTACTATTAAGAAAGGTAGGTAATTAAACTATGGCTTCTGCTGCTGTTGGTATTATTAATGCTGTATTTGGTAGTGATGCTACTTTTGGTGGTGCTCCTAAGATTGAAAACACTACTGAATCCATTAAATCTGCATGGTCGTTCATCAATTCTTATGAACCGCGTTTGAACTATTTCTGTAATGCTCTGGTTGACCGTATTGGCCTGACTGTTATGCGTTACATTTCTTTTGAAGACCCTTGGCAGGTTTTTGATAAGGGTGTTTTGAGTACTGGCGCTACTGTTCAGGAAATTTATGTAATGATGCAGAAAGCAACCCCTTACTTCTCTGCTGACCGCGCTACTAATGATGAAGTTATGAAAGCTGAATTTGGTAGCGACCCTGCTGAGGTTTACACTGCTTACCATGCTGTGAACTCTCGTATTAAGTATAAGGTAACTGTTAATCGCGAAGCTCTGGAAACTGCTTTCATGAGCGAAGCTAACTTGTCTGCCTTTGTTCAGAACGTCATCGACCAGATTTATAAGCCTGCTGAACTGGATGCTTTCATCATGAAGAAGTATCTGCTGTATCAACTGGTAAAGAACAATAAGCTTAAGAAAGTAACTGTTTCTGCCGTTACTGATGAAGCTTCCGGCAAGACCTTGGTTAAGAAGTTCCGCCAGATTTACGGCAAGATGAAGTTCATTTCTAAGGAATATAACGCTGCTGGTATTCCTATGAATACTCCGGCTGAACGTCTATACACCATTGTTCCTGTTGATATTTCCGCTTCTATTGATGTTGATGTTCTGGCAAGTGCATTTAACATGGATAAAGCAGATTTTATGGGGCATCGTTTGGAAGTTGACAGCTTTGCTCTTAATGAGTATGAAGTGGAACGCTTGGAGCATCTGCTTACTGGTAATGATCCGTCTGGCTCTGGTCCTGTAACTATTTCAACTGGTGGCGATAAGACTTATACTCACGTTACCCCTAACGATAAAGATATGACCGCTATTCAGGCGCTTATGGTTGACCGTGACTTCTTCCAGATTTACACTAAGCTGAACACCATGCGTGAAACTGATCTTGGCTCCACTTTGGATTGGAATTACTTCCATCATATCTGGCGTATCTATTCTGCATCTCCGTTTGCAAACGCTGTGCAGTTTACTACTAAGGCTTGATAATTGACATTTTCTTAAGCTAATAGGCTTATCCTCCTAAAACGTGGGATGCGCATACGTTATCACGCATTGCTTTGATTATGGCTACCTATAAACAATGTATTACTGACCAAAGCACAATCAGAGTTTCAGCAGCTTATCCACATTATTCTGATGGTTCAGTTCATGGTGGTATTGACACGGTACATACAAATCATCAATCTTATGCACCAATGGCAGGTACGGTTGAAACAGCCCATACTTGGCAAGGTGGCACGACTGGTAATGATTCTTGGGGCAACTACATTGTAGTTAAAATGAGCGATAATAGCTATTGGCTTGCAGCTCATTTTGTTAGTCAGATTCATAGTGTTGGTGAAACAATTACTCGCGGTCAATATATTGGCGAGCAAGGACGAACAGGTAATGTTACTGGTATTCATACGCATTGGGAATACTGGATAGGTGGTTATGGCACAGCTTACAGAACTGACCCCTCTGCTATTCTTGGTATTCCTAATGAAGTAGGTACATGGAATGTTGAATGGGATGCTACAAATCCACCAACACCACCTGAACCACCTACACCACCTGGCCCAAGTCCTACTCCCACAACTAAACGTAAACTTCCAGTTTGGATGATGTGTAAACCACCCTACAGATTTTGAAAGGAGCAAGAACATTGCCTAATATGCAACTTTATATCTGTAAGGGTATCCCTACAGATATAACCTATAATCATGTGCTTAGGTTTCAGTCTGATTCTTCTCGTTTTGCTTATTTTACTTCTAAATCCGTTCTTCATCTTACTAATTATACTTATCAGCGTTTAGAGCATTATCTCTCTGTTGGTGTTAATGCTGAAACGATTGAACAGTGTAATTATATTGTATTCCAGAACGCTGACTTTTCTGATAAATGGTATTACGCCTTTATTGATAGTGTAGAATATGTTGCAAACGAAACCAGCAGAATTTATTTCACGGTTGACGTTATGCAAACTTGGTTTAATCAAGTTGTATTACAAGCTTGCTTTATTGAGCGTTCTCATGTAAACGATGATACATTTGGTAAGAATTTGGTTCCTGAAAGTTTTGATACTGGCCCCTATATTGATAAACTTATTAAAAACATTGATTTTGATAAGCAAATTTGTATTGTGACTACATTCGATGGAACAGGAGATAGCTCTCAACCTGCACAAGGCAATAATGCTTATGGTATCTATGCCGCAACTAAAGAAAATTATTTTGATTCTGTAAAAGCTGCTAATGATTTTATTACTGCTGCTGTAAAAGGTGGTCAGGCACCCGATGGAATTTTAGGAATTTACATGGTTCCTAAGATTGCTGATAGTGGTAAATATGATAAAACCTATGAACTGCCTAAGAATATTGATGGATATGTTCCTAAGAATAATAAGCTTTTTACATATCCCTATAATTACCTTAGGTTTTACTCAAGTCAGGGTGATAACCATGTGTACAAATTTGAGTTAAGAAATCAATTAAAAGGTTCCATCAACATTGGCTATGAAGTTATGTCGCGTGGTGGTCAAACGACTGCACTTTTTGCCCCTTATGATTATGCTGGCGTGGTTGGTGCTAATACCGAAGATGTATTTGCATTAAGCAACTGGCCTATGTGTTCTTATAATACAGATATTTATAAGGTATATCTTGCACAAAACGCAAGCTCTCTTGCCGTTCAAAATGCAGGTATGTTTGTGAATACTGCTTTTAGCGCATTAAATATTGTCCCTGCTGTTGCAAGCGACAAAAGTGCAATGGCCAAAGCAGCAAAGAAAAATAAGACAGTTTATCCTAGTAAAAGTGTTAATGCTATTGAGGGATTTGTTGACCAAGGCTTCAATGTCGCTAATGTTTTGGCACAGCGTATTGATATGGATAGACTTCCGCCCCAGAATCACGGTTCTGTCAGTCCATATTTTGTTTATACTGAGGTTCTGGGTGATAATAATCTCCCAGGAGCTGACTGTGCAGGCCCTGTAGTGCGCGTAAGTTATCGTCAAATCACAGCAGAATTTGCTAAGATTATTGATAACTATTGGTCTATGTATGGTTATCCAATTCATGAGGTTCAAACTCCTAATATTGATAGCAGGTTAATTTGGAACTATGTAAAAACTGCTAATTTTATTTGTCTCGGTGAAATTCCCCCAGAAGCTGCTGAGACTATCTCTGCTGTATTTAACCATGGTGTAACGTTCTGGCATGACCCAAGAAAAGTTGGTAATTATACACTTGACAATCCTATTACTAAACGCATTCCAGAAGTAGGTGAGTAAATGAGTAAACGTTCACAAAAACCGCAGCCACCTTGGATTGATTCATATGACTTAACGGTTGCAACTTATGCTAACTGGTTTAATCGCCTGTATGATGTAGCACTTGCAAGATTCAAATGGGAAGGGCTTGAAGATTCTCCTTTCTTGGATGAACGATTCATTGAACAGTTCTTGTTCTGGAAACCCTTAATGGCTGGTTATCATGACCCTGTTATGGGCAACTTAATTCTTCCTGCTATGCCAAGTGATAATTTTGATATTATTGGTGACCCTAAATATGTTCGTGCTTATGGCTACAATTCTAATTATCAGAAAAGTGGCCTTAAAAAACAAAACTGTGCTTATCTTTGGTGTAATATGCGCCGCTCCCCTGATGCTATTGTCATTAAACAGTTTGCACAACGTCTTACCAATATAGACAGAACGATTGACTTAAACCTTGCTGCACAGAAAACTCCACGAATTGCTTATGCAAATGAGAATACAAAACTTTCTGTACAGAACTTGGTGTATCAGCAAGATAAATACGACCCTTGGCTGTATCTTAAAGGCAATCCCTCTACTGATGATATTAAGAACATGATTGGTGTTCTTGATTTAGGTGTTCAGTACATTGGTTTGCAGTTAGAGCAACAGAAAAAAGAAACTCTTGCGGAAGCTCTTACCTATTTAGGTATTGAGAGTAACTACAATATGAAAGCAGAGCGGCAGTTTACTACTGAAGTTCAAATGACCTTAGGCCAGGTAGAAGCAGACCGTCTTTCTCCATTGTATTCTCGCCAGAAATTCTGTAAGGATTATAATAGGCTCTTTGGCACTAATATCTCTGTATCTATGCGTTCCCAGCTTGAATTAACCAAGATTATGGAAGGACGCGAAGATGAAGAGAATTTAAGCGATACTAATATTGAGGATGGTGATAAGGACAATGAGTAAATATACAACTCAAGTACGCTTTATCTGCGAATCAAAAGCAGGTATTGTTGAACCTTACACCAATATTTCTTATACAGAAATTATTGAGCGTGCCCGTCCTAAAATCTTTAATTTTAGTTATCCTATCTGGAATGAAAACAAGCGCAAAGAGCTTGAAACCAATATTCTTAAGCATTTCTATACAAATGAAATTGGTTCTGAAACCTTCGGTCTTTGGCAGCTGCGTCTGGATGACTGGATGAACAGCCATATGCCTTATTACAATCCTCTCTTTGAGGCACTTGATAAACAGTATGAAATGTTTTTAACTGATGACTTTTCAATTACCAGTGATGAAAATACTGAACATCATGATGTGAATACAGAGGATAGAACCAAGAATAGTAAGGTCAATATTGGTGGCACAAACAATTCCAATTATACTTCCAATTCTAACAGCAATGGAGAGAATACAAATACTCATACTGATACTCCACAGGGTAGTCTTGATAATTTTCTTGCTGGTAAGTATATGTCTGATGCTGACCATAGTAAGGCGAATTCTGTCAATAATTTTAGCTCTAATGCTAGCTCTAACAGTAATAGCAATACCACTCAAGATGATAAAAACAATACAAAAGAAAATCGTGATGGCAATGAGCACCGGATTCTTGACCATATAGAAAAAGGTTATCGTGGTCGCTCTCTTGTATCTATTATGAACGATTATATGAAAGAAAACACGAATATCTATAATTGTTTATATAGAGATATGGAAGTTCTGTTTATGCGTTTATGGTAAAGAGGTGATTAGGTTTGAAGTACAATCCTTTGGATAAACTTTTCCGTTCTGTAATTCCTGTTGCCTATGATGATAGCATTAGTTACTATGAAATGGTATCTAAGGTTATTGAGGTAATGCAGCAGTACATTGAAACTAGCTCCATTAGTTATGCAGACCCTATTCAGTGGGATATTACCAAACAGTATCCTCGTAACACAGTTGTTGTTACTGTCAATGGTGATGGATATTTAAGCACCCAGCCTGTACCTACTGGAATTGATATTGATAATGAAGATTACTGGACTAAGATTGGCAACTTCTCTGAACTCTGGGGAAGTGTTAAGCTTGCTATCACTCCCGTTGATGAAAAGTTAAAAACTACTGCAAGTGCTAATCGTAATATTAACGACCTTGTTTGGCTTAATAATGATTTGTATGTAATTCTTAAGCCTATGGATGCAGGTACACGGTATATTGAGGGCACCAACTGTGCTAAGACCACAATTGCTGAACGTTTGCATTATATTCTATCGTTAAAAGTTGCCAAATATAATGAAGATGATACTTCTATTTCTTTTGGTTTCTTTAATCCTAATAATGGCACAATTGTTACTGGTGGAGATATTCATATCTATGATGCTCCTGTTGAAACTATCAAAATTGTCGGCAAATAAGGATAGGTGATATTATGCCAACTAATTATGTATCTAAGTTCAACCTTAACGACCAAGAAGTAGTTGTTAAAGACAGTGAAGCTCGCACTACTGCTAACACAGCAAGCACTAATGCTACTAATGCTCTTAACAAAGTTACTGAACTGGAAAAGCTCTCTCGTGTTGAAGTTGCCTATACGCAAGACACTGAAACGATTAGTATTACTGCTGGAACTCATACCGTTTAATGGAGGAAATAATATATGGCTGAAACTACTAATTTTGTAACGCAAATCAATGTTGATGGTACTATCTGTGAAATTAAAGACTCTGTAGCACGTACTGATGCAGCTAGTGCTAAGTCTACTGCTAACACTGCTAAGTCTACTGCTGATGCTGCTAAGTCTACTGCTGACACTGCTAAGTCTACTGCTGACACTGCATCCACTAATGCAACTAATGCAGTTAATAAAGCTAATAGTGCTACCACTACTGCCAACACTGCTAAGTCTACTGCTGATGCTGCTGCAAAAGATGCAAGTTCTGCTAAAACTACTGCTAATGCTGCATCTACTAATGCAACTAATGCACTTAATAAAGTCACTGAACTTGAGCAGCTCCCTCGTGTTACTGTTACTTATAGTTCTGCCGATACCACTATTAAAGTTGTTACCACTAATACTCATGCAACTACTTGATATAAAGGGGTGACTTAAATTGGCAAATCCTGTTGTTGACAAATTTAAGATTGATAATTCCGTTTATGATGTAAAAGACACTCAGGCTCGTACTGATGTCGCTAAGAAGATTGATATTGACACTGTTGGAAATATTGACCAGACTGTCAGTGGTGATATGAATCAGGCGGTCGATGGCGATTATAAAATCAAAGCGCATACTTTTGCATATAGGTCTACGAAAGGTTATCGCGATGTTTTTACTATTCCTAGCAGTTCCACCGAACCTATTACGATTGGCAGTGATGCTGGAATTTTCTTAGATGGCAAAGTTCAAAGTAATATGGTAATTAACCAGTATAATGATGATTTTGACTGGTGGCCACTTTTTGATAATCATGGTAACAAGCATAAAGTTGCAATTATTCGTGATGATGCCGACTTTACTACTATCCCTAGCTCTCCTGTTGATATTCGTACCTATCAAGACCTTAAAATGGATGGTACTGATGATATTACTGCTACCATTAACACTCACACTAAGAATGAACCTCTGTTTATTCCTGCTGGTACTTATAAAGTAAGTGCTCCTTTACAGCTTAAGCATAGTTTGTATGGTGCTGGTTCTTCTCGTGACCCTGCGCGTGGCACAAGTGACACTATCTTGCAATATACTGGTAATCCTACTGCTTTTGGTAGTCAGGGTGTTATTACTGTATCGGGTGATGATGTAACTGGTAACATTGTTATTGCTAATCTGGACATTACTTGTAATGGTATGATTGGCGGCATTGTATTTACTACCAATAAATACACTGATAACAGCATTTACAATGTAAGTATCAATAAGGTTAAGTCCTATGGTGTTTACTTGCAGCCCAACAATAGCACTCTGAACCGCTACTGCTACATGGATAACGTAATGGTATGGGGATTTAGCGATAATACTCCGGTAGAACGCTGGACTGGTTCTGTTGCGTTTTTCTGGGGCGATAAAGCTCCCGACTGTGAATGTAATAACCTTGTTAATATGGTATGTCAAGTTGGTTTTGACTGCCGTATTAATGTATACGGTTGCAACTGGACTAGCTATACCGGTATTCCCTCTGGCGGTACAGGTGGTGCTGACGCTAATACTTGGTGGAATAACTCAATCGCCTGCAAGGTTACTAACAATGATATTCATGTTACTAACTTCTATGCAGATACTTGCCGCTATGGTTTTGTCTTTGATGGCCCTGGTAAGGCGGCAGCTTACATTAACAATTTGATTTACACCTGTGATGATAGAACTGCTACCACTGAAACTGGCTATGCAGCTGTTGCTTTGATTGGTAGTAGTCCTAATCCTCAGTTTATTGTTAATGGTGGTATTATCAACCGCTCTGCTAAAGTTAGTACCACCATTCAGTCAACTGGCACTTATCCTGTTACTAATGCTGTATGTAAGCTTGATGATGTTTACATTTATACTAAGCGTGAATATATCTTCGGTAGCGATGCCGAGGAACGCGGTCAGTTCATTTGTGCAGCTGGTGAACACCGTTGCATTGATTTAGCTATCACTAATCAGACACAGTATACGGTTGCTGGTCAGTATATAAGTGGTGACCCTAACCAGTACAAAGCATTTGCATATATTCCAGTTCCATCTGGTGCTTCTACTTCACAGGGTTCTATCCGTGTTATGGATAGAAATAACATTGATTTTACTGTTTATCTTAGCAATAACCCTGAATCTGGTGGGTTGTTTGCAATTAGTGCTGTTGATAATCGTCAGCTTAATAAGGCCATTTATGGAGCTACTGCTGGTGCAGGCCGGACAGTTACTTGGGATGTAGTTAATAACTTGGATAAACTCTATTATGTAAATGATGGAAAAGCTATTATCCTCTACTACAAACGCCCCGCATCTTATAGTGTAACAGTTCAGGTTTCTGGATTTATTGATGGTAACTCTCCTGTAATTCTTGACCGTATTAGAAATGAAGATGGCACTCCTATGGATTATCCTCGCTGGGATAACAACAATGGTATGACTGCTATTAAGGTTCTTCGTCCTAATATTAGCTAACTAATAAAACACCCCTAGGTGGTTATCCACTTAGGGGTGTTCTTTATTTAATTAGAATGGCAAATCATCGTCAATGTCTGGTGGCAATTCATTATGGAGCTTGTCAGTCATCCTCACTTTCATCATCTTCATCTTCATCCAAGGCATCAAAAGCGTTAAGAATAGAATCGCTCATAACTTTACGAAATTCCTTAGTGATGGGGTAGCAAATATCATGCCATTCATCTTTATTATTCTTTGCGCTGGGCATTGCAACAAACAGACCCTTGCTGCCGTCAATAATCTTAATTCCAGTAATGCAGAATACATCTGCAAGCGTAACAGAAACCATAGCACAGCAATTAGACTTTTTGTTGTTAATAGGGAAGATACGAATATTAGTAATGACGGAAGAAGCGGACTTAGCAGAATTAGTGGCCTTAGCGGATGCTTTCTTGTTAGTGTACATAGTTAGTTCTCCTTTGTAAAATAATGATAAGTAAGAAATTTATATTGAGGACAGTTTTTATACTGTCCGCAACAATCGGTTTCAAGGTTGTAATCTTGACGTGATACTCTCATACCCTCACAACGAATGTAATTTGTTGTATGAGATGTATAATAAGGACATGTAGCTCTTCTATTGATTCTGTAAGAATCTTTTTCTTTCAATTAAATCATCTCCTATCACTCCATTCCCACTGGAATACACTTGCAGGATTGCCATCAATTAACATAGCATATTCTTTGTCGGATTGTACTTTATGATAAGTTCCATAAAGTTCCTTACCATTTTCATCGTGGTTTATGCTAACAACTTCGGGCAAATAATCTATATACGATTCTCCACGTAATGAATAACAGAATGAATAATACATTCTATTAACAGGACTATTTGTTGAGCGCAATGTATAACCACAAGGTTCTAGTACAGTTACAGAATATTCATCTAAGTGGTCTGTTTCTCCGTTGTCATCCGTAAAATCTCCTATGATATGTGTTCCTGGGGTTTTACGAATAAGCTTCTTATTTATGGATTCATCATAACTGATATTAGGTCGAAAATATTCTTGTACTAGATATTCAAAATCTTCATCGTTTACTATTTGTGTAAACAATTCAGAAAGCTGTTTCTTGCTTGCACCTGCTACAGTAGCCTTAACTTTTAAGTGTTTATCCGCATCCAAGTATGTTGCACAATAGCATTTACTACCCCATGTTACAAAATCTTCATAGTGACCATCAAAGTCCATAATTCCAAAATTGTAACAATCTTTATTCTCACTGTTATTGAGAATATTATCATTGAATCTATCAATGGCCTTTTGAACGTTCTCATTATAACCTACAAAATAGCCACTATCTGTATCGTGATAGAGAGGTTCAATACCTTGGCTTAATACTAGATAGAGCATAAAGCAAATAAGGTGCAGTCTACTATAAGCAACCGTATATAAACCATCTGTGAAAATATTTAGGGAGTTTCTGGATTTAAGAAACTTAACCCCAGTTGGAATCCACTCAAATTTATCACCTTCCCCCTGCACGCCAACTTCCTGCCGTAATGGCTTCATTGCTGAACAACCATACTGACCATTCAATCCGCCTTTACTTGCCATTAAGGCGAAATGAACTAAATCCTTGTTATGGGTATTCATAATTTCTTGTGCAACAGAATCATCATAAAGCTTCAATCCCTCAAATGTAAAATCATTTAACGTTTCTACATGGTCAGCAACTTTATGCTCAAGTTTTTTGAATCCTGTTTTCTGGCGTGCATAATATTTAACTGTATTGCGTAAAGGCTTGTTAATAAACTTGTGGGCTGTTGCATAATAAAGTTCATCACATTCTGAACTACTATAATCATAAAGCATTTGAATTAACATGAAGTCAATATCGCAGCCATGAAATGTAAGTTCATCTGCTTTGACTACTTTACCATTGTCGAAGTTACCATTTTTAATATTGCTGCATTTGGATGTACTGATATAGCTGTAAATACAGTTACCAAAATCCTTAGCGTTAATATTATAAAAGGTAACATTGGCCATGAAGTTATATTTTATTGGCCTTTCAAACAAGATTGATTCGCGGTATGCAGCTTGGAGGACTGAATAGAATTTAGCATCTTTACGTCCATATAACTCAATCCGCTGGTCGGGATAATCGAAGAACCCTGAGTTAGCGCCGCTTTCGCAGCCAGATAAGAACTCATAGTTTGCAGACTGGAAATTTTGGTAACATTCATTAGGATTAGTCTCCTTTCTCCATTTATAAGGGAATTTCCTACCATACATTGCTGATGGGTGCATAGAACTTGCATCAAAGCACCATACATTCTTAAATATTTTACCCACTGCGTAAGGATTAGCATGAGTATAACCACCTGCAAGACAGTTTTGAAAGAACTCCATAAACGGTTCATTATTCTTAAGTTCTATCGCCGCTGTGAATTGTGCGGTATGAACTTCTTTATCGGTAGCAATATTTCTGTTAAGCCTTGTTTCGCGCTTAATCATTGATGTGTTAGATACTCCAATATCTGATACATTATCAACTTTAGTGAAGTTTGCCATATAGCGACATAGTGCATACAAAACTAGCTTGCAGTCACGTTCATTGTAAATGTATTCAGAATCAGGTAAATCTGACCACCAATAATATTTTTGGTCATAACCACCTTTGACTTCTTTAAGTTTAGGAACTCCAAGCTCTGTACCTATAAGTTCAAGACTTTTACAGGAAAGAATCTTGAAGCTGTCATAAAATTCAAGATGGTCAAAAGCTGCTACTAATGGCTGGTGCGGAGCAACTGCAATGAAACGTTTAGGATTAAAGTTCTTAATACAGAAATTTATGTTACGCATCATTGCTTCAAATTCATAGCTCAAGTTATGCACAAAGATTTTGACGTATTCATCATTACTCTTAGCATCCTCATTGATTCTCTCAAATTCGGAAGAAATTGAATCATAAGTTCTGAAGAAATTATAATCCATTTCATTCTCAAAGTCGATAAATGGTGCATGAGGTATAGGACGATAAGCAAATGAAGCTAGGCCGTGAAGATAAGTGCTTTGCAGATGCTCTTGAAGTTCATCCTCACCATATATTAAGGATGATGTTTCAATATCATAGCAATATATGATAGTTGAATACTTATGTTCATTACGCTTTCTCACATATAGCACCACCTCCCATAATATATTTTCTTATTTGCCTAGTTTCTTATCTAACCAGTCAAATAACTTAGCTAATACTTTGATATATAGATAAACTAAAACAACACCAAGAGTTAAAGCTGCGAAAAATAGAATGATAAATATTATTATGCTAACCATAACATTAACCATATTGTTCACCACAAATTATACTTAGATGCAAGTTCTGTAAATTCTTCATAAACTTTTTTATGCTTCTTTATAAACTCTTCATTACCCTGTGTAATAGACCTAAGTTTATCACTTACATCAACCAACACTTTACCAATTTGGTCAGAATTTCTTAGCAGATTGTCATATTCTGCATAAGCTCTATCCATATCTGCCAAAGTATCAAGTCCTAGCTTTTGACCTAATGTACATAATTTTTTCAAATCGTCTGGGGGAATATTCCTGCTATATGTGCCCATAAGATTGTTAAGTATACCAGAAATTGCTCCCCATTTCTTTTTACCAAAATAGGAATCTGGATTTCTAAGAATCTTATATGCAGCATCGCTATAATTAAACACGTCCTCAAGACGATTAGCAACTCTCAATGACCTATAGCTGCTTTTAATAGATTTATGCAAGGAATTAATATGCTCTGAATATTTTGATAAATACTCTTGCATAAGCTTTTGTGATATTTTATCTTCAACATTATCAACTGCATCAATAAGGTCGTTATACAGTTCTTCGGCTTCATCAAGAGCAGTATTAGCAGTAAATTTCAGAGCATTAGCAATTTCAGGAGATTGTCTACCTCTAAGACTTTCTTTTAAGTCACCTGTTACAGTGATACCTGCTTTTCTGGATTTACGTCTTGTTGCACCTATCTTTTCCAGTAACCTAGTTGCTTCGGCTTGACGCTTAAATGTTTTGTTCTTAGCCATTATGTTCATCCTGCTTTCGTGAAGCTAACTCTTTTCTAATGTCATTATCATAAAGGTTAAGCAGATAACACAACTCTCTAAGCTGACAATCTTGGCAATCCTTGTCCATAAAGTGTGTTAGCCGTGAGGGGCCGAATTTAATATACCAGTTATCAGATATTTTACTTAGTAAAGCAAGGGTTTCTGTATCTAGGTCTTTAATTGTCATAATAAACACCCTCCACATTTTCAGGCCAAACGGAATCTAGGCAATCACCTACAAAGTATTGATTAAATGTACAATTAGAACTTGGTGCTACTGAGTAATAAACTACTCTTCCATCATGCTCTATAATGTCAATAACCTTACCAATTTTAGCAATGGTAATTGCTCTTTTCTCTTGTCCATCTCCATAAAAATAACCATATTCTCTTACATTGTATTTAATGATTGAGCCAATGGGGATGGGATGAATGGGAATATCATAACGCATTGTATAATCTCCTATCTTTAACTAATCGCACAAATCATCATTATTAACTCCTCTTAGGATATCAATGATAGCTCCTAAAACCCACAATAAATTGAGCATTGTATCAGCTCCTTATACATAGAATTTAAAATATGCGCTTGCGGTATATTTATGTACCATAACGCTTATGGTAAAGTATTTGAATTTAAGGTATTCATATTCTTTTGGGAGATTCATAAATGTACCACTCCACTTAAGTTCTTCATTGTTATCGAGGATTATAATTGAGGTGTCTGAATGTACTGAACCACAATTTACTAGAATATCATGGATTGTCATTTTAATCACTCCAATACTATTTCAACGCCAATATCAATTACTTCAAGAGATTTGAATTTATAATAAGCATATCTATATGGCATATCTGCAAAGTATCCTGCATATACTGTTTTATCTTTGACCTTAAGTATCAAATATGTCCAGTAGCCTATATTCTTGCATTTCATAATTATATCTTTTAGTAACATTTTATTTCACCTCATTTATTTATAAATATATCTATAATGAGATAAATAACTACAAATACTAATAAAACTATAATTAGTACTTCTTCATCTGAAATGTCACATGGCATATTTGCAGTATTTCTTAGCATAGTCTGCTGAAGATTTATCCATACTGATAAAGGCATTGTCACTTTAGAAATCTCCTCCTTGTTAATTCATGTTTTACTTCTTCCATTGTTAGTTTACAACGCAGACAATCTTTTTGATGTTCACAATCGTCACAAGTGCATCCTACATAACCACTGATACAGCACCAAGCAAAGAAATCTTGACAGGAAAGATACAAAGACCATAATGTTTTGTTTTTAAGATACTTTAATCTACTTCTCCAAAATTCTCTTAACGTATCATCTAATGGTGCAAGGTCTTTTCTAGTAATCATAAGTATCACCTATTTTTCTTAATAATGAAGAGGGGAGAGGGGAGAGGGGGATTATTAAGTTTAAGAAATTGAACCCCGGTTTATTTTTAGGCTTCTTGCAACACCCCCGGTGGGCGGCGAGGCAGGGTTTGTGCTAAGGTTAATGCCATGCTAATTATTTTTCTTAACGGATGAACGCTTTAGCTCTTTAAATCGGTAAAGTGTGTTAAGAATTTGTCAATCGCTTTAGCTCTTTAAAGTTGTAAAGTGTGTTAAGAATTTCACATGTTAGCAGTTAGGCTTAACTATTGCTAGTTATTTATGCTTAGTAGTAAAGAGTTCTAACTAAAAATTTGTATAAAAAATGCGCTGCTTTTAACAGCGGCGCATATTATATTTCAGGTCAATGCTGGTTTAGTGCAGTTGCAATAACGCTTGCAAAATCATCATCTAGGTTTTTGCGGGCGGCGCGTTTGCCGGTTCTGGAATCGTTGTACAGATTTACCGTGCGCGGATAATTCCAGCCGGTTTTATATTCATACCGGAGCCAATTCCGAAACTTTGCAATGTGCTGCGCGGTTGTATTACTATAATGGTCAAACACCCACAAAATACCAGTAGAGAACTGAAAAGCGGCGACAATTGTCGAGTAGCTTTGCAAAATCAGAAAATCAGAAAAGTCGGGGTGAATAATCCATGCCTTGCAATAGTACAAGCGAATCTCATATCCGCCCACGCTTAAACTAGACTGATGCTCAACGGCTTCTACAATATCGGAACGTGTTCTGTAAATCATCGTGCAAACACCGCCTTTACAAAGTCATCAAATGTTTGATTTTTGTTGGATTCGATAAAGTTGCCGTCCGGCTGATAGCTACACCCGTAAAAGCCATTTGAATACACGCTGGAAAACACGGCAGCAAGACTTTTAAATGTATTGTTTTTTTCACAGCTGATTGAAATGTGTTCTCCGATGCTATCAACTGTTCTTCTGATAGTAACAACTTGCATTTTCATTTTTGTGTATCTCCTTTATAAAATATTTTCGCTTTGCAGCGTGGGAGCGGGCTTTACAAGAAAACCCGCTGGAAAGTTTTTATTTTACTGCTGACTCAATGGGCGCTCAATGGGAACGGCAACGGCGTTAAACACTTCCCGCGGAATTCCCATGGTATTCTCTTCTTTGGGCTGTACGTCAAGTACTTGCCATTTGGTGCAAGGCTCTGCATTATGCAATGCCTTTTCGACCTTTTCAGCATCCAGAACACCGTCAAACTGTTTTACCAGTTCACCAGATTCTACAGAAAAATCGTCGTTGAAACGTGCATACTTTACGTGGGCTACAGTACCTGCCTTAACAGTGCGGCTTACACAAGCGGTGCTTTTGGGCTTGTCGTTAATTGGGCGGGTGATGGTAATAATCTCGTTTTCGCCGTCAACGGTTTTTTCAATTTTCCAAGTAGTCATAATAAAATACCTCTCTTTTATGTTTTTGTTTTGGAATGGGATTTTTCTTTATTCCCTTTCCTCTTTACAATTATATTATAACATACGTTAAAAATAATACCATGCAATTTTGTTGCAAATTATATGGATAATTGTATACTGTTAAATTGGTAACAATCGCTTTAGTGCTTTAATGAGGTAAAGTGTGAAATTATTAACAATCGCTTTAGTGCTCTAAAGTGGCAAAGTGTATGCTAATCATGCAATGCCCAACACTACACATATAAGCGCTTTAATGCTTTGAAGTGCTAAAGTGTGTGAATAATTTAACAATCGCTTTAGTTGACTAAAGTGTTAATTATTTAACAATATACCAGTTAGAGATGACTAACTATACCATATGTGAAAAATTTAACAAAGGGGAAAAAA